>OMEC01000189.1_pt1 | contig 36257 bp, 34 predicted proteins | sample 1673401 | NCBI WGS metagenome assembly OMEC01 (sample SAMEA103958110, study PRJEB25191) | human gut metagenome | reverse complement strand
CGATACTGGGGAACAGCGTAGTCCGCGAGGGACTTGCGCATTGTGCGATACTGGGGAACAGCGTAGTCCGCGAGGGACTTGCGCATTGTGCGATACTGGGAAACAGTACAGCCCATAAGGTTTTTGCGCGCTGTGCACACACAACCCATGGGAATATTTACATATGTGTGGGGGAGGGGGCCCTCCCCCATGCAGAAAACCTATCTTCCGAAGGGATCGGCCAGCTTCTCCGGCTCCGGATACGTCACGCCCTGCGTGTCCACGGTGACCTTCGCCATGACCTGGTCCTTCTTGGGCTTGTTGGTCATCATGTTCCGGGGCTGGTTGGCGATGCGGTCCACCACGTCCATGCCGTCCATCACGCAGCCGAAGGCGGCGTACTGCCCATCCAGATGGGGCGCGTCCTTGTGCATGATGAAGAACTGGCTGCCGGCGCTGTCCATGGGCTGCGCCCGGGCCATGCTCAGCACACCGCGGGTGTGCCGCAGGTCATTCTGCACACCGTTGGCGGCGAACTCGCCCTTGATGCAGTACCCCGGGCCGCCCATGCCGGTTCCGTCGGGGCAGCCGCCCTGGATCATAAAGCCGGGGATGACCCGGTGGAAGATCAGCCCGTCGTAGTACCCGGCGTTGGCCAGGGCGATGAAATTGTACACGCTCTGGGGCGCGATGTCGGGATACAACTCGGCAACGATCTTGCCGCCGTCCTGCATTTCAAAAGTCACGATAGGATTTGCCATTCCGTTTCCCTCACTTTGTCATAAGAATATGCGCGCTTCCCGCGCAATGTCATACCATTCAATACCCGCGGTTTTTCTCCCGCATGGCGCGGTCCATCTCCCGCTTGGCGTCCCGCTTGGCCACGGCCTCCCGCTTGTCGTAGGTCTTCTTGCCCTTGCACAGGCCCAGCTCCACCTTCACCCGGGAATTCTTGAAATATACTGACAGCGGTATCAGCGCATAGCCCTCCTGCTTCTGCAGGTCGTGGAGCTTCCGTATTTCCCGCTTGTGCAGCAGCAACCGCTTGGGCCGGTCCGGATCGCGGTTGAAGATGTTGCCGTGGTCGTAGGGGGAGATGTGAAAGCTGTAGGCGTACACCTCGCCGTCCTTGGCCACGCAGAAGGCGTCTTTCAGGTTCAGGGTGCCGGCGCGGATGGACTTGACCTCCGTGCCGAACAGCTCGATGCCGGCCTCGTAGCGGTCCTCCACGAAGTAGTCGTGGTACGCCTTGCGGTTCTGGGCGATGGTCTTGGTGCCGGACTTGTCCATGGAGACACCTCCTTCCGGTAACGTGAACGATAGTATACCACATTTTCTCGCATCGCGCAAGGGGGATAGAGGGGTGGTAATTTTGAACTTTCTGTGCTATACTGGGACAAAAAGCGAAGGGAGACGCATCTATGGATATGACCGAGAAAACGCTGGAGAGCCGTGAGGTCTACCGCGGCCGCATCCTGCGCGTGCGGGAGGACAGGGTACGCCTGCCCAACGGGAAAGAGGGTGTCCGCGAGGTGGTGGAGCACCCCGGCGGCGTGGGCATTCTGGCCCTGGACGGCGACGACGTGCTGCTGGTGAAGCAGTACCGCTACGCCTTTTCCCGGGTGCTGACGGAGATACCCGCCGGCAAACGGGAGCCGGGCGAGGACCCCTTCGTCACGGCCCAGCGGGAGCTGAAGGAGGAGATCGGGGCCACGGCGGAGGCGTGGACGGACCTGGGGGCGCTGATCGCCTCTCCCGGCTGCTATGGCGAGACGCTGTACCTGTTCCTGGCCTGTGAGCTGACCTTCGGCGAGACGCACCCGGACGCGGACGAGTTTTTGGAGACGGTGCGCGTGCCCTTCGACGAGGCGGTGGAGCTGTGTATGTCCGGCGAGCTGACCGATGCCAAGACCGTGGCGGCGATCCTCAAGGCGAAAGTGCTGCTGGGGCGGTAAATTGCCCTTGTATTCTGTCCGGTTTTCCGCTACAATCAAACCAGTGGGCGCGCCGCGTCCCAAGGGAGGAGAGAAACGCCAATGTCCATGAATACGAAGAAAAACATATCCATCGTGCTGCTGGTCCTGGCCCTGCTGCTGTGGCTGCTGCGGAAGATGAACGTGCTGTACATCCCCGGCCTGTCCATGGTGCTGCTGGGCTTGTCCATGATCATGGTGGGTATCATGATGTTCCAGGTGAAGCAGAAAAAGAAGCTGGGCGGCACGCTGATCCTGGCCTTCGGCCTGTTCTGCATCGTAACGGCCGTGATGGAGATCAAGGGCTATTTTGCGTGAGGGACATAAAGAGGAGCACCCGACCGGGTGCTCCTCTTTTGCGCTGCCCTCCGTCCCGCCGCAGCGGGCCCTCAATTCCCATTTTTTGCCAAATTCTCCCGTTTTCCATTCCCGGTAACAGAAAAAATATGTAAAATTTCCATAAAAAGGCTGGACAAACGGTGAGACTGTGCTATAATCTGACTATCCGCAGAGGTACCTCTGCATTTACGTTTTAATGGTTATTAAAACGAGTGCACCTGCGGAAATCTAAAACAAACGGGGTATGAGACATGAAGAAATTGTTAGCAGCCATTCTGGCGCTGGTCATGGCGCTGGGCGTCACCACCATCTCGTGGGCTAGTGAAGTCGAAAATGTGGCACAGACCACGAAGGACGGCACGACTACGCCGTATACGTCTTTGACGGATGCACTGAACGCAGCCAAGGGCGGCGGCACGGTGGAACTGCTGAAAAATGTTACACTTACCGGCAATTGGACGACGGTAGGTACTGAGACCGAGCCGTTTAAGGGCACCTTTGACGGTAAGGGTTATACCATCACCGGACTGACTATCCCCACCAGCGACAATGAGTATATGGGCTTTATCGGTATGCTGGATGGCGGTACGGTCAAGAATGTGAAGTTCGCCAGTGTGTCCGTCAACGGCAAGGACGATGTGGGCACGGCAGTGGGCCGTATCATCAATGGCGGCATTGTGTCCGGTGTGCAGGTGCTGGGCGGCACAGTCAGCGGCGCTAAGCGCGTTGGCGGTGTGGTCGGCAGCATCAAGGCCAGCGGAACGGTGAGCGATTGCACCAACGCGGCGGTTGTGACCGCAAATGACCGCAATGCCGGTGGTATTGTGGGTTCTGCTTACTACACTGCGACTGGTCAGCAGATGTACATCACCAACTGTGTGAACAACGGTGCGGTGACGGCCTCCGGTGTATGCGGTGGTATCGTCAGCCTGTCCGCTGCAAATGTCTCCGGAAATACCAACACGGCTGCGGTAAAAGGTACGGAGGTTGGCGGCATCGTGGGTGAGCAGAAGTCCTACGGCTCTGTGACCAATAACACCAACAGCGGCGCTGTTACGAATACCGGTGGGAATGCTGCCTACGGTGCCGGCGGTATCATCGGTTGGCTGCGATATCATGAGACAAGTGAAGCCAATGCGTATCCAGTGTCTGAGATTATCTCTGTGACCGGCAACAAGAACTCCGGCAGTGTGACCGGTAAAAACGATGCTGGCGGTATTGTAGGTGTTGTGTACAATTCCGCTGTTATCATGAACAACAAGAATACAGCGACATCCATCTCCGCTGCTACGTTTGCGGCGGGCATCGTGGGCAACTATCAGACTACCGAGAGGCCCGCGGCAACGGCACCTGCACGGAACGAGCTGACCTTCGGCAGCAACAACACCTCCACGACGCCGCTGGAGCAGATTAACGCGAATTGTAAGGATCTGCTGATCTATACCAACGGTAATCCCATCATAGAAGAGGTGGTCCCCGACCCCACTCCCGAGCAGCCGCCCCACTACTACTACCACCCCACCACCGACACCAAGACCGACACCACCAAGGGTTCTCCTAAGACCTTCGACGCGGGCATCGGCATCTACGCCGTCACCGCTGTTCTGTCCGTGACCGGCATGGCGTGGACCGCTAAAAAGCGTCACTAAGCGAAAAAAGAAAGCCCGAAAGGGCTTTCTTTTTTTTGCCGCGCATCTGAAAACCCCTTGCAAAAGGGAAAGGAATATGTTACCATGTACTTTGTATACAGTATCCCATACACATGTAAGAGAGACTGCACTGCGCCCAAGCCCCGGCAGGGGAGGGAAAATCAGCAAAATTTGCCGGTTTTGCTTGCTTTTTCCCGCAGCAGCGGGTATAGTGTGTATAGAGCCGCCTGCTGCGGTATAAAAAGAAGGGGGCATAGAGAGATGACAGCCTTCACACCGGTGGACCCCGCCAATCCCCAGCGCGAGACGATATATACCCAGCTGAAAAACGCCATCATCAACGGCGATATCGCGCCGGATGAGCGCATTGTTGAAACAAAATACGCCGATATTTTCCGCGTCAGCCGCACCCCCGTGCGCGAAGCCATCCGTATGCTGGAGCGTGAGGGGCTGGTGGTCTACGAGCCCCGTAAGGGCGCCGTGGCCCGGCCCAGGCTGACCCGTGCCGAGGTGGACGAGGTCTATACCATCCGTTCCGCCCTGCAGCTGCTCAGCGTGGATGCAGTGGTGCGAAACATCACCGACGCGCAGCTGGACGCCATGGAGGCCGACAACCGCGGCTGCGCCGAGGCGCTGGACAAGCATGACGTCGGTGCGTATTTCCGCCACCTGGACGAATTCAACGGCCTGTTGACCCAGAGCAGCAATATGCCCCTGCTCATCAAGCTCCTGGACCAGATCGAAAGCTACAGCGCCACCACGTCGTTTCAGAACCCGGAGCACGCCCGCTTCCGCGAGAGTGTGCTGTCCGATGACGAACGCCGCCGCCGTGCGTTGGCGGAGCACGAGGAGATCGTGGCGTCCCTGCGGGCCCGTGATGCGGATCGCCTCCGTCGGGTGCTCACCGCCCATACCGCTAACGTTCACGAGGCCGCACTCCAGCGCTACGGCAAGGAGGACTGACGCACAGACCCCATCTGCATGACGGATATGTACCATTTGCATGGCGGATATGTATCGCCCGCATGACGGATATGTACCGCCTGCATGACGGATATCTACCGCCTGTATGATGGGTATGTACCGCCTGCACGAGCCCCCTGTGACCTGTCATGGGGGCTTCTCTTGAAGACTAAGTGTATACAGTATACATATCAGAGGAGGCATTTATGGACTGGGACAGAGTCATCTACAACGGTACGGTGGTCAACGATGACGGTATGCAGCGTGCCGATATCTACATTCGTGACGGCCGGGTCGCCGCCGTCACGTCCGAGCGCCTGCCCGGCACCGTCGGTGAAGCCACCGACGCTTCTGGCCGCTATATTCTGCCCGGCCTGATCGAGACCCACGTTCACTCCCGCGACGGCCGTCTGGCCACCGGCGAGAAGGAGGACTTCCGTTCCTCCACCGCGGCGGCTGCCGCCACCGGTATTACCACCGTGTTCGAAATGCCCAACTGCACCCCTACCATTCACTCGGCGGAGTTTCTCCGCGATCTTGTCTCGGTCATCCAGCCCAAGGCCCATGCGGATTTCTGCGTTTGGGGCCTGGCTTTGGGCGATGCCAATCTTGCCAGCCTGCCCGCTTTGGCGGAGGCCGGCTGCGTGGCCTTCAAATTCTTCTGGGGCTACGCGGTGGACCGCCGGGACAACAGCCTGATCTACAACTACCGTGAGGGCATGGACAACGTCCTCCCACCCCCGGACGACGGCCAGATCTACCGCCTGTTCCGCGCCGTGAAGGCCACCGGAAAACGCCTGGGCATCCATGCGGAGAATTTCTCCATTGTTCGGGCCCTGACGCAGGAGGCCCTTGCCGCCGGCGCGCAGGACTACGCCGCATTGCTGCGTACCCGCCCCGTCAGCTGTGAGACCTCCATCATCGACACCGCCATCGACATGGCCAAGGAGCTCTCCATGCCCCTGCACGTCCTCCATGTGGGTGTAGGCGACGGCGTGGAGCACCTTCGCCGCGCCAAGGCCGACGGCGTGGATGTCACCGCCGAGACCTGTACCCATTACCTGACCTTCACCGACCGCGACGCCCGCCGCTGCGGTGCGGTGATGAAAACTTACCCTCTCATCCGTACCGCCGCAGATCGCCAGGCAGTCTGGCAGGGCCTTGCGGATGGTACCCTGGACTGGGTCTGCTCAGATCACGCGCCCCACACCTACGAGGAAAAGCACCGTTCTTTCTGGGATGCCCCCGCCGGTATCAGCGGTATCGAGGGTCTTTCTCCTGTGCTGCTCACCGCTGTCCACCGCGGCCTGCTGACGCTGCCCCGCGTGGCGGCGATCACCTCCGCCAATGCGGCCCGTACCTTCGGCCTCTATCCCCGCAAGGGCGTTATTCGCCCCGGAGCCGATGCCGACCTGGCCATTGTGGATATGTCCGCGGCCTACACCTTCCGTCAGGAGAAGATGTACTCTAAAGCCAAATGGTCCCCCTATGACGGTATGTCCTTCCAGGGCCGGGTGGTCGAGACCATCCTCCGCGGCCGTACCACTATGCGTGACGGTCAGGTCCTGCCCGACTGCTTCGGCCAGTTCCTGCCGGTCTGCACCAAATAGCTTGTTTTCTTCCTTTACTCCTTTTCCTCCCCCTTGCACCGAACGGCTCCCGGGCGCGCGCCCGGGAGCCGTTTGGCTTTTTCCGCATAAAAGGGACCGCTGTATGGTGGCCCCTTTTGCTGTTTGGCAGCCACCTTATTGGTTTGGAATGTTTGGCACAAAGCGTTGCGGGTAACAGGGAATTCCGAAATGTCTACTGGGAAAAACAACAAAAGTTTTTCGCCGTGTTTAGGCAACTCTACAGAAATAGAGCCACGCCGGCCCTTTTCCGTTGACAGATCACAAAAGAGATGGTATTTTGAAACTGTGCTCGAGCACAGTCAATTCGTGCTCGAGCACAAATGACACATCGCCAAGGACGATACAAATTTCGGAGAGGAGAAGCGGACGCGTGACCATCAAGCAGATCGCCGAAAAAGCGGGCACCAGCCGCGGCACCGTCGACCGGGTGCTCAATGGCCGCGGCAACGTAAATCCCGAGCTGGCCAAGCGTATATTGGACATTGCCGAGCGTGAGCGCTACCAGCCCAACCAGCTGGCCCAGGCGCTTATTCGCTCCCGTCAGCGCACCCACATCGGCATGGTCATACCCTCCGTCGGCAATCCCTTTTTTGACGAGGTGCTCCGCGGCGCACAGAGCCGCGCCAGAAAACTCTCCAGCTACGGCACCACCCTTACCATCCGCGAGATCAAGGGCTACGACGCCGCCACGCAGCTGCAGGCCATGCGCCGGCTGGTGGCCGAGGGCGTGGACGCGCTGGCGGTCATGCCGCTGGATGTGCCCGAGGTTGCGGCGTACCTGCAGTCACTGCCCATACCGGTGGTCACAGTCAACACCGATATCGATGTCGACCGTGTGGCCTTTGTCGGCTGCGACTACTACAACAGCGGTATGATCACCGGAGATCTGGTGCAGCTCATGCTCAATGGCCGGGGCCGCGTGGCGGCTGTTATCGGCAGCACCAATGTCCGCGGCCATATGGACCGCGTGCGCGGTCTGCGGACCGCACTGGAGGGCACGCCGGAGATCACGGTGGACGCCGTGCTGGAAAATCAGGACGACGACGATGTCTCCTATCAGGTGCTGCGGGCCTATCTGGCGGACCACACGCCGGATATGGTGTGCTTTGCCGCCGCCGGTATCGACGGCGGTATGCGGGCCATCCTGGAAAGCGGAAAGAATATCCGCGTGCTGGCGGTGGACGGGACGGAGACCGTGCTGCGGTATATGGAGGAAGGGCACATCGCCGCCACTGTGACCCAGGAGCCCTTCGCCCAGGGGGACGAGGCGGTGCGTGTGCTGTTCGACTATATCCACACCGGACGGCGGCCCGCCGCCGGCATGGTGTATACCCACAACCGTGTGCGTGTGCGGCACTCGCAGTAAGTTTGTGATCCGATCGGCACAGGCCGATGATGATTTAACTTTTTAACAGGAGGAATGTATCATGGGAAACAGACCGGTAACTCTTTGCACCTGCCAGTGGGCGGACCTGCCCTTCGATGAACTGTGTGCACTGGCGTCCAAGATGGGCTATGACGGCCTGGAGGTCGCCTGCTGGGGCAACGGCATCGACATTGATCGTGCATACAGCGATGACAGCTACGTGGCCTGGATCAAGGAGACCCTGGCGAAGAACAACCTGATCTGCAAGGCCCTGGCCTGCCACATCATCGGCCAGTGTGTGGGCGACGCTCCCGATCCCCGGCTGAACAACTTTGCTCCCGCGGCGCTGGTCGACAAGCCGGAGGAGATCCGCGCCTGGGCGATCGACACCATGAAGAAGGCCCCCGTGGTGGCCAAGAAGCTGGGTTGCTATGTGGTCACGGGCTTCACCGGCTCTCCCATCTGGAAGTGGCTGTATTCCTTCCCCCAGACCACCGAGGAGATGGTCGAGAACGGCTACGACGAGATCGTGCGCCTGTGGTCCCCTATCCTGGATGAGTTCAAGGCCAACGGCATCAAGTTCGCCCTGGAGGTCCATCCCGGCGAGATCGCTTTCGACTACTACTCCACCGAGAAGCTGCTGAAGAAGTTTGCCGACCGCCCCGAGTTCGGCCTGAACTTCGACCCCAGCCACCTGCTGTGGCAGGGCGTGACGCCCCATCTGTTCCTGCGCGACTTTATGGACCGCGTGTACCACGTCCATATGAAGGATGCGGCGGTGACTCTGGATGGCCGCAGCGGTCTGCTGGGCTCCCACATCGATTTCGGAGACCTGCGCCGCGGCTGGAACTTCCGCTCCCTGGGTCATGGTGACGTGAACTTCGAGGAGATCATCCGCGTGCTGAACGCCGCCGGTTACGACGGCCCTCTGTCCGTGGAATGGGAGGACAGCGGTATGGACCGTATCGAGGGCGCTACCGAGGCGGCCGCTTTCGTGAAGAAGGTGGACTTCAAGAAGTCCGATGTGAAGTTTGACGACGCTATCGCCAACTGAAACGCGACAAGGAGGACAATATGGGTATTCAGATCCGTTACGGCATGGTCGGTGGCCACATGAACGCCTTTATCGGCGAGGTGCATCGCAAAGCCATCGCCTTTGACCCCCGCGCACAGCTGGTGGCGGGCTGCTTCTCCACCAATGCGGAGAAGAGCCGTGAGACCGGCGAGACCTACTCCCTGGACATGAGCCGCGTGTACCCCAGCTATGAGGCCATGGCCGAGGCGGAGAGCAGGCGTCCCGACGGTATCGATTTCGTCAGCATCACGACCCCGAACAACACCCACTACGACGTGGCCAAGTGCTTCCTGCAGCACGGCATCCATGTGGTGTGCGAAAAGCCTTTGTGCTTTACCGTGGAACAGGCGCAGGAGCTGGTGGCCCTGGCCAAGGAGAAAAACCTGGTCTTCGGCGTCACCTACACCTATTCCGGCTACACCATGATGAAGGTGGCCCGCGAGATGATCGCCGAGGGCAAGATCGGCAAGATCGCCGCCGTCAATGCGGAGTATGTCCAGGAGTGGCTCATCGATGAGCTGGGCGTCCCCGGCGAGGGCACCACCAAGCTGTCCGTCTGGCGCGCCGATCCGGCGGTGTCCGGCATCTCCAACTGTGTGGGCGACATCGGCACCCACATCGAGAACTCCGTCCACTACCTGACCGGCCTGAACATCAAGCGTCTGGCCGCCACCGTGAACCGTTACGGCAAGGAGCTGGACCTGAACGCCAATATGCTCGTCGAGTACGAAAACGGTGTCAACGGCGCGTACTGGTGCTCTCAGATCGCGGCGGGCAAGCTCAACGGCCTGACCATCCGCATCTACGGCAGCGAGGGCGCACTGGAGTGGGAGCAGCACTATCCCGATTATCTGAAGTACACCCCCAAGGGCAAGCCCACGGAGACCCTGTCCCGCGGTACCGGTTATATCACCGAGAAGGCCGGCGCGTACAGCCGCATCCCCTCCGGCCATCCCGAGGGACTGATCGTCGCCTTTGCCAACATCTACAAGAACATCATCAGCGCCATTCTGGCGGTGAAGGCGGGCGGTACGGCCAACGACGGCTCTTTCGACTATCCCACCGTCACCGACGGCCTCAACGGCGTGAAGTTCATTCACGCGGTCATTGACTCCGCAGCCAAGGACTCTGCCTGGGTGGAGCTGTAAGAACACGTTATAGGCGGACTTTGTCCGTATCTATAAAAAATTTTTAGGAGGAAACAACCATGAAGAAAGTACTGGCACTGATCCTTGCGCTGGTCATGGCCCTGTCTCTTGTCGCCTGCGGCGAGAAGAAGGACGATGACGCCAACAAGGACAACGATGCTGCCACGGGTAATCGCATCGCGATCCTGGTCCCCAATGCCGACCACGGCTGGACCGGCGCTGTGATGACCTATGCGCAGGAGAAGGCGCAGGAGCTGAATGACGCCGGCAAGTATGCTGCCACCGTCATCACCTCTTCCGACGCCGCCAACCAGATCCAGCAGGTGGAGGACCTGATCGAGAACAAGACCGCTGACTATGTGGTCATTCTGCCTCAGGACAACACCCTGGAGAACACCATGGCCAAGCTGGCCACCAGCGGCATCCCCTATGTGATGTTCGACCGTATCATCGACTCCGCTGCTTCCACTGCTGTTGCCTGCGTCAAGGGCGATAACAACGGCATCGGCGCCGAGACCGCCAAGCGCTTCATCGCCGACGGCATGAAGGCCGGCGACAAGATCCTCATCATGCCCGGTGACAACTCTTCCGTTCCCACCATGCGTAACGACGGCTTCTTCAGCGTGCTGAAGGAAAATGGCTGGACCGAGGAGCAGATCGCTGCCATCCAGTCCACCGACTACACCGGCTGGAGCCGCAGCAAGGGCAAGGAGCTGTTCATCAACTGGCTGGATGCCAGCACTGTTGAGGACATCACCGCCACCAAGTGGATCTTCACCCACGACGACGAGATCGCCATGGGCATCCTGGAGGCGCTGAAGAGCTCCGAGATCGATGCCGAGAAGAAGGACGCTTTCCTGAACGCCGGTGTGCATCTGGGCACCTCCTCCGGTCTGAACGAGATCTATTCCGTGCTGAAGGGCATCCATCAGAAGGATTACACCGCTGAGGTCGCCAAGCTGGCCGATCTGTTCTCCGTTACTTACGATCCCGCGATGATCAAGGCTGCCGTGGATGACATGGTCACCCACATCGAGGGCGGTGCCGTCACCCAGGATCACGTCATCGCCGTGTCCGTGGTGGATGCTACCAACGTCAACGACTTCCAGGGCTTCGGTGACGCTGTCTCCAAGTAAGTAAAGTCGTTTCCGAGGGCTTCGCGGGCGCTTCGGCGCCCGCGGGGCACCTCCCCCTTCGTAGAAGGGATCTTATCAAACAGCAAAGAGAGGCGTGCGGCATGGAATTGCTGAAAATGACCAATATCACCAAATCATTCTCCGGTGTGGAAGTGCTTTCGCACGTTGATTTTTCCGTGGAGCGCGGGGAAGTACACGCGCTGCTGGGAGAGAACGGCGCCGGTAAGTCCACATTGATGAACATCCTGGCGGGTGTGCATCAGCGGGATGAGGGCGAGATCGAGTTTGACGGGGAGCAAATGCATGACATTTCCGTCAAGCGGACAGAACAGGCAGGTATCGCCTTTGTACACCAGGAGTTGAACCTGTTTAACGATCTGAAGGTGTACGAGAACATTTTTCTTCGCAAGGAACTGCTGACCAAGCTGGGCACGCTGGATAAGCGGGCCATGCTGGAGCAGACGCGCCAGCTGATGAGCGACCTGGGCGTGGATATCGACCCCAACGCCCTGGTAGACGAGCTGGAGACCAGCAAAAAGCAGCTGCTGGAGATCGCAAAGGCGCTTCACGCCAATGCGAAGCTCTTTATTCTGGACGAGCCGACCACCGCGCTGAACAACGCGGAGATCGAGCACCTGTTCAGTATCGTGCGGCGATTGAAGGAGCAGGGCAAGTCCTTCATCTTCATCTCCCACAAAATGAACGAGATATTTACCATCGCGGACCGCTACACGGTCCTGCGGAATGGATACTTTATTCAGTCCGGCAATATCGCCGACACTACGCCGGAGGCCGTCACCCGTCTTATGGTGGGCAGCAGCTACTCCGAGGCCTCGGTGTACCAGCCCCGCCAGCTGGGCGATGTGGCACTGAAGCTGGAGCACCTCAGCGGTGAAGGGTTCGAGAACGTGGACCTGGAGGTGCGTAAGGGCGAGATCGTCGGCCTGACGGGCCTGAAGGGCGCCGGCGTCAGCGAGATGATGCAAGCGATCTTCGGCGCGATTCCCATCCGCTCGGGCACGGTGTATGTCAACGGCGAGCCGCTGCACCATGGCGGCATACATAACGCCATGTGCCACAGGATCGGCATGATCCCCGCAAACCGCAAGGAAAACTCCGTTATTCCGGACTTTACCCTGCTGGAGAACAACTACATCTCCGAGCACACGCTTTCTGCCAATCACCAGCTGATCCGCGGGCGGAAAGAGGTGGCGCAGTACAACAGGATGCGGGATATGCTGAACATCAAGGCCAACAGCCATGACGACCTGATCCTGTCACTGTCCGGCGGCAACCAGCAGAAGGTGATCCTGGGCCGGTGGCTCACCACTGAGGCGGACATCCTCATCATGGATAACCCCACCCAGGGTATCGATGTGGGCGCCAAGGCGGAGATCTACAAGCTGATCCTGGAACTGGCCGAGAAGGGCAAGACCATCCTGGTCAACACCCTGGAGATACCGGAGATACAGAAGATCGCGGATCGCTGTGTGGTGTTCTACCACGGGCATATCCAGACGATCCTGCCCCGTGAGGAGATCACGGAGGAGAGAGTCATGCTGTATGCGACCAATGTGATACACGCAACGGAGGGAGAGGTAAACGTATGAGTCAGAACACGGAACTGAAGGCCCAGACCAAAAAACCGGGGCTGAACAAGAAGGGCATTGCCGCCTGGATCAATAATTACAGCTTTATCCTCATCGCACTGGCGATCTTCATCGCCTATCTGTTTATCAACCACGGCGCGACCACCTGGAGTGGCGTGATGAACATCCTGCGGCACTCCGCTGTGGTGGGCATCATGGCCTTCGGCATGGGCCTGGTCATCATCACCGGCGGCATTGACCTGTCCGTGGGCTCCATGCTGGCGCTGGTGGGCAGCTTCTCCGTGGTGGTGTTCAATGCCACGGACAGCGTGTTCCTCACATTGCTGTTCGCCCTGGTGGCCGGCGGCTTGTGCGGCCTGTTCAACGGTGTGCTCATCGGCCTGGTGAAAATGCCCGCGTTCATCGTGACGCTGGCCACAATGCTGATCTTCCGTTCGGTGGCTCAGTACTACCTGCGGACTACCGGGTCCTCCATCTTCAACATGACCGGCACGCTGGACCACTATGCCAGCTTCTACGGCTTCGGCCAGCTGAAGATCGCCACCGTTCCCGTGGTGGGCATCGTGCTGCTGGTGGTCACGGTCATCATGGTGTTCATATCCACCTGCACCAAGTTCGGCAAGACCGTCTATGCCCTGGGCAGCAATGAGCGCGCTGCCGCCCTGGCCGGAATCAACGTCAACCGCACCCGTGTGGCGGTCTACGTTATTACCGGTGTGCTCACCGGTCTGAGCGCTTTCCTGTGGCTGGCCATGAACGGCTCCGTCGACCCGGCTACCCTCGGTAAGAGCAACGAGATGTACGCCATCGCCGCGGTGGTCATCGGCGGTATCAGCATGAGCGGCGGCAAGGGCAAGCTGCTGGGCGTTCTGTTCGGCGCCATGAGCTATACCATCATCGACAAGATCATCGCCTCCCTGCAGGTGGACGCCCTGATCAACGATACCATCAAGGGCTCGATTCTGCTGGTGGCCGTTATCATCCAGCTGGTGGTGCCCATGATCCGTTCCCGCGTAAAAACGAAACATACTTCGGAGGTGTAATAACATGAAAAAGTACGCTGATGTGAGTAAGGTCGTCTACGATCCCCAGGGGACCGACCCCTTTACCTTCCGTTGGTATGACCCGGACGAGGTCATCGCCGGCAAGAAAATGCGTGAGCATCTGAAGTTCGCACTGAGCTACTGGCACACCATCGACGCCGAGGGCGTGGATATGTTCGGCTCCGGTACCATGGATAAGTCCATGGGGCAGACAGACCCCATGGCCAAGTTCCGCGCCAAGGCGGACTTCGCCTTCGAGCTGATGGAAAAGCTGAACATCGACTACTACTGCTTCCATGACGTGGACATCGCCCCGGAGGGCGCTACCCTGGCCGAGAGCATCGCCAATTTCCGCGTGATGGTGGATTATCTGTACGAGCTGCAGAAGAAGACCGGCAAGAAGTGCCTGTGGGTCACCGCCAACAACTTCGGCGACAAGAAGTTTATGGCCGGTGCAGCCACCTCCTGCTGCGCCGATGTGTTTGCCGCCGCCGCCGCTAAAGTCCGGGCCTGCCTGGATGCCGCGGTGAAGCTGGGCGCCACCGGATATGTGTTCTGGGGTGGCCGCGAGGGCTACGACACCCTGCTGAACACTGACATGGGGCTGGAGCTGGACAACATGGCCCGATTCCTGCGTATGGCCCGTGACTACGGCCGCAAGATCGGCTTTACCGGCGATTTCTATCTGGAGCCCAAGCCGAAGGAGCCCACCAAGCACCAGTACGACTTCGACGTGGCCACCTGCATGAACTTCCTGCGGAAGTACGACCTGACGGCGGATTTCAAGATGAACATCGAGGCCAACCACGCCACCCTGGCGGGCCATACCTTCGAGCATGAGCTGCGTACCGCTATCGTCAACGGCAGCTTTGGCTCCATCGACGCCAACGAGGGCGACTATCTGCTGGGATGGGATACCGACCAGTTCCCCGCCAACGTGTACAGCGCCACCTACTGCATGATGGAGGTCCTCCGCGCCGGCGGCTTTACCAACGGCGGCCTGAACTTTGACGCCAAGACCCGCCGTCAGTCCAACACCTTCGAGGATATCCTGCTGGCCTATATCTCCGGTATGGACACCTTCGCTCTGGGCCTCCGCAAGGCGCTGGAGCTAAAAGCGGATGGCCGTCTGGACCAGTTCGTCAAGGAGCGCTACAGCAGCTATGACAGCGGCGTGGGCAAGAAGATCGTGGATGGTGAGGTGACCCTGGAGTCTCTGGCGGATTATGCCGAGGGCCTCAAGAACTTCGATGTGCCCAGCGGCCGTCAGGAGTATCTGGAATCTGTGGTCAACCGGGTGCTGTTCCACTGAGAAATGACATATTGCGGGCCGCCCGGAAGGGCGGCCCTGCCTAAAGGAGGCGCAAGGCTATGAAGGAATATTTGCTGGGTATCGACCTGGGCACCTCCGGTACCAAGACGGTGCTGTTCCGCAGTGATGGTACGGCCATGGCTGCCCACACGGTGGAATACCCCCTCTACCAGCCCCAGAACGGCTGGGCCGAGCAGGAGCCGTCCGACTGGTGGCGTGCCGTGCGGGAGACGGTGCAGGCCGTGCTGCACAAAAGCGGTGTGGCCGCCGCCGATATTGCCGGTGTAGGCATCTCCGGGCAGATGCACGGTCTGGTGATGCTGGACGAGAGGGGAGAGGTGCTGCACCGCAGTATCCTGTGGTGCGATGGCCGCACCGGCGAGGAGTGCCGTGAGATCACCGAGACTGTGGGCGCGGAGAAACTCATCGCCATCACCGCGAACCCCGCCCTGGCGGGCTTTACCGCTGGGAAGATCCTGTGGGTGCGGAAGCATCTGCCGGAGGTCTACAAGGCTTGCCGTCATATCCTGCTGCCCAAGGATTACATTCGCTACTGCCTCACCGGCCAGTTTGCCACCGAGGTATCCGACGCCTCCGGCATGAACCTGCTGGACGTGCCCCGGCGGCAGTGGTCTGACGAGATACTGAACAAGCTGGACATCGACCCGGCGCTGCTGGGCCGGATGTATGAGTCCGTGGACGTGACCGGAACGGTGACGGCGGAAGCCGCCGCCCTGACCGGCCTGGCCGAGGGGACACCCGTGGTGGGCGGCGCGGGCGACAACGCCGCCGCGGCTGTGGGCACCGGTACTGTCCGCTACGGAAAGGCCTTTACGACGCTGGGCACCTCCGGCGTGGTCTTTGCTCATGCGGACAGCGTTTCCATCGACCCGGCGGGCCGCGTACACACCTTCTGCTCCGCCGTTCCCGGCAAGTGGGCGGTAATGAGCTGCACGCTGGCGGCGGGTCAGTCCCTGCGTTGGCTGCGGGATACCTGCTGTGCCGGCGAGGTGGCCGAGGCGGCCAAACAGGGCGTGGACCCCTACGAGCTGATGACGGCCCTGGCCGAGAAAACCCCCATCGGCGCCGACGGCCTGTTGTTCCTGCCCTATCTGATGGGCGAGCGATCACCGCTGTTGGACGAGAAGGCCCGGGGCGCGTTTATCGGCCTGTCCGGCGGCCATGGCCGCGGCCACCTGATCCGCGCTGTGCTGGAGGGCGTTACATACTCCCAGCGTCAGTGCGTGGATGTGCTCCGGGGCATGAATGTGCCCACGGAGGAAATGATGGCCTGCGGCGGCGGCGCGCGGAGCGCATTCTGGCGTCAAATGCTGGCCGATGTGTACGGCTGCCCCATCCAGACCGCCAAGGCGGCGCTGGAGGGCCCGGCGCTGGGCGTGGCTATTCTGGCCGGTGTTGGCACCGGTGTGTATCCCTCCGTGGAGAGCGCCTGCGATGCCATCGTCAAGCCGGATACCGTTCTGTACCCCGATGCGGAATGTGGCCGCGCCTATGAGCCCTACTACCAGCTCTATCTGCGGCAATATCCCGCGCTGCGGGAGACCTTCCATGCCCTGGCCGCCATGAGGAGCCGGGCATGAGCGGCGCAAAGCGTATCCTGCCGCTGCTGGCGGTCCTGTGCTTCGCTCTGTTTCTGCTGTACGGCATCTATTTCAATGCCTTTGGCGCCAACGCCGAGTCCATGATGGCCTTTTTCGGCATCACCGAAAGCCGTCAGGGCTTCGTGATGACCATTCAGTCCCTGGGCGGCATCGTGATGACGGTGCTGCTGGGCCTGTTCGGTGAACGGCTCCACAAGCTGTACGGCCTGCTGGCCGGCGCGGTGCTGGTGGGCGTGGCCGGTGTGACCATTGGCACCATGCCCCTGTACGGCAATGACAGCTACGGGCTGCTGCTGGTGTTTGCGCTGATCGGCGGTGTGGGCTATATCACCATCGACTTGCTGATGAACGGCGTCATCGCCGACGTGTTTCCCGAGAAGAAGAGCACGCTGCTGCCCATCGTTCACGGCTTCTACGGTCTGGGCGCCATGCTGGCGCCCCTGCTGGTGACATGGCTTACCGACAGCGGCCGCCCCGCCACCTTTGCCGTACCGTATCTGGTGCTGGGCGCGGCGGCGCTGGTGTTGGGCGCGGTATTCTGGGCGGTGTCCCGCCGCGCCACGCCCCACACGCCCTACGCCGATATGACGGCCCTGCGGGACAGGTCCGTGGCCAACCCGGCGGAGATCTTTCGTGACAAGCGCGCATGGCTCTATCTGCTGTGCTGTTTCCTGTATCTGTGCTTCCAGAACGGCATCGCCGTCTGGCTGCCCAACTACTACAAGACCGTGCACCACATGGCAGGCGGCGCGGCCAACGCCATGCTCACCCTGTTTTTCCTGGGCGCACTGGTGGTCCGGATGCTCTCGCCGCTGGTGTATAAGCGTATGCCGGTGCGGACTTTCTATCTGCTTACCTGTTTTTTGTCGGCCGGCGTGTTTGCGGTTTTGCTGCTGACGCCGCCCCTGGCCGTCCAGCGGGTGCTTCTGGTGCTGCTGGGGCTGCTGCAGGGCGCGGAGGTCCCGGCCCTGGTGATCCTTTGCTGTGAGACGTTCCCCACTCGGACGGCTTCGGCCTCATCCATCATCGTGCTGGGCGTATCTCTGTCAGCACTGATCGCGCCCACGGTGCTGGGGCGGCTCATCGAGCAGGTAGGCTACGGCATCCCCCTGTGGGGCCTGACGGCCTGCCTGCCGCTGTCGGCGGCGGTGCTGCTGGCCATACGCCGTGACGCACCGGTGCGGGCATGACCTTGCCTTTTCCCCGGGCAGCGGGCAAGAAACTTCTTCACGGGCGCTACTCCCACCCACCAAACCTTCCTTATAAAAAACTTCCTTCCTTTATCTCGCTGCCTTTGCTTCAGGCCGTCGGAGGCGTCATTGACGCCTCCGACGGCCTGTGGGCTTTGCGGCTATGCGGGGCGCCTTTGCCATTTTCCCTGCAAAGCGCGCTGCATTCCACAGTATTTTTGGTAATTTTATTTCAGAAAAGTATTACTTTTTTCCTGCGCTGTGCTATCTTACAGGCAGCAGTTAGCCGCATCTAACTGCTGCAAGAATATAAAGGAGCGATCTGCCATGAAGAGATTTGCCGTGTTTGCCGTCGGTGTGCTGTTCGGCACCGCCGGCATTAAGATCCTGGGCAGCAAGGACACCAAGAAAGCCAGGGGCGCTTTTTTTCACGCATTCTTTTTCTTATAGCCGCAGTCACAGTACGGTCCGCCGGAGGCCAGGGTATACGTCCGCACAAAGCTTGTCGCGCCGCCGGTCTCGTTCATGGTATAGTCCGGATGACACAGAGCCGGCATCAGGTCGTACGATCCCAGTTCCTGCATCAGTGTGCAGATACCGCACCGGGTAAACCGCCCTTCATAGCCGCTGCCGCTCGGGTATTCGAAAAAGTCCGTCAGCCGTTCCACGTCCGGCCGTTCTGGCATGGACAGGACGAATGCGCCAAGCAGGGCACAGTTGACGATATTCATCTTAAAGCGGCCCGCTGTCAGCTGCCGCTGAACAGATACCCAAGGACGCACGGGGCCGTTTCATCACCGGAGATACTGCTTTAAAGCATTTCTCCGTTTTGCATGTGGAATGCGAAATACAAAAAGCCGCACGGGAACACCGTACGGCTGGCTTTGCAGGCACAAGGCCTACCGTTATCCAATAATACCCTATTTCGACTGCATTTTCAATCTGAACATCTTAAGGCGTTTTTTGCCCCCAAATTCCGTGTGGTTGTCTCAGTTTTGCCTGTGTGGGTCAGGTTGTGGGTCAAATGAGAAAACGGCGGCAAATTGAACTTGCCGCCACATTACTGTTTTCGCACTTTGACCCATATTTTTCAGCAACTTATGCGGTCAACGCAAAATGAAAAAACTGAACTTTTAACGCAGAAAAACCGCCTAAAAAGGCGGCTTTTCAAAGTTTTTTGGTCGGAGTGCGGGGGCTCGAACCCCGGGCCTCCTGCTCCCAAACAATCTGGAAAAACTTTTTCCGGTCATTTCTAATAGTTTTTGGTTATTTCCGCTCGGTTTCACTTACTCTTTAGACCTCTTTGAACCTGCGTTTTCCGGGTGTTCCGGCGCTGTCTGTGGTCATTTATGTGGTCAAAAACGCTTCCCGCCCCAAACCGGTGACTTTTTCACCGGCCCAGAACGGGAAGCGTTTTGCGTTTCTGTGTGGTGTGTATTGTAACTCTGAGTAGGGTGTTATGCAAGTTGTTTTCTGGGAGGATAGCAGCTCAAAGGTTGAGCCGCTATAGACAAAGAATAACCTCACGCATTTGCTCTCTAAAGGTGAAACTCGCTTTCCCTCAATAACTATCGCATTCCCGTAATTTGAGGGTCATTTTAAGGGAAAGTCACCCCTTCCATCACAGGCTCACTTTTCCAAAAGATCCTCCATCGTGCAGCCGAGGACTTTCGCGAGGCTGAGAACAGTTTCCGCGCTGGCCTTGTTGATGTCCTTGTTGCGCTGCTCATACATTTGAATCGACCGAAGGCTGACATTGCTTCGTCTGGCAAGCTCCGCCTGCGTGCAGCCATAGAGCGTGCGGATGCGCTTGAGGTTGGTATCAGCGAAGTACTTGCGTACTTTGGCATCGGTAATATCGGCGAACTTGCTGATGTCCGCTTCGTGGAGAGGCGCATACATCCGCTGCAAATTTTCAAACGAGAGGACCTCGAAAATATCGCTGAACTTCCTGCCGGAGAACCACTGGTAGTAGGCGACGGCCCAGCCGATCCAATACTCTCTGGAGCGGTTGAAATTGGCTTTCGGTTTGACCGTCGGCGCTTTGCCCGTAGTCTCAACCAGGACATCAACAGCCGCTTCGATACCGCTTTTCCCCATAATATAGGTAGCTTCGCCGTTCTCGATTCGGTTGCTGACGGAGCTGACGGAAAACAGTTCCATGAAGCTATCTCCGGCGATTCCGCATGCGTTGATGGCATAGTCGAAGGCATCGCCCAGCAAGGCCTGCGCATTATTTAGATACATTTCTTGGTATGCGTGGGTCATCGTTCCGGATGCCTCCTCTCATAATGTCAAGCATGTACAGGCCGTCAGTCGCCTCTTCGAGCATTTTCGAATAAAGCTGATCGGCTTCGTCGTTTCGCGCCTTGCGGAGAACATAATATTTTTCCCTTTCTGCGATGGAAAATCCCTCGTAATGCAGCAGGGAGAATGCGTATTTAGACTTGACGACGATCTGTTCGCCCAACTTGCCCAGGTGCATAGCACTTGCAAGCTGCTGCACGGAAATTCCATTATTCAAGAAAGACGCCGCAAAGTCGAAATAGGAGTCGTCGGCTCGGTAGCCGATGATCAAGTCATAGGCGTTGACATTGACGCCGAAATTTTCGATCAAGTATCGTTTGGCCCGCTGTGCGGCCGGATTATTGATAGAGAACAGACGGTGCTCTACCAAAACGGCGATCCAGTTCAGGATCGTATAGTCCGGACTGTTCAGATTCAGAATTTTTAGGTATTCCGTATCAAGGCTGTAACGATTGGCAAAGCCGTTGCGCAAAGAGGATACGGCCCATTCCTTGGCAAGCGCTTCGCTTTCCGTGCAGTAAATGCCCAGCCCGAAGTCGTTGTTATGCTTACCCAACCCAAAGGCGGGAGCCTCTACGATCTGCTCAGAGCCGTGATATAGGGTGATTTTATGATCCATTTCCGTATCCTCCTAAGTATCTCTGTGCAAATTATATCACCAAAGTGATATAAAATCAAGTTGTATTTGTGGGGAAATTACTATACATGTGGTTTCTGCGTGGGTGGCGGCTCAAAAGTTGAGCAGCTGTAGGCAAAGAATACTCCGGACACGGATACTTAATTAGGGTTCATCCGCTGTTTCACATTGCTGTATAATTGGAAATTCCTAATCTAAAAATGACCATCCCAATCTAAAAACTGGATTTTCAATAGACAAATTAAAACTGTCGTGTTAGAATTAATTTGCATTAGTGTATACTCTGACACGAGGTGTTACGATGACGATTTGTTATAATAAGCTCTGGAAACTCCTGATTGATAAAAACATGAAAAAGAAAGATCTCCGCATAGCCACCGGCATGTCCACCACTGCCCTTGCCAAGCTGGGCAAGAACCAGCATGTCAGCACGGAAATTCTAACGAAGATTTGTGAGGTTCTGGACTGCGACTTCTGCGATATCATCGAGCTCGTAAAGGAGGAAAATCATGATTGACTTTTCCAAAAACGAGCAATATCGAGAGACCAAGGTGTTGTTATTGCAGAGGGTGAAAATATCAATCGTGTATACAAATTGAAAAGATAACCCATTGCGGTTTCTGCGAAGTCGATTTGCAGGAAAACAGAAACACCAAATTAAGAGAAGTGTGGTAAGCAAACATGGCAATAAAGAAAAACGAGCTGTACAGTTCCCTTTGGGCGAGCTGCGATAAACTGAGGGGCGGCATGGATGCCTCTCAGTATAAGGACTATATCTTGACCCTGCTGTTCGTGAAATATGTTACGGACAAGTTTCAGGGCGTAAAATATGCCGATATTACGGTTCCCGAAGGCGGCAGTTTCAACGATTTGGTTGCATTGAAGGGTAATAAAAATATCGGTGAAGAAATGGATAAGGTCATTGCCAAGCTGGCAGAAGCCGGGGAGAACAATCTCCGCGGCGTGATCGACAATGCCCATTTCAATGATGAGGCCAAGTTAGGCAGCGGCAAAGAAATGGTGGATAAGCTCACCGGCTTGATTGCCATTTTCCAGCGTGACGAATTCAATTTCAAAAAGAACAAAGCCAGCGGTGACGATATTCTTGGCGATGCCTATGAATATCTGATGCGGCATTTTGCCACGGAAAGCGGCAAGAGCAAGGGCCAGTTCTACACACCGGCCGAAGTTTCCCGTATTCTTGCCAAAGTGATTGGCATCGACAGCATCGAGGAGCGCGACGAGGGTTACTCCGTGTATGACCCTGCCTGCGGATCTGGTTCACTTCTGATTCGAGCAGCGGATGAAGCCCCCTTCGAGATTGCTATTTGGGGACAGGAAAAGGAAGTAACCACCGCAGGTCTTGCCAAGATGAACCTTGTCCTGCACAACAAGGCTGCCGGTGAGATCAGAGTAGGAAATACATTTTCTGCTCCCCGCTATTTTGAAGAAGGCTCCGATGATGAGGTGCTGAAGCGTTTCGACTTTGCGGTGGCCAATCCTCCGTTTTCTCTGAAAAACTGGACGGATGGTCTTAAGGATTATGGCCGCTTTGATGGCTATGGTGACAGACCGCCTGAAAAGAACGGCGACTTTGCGTGGCTGCTCCATATTTTGAAGTCCTTGAAAAGCACTGGCAAGGCTGCGGTCATTCTTCCCCACGGTGTTCTGTTCCGTGGCAATGCGGAGGAGACTATCCGCAAAGCTATTATTGACAAGGGCTATATCAAGGGCATCATCGGCCTGCCCGCCAACCTGTTTTATGGCACCGGTATCCCTGCCTGCATTATCATCATCGATAAGGCTGATTCCGCCGAGCGCAAGGGTATCTTTATGATTGATGCCAGCCACGACTTCGTTAAGGACGGCAATAAGAACCGCCTGCGTGAGCGGGACATCTATAAAATCGTCACCACATTCAATCAGCAAATCACAGACGATCCCAAGTATGCCCGCTTTGTTCCCAATGATGAGATCAAGAAGAAAAACGAGTATAACCTGAATATCCCCCGTTACATTGACAGCTCTACGGCGGAAGATTTACAGGACATTGATGGACATCTGCATGGCGGTATTCCTGCGACAGATGTGGATTCCATGGAGAAGTATTGGGTACTGTTCCCCGGCCTGAAAGACAAGCTGTTTTCTCAGTTGCGGGATGGCTATTATCGGCTGAACATTCCCAAAGAGGATATCCGCAACGTGGTCTATAACGACCCTGAATTTTCTGCCTACGCCGAACGCATCGACGAGGCTTTTGACGCGTGGATGCAGATGGTGGATTCCGGCCTTCGGAGCATTGATGAAGATACGGAAGTTAAGCCCTATATTGTGGAGCTGTCGGAGCAGCTGATTGGCTGCTTTGATGGTCTGGAGCTGGTGGATAAGTACGATGTCTACGAGGTGCTGCTTTCCTATTGGCACGAAGTCATGGGCGACGATGTTTATCTTGTGTCGGTGGACGGCTATGGTGCCGCCCGGACATGGGAAAACATCATGGGGGAATACACCTCCGGCAAGAAAAAGGGTCAGGAAAGGGTCGTTGGCTGGGAGGGCGTTTTGCTGCCCAGGGCACTGATTGAGTCCGTATTCTTTGCCCCCGAACGCAAGAAAATCAATGAGGCGCAGGCCATTGCCGAAGAGACCCAGAGCAGACTGGAAGAATTTGTGGAGGAGCAAACTGCTGATGAGGGATACCTGAAGGACCACCTCAACGACAAGGATAAGGTGGATGCCAAGTCTGTCGCCGCCCGGTTGAAGGTGCTGAAAAAGACTGATCCCAAGGGAGAGGAATATGCGGCATTGAAGCAGTTTGCAGATTTGACGGATTCTCTTTCCAAGCAGAATAAGGCCGTCAGGGAAATGAACGCCGAATTGGAGGAAAAGGTTCGGGCGAAGTATGCGTTGCTGACCGATGAAGAGATCCTGGATCTGCTGGTGAACCGCAAATGGTATGCCACCATCTTTGAAGGAATCAAGGCGCTGTATGTCACCACTTCCCACCAGATGACCAACCGTATTGTGGAACTGGTGGATCGGTATGAGGATACCCTGCCGGAACTAACTGCCACTGTTGCTGATTATGAGTCCAAGGTCAAGGATCATCTGAAAAGGATGGGGTTTGTATGGTAAACGGGAGAAACAAATATAGAATTAAGGACATTTTCGATTTGTCAGCAGGCGGTGATGTAGACAAGGAACATTTTTCTGCTTATAAAACCAGTGAACATCGATATCCAATTTATTCAAACTCTTTAGAAAACCACGGTCTATACGGATATACATCCAACCCAAAATATAGTGCAGATTCTGTAACAATCACAGGGCGAGGAAGCGTTGGTCATGCGGAGTATCGAGAGGACGAATTTGATGCGATAATCCGACTTCTGGTACTGAAACCGAAGAGTAGTAATGTATGTGCGCAATTTGTTGCGGATTACATCAACAATTGCGTTGATTTTTCGCTTGAAAGTACAGGAGTTCCTCAGCTCACTGCTCCCCAGATCATGAATGTTGAACTGGAACTTCCTCAATATGATGAGCAAAAAGAGGTTACTACGGTACTCGCGGATGTAAGTAGTTTGATTGACATGCTTGGCAAACAGATTTCCAAGAAAAAAGCCATCAAGCAGGGCACAATGCAGGAACTGCTGACCGGCAATCGCCGCCTACCAGGATTCTCTGGAGAGTGGGAAACAAGGACATTACACGAAATATCCAACGAAATGGTTGATGGTCCGTTTGGAAGCAATTTGAAAACAGAGCATTATACAACGGAGCGACAAGTCCGTATTATCCAGCTCAGTAACATTGGCGAAGCTGGTTGGAATAATGCGAATGTCAAATATACCACTTTTAGCCATGCTGCTGAATTACAGCGCTGTATTGTCCAACCCGGCTCTATTCTGATTGCCAAAATGATGCCCGCAGGAAGAGCAATTATCTGCCCAGATAATGAAAAAAGTTATATTTTAGGATCTGATGTTGTAAAAGTTGTCCCTAATAGCAGTGTTGATAGCAGATATCTTGTTTATGCAACAAAATCTCGATTTTACTTAGATCAAATTGCAGATGACACTCAAGGAAGCACTCGTGCCAGAACAAGTGTAAGCAAATTAAGAAAAACAGCCATTCTTTTTCCGGAAAAAGATGAGCAAATAGCTATTGCCGACATTCTGTCCGAAATGGATATGGAAATTGCTGCGCTTGAAGGAAAGATTGCCAAATACCGTCAGATCAAACAAGGCATGATGCAGCAGCTTCTGACGGGAAAGATCAGACTGGTGTAAAGGAGAGAGAAAGGATGCCTATTGATAAGGAAGTTGTTGGTCAGGTCATTGAGCAGTCCGGCGGTGTCTTGGAAAAGGCTTATGATGATTTAGCACATCCTACGGCGAAATCTGTAGGAAACACGCTTAGTCTGGTTCCCAGAACCATCGGGGTGTGGCTTGGCAAGTGGGAAAAGTGGGTTATTAATGGGGAGGAAAGCATCCGGCTGACAGCAGAAGCTGTTAGAGAAAAGGCAGAGAAAATTCCTGAAGAAAAGCTGACCGAGCCGGAACCCTATGTTGCGATTCCCACTGTACAGCAACTCAGTTACTGCTATGACAGCGAAGAACTGCGGGAAATGTATGCTAATCTGTTAGTTTCCTCTATGAACATAGATACCAAACAAGCTGTACATCCTTCTTTTGTGGATATAATCAAGCAGCTATCGCCTATGGATGCCAAAGTGCTTGAGGCAATGAAACAAGAGCAATCTGCAATCCCTGTTGTTACAGTCAGGCTGAACTTCAAAGAAAGCAAATCGTTTCACGAACTTCTTATTGATTACTCGATCGACCTCTTTCAATTGTTCGGTGATACCAGCATTTTGAGTGCCAGCCTTCAAAACCTTGATCGTCTTGGCATTATTAAAATCCGATATGATCAGGTTGTAAAGCCTGATGAGAGATACGATGTCTTTTATGAAGATGCCGAGTATAAAGGCCTCGTGGCCTCATTTCAAGGTAAGGAAAATACTGATATCACGCTCTCGAAAGGGCTTATTGAACTTACTGAATTTGGCAAAACATTTTGCCAGTGTTGTTGTGAGAATTAGGGGGTGCTTCCATGCCCAATATTGGTGACAGCGAGCGCAAAACTCAAAACCGTGTGGTCAAGTTCTTTCGGGACAAGCTGCACTATACATATCTGGGGAACCTGCATGACAGCGAAAACCGCAATATCATGCAGGAGCGGCTGCACGCCTGGCTATTGAAACAGGGCTACTCCGAAAAGCTTGCAGCCAATGCCATCGATGCGTTGGTGAAGACCTCCACCAATCTGCAGCAGGGTTTGTACCATGCCAACAAAGAGGTCTACAGCCTGTTGAAATACGGAGCCAAGGTCAAGGAGTCCGTGGAGCAGTCCCCTAAGACGGTGTATTTTATTGACTTTGAAGATGTCAGTAAAAATGACTTCTATATTGCGGAAGAAGTCACTATTGTCAGCAACAACACCAAGCGTCCTGATATCGTTCTCTATGTGAATGGTATTGCGCTTGCGGTGATCGAACTGAAAAAGAGCAGCGTGTCCGTGTCCAACGGCATCCGGCAGAATCTGACCAACCAGAAATCGAATTTCATCGAAGATTTCTTTACCACCATTCAGTTCTGTATGGCCGGGAACGACAGCGAGGGCTTGCGCTATGGTACGCTCCTTACCCCGGAGAAGCACTATCTGGAATGGAAAGACGACGGCTTTACCGAGCATCAGACGGAACGCGATATTGTGGATATCGAGGTTGAGGAATACTGCGAGGGGATTTCCAGCAAGTTGGAAAAACAGCTTTTTGCTCTGTTTTACAAAAAGCGTTTCCTTGATCTGATCCACAACTTTGTAATCTTCGATAAGGGCATCAAAAAGGTCTGCCGCTATAATCAGTACTATGCCATCAAGCGGGCGCAGCATCGTTTGACGGACAAGAAGCGCGGCGGCATCGTTTGGCATACCCAGGGCAGTGGCAAGAGTCTGACGATGGTGTGGTTCTCCAAGTGGATTTTGGAGAATAATCCCAATGCGCGTGTATTGGTCGTTACCGACCGCGAGGAATTGGATGAGCAAATCGAAAAGAATTACAAGGGTGTGGATGAGAATATCGTCCGCACTAAGAGTGGAAAAGATCTGCTTGAACGCCTGAACACTTTCGATGACCGTCTTCTGTGCTCTCTGATACATAAATTCGGAAAGCGCGGCAGCGATAGCTCGGAAACAGATTACGAAAAATACATCGAAGATTTGAAAAACGCATTGCCCAAGGATTTTTCCGCAAAGGGTGATATCGTGGTGTTTGTGGATGAGTGCCACCGCACTCAGTCCGGCAAGCTCCACGCGGCCATGAAGACGATCCTTCCCAATGCCATCTTTATCGGTTTCACAGGCACGCCGCTTTTGAAGAAGGACAAAAAGACCAGTCTGGAAACCTTCGGCGGATATATCCACACCTACAAGTTCAACGAAGGTGTTCGAGACGGCGTTGTGCTGGATCTGCGGTACGAGGCCAGAGATGTGCCGCAGGGCATGACCTCTCAGGATAGAATCGACGCATGGTTTGAGGCAAAAACCGTTGGGTTGGCCCCCAGAGCAAAAGCAAAACTCAAAGCTTATTGGGGTAACCTGCAAAAGATTTTCTCCTCTCGCTCCCGCTTGGAGCAAATCGCCAATGATATCATCTTTGATTTTGCCACCAAGGTACGACTGATGGATGGAAAAGGAAATGCTATCCTTGTGGCCGGTTCTGTGTATTCGGCATGCCGATACTATGAAATTTTCCAAAGCAAGGGTTTCCGGAAATGTGCGATTATTTCTTTTTATACGCCACAAGCCGGTGATTTAAGAACGGATACTGTCAGCGACGAGGAAGAAACCGAAACATATGAAAAATACAGCACTTATCTGAAAATGATCGGCGTTGACCCGTCGGAGGACAAGACGCAGATTGCCAAAAAAGTAGAAGCTTTTGAAGCGGAAGCAAAACGCAAGTTTGTGGATGAACCTGCAAACATGAAACTGCTGATCGTAGTTGACAAGCTGCTTACCGGTTTCGATGCTCCCAGCTGTACCTACCTCTACATCGATAAGACGATGCATGACCACGGCCTGTTCCAGGCGATCTGCCGAGTCAATCGTCTGGATGGCGAGAGCAAAGACTTTGGCTATATTGTAGATTACAAGGAACTATTCGGAGACTTGGCGGATGCCATGAACAAGTATACCGCCGGTGCCTTTGAAAGCTATGATGCCAAGGATGTCGATGGGCTTTTGAAAGATAGAGCTACAGAAGCGAAAAAGTATTTCGTTGATACCCTGGAGGAATTGGATGAGCTTTGCGAGGGCGTCGAATTGCCCAGAAAAGAACTCGACTATATCCACTATTTCTGTGGTGAAAGTGGTCGCGACGAAAATCAGGACGAAGCCTTTGCCCGCATTCGCGAGAAACTGTACAAGCTCGTCGGACGTTTGATTCGCGCTTTTGCGGAGTTAAAGCCTCGTATGACGGATTTAGGGTATACCCTTTCCGAGCAAAGCACATTGGACGACAGGGTTGCGTTCTATCTAAGCCTGCGTGACACGATTGGCAGAGCCAGCGGCGATTTTATTGATCTGAAAGCCTATGAACCTGGTATGCGGTATTTGATCGACAACTACATCTCGGCCAGCGAGTCGCAAAAAATCGGCTGCATGGATGACTTTACCCTGCTTGATTTCATCATCATGCAAGAAGATAAGCTGAAGAGCGAACAAGAAGGTGAGCAGGAGAGTGCGGCAGAAACCATTGAGAACAACATCCGCAAAAAGGTTGTTGAGCGAATGGTCATTAACCCTGCTTATTACGCAAAAATGTCTGAAATCCTGGAGCAGTTGATACTTGACCGCCGCCGCGGAGTGATTGCCTACGGGCAGTTGCTGGACACATACATGGAACTGGCAAAAAATGTTGCAAAGCCCGAGGAGAACACAAAGTACCCGGAGAGTATTCGTTCCAATGGCGCGCTGCGGGCGCTCTATGATAATTGCGGAGAAGATGAGGTGACCGCCTTGAAGTTGCACAAAGCCATTGTCAAAGCGCGGCTCGATGGTTTCCGAAATAATCCGGTTAAGGCAAATAAAATCAAGCGAGCCCTCTATCAACTTTTGAACGATGACAACGAAGTTGAGCGGATTTATCAAATCGTTGTGGAACAAGAGGAGTACTGATGGAGATAGTTGTTTCCAATATTTCTGTGGAAGTTATCAGAAAAAACATTAAAAATATGCATCTCGCTGTGCTTCCACCGGATGGCAGAGTTCGTGTATCAGCACCTACGCAACTGACGGATGAAGCAATAACGATGTTCGTTCGGACAAAACTCGGCTGGATCAAAAAACAACAGGAGAAGTTTCAACAGCAGCCGCGCCAAAGTGAGCGGCAGTATGTTTCAGGAGAATCTCTTTATGTTTGGGGCAGGCAGTATTTTCTGCAGGTTGCGTATAGTTACAAAGGAAATTCTCTTGCACTTTCGGGTGACAAAGCAATGCTGACAGTCCGTAAGGAAAGCACGGCAAAACAACGCGAGGCATTTGTCAACGAGTGGTATCGAGAGCAATTGAAAAACGAGGTTGCAAAATATCTTCCTAAGTGGGAAAAGATTACCGGCCTTTACTGCAGCGGGTGGCAAAGTAAATACATGGCCACCAAATGGGGCACTTGCAACACGAATACCCGAAAGATTTGGCTAAATCTCCAGTTGGCGAAGAAGCCGATAGAGGGCCTTGAGTATGTGATCCTACACGAGCTGGCACATCTGAAAGTCAAAAATCATGGTCCAGAGTTTGTCGCTGTTTTAGATCAGTACATGCCTCAATGGCAGGAGCGCAAGAAACTGTTGAACGAAAGCAAGTTGGATTACATGGATTCCAGTCAAGCAAAAATCAATAGCTGAAATGAAAAAAGACCCGCAAAATTTACGAGACTGAAAAGGGCATAACAAAGCAGGCTTGTAAAAGGGGGGATCGCCAGCCGGGATGGCGCTATTGATCAGATTAGCTCTACGGAATACCCTGCTTCGTGCAGAAGGCCTCAAGGCTCTCTTTCACGCAGCTATTCCAAATCATGGGAAGTTGGTGACACTATGCCCCTTATCATTGTTCGCAATGACATCACGAAAATGAGCGTAGACGCCATCGTCAACGCGGCGAAGGAATCTCTGCTGGGCGGTGGCGGCGTGGATGGCTCCATCCGCCGGGCGGCGGGGCCGGAGCTGCTCCAAGAGTGCCGGACGCTGGGCGGTTGAAAGACTGGCGACACCCTGTTCACCTTGATCAGAGCTTGCAGGGGGCGTGAAAAAACGAAAACGGGGGAGGATTTGCAATGAATATAGAAAAACTGCGGGAAGTGATCCGCAAATATGAAGAAAACTACAACTACTTCAACGATCAAGCGCATGACGAGATTTTCAAGTGGAACGCGGTACAGCACTTTCAGAATGTCTGGCTCGCTCCGAAGGCAAATGAGCGGTCGTTTCCGGAACTATTTGCGGACGCGAGAAAGAAGTGCTCCGTGCTGATCGACAACGCCTATGTCTGTCCGTCGAGCGGCGTTGTGAAAATTGCGGAAAAGCGCCCTGATGAAGTAGAATACCTGTTCCGTAAGGTGCTGTTGGCACCGGATGGCGGAGACATTGACATCCGGCAGGATAATGTAGAGCGCTTTCTTGACGAGATGGATCGTCTGTGCAGAGAAACCTTCCCTGCCTCCTTCAAATACAAGCAGGACCGTCATGCGGCGCTATGCTATCTGACACTGCTCAAGCCTGATGACAACTATATCTATCGATACAGCGAGGCGGAAGAATTTGCAAAGCACATGGAGTTTGGACTGGATATCGGCAGCGGAAAGTCCTTTTGCCTGAAAAACTACTACATCCTATGCAATGCTGTGGCTGACGAGCTACGCGGCCAGCGCTCTCTTCTTGATAAGGTCGAGCAAAGAATACAGGAGTATCCGGCTATGTACTATCCTGATAAAAAGCTGCATCTTCTGACCTTTGACTTGATGTACTGCGCCCGTGCGTATGATCTTTATGCGGGCATGGACTACAAGGACAAGGCTGCTTGTATAAGAGAGTATCGCCAGGAGCAGAAGGAAAAGCAGCGACAGCAGGAGGCTGCGGAAAAAATCGCCTCTATAAGGGCGGCAATCCATGAGTTGGACGTTCAAATGGAACCGTTTCAGGTAATTTCTCTCATGAATGTTGAAGTCTATGCAGGAAAATACGGAGTCGGACATGTGATCGATCAAAAAATCAATCACATCACCGTTCAGTTTGCTGCGTGCCAAAAGGAATACCATTTACATCAGAAGTTTTTTCAGCACCCCTCTTTTGAGGACGATCAAACGGTGATTGCGGCATTCACCGAATATGAATCGCTTGCTGATAAAAAAGAGCGTCTTGAAAAAGAACTGGAAAAACTGTCCAAGGCGTGAGGGAAGAAACACCGATGAAACTGATGTTGGAAATTGACCCGAATCATGTCGATGCGGAGCTTTTGACCCGAATCGGTTCTGAATTGGAATGCGGAGGGACCTTTCGTCAAGATCCCCTCATGGCTGTACGAGCATATGACGCTGCTGCGGCGTGCCCAGATGGCGGGCAGGCGGCAAATAATCTTGGATGGATGTTTCTAAAAGGCAAGGGCGTTGCACAGGACACCGAAAAAGCGCTCGCCCTGTTCCGTAATGCGGCGGAGCGCGGGAATAGCATAGCGATGGTAAACCTCGGAAACTATTATGAGTTTGCGGAAAAACAGGATGATAAACATGCTGTTTACTGGTATCGGAAAGCAGCCGATAGCGGCGATGAAAAGGGGTTGTTCAATTACGCCAATATGCTGCACCATGGTCGAGGGATCCGTCAAAACCGCAAAAAGGCGTTTTCCATTTTCTCGAATCTCTATGCGCGTGGATACCACGGTGCAGCTTTTTACATGGGACTCTATTATCAGAATGGCGACGCTGTAGAGCAAGACTATCAAAAGGCGCGAGAGTATTATAGAATCGGTGCACTGGAGAACGATATGTATTGCATCTGCCAATTGGGCACATTGTATGCGCAAGGATACGGTGTCCCAAAGGATTACCATGCTGCGTTCGATTACTACAAGCAGGCGGCGAAGCTGGGAGATGCCCTTGCCTGTATGAACCTTGGGTACTGTTATGAGGTGGGACAGGGCGTCACGCAAGATATTGCCATTGCCAAAAACTACTATCGCTGCGCGGCAGAGCATGGTGAACAGCTCGCAGCCGCCGCGCTCAAGCGGCTGGAAGATTTGACATATGAGATGGGGGCTCTATCGTAATATCACATCGGCGAAGGAGGAGAGAAGTTCTATGCATTTTCGATTTAACGGCGTTTCAGAGCGGGATATGGATATACTCTTTTTAGAGGAGTTTGCCGTAAATCGGTATTTTTTGCAGCTCTTTCTACGGAAAATTGAAGATGTTGATTTTTCAGGTTATGAGGTCGTTTCAGAGGAAGTGTCCTTCGCTGATCCGGATTTGGGTGAATCCGACCTGACCATTGACCTTGAAAAGGAGGGACATCGAGTTTCTCTGCTGATTGAGGACAAAATCAATGCGATCGCACAGCCAAGACAATATGAGCGATATGTGGAACGCGGAGAAAAAAGTGTTCGGGAAGATCACTGCGATGTCTTTTATGTATTTCTGATTGCCCCGGCTGAATACATAAAAGGAAATGAGAGCGCGGAGAAGTATTCACTCCGGGTGACATATGAAGAGTGCAGAGATTTATTTGCCGCCTGTTCGGACGCCCGCAGCCAATTAAAGCATCAACAACTCTCCGAAGCAATCGATCAGGCCAGAAAGCCGTATGTGAAAGTTGTAGATAAGGCAGCAACAGATTTTTGGAAGAAATATGTGCGCTATCTGCAAATACATTACCCAGATATCGAACTTAAATCCAAGATCAGTGAAAAAAGCAGAAACGGAGATTGGCCGACCTATAAAACCAACCTTGACATGAAACAAGTTTATATTCACCATAAGGCCACTATGAAGGGCGTGGAATACAGCTATATTGATCTGACATTCAGCGGGCTCGCCGCTCATCACGACCAGTTGGAGGAACTGCTGAAAGATATGCTGGGGGAGCAGTACGATCCGCGGTTTAGCGTGCATACAGCGGGCAATTCTGCCGTTCTAAGGCTGATTGCCCCGAAGTGTCTGGATTGGCAGGCACCGTTTGAAAAGCAGATCGATACCGTTGAGGAGCACTTGGGCTTGATTTCAAGACTGTGTGCGGCGGCGAAGCAAATTGACAAAGAACGTCTGATGGCTTTCTATGCGGAAACAACCCGCGAAAAGTAATATATCAATCAAGAGCGTGAGACCATGACCTTTATCTGCTGCCCCAAATGCACCACCTGCTAAAAGGCGCAGAAGTGGTCGGAAGAAAATAAAATTCCCTATGTGTTCAGGGATATGCAGAGACCCTCTGGAAGAAAAAACTGCTGACCTATGAACCATTCGGAATGAATCAGAACTAATCTTCCTTGCAGCATCCTCTGGATAATATATAGCTCTCACTTTCCTTTGGCAAAGCGACTGTTTCAGCCCGCTTTTCAAGTAGGGCGGCAAATCCCATCAAGCGCCCTCCGAAAGACGCGTGACGGCAAAAAATCAGCCATAATCAACCTTTAAAACAGCAAAAAAGCAAAGGGGCATGTGTCTTAACGGCACATACCCTTTTTGTCAGCAACCCTTGTCCGGCAACTGCCATATTATTTGTTTCGTGAAACCTGTTTTATGGACAGCTACCAGCGTGAAACAAATTTATCTGCGAGTGGCTTCTTCAAAAGTAACAGTTCAAAGGTTGCGTCGCTATAAACAATGAATAGGCGGTTTACGACTAAGATTATAAATCCCTTAATTCAGGCATAATAGTAAGGGATTTATCGCACAGCCCATTGACTATTCCCTTATTTTATTCTAATATTTAAGGGAAACAGAATGGAGGTAAGGGAATGAGAACCTTCAATTACTCTGCAATCAGGGAACAAAAGTGGGACTCGGACGTTCTTGGTCTGATTGCGGCCATATACAAGGAAGCCGGGAAGCAGGAACTGTATTTGAAGCAGCGCCCGGAGGAACTCGAAAAGCTCGTGGAGATTGCCAAGATACAGAGCACCGAGGCATCGAACGCCATTGAGGGCATTGTCACCACGAGTACCCGAATCCGGCAGCTCGTCGAGGAGAAAACCACGCCGAGGAACCGGGATGAGCAGGAGATCGCCGGTTACCGTGATGTGCTGAGCATCATTCACGAGAGCTTTGACGCGATACCAATCACGCAGAACTACATCCTGCAGCTTCACAAAATCCTCTACAGCCACATGAATAACCCGCTTGCGGGACGCACAAAGATCACACAGAATTATGTCACCGCTACCTATCCGGACGGTCATGTGGAAACGATGTTCACGCCGCTTGCCCCTTATGAGACGCCGGAAGCACTGGACAGGATCTGCGCAGAATACAACCGTGTAATTGGCAATATGGAACTGGAACCGTTGATTGCAATCCCGGTTTTCATCCATGACTTTTTGTGCATCCACCCCTTCAATGACGGCAACGGAAGAATGAGTAGATTGCTCACGACGCTGCTTCTGTATCGCAGCGGCTTTTACGTCGGCAAGTACATCTCCCTTGAAGCCAAAATCGCCAAAAACAAGGACCTGTATTACGCCGCACTTGCGCAGGCGCAAATCGGCTGGCACGAAGGAACCGAGGATGTAGTGCCCTTCATTAAGTACCTGCTCGGGACGATCCTTGCGGCGTATAAAGACTTTGAAGATCGTATGGCGATTGTTGAAACCAAGCTGCCCGCACTGGAAATGGTGCGCAGAGCCAGCAAAAACAGAATCGGACGATTCGATAAGCAGGACATCCGGGAGCTTTGCCCGACGCTCAGCGACAGTTCCATAGAGGGCGCCTTGCGGAAGTTGGTTGCAGCCGAAGAACTGAAAAAAGAAGGAAAAGGGAAAAAAACCCGCTATTTCAGACTAAATTAGATTCCGTTCAATACGAGCGACTTTTTAGAGGACCGCACCTGTTCATGCGAACAGCTGCGGTCCTTTTCGTTACTATTTGCAATATACATCGGTTGCAGATACGACGCCACAGCGGTAGAAATCCTGCCGCTGCTCTGCGACCCGGATTTGGAGAAGCGATGCTTTTTGCGAAAACAGGCGACAGCTTCGCACACATAGAAAACAGGAAAGAGAACGGTTATTCGTTCTCTTTCCCCTTTGCCGCTTTCCTGCGAAGTTTCGGCTTGGTCAGCTCATAGCTCACATCCAGCAAAAGCTCAATTGTTTCCACCGGCACGCTGCCGTCCAGCGCGACCGTGATCCAACTGGCTTTGTTCATATGGTACGCCGGAAAAATGCCAGCCTCGCCGCGAAGTGACGAGATCAAGATCGGATCGCACTTGAAATTGACGATATCGAGCTTCTCCGTTCCTGCAAGCCCCAGCTTGTCGCGCGGCACTTCCATCATCAGCGCAAACCACTTCCGGTTGCCCGCATGACGGAATACGGCGGCGCGCGGTGTGTCCGCCCAAGGATAATCCGGTTCTGTGCTGTAGTGGTTCAGAATGTAGGCTTCCAATTCTTCACGATTCATTGCAGACCTCACAGCGCTTCAAAATGATACCTCGGCTGACCGACGCTCTTTTTGCCGTACTCGATCGCTTCTTTTGGGCAGTAGCAGATGCACGCCATGCAGTGAGTACAGTTCCTGCCCCAAACTGGCTTGCCGTCTTTGATTGTAACGTTGTTCATCGGACAGCGCTTCGCGCACTGCCCGCAGCCGATGCAGGCCTCAGATACGGTAAAGGCATCCGCTTTGACGAAGCATTTGTAGAAGATCGGATTGACCGGGCCGCTCATGAGGCGGTCGTAGAGCTTGTTCCGTGTCGGCGCGAACGGTTGATTGCTCTGAATCGCCGCAATTGCTCGGTCGATGCTAGGCTCGGCTTTGGCGACGATTTGCCGCGCTTCGTCCGCCTGCGGTGCGGAAAACATCGCAATGTAGTTCTCCGGCATGACGATCTGTGCCGTGCCCATGCAGGAAAGTCTCTTTTCCGTACAGAGTTCGCGATTGTACTTGTCGGCGTTGCCGATCTCGCTGCCGCAGGTCATGACGAACCATGACCGCTTTGCGCCGCGCAGCTCC
>OMEC01000186.1_pt1 | contig 36448 bp, 29 predicted proteins | sample 1673401 | NCBI WGS metagenome assembly OMEC01 (sample SAMEA103958110, study PRJEB25191) | human gut metagenome | reverse complement strand
CCACAACCCAAAGGTACATGAAAGTAGTGGACAGCAACAAGCGTGAAGCCAGCAAAAAGATCACCCTGATGCGGAAGAAGTGACGGGCGGTTTTCGGCCGGGTTTGACGGATAAAGTACGATTTTTGCTTGAAAATCGCACAAAAAGAGTGATAGTTAGCGTGACAGCTGTAACTATCACTCTTTTTTTTGTGACTATTCGGAATTACGATTATAACTTCACCTCCGTAACGATTACAAACAGTTGCGGATATGGATAACACACTCCAAAAACGGGCCAAAAGAATAAGTCTGGTTCTGACCCTCGCGGCGGTCCTCTTTACCGTTGTCGACAACTACCTTTACCTGTGTCACGGCATCAACATCACGCCTGTGACAACACCCGTCATCATCATACTTGTGGTATCAATCGTTTTGTGCGGTCTGTTGCAACGGTACATCTACCGTTGGCTTATAAAATACTCGCTTTCCCCTTCCGCCAATCGGCAAAAATTGAAGGCTGACAAAACAGAACGCACCCGGGCTGTTGTCACCGAGCAGGCCGAGAACCGCGCTGAGACAATAGGAATCGAGCCCGTCAAGGAAGCTACCGATGTAGAAGCGGGAATCACCGCCGGGCCGCACCGCGATCCCTACATGGAAAGATACAACCAGTTGCTGGAGGAGATGAAACAACAGGAGGCCCGACGCCACGCCGAACTCATGGAGGCCATCCGCGAATATGTGACCGTTGCAACCGCGCCCTTCCTGTCGCAGAAAGCTCTCGACACCCTCCTTACCAACATCGAGCAGATAGCCTGCGGCCGGACGGACTCCTGCCTGCCGCTGCGCTCCAACCCGGACCACCCGTTGCGGTCGCCGGAGCTGCGCCACCTGGCATGGAACATCGGCGAACGGCTCCACATCTCGCTCGAAGAGCGGGCCCGGTTCATCAAGCTATCGTTCCCCCACGAACTCAACAACGCCACCGTCGAATACCTGCAGCGCAACCTGCGGGTCGCAGTCCCGAGCCATATTCCAATCGACCTCCCCGACGAAGGCGATTTCCGCTTCCATCTGGAGCTGATCGGCATCCACCGAAAAAAATGAACCCCTGCTGATGAAAAAATGATTCCCGTCAGCGTTGGTCTGCGTGAATTCATTCCGTTGGTTTGCACCATGTTGAACCCCATAAAAACAATGAAGACATGGCAAAGGACCAACTTACATTCAACGACCTGCCGACGGTGGTCGGCGAGCTGTGCGACCGGATTGCAAGCATGGAGAATCTGCTCTCGGAGAACATCTCGCGGCAGAGCTCACCGCAGGAGAACACGCATGTCCCGATGACGGTGCAGGAGGCGTGCGAATACCTCCGGATGCCCCTTTCGACCTTCTACTACAAGGTCAAGAAGGACAACATCCCCGTCATCAAACAGGGCAAGCACCTCTACATCTATCGGGACGAGCTGGACAAGTGGCTGGAATCGTCCCGCAAAACCCCACCCGTGCAAAGCTTCGAGGAGGAGAACGAGGCCCTGATCGCCTCGCACCGCCGCAAACCCACCCCAAAAAACTGGTAGGCGATGGAAATGACAGACAACCATACGCCAACACCGGAGGAATTGACCCTCTGCATCGAGGAGTCGGCCGTGCGGGCAGCAGACGCTTGTGAGCAGTCGCCCGCCGTGCTGCGGGTGGACGGCTCCGTGATCGGTACGCTGGGAAACTTCAGCGCCTCGATCGGGAAGGCCAAGAGTAAGAAGACCTTCAACGTCGCGGCCCTCACCGCGGCGGCCCTGACGAACGGCACGGTGCTGCACTACCGCGCCTCATTCCCCAAGGAGAAGCGGGGTATCCTCTACATCGACACCGAGCAGGGACGTCCCCACTGCCAGCAGGTACTGAGACGCATCCTGCGGCTGGCAGGACTGCCCGAGGAGCGGGATCCCGACAATCTGGTGATGCTGACGCTGCGCAAATTCCCGCCCGACATGCGGCTGGCCATAGTCGACCATGCCATCGGCACCATCCCCCACCTCGGTCTGGTGATTATAGATGGCATCCGCGACCTGCTCTACGATATCAACTCGCCCAAGGAGGCGACCGACATCATCTCCCGTTTCATGCAGTGGACCGACGACCGGCAGATCCACATCCACACCATCCTGCACCAGAACAAGAATGATGAAAACGCCCGCGGCCACATCGGCACGGAACTCAACAACAAGGCCGAAACCGTCATGCAGATTGAAGTGGACAAGGAGGAGCGGTCGATCAGCGTGGTGGAGGCAATCCATATCCGCGACCGCGAGTTCGAGCCCTTCGCCTTCCGCATCAACAGCGAAACGCTGCCCGAACTGGTGGAGCCCTACCAGCCGCGAAAGCGGGGCGCGGGGCGTCCAGCCAAGGGACCGTTCGACCCGGCACGCGACATTCCCGAGGATGTACACCGCGCGGCGTTGGATGCCGTTTTTGCGGAGGGCAGCATCGGCAGCTACCGCGAATACCAAGAACGGCTAAAAGAGGGCTATGAGCTGCAGGGCGTAAAGTTCGGGGACAACCATGCAACCAAGGTTGCAGCTTTCCTCCGGGAGCAGCATATGGTCATACGGGAGGGAAATGCCTACCGGCTCAACCCCGACCTCCGGATTTGATCCCGACTTTACTTTATTGCCGGGGTGTATATATGAATAAAGCAGAACTGCCGGCGCGCAGGTACTGTTTTCCCGCTCCCTCTGTTTCAGGGAATCGGAACGGCACCGTCCTCCGCTGCCGATACAGTTGCCAATCACCCTTGTATATCCGGTGCGGGTCGCTGTCCAAAGCCCAACACGAAGTGTTGCAAGATATGCCAAGGTATAACCTCACTCCGTTGCGGTTGTACATTGGCACTCTTGCCGGCTTCCATTTGTTGCCGATGCGCTGCTCGCAGGCTCGCACCTTTTCAACCATTATAACAGATGACTTTCATGGAACACGAAACGATAGAACAAAATACTGCTTCCAACGCGAAGAGAACAGTATTCATCGGGGCAAAGGTAACGCCCCGGCAGAAAGAAGAGATCCAGACGCGGGCCCGGCAGTGCGGCATGACCGTTAGCGACTACCTGCTGGCACGGGCATACGGCTACACACCCCGTGCAAAGCTCACTCGCAAGGAAGCTGCCCTATTGCAGGAACTGGACGGTTGTCGCTCCGACCTGGTCAAATACACCTCGGCGCTTCAAGGAATGTCCACAAGCCAGCGGCTCACCCTGTTCAACCAGATCCCCTTCATGGCCGGATGGTTCCATAAGCTCCGCCCCATCGCCGAAGCGGTCAGCGACTTCCTGACAGCCGTCCGTGAGCAGAACCGAGTCCCGTCAACCCCAAAATCAGAAGAAGAAAAATGATTGCAAAAGCCAAAGCCATATCTTACGGTATCAATGACCTTCGTTATATTACGGGCGAATCAAAACACAAGAAGCATCCGGAAAAAATATATCGGGTATTGGACAATCTGTTGCCCTCGGATCTGGACGCTATGGGAATATGGAACTCCATGCAGTTGACCCTTTCCCAACATCGGCCGATAAAGAATTCCATAATCAGAATAGAGTTGAGTCCATCGCCTGAGCATACCAGTTTCTATGACATTGAGGACTGGCAAAAGCTCTGGCACGAGTTCGCCGAAGAGTTCGACAAACAAACGATTACCGGCAAGGACGGGAAAGTCCGCTCCTGCCCGACCAATCTGGCAAACAGCAAATACACGGTTTACCTGCACATGGAATCCAAAGGGAAAGTTCCCCATCTACACGCCGCAATTTGCCGCTTTGATGAAAACGGGAACATCAACAATGACCATAACATTCATCTTCGGGCACAACGTGCAGCCGAACGAGTTGCAGTGAAACGTGGTTGGAAGACTGCGGAAGAAATCCGAAGTCGCAACATTCCGGAAGTAAGCAGAGAGTGTATGGAGGTATTGAGAACCATGCCATCGTGGTCATGGGAAGAATACAAGAAGGCACTTGCCCGGAGAGGCTATTCCGTATATGAACGGAAAGATAAGAAAGATGTTCTCCGTGGATATGCGATCCTCAAAGGAAACGCCAAATACAAGGCTTCCGAATTGGGAGTGGCCCGTAACCTGATGATTTCCAAACTCCCCCGAACCTGGCAAAAACTCCACTACCGGGAGAGGCTTGCCGCTCAGGTCAATACTTCTCAAATCCATAGGCCGGAACCTGTTCAAAGACCGGCAGTCGATATGGACTATACTCATTATCGTTCCGGCTCGGTGTCATACACGCTTTCTTCCCATGGTGGAACGGAACAGCGTTTCTATATTCCGGAGCGGGTGCTTGACTATTTCAACGATGAGTTTGACTATCGGGAGGTTGCCAACAGCAGCGAGCTGACCGACATAGCCGTTGCACTCTTTGTTGGTATGCTTGATACGCCAGCCATATCTGCCGGAGGTGGTGGCGGAGGTTCGCAAAGCGATCTCCCCTGGCGGGACAAGGACGATGACGACTTGCAATGGGCCCGCCGCTGTGCCCATGCTGCTACCCGCCTATTGGGCAAGAAACCGAGAACAGGATTAAGACGATAAAGTCATGGAACAAGCACACAAAAAGCGGCCGCCTTGTGCGACCGCTAATAGTCCGCCAGTCTTACCGGATATGGGGAAATTACTTTATAAATCTGGTAAATCAGCAAGCATATTACGACACTCTTAATATTCAGTCTGGTTATTTTATCTTACTATCTGCATTTTAATTATAATATTTACCTCAAAAGGTCTGTGTTTAACATTGATTTGGCAAGCAATTATCAACTATATTCTCGTGGCAGCTTTGAGGATACCGAAGTCTTATAACAGACGTAAATAAACAAGATGTTTCACCTATATAAGCGGCTACCCCATCCACTAGCCACCTTAATTTAAAGGCTTAAGCGTTTTAATATTAGCTATTTCCCTTGAATTAGGCAACCATATATTACAAAGTTGCCATGTAAAAAACATGCAAGTTCTTTTCTTACTTATACATGCATTCAAGATATAGTTTTTTATTATATTTGTAAATAGCTTAGAATTCATTTAATTAATTGTTGTGCAGCCATGGCGCGAATCGTACGGAATATTCCTAAAGCAGATCACTTAATGGGGTCTATGCGTTCAATGGGATATACATTTGAAGCCGCAATTGCAGATATAATTGACAATAGCATTAGCGCCAATAGCCATAATGTGCACCTATTTTTCCCATCTGACCCAATCCATTGCTTTGTTAGTATTTTGGACGATGGAGATGGTATGACTAAGAGTGAGCTTTTAGAAGCTATGCGATATGGCAGTACGTCTAGAGAGTCTATGCGCTCCGAGACCGATCTAGGAAGATTCGGACTCGGTCTTAAAGCAGCCTCTCTTTCTCAATGCAGCAAATTAACTGTTGTGAGTAAAAAAGGTCAACATATATCTTCATACCGCTGGGATTATAATTTTATTAAAGAGAATAAGGACTGGGACATCTTGGAGCTAAACGATAATGAAATAGCGGCACTTCCAACCATTGACTCTTTGAAGAATTATGAACATGGCACTTTGGTGATATGGGAAGATTTCGATGTTTTAGAGAAGTCTAATAATGGACAGATATATGCTGCATTATGTGATTATAAGAGCAAAATTGCACAATATATAGGGCTTATTTTTCATCGGTATATAGGAGCCAAGGGCGGTAATGCTATAACAATGCGTCTAAACAACCATAAAGTTAAGGCTTTAGACCCATTTCTTGAAACTCACGAAAAAACAACCAAGAAGAAGGAGGTTTCCATTGAGATCAAAGACTCCAATGGCGTAGAACGATACATAAAGGTAAAACCTTATGTGCTCCCGTATTATAAAGACTTATCACCTTCTGATATTGAGAAATTAGGTGGCTATGAGAATTTACGCACAAAACAAGGTTATTATCTATATCGCAACCGCCGTCTAATTAGATGGGGAACGTGGTTTGGGTTACACACAAGTCATGAGCTCACTAAAAATGCTCGTATTCGCGTGGATATTCCCAATTCGCTTGATGATATATGGCAAATAGATATCAAGAAGCAAGAAGCCACTATACCCAAAATTATTCAGACGAGATTGAGACGAAAAGTAGAAGAGGCTTTAGAATTCTCAATACGCCAATACACCCATCGAGGAAGACGCAATAATATCAACGGAAATATTGATTTCATTTGGAATCGAATAGAAGATCGCGAGGGCCATTACTTTTATGAGATCAATAGAGACAGCCCTTTTATTGCATTTGCTAAAAGCAAAATACCTGATGAATATGCGGAGTATGTTGATATGCTTATTGATGAAATTGAAAAGCATATCCCTATTCAACAAATGTATATTGATCAATCAAATAATGCGATAATAGAGAAAGAGGACCCAAATAGAGAGGAGGATCTATTTCATAAAGCAATTCTCATGGTGGAATTTGCTCAACAATTCTCTGAAGTTACAAAGGATACCATTGATAGGATATTTAAGAATGAGTCATTTTATGGTCATCCGAATCTGAAAGAACGATTATATAAGCATTTCGAAGTATGAAATTATCTGAGAATCAATTGTATAAATTCATAAATGATGTTGTGCTTGCACACATTAGAAGTCTTATTGAATTTAAAGGCACATTCACGGAGGATGATATTGAACCCATCATCCGAGAACGAGCTTCGGCCTTTGGCATTGATTTAGAGGAAGATGATTACAAGAAAGTTAAAACGGATGTAGAATATCACTTCAAAATCAAGCATACTGCAGCCTGCTACATATATGATCAATATGACGAAAAACGCGATTGGTACACTTCATTTGAACCGGAAGAAGAGTTCTTCTGGAATAGATACCGTAGCCATCTTATCAACCGCGAACACTTAGATATTAATAGCGTCAATAAATTAGAGTCAGAAACGCTTACCAATTTAATGAATTGCTTGGGGAATCCCAATGATAAAATTGAAGGTAAGCGGCTACGAAGAGGTCTCGTGATCGGAGATGTGCAGTCAGGGAAAACGGCAACTTATGGAGGTTTAATCTGCAAAGCTGCGGATGCCGGCTACAAAGTCGTAATTCTGCTAACCGGAATTACCGAGAGCTTGCGCAAGCAAACTCAAGAACGGATGGAGGAAGGTATCATTGGCTTTACTATCAGAGTTGACAATAACGGCTACATGCAAAAAAGATTAGAGCGTGTAGGTGTTGGATTAGACAATAAGGAGATTAGAGCTACCGCATTCACTTCTTATCAAGACGATTTTAGAGGCAATGCTGACAACATAGTAACGACATTGAATTCTCACAGGTCGCTTGTTATGTTTATCGTAAAAAAGAATGTTAGCGTACTAACGAAGCTTTACAACTGGCTCACCGAGCAAAATAAGGATATGCTCGATGACCTTATACATGAACCAATGCTTTTGATTGATGACGAGGCGGATAATGCTTCCATCAATACTAAAAAGGATAAACTTGACCCCACTAAGACAAACAAGATTATTAGACAGCTATGCAATGCGTTCAATAACGCCACTTATGTAGGTTTTACTGCAACTCCATTTGCCAATGTTTTTATCGATCCTGACACCAATGAAGATATGGCAAATGCAGACTTGTTCCCGGAACATTTTATTTATGTATTACCTACGCCATCCAGCTATATTGGGGCTAGAAAAATCTTCCAAGATGGAGGCAAATACAATAATTGGATTAAATATATAACAGATATCGTCGAGCCAGATTATGATGATATAAAAGTTGCCAGTCCTTCTGAATTAACAGAAAAAGAGTTTTATCATAAACACCCCAAAGAGTGGGCTGGTATACTCCCATTGTCTTTGGATGAGGCTGTATATTCGTTTTTATTGGCAAATGTAATTCGAGATCTTCGAGGAGACAGACTGCAACCTCGGACAATGATGATCAACATGTCTCGTTTTACAAAAGTCCAGCGATATATCAAAACCCACATTGAGGAGTTGTATAAATACATTTATGATTCTGTCAATATAGATTTTAACAACGATTTCGTCCAAAATCAGCATCTAGATGTATTCCAAAAATTTTTGCATATTTGGGAACAGCATTATTCACATTTAGGAATTCCAGCTGACAAAGTATTGCAAAAAGACACTCTTCTTAAGGCAATTGAGAAAATCAAAATAGTCGTAGTTAATAGCTCTAAAGATAGCGATAAGTTGGATTATAGTGGAGTAAATAGAGTTATTGCTATTGGAGGTTTGGCATTATCTCGTGGCCTTACACTAAAAGGCTTAATGACTAGTTATTTCTACCGCAATACAGCCACTTATGACGTATTGTTACAAATGGGGAGATGGTTTGGCTATCGCAATGGATATGATGATTTATGCCAAATATGGGCTGCCCGCGATAGTATTGAAAATTACAAAGAGATTTCTATTGCAACAGAGGAGCTTAAGGATGACCTTAAACGAATGTTCGAGAATAAGCTCACACCAAAAGAGTTCGGCATTAGAGTCCGCGATGAAAGCGACAAGCTGCAAATTACAGCGGCCAATAAGATGCGCCATGCCTTTAATGTAATAGATCATATTACATATTGGGGAGGCGTATTTGAAACGCCATATGCTAGTACAAATATCAAGAATAACCATAATAATATTACCGCCGTTCAACAATTAGTTGAAGCTATTAAGCAGGAAGGTTTATCGTTTACGACTATTCGGGAGAAAGCGGATGAATCACAAAGTAAAATAGCCCGTAATATACCTTGCCGCATTATTAAGAATTTACTCAATCATATAGTAACGTCGCCTGATAATAGAAAATTTAATCCCAGAGAAATTGTAAAATTTATCGAGGCCGAATATTGCGACAAGTTGGAACTGTGGGATGTTGCTTTACATAGCGGGGTAGGAGATGTGGTATATCAAATATCGGATGATATTGCTGTAAAAACGGCCAAACGAGATATTTACATTAGTCGAGGCCATCTATGTTTTACTGGTCGAGGCGTATTAGGAGGCAACTCGGATGGCCAAATCGGATTGGATGAAGCAACCATAGAACTGGTAAAAGAACGATACCATAAAGCGGTAAAAGATTCCGCAAAAGCCTTACCTAATGTGGCATGGTATCGTTTTGCTGATAATCGGAAACCGCTACTTATCGTTTATTTTATCCGACCTGATTCTGAATCAGAATATTCGGATAAATTGTTACTCAACTATAAAGAGCAATTAGGGGAAAATCCAATTATAGGCTTTGCTGTTGGCTTCCCCGCTAACGGGCCTCAAAATGCTAAAAGCATAAAATACAAAGGGAATTTAACTTATCAGCGACAATTATTTGAAAATATAGAAGAGGAGGATGAGGACTTATGATGATATTAGAAAAATTTAAGGAACACTTTGCCCCTGGTCATTTTACGCGCGTTGATACGGATCATCCCCTTGATATATACATTGGAGTAGATGAACAATGCCACTATGCGCTTGAATTTAGAGGATGTTTTACACCTCAAAATGTAAAGTCCTCTAGCACGATTGGCATCAACCAGTATAACTCTACAAAATTCTCCGGCATAGTCTTCTCGCTCCATGAGCAAGAGATGCTAGATAATTTTTGTGTATTTTGTGAAGATATCATTAACTCCACAGCAGCTACGACAGATGCTACATATGGCTATAAATTAGTCATCAATAGATTTTATGCGTGGAAAAAGATGTTCCAAACAAAATCTAAAACAATGGATGAATCTCGTATAATGGGGTTAATAGGGGAACTACTATTTTTGCAAAAATATATGATCCCAACGTATGGCGCCTCGGTAGCATTAAGAGCATGGTCTGGTCAAGAACTAACACATAAAGATTTTTCGCTCGATGCCATATGGTACGAAACAAAGGCCATTAACACGGGAAAACCAAGTGTTAAGATTTCATCATTAGAACAACTTCAAAGTCATAATAATGGTGAATTAGTAGTGTTTCAATTGGAAAAAATGAGTCCTGCTTATACCGGGGTTAATTTGAATAAATTAGCCAGCATGCTGCTTAAAGAGTTTGACAATGACGAACATAAAGATATATTCATTAATAAGCTTGTTGATAGTGGGTTCTCATTCGATCCTATTTATAATGAATTTGTTTATGAAGTTTCTAGTGTGGATAGATATAGTGTAAACGAAAGATTTCCTCGCTTAGTAACGACTGATGTAAATGAAGCGATCATTCGTGTTCAATATGAACTTTTGTTATCTCTAATTCAAGACTACAAAATAGAGTGGCATTATGGAGATTGATGAGTATAGATTAGAATTTCTTCAAGACCTTCGCAACGAGGCAACCGTTGACGGCAATGATGTCGAGGATCAATTTGTAAAGGTTAAGATTCAAGAGCTAGAAGATCTCGGGGAACTAATAGATCCCAATCAATTTTCCTGTGAGATGCGCGGTTCAAATAATCGCGCAATAGCTTTTGATGCTTATGGATACGACGAAGCAGACAGCTCTTTTATTCTTCTGATTAGCGACTTCCAGAATACTATCGAAAAGGCTACCCTAACAAACACTCGTATCGATGAGTTGTATTCACGCATGCGCAACTTCATCGAGGAGGCGTATAATGGAGATATTCGTCGCTTCTGCGATGACTCTGATCCGATTATAGATATTGCAAAAGAACTGAAGACACGTATTGGAACTAGCAATCTAACTTCTGAGATATTGAAGTTCAAATTCTTCATTATCACAAATGCAGTGTTGAGCACGCAAGTTAAAAGCACAACACGCGCCAATATCTTAGATCGCCCCGTAGAGATAAACCTTTGGACAATAGAGCGTTTCTATCAGATCAAGATGTCAAATGTCTCAGAGTCAATACGCATTAATTGCCAAGACTACGGTTGTGAAGGAGGCATACAGTGTCTAAAGGCAAACCTTGGAGATAATAATGCATATGACTCATATATGGCTATTGTTCCTGGTAAGTTCTTGGCAGAAATATATATAGATCACGGGAGTAGACTTCTTGAGGGTAATGTTCGAGCATTTTTAAGTGCCCGAGGAAAGGTTAATCGGAAAATTCGAGAAACGATTATTGGCAATCATCCTGAGAACTTCTTTACCTACAATAATGGTATTGCCGTAGTAGCTCATTCGATTGAATTGTCTGAGGATGGTTCAAGAATTCTGTCATTTAATGATTTCCAAATAATTAATGGCGGACAGACTACAGCATCATTGGCAAGTGCCATTTTAAAGAAAGAGGCAAAACCCGAAAATTTCTCCAAGATATTTGTACCGATGAAATTAACCGTACTTAATCTTGAGGGGGATTTATCGGAAGAAGATGAAGCCAAATATAATGACATCACACAACAAATATCAAAAAGCGCAAACTGCCAGAATCCAGTTAGCGATGCTGATTTCTTCTCCAACGATCCATTCCACCGCATTATGGAGGAACTGTCCCTAAAACATTTGGCACCCCCAGTAAATGGCAGTCCTCACCAAACCGTATGGTATTACGAACGATCAAAGGGACGTTGGGAGCAGGATCAAATGAAGATGACCGAAGCACAAAGGAATCGCTATCGTTTGAAAAGCCCGAAAAACCAAGTCGTGAAAAAAGAGAAACTGGCCAAATGTCTAAACACCATTTATATGAATCCGCATGTTGTATGTGCTGGTTCTGCCAATAATATGAAGGCATTTGCCGGGGTAATATCTGAGATGTATGAAAAATCAAAGGAAAGCATCAACGAATTCTTCTTTAAGAAAGCAATTGCATCTGTAATTCTATTCGATGATGTAGATCGCTTAGTTAATAAGGCAAGCTGGTATCCTAAAGGCGGTAATAAAGCGCAGATTGTTCCATATACCATTGCGAAACTGATAGCAACTCTTCCCGAGAACAAAGATTTGGACTGGAAACGTATTTGGAATAAGCAAATGCTGTATCCCGAGCTGGTCCATCAAATCGAAATTATCGCCAAAGAAGCTCACGAGTTCTTATTAGATTCAGGAGGTGCTATTGTTCGAGAATATGCAAAAAAATCTGCCACATGGAAAAAATTTCGCGATGACTATTCCGCAGGTCTCACAAAAGAGTTTGTGGATTCATTGATAAGTAAAGAACTCCTCAAAGCGGATGAGAAGGCAGCTAAACGTGCCCGTAAATTTAACAGCGACATTAAGCTGGAGGTTGAATTCTACACTAGGGGCTATGATTATTGGATGAAGTTCTACAATGACATGGAGCGTGAACAGATTCTGTCCGGAGGTGATCGAGATTTCATTAAAATGCTTGCCTCTCTTATAGTTAAGAGAAGCCTCCCGGGGAAGGCCCAAATTAAGAGGTTGTTAAAGATTATAAACAAAGCAGAAGACGTAGGCTACATTATGCCCTAAAAGATATGAAACATTTAATGGTCGATTTATTTGCAGGTTGCGGAGGTCTAAGTACAGGCCTTAAACAAGCAGGATTTACGCCGTGGTTTGTAAACGAGATTGAGCCTAATTTTTGCAATACATACAAAAAGAACCATCCGGAAGTGCCGGACAGCCACTTCTATGTTGGAGATATAAAAGAACTAAATCAGCATATTGAAGAGTATAGGCATTTACTTAACAATATCTCGCTAGTATGTGGAGGTCCCCCTTGCCAAGGATTCTCTATGGCAAATCGCCAGCGTATTATAGATGATCCTCGCAATAATCTCTACAAAGCATATCTCAACTTCTTAAGTGAGGTACGTCCTTTATTCTTCGTAATGGAGAATGTGCGAGGAATGCGAAACAAGATAGATGAGATCAAACAAGATTTTGCTCAGTATCTTGGACGCGAATATCAATACGATTATGCAATACTCAATGCACAAGATTATGGTGTACCGCAGAACCGAGAGCGGTTTATCATGATTGGGAATCGTATAGGTATTGACAGCAAACAAATTTTTGATGAAATATACAATCTTAAAAGGCCTGCATTTGTATTGAAAGATGCATTAGAGGGGCTCCCTATATTGTACCCCAAAGCAGAGAAAGGAAAGTCGAATATAGAGCACCCTCTCTCTGGATTTACCGAATGTGAGTACAAATACACTATCAATGCTTTCTACCAATTTATAAATGGAGATAGAACTATTAATAAGTTATACAATCACAAGAATCGATATAACAATGATAGAGATATAGAGATATTTAAGAGATTGCCTCAAGGGGGTAATTCTCTGCATGAGTCGATCGCTGATATAATGCCATATGCTCGCCGAAATAACATTTTTAAAGACAAATACTATAAATTAAGAGGGTCTCAAGTATGCAGGACTATCACGTCACATATGAAATATGACTGCAATATGTATATTCATCCTTGGGAAGCTAGAGGTTTAAGTCCTAGAGAGGCTGCAAGAATCCAGACATTTCCAGATGACTATATCTTTACCGGCCCTCAAAACTCTTGGTATGCACAGATTGGCAATGCCGTCCCTGTAAAGTTGGCATATGTTATTGGCTGTGCCATTATGAAATTTTTATGAAGCATTTAGAACTTTTTGCCGGTATTGGCGGATTTAGACAGGCTTTACAGCTACTGCACAACGACGGAATAATGCCCTTTGAAAGTGTTGGGTTCTCCGAAATAGATGCCAGTGCTATTAAAACATACAAAGCAAACTACCAAGTCTCGAGCAAAGAGGTAGAACTTGGTGATATTGTCGCATACACATCAAATCAAGAGAATATTGCCAATATACCTAATTTTGATTTACTAACAGGCGGATTCCCGTGCCAGACTTTCAGCATGATGGGAGACCAAGTTGGTTTTGGTGAAGAACGGGGAAAAATGTTCTTCTTGCTATGGAAGATTCTCAGAGTAAAGAGGCCTCGCTATGTTTTATTAGAAAACGTCAAGAATTTAGTCTCTCACAATAAAGGTAGAACATACTTAACTATTAAGCGAAAGCTGGAGGAGATTGGTTATTATGTCTCGTGTGGAGTCTTCAATACCATCAACTTTGGTTTGCCTCAGACAAGAAATAGAGTATTCATTTTTGCTACATTAGATGCAAAATATGCAGAATACAACCTCGGAGATCATGTACAAAACATTATAGATTGCTTTGATACAGTCAAAAACAACGCGAGTGTTAATACATATGATACGGTCTTGGACATCTTATCAAAAGATGCAGATGAAAGATATTACTTATCAGAAAAAGTAAAACCTACTATTTTAAGTGATGGCACTGGAGGCTTTCAATCCAAATCAGAAATTAACAAATTAATTGCAAGACCCTTGACGGCATCTATGCACAAAATGCACCGAGCATGCCAAGACAACTACTATAGCAAAACATTTATAAAAACAGGTGGGCAGATCAATGATGCAGAAGGTCTTTCCAAAGAAGAACTCAGCCACTTACCTATTCGTAAATTGACCCCTAGAGAAGCATTTATGTTGCAAGGCTTCCCTCAAGACTTTGTTTATAAAGCCCACCAAGCAAATGTTTCTCACGGAGCATTGTACAAACAAGCAGGCAATGCCGTTAGTGTTAATGTTGTATATGGCATCATGTACTACTTGATTCAGAATCATATAATCAATGAATAGAAGATATGTATAAGGAAATAGTAAAATGTCCCAAAAGACAAGACTGCCACTTCAAGTTGACACCGGGATCATCAAATGAAACAAGCATCAACATATCTAATGAAGTGCTACGTTTTATCTGTCCTAATGTTCAACCGGGCAATACTATACCTATTACATTTAGAATATATAAGGAGGATTTCATAAAGGCCCTATGCTTTATTGTCACTAAATTGCCTTTATACACAACGAACTCAAGAAATAGTAGTCGCATCGATTATTCAAATGATTTTTTTGAATCAGAACTTTCGCGCATAAACTCATTTTTCCAACATGAAGTAGAAGACTACACGGTCTCTCTATATCACCGAGAGGACGGACGCATATACCTTAAAGATCTAACATATCACCGTTTTAACATACGCAAGTTTCTTGTCGAAGATAAAACAAGCATGCACTTTATTGTTAGTCAAGGTATAGACTTGAGGATACAATACAGCGACACCCCCACAGAGGATAACTACATCGTTTCTGAAAGTCTGGCTGTTCGCGATAATATACTTAAAGATTTCGTATATAAGACCGTATATTTATTGAACAAAGTCGATGGTTTGAAAGCGCTCGAACCATATGTAAAGGAACTCTCTGAGAATATCCAACTAGTCGATGAGAGTCATTTCAAGCTAACAGGCATGTTCATAGCCACAACATTAAGGGACCTTGCTGTAAGAAATAAATATGGAGAAAAGCCCCGTTGGTTTGAAACTCCATTTAATCTCTGTGACAAAACAGTTTATCTCAGTACTCAATGGTATGGAGCAGGAGAGTATGCCTTAATGTATAATGATTTTGCACAATTGGTCGGGAGGTGTTACAAAAATAGATTCCGATGCAACAAAAATGAAGAAGGAGAGTTTGAATTATGGGAAATATCAACAAACCCTACACAAAACTCTCTTGAGGAACATATACGAAATTTACCAAATCGTCAAGAAGCATTCAATAGTTATATCGACCACTTCACTACATTAGGTATTAGATCAAAGACAAATTACTTAGGTATTCTTGAACGAGATAGTATCATAGGCATGTATAATGCCGCATATAGTGAAAATATAGCAACTATTTATGACATTGTAGATCCGAAAAGACTACAAAGATTAATCACATTAAAGCAATTTGTCGAATTTGATCAAAAGGCACATCATCAATATTCATGTGCTTTAAAATATTATATTGATTTTTTATGCTTTAAATTTTCGTAACTAATAAAACTTTGTACTTCTGTAGCCCAGTGGAAACTTGCGATATAAAAACTGTTTTCGAATCTGGAACTTTGACATAAGTATTCGAATTGTGTAAAAGGTGAACCCATCAAGAATTTGCACCCCTTGTCTTACATCAACTGAATGATAACGCTTTTGGTAATCTCTTCAATTATAATTCTGTTTTTTATTCTTGTGATATGAGATATTTTATGATTCTATACCAAAAAAATAATTGCTTAATCCGAAAATCAGTTCATATCGAATTAATATTAATTTCGCTATATTTGCGTTATACAATAAACTAATTCAAAATGAAACATATTCATTTGGAAAACTTCAAATGTTTCTTGCGTTTGGATATGGATTTTGCTCCGGGAGTAAATCTGCTCGTAGGAGATAATGCCAGCGGTAAAACTTCATTATTGCTTGCGTTGCGGTCTGCTCTCAGTTCTTTTTTTCTAGGATACAGTGATGAAAACACCCGATTCCTTGGTCTTTCAAAAGATGATTTTACTCAAAGAGAAAACGAATCTTCCATTTTGAATGATTTGCCTATAAAGGTGGGGTTTGATGTGCAAGATACATTGCAAGGAGATGCTTGTGGCTATATTATGCTGAGAAGCAAGAAATCTCGAACTGCATATGCTGGAGCTTCATCATATAAAACATTGGCACATAATATTTTTCAACGCCTTTTTAATGTAAATACTAACACCCAACAAGAAGCCCTGCCTCTCTTTGCAAGTTTCTCGACGGAGGATATTCATGCGGCGCGAAAACTTGATCGGAATCGTTTTAAAGAGTATAAACATAAACCATCGTTTGGATATTACGAATGCTTACAAGGCGATGGCTTCTTCTCTTACTGGCTTGACAGAATGCTAGTATTGACGGAAAAAGACGCACATCATATAGAAATTGAGTGTGTGAATAATGCTATTCAGAAGGCTCTAGGTCCAGATGGGTGTAATATTATTGAATCTATGGTTGTTCGCCCTCGTAAAGGAGAAGTATTTTATCGTCTTGTTGATGGACGAGAAGTAGAATCTAATGATTTGTCTGATGGTTACAAACGATTAGTAAATATCGTTACTGATCTTGCTTTCCGTTGTGCGTTGTTAAATGGTGGTATTTATCATTTGCAAGCATGTGATTTGACAAAAGGAACTGTATTAATTGACGAGATTGACTTACACTTACATCCTACGTTACAATCGAGCGCTATAGCTGCTTTGCGACGATCTTTCCCCTGTCTTCAGTTCATTATTTCAACACATGCTCCGATGGTTATGTCAAGCGTGGCTTCTAATGATGAAAACTATGTCTATAAAATGTGCTATTCGACTCATAGCGGATATTCGCAGTGTCTAATACAACCATATGGAATGGATGCATCAACGATTATAGCAACAGAATTGGGAATTACACCGCGAGATCAAAAAGTTCAAGATAGTTTGGACAAATTGTTTCAATATATAGACAATGACCAATTTGATGTCGCTAAAAAGCAACTCAGTGAATTGCGTTCGCAATTTAGAAATGAACTACCGGAACTAGTCAAAGCTCAGGCTATGATAGACTTAATGGAGGAATCGTTTAATGCGTAAGATAGTAAAAGGCCTGGAACCACTGGCTTGGCGTGAATTTCGTAATACTCCAGGCGTCCAATACGAGGCTAAACCCGAGTTGCGAGATGCTTTAATACAAGAACAAGGGTATATTTGTGCTTATTGCATGCAACGCATATCGCTTGATGGTAAAACGCATATTGAACACATGAAAAGCAGAAGTAAGCATCCTGAATTGATATTAGATTATCAAAACATGGTGCTTTGTTGCTCAGGTCGTACATGCGGTGTTAGTCATTGCGATAATCATAAAGATAATGAAGATATTACATTCGATTTATTTTCAGAGGATTTTATTAATACGTTGTCATATCATATACAATCTAGAAGCGTAGCTATTAAATCGAGTAATCCAATATGGGATAAGGAGATTAATGATATTCTGAATCTAAATTGCTCGATTTTGGGAATTAATAGAAAACAAGTACTAGATGCCGTAATAACGGTATTAGGTAAAAAAAAAGATTGGAATAAAGATTTGCGGAAACTGCAAGAATTACGCAATCATTGGGATACAAAAGATGCATCGGGGAAATATAAGGCATTTTGTGGAATGGTCGTTTGGTTTCTTGATCGCCGAATAGCTCAAGCAGCACACAAATAAAAGATTCTTGTTTTGTCGATATTATCTCAAATTCAAATATTATAAGTACATAATAATTCTCTATAAATTATATAGAAAAAAGATGGCTGCGCCATAATGAATTGGCTCCAGCCATTTTTCTTTTGCCTGCAAAATATTTTTCCTAGCCCAATGTACAAAACAACAAATTTCACGGCATATAAGTTGACTACCATCTAACCCTCCCCAACAAAGTTTCATTTATGAACTTTTATTCTTATATTTGCTGCAACAAGTATCAAATTTGATATGTTAGACAATATATACATACTAACAGACACCGAACTTTGCAACAGGATTGCAGCCAAAATAAAAACGGTACGCCTGAAGCAGAATATGTCGCAGGCCGAACTGGCAGACAAGAGCGGTGTCTCCATCTCCACCATAAAACGCATGGAGGACGGGGAGGTAAAGAACTTCGAGTCGCTGATCCGCGTCCTGCGCACCCTGGGCAAGCTCGACATCTTCATCCCGCTTGTCGAGGAGGAGCAGTTGAGCCCGAATGAATACTACGAGTTGGCCAGCAAAGCAAACAAACCCAAGCGCAAGCGGGCATCCAAAGGTTACACAAAAGAGAATAAGGAGGAATCAGAATGGTAGACGTAGCTCGTGTCAATCTATACGGCCAGCCCATAGGCTCGGTACGTTGGGACCAAAGATATGAAGTCGCACAGTTCGAGTACGATCCGGACTTTGTTCGACATGGCATAGAGCCTTCGCCACTGATGATGCCCGTAAGGGAAGGACGCGTGTACAGTTTCGGAGAGCTCGACAAAACGACCTTCAAAGGCCTGCCCGGAATGCTGGCTGACTCCCTGCCGGATACATACGGACGAGCCCTTTTTGAGAAGTGGCTGGCCCTAACGGGCCGGACCAGCGGCAATGCGATCGAGACGCTTTGCTTTTTGGGCAAACGCTGCATGGGTGCCCTTGAATTCGAGCCAGCCATCGATGCCGTAGATACGGATATCCGGATAGAGGTCGATTCGCTGGTGGATGTAGCCAGAGAAGCCCTTGCCGACAAATCAAGCTTCAACGTGAACATCGGCTCCGACAAAAAGGCTGCCATTGCAGAAATTCTGCGTCTCGGCACTTCTGCCGGCGGGCAACGGGCCAAGGCAATCATTGCCTACAACAAATCCATCGGAGAGATCCGTTCGGGACAGGTCGAGGCTCCCGACGGGTTCGACTACTACATCATCAAGCTGGACGGCGTATCCGCCACGGCTGGATTCAGGGAGACGGAGAACTTCGGGCGTCTGGAATACTCCTTCTCACGTCTTGTGAAGGAATGCGGCATCGACATGGCGGAATGCTCGCTGATCGAAGAGAACGGGAGGGCCCATTTCCTGACAAAGAGGTTCGACCGGATAAACGGTGCAAAGGTGCACATGCAGACGCTTTGCGGCATCGCGCACTTCGATTACCGGCTTCTCAGGGCCTACTCCTATGAACAGGCGTTCGCCGTGATGCGCGGGCTGCGGCTCACCTACAAGGAGGCGCAGGAGATGTTCCGCAGAATGGTATTCAATGTCGTGGTGCGCAACCAGGACGACCACACGAAGAACATCTCTTTCCTGATGGACAGAGTCGGGAAATGGCGCCTTTCTCCGGCCTACGACATGGGCTACGCCTACAATCCCGACGGCCAGTGGACCTCGGCACACCAGATGTCGATAAACGGCAAATTCAGCGGCATTACCAAAGACGACCTGCTCGAATGCGCAACCAAGAACAACATCAAGAATGCCGCACGGATCATCGACGAAGTTTGCCAAGCAGCATCCGGATGGCCGGAGATCGCCCGGGAGTGTGAGGTGCCGCAAAAGATGATCGAGGAGATCCGGCCGAATATGGTTTTCTTCTGATGGTATGGTTCGACGGATTGCCACAACTTTACTTTATCCCCGTATTCACTATATACATTCATTAAAGTAAAGTCAAAATAAGGAAAGAAAAGAGATGGCTACTCCATGGCAAAATAGGTAGAGTTATATTCTCTATTTTCATAAAATCCGAAATTGCGACTCGCAAGTTTGACAAAACTTTATGTATAAACTTTTATTCAGATTTTCATCATCGAAAGAAATAAGCCATGGAAAGATTAAAAACATACAATAGAACAATTTATTTATTAGATAAGTATACAAAGTTTATCAAGTCTATTAACACTGAAGACATTGAGAGCAATCTTACACTAGATAGATTAATAGAACTAAAATCAATATTATCTGATATTAATAATATAATGACATTAATATCGACCCGTTCTATTGCGACAAAAATATTGTCTATTTTATCATTTAATAATGAAGATAGAGAACGGGTATTTAATGTCATTGATAACCAAAAGCCAAACTCTAATGGATTTGATATAAGAATTGACTCCCCTATAAAAATATTAGTAGAAGTAAAATGTAATTCTCTAATTCACAATAAAAAATTTGGCGCAGCACAAATCAATGCTATTCTTGACGATGCTAGAAAATTAAGGTTAGAATCATCTAGAAATATGAAAGTACGGAAAAGCATTCAAGACACAAAAGATTATATTAAGATAATTGCCATTGTTAATTTTGGCAACAAGTCAGACGAAGATTTAATACTTCAACTACTGAGAGAGACCAAGTGTAAAGAATCAACTAATTCCGCAAGAAAAGAACGAATGAAAGTGAAAAAGTTTTTAAGACCACTATATTCACTATCGCAAATACATGAAATAACAGATCTAGAAAATGTTTATTTAACAATTTTACATATGGATGATTTAAAAAATGAGTTAGAGAAAATGCGGCTTGAATATAGTAGTAAAAATACGGATAACTTTACTTTATCCCCGTATTCATATATACGTTCATTAAAGTAAAGTCAAAATGAGGGAAGAAAAGAGATGGCTGCGCCATGGCGAAATGGCTACCGCCATTTTTTTCTTTTGGCTGCGAAACTTTTAAGAGCCCAGGAGCAATGGCTTAGCAAAACACCCCATCTGCCCACCCAAGATGACGGACGACAACCTCGAAAATATCCGTGAATCCATACTCAATTTTACAGCCCATTTTGGCGAAATAAACCCCGACATGCTCTATCTTTGCAGACGGGGTCTGTCGGGGCCCGAAAGGGCTGTTTTTGCCTCTTTTCCCTCTGTTCGGAGGGAGGCGATGAAAAAAATCGTTAAATCGACGATTTTTTGCGAAAAAACAAGTAAATTTTTGAGATTCCTATCTTTTAAGCCGTAAACTATTGATAGTCAATAGGCATTTGATAGTGCATCGAAAATTCATGGAGTTTATATACAGCCGGATCATACCGGACAACCATCCGCGTTTCCACAAGGTCGTGCGCCCGAACGTGCAGCTTCCGGGGTGTTTCTCCTTTTCTGCCCCGAGGTATCGGGGAACCGGTCGGAAAAGTATGGCAAACCGGTTGTCGTAATTATTGCTGCCACCGCGCAAAGCCATGCGGAATATTGCGTCCAATGCATGCAGGCCAATCCGGATGTTACCGTAATCGGAACGCAATCGGCCGGGACGAACGGCAATATTTCGGTGTTCGTCCTGCCCGGCGGAATCCGCAGCTGTTTTTCCGGCCTGGACTGGCATTATCCCGGCGGCTGGTGCGTGCAGGGGCAGGGAGTCCGGTTTGACCTCGAAGTGGAGCCGACGATCGTCGGCATTAGGGCAGGAAGGAACGCAACGCGGGAAGCGGCCGTCGAAACAATCAACGACCGCTTCCCGAGGGGCTGAAGAAGAACGGGGCTATTCGCCGGCCGGGGCGCTGACCGAAGGAAGGATATCCTCCGCCGAAGCGCCCCACTTCCGGTTGGGACGGCTGCCCATCCTGAGCACCAGGGTGCCCCCGTCCATGATGTCGTCGTGGCTGATCCAACATTTCGTATAGGGTTTCCCATTCAGCTCGGCCGACTGGATATAGACGTTCTCCGGGCTATTGTTCTCGGCTATGAGGGTGAACGTCTTTCCGTTGGCGAGCGAAAGTTCCAGACGGTCCACGACGGGGCTGCCGATCTGATAGGCCGGAATTCCCGGGCAGACGGGGTAGAAACCCATCGCCCCCATCACATACCACGAGGACATCTGCCCGCAGTCGTCGTTTCCGGGCAGACCCCAGGAGTCGTTCGTGAAGTTGTAGTCGAGCAGCCGGCGGATGGTCCGCTGCGTCTTCCACGCCTTGCCGATGAAGTTGTAGAGGTAGGGCGAATGCATGGAATACTCGTCGCCCACATAATAGAAATCGTTGTCGAAGAAATAGTCCAGATACTCCTCCAGCGCCTTGTTGCCGCCCATGAAGTTGGCCAGGCCCTGCACGTCGTGCGGGACGAAGAGGGTGATGTTCCGGAAATAGGTCTCCCGGTCGCGGTCGGAGCCCTGCGCCCACCCGCTGATCGAGGGATCCTTCGCATCGCGCCACTGTCCGTCGCTGTTGCGTCCGCGGACCATCCGGGTCTCGGGATCGAGGATATTGATGTAGTTCATCGCACGGGCCATCATCCGCCCGTAGAGTTCCCCGTCGCCCATGGCCCGGGCCATCTGCGCGATGCAGAAGTCGTCGTAGGAGAACTCGAGGGTCCGGATGGCCGACTCGCCGTATTTGTCCGTCGGGACGTACCCGAGCCGGATGAAATCAAGAATCCCCACCCGGGCGACGTAATGTCCCGTTCCCTTCGTGGTGGCATTCTTCATCATGGCCTCGAGCGCCTTTCGTTCGTCGTAGTTGCGGAGGCCCTTGACGTAGGCATCCGCGATCACCGCATCGCCGTGGGTGCCGTGCATGATGTTCGAATAACCCGGGCTGGGCCATTTGGGGATCCAGCCGCCCTCGTCATAGGAGTTGAGCAGGGCCTCGATCATCGCATTGACGCGGTCCGGCTCCAGGAGGACGAGCAGCGGGTGCAGCGAGCGGAAGGTGTCCCACAGCGAGAAATCGGTATACATGACTCCCGGCATGATCTTCCCGTTGAACGCACTGTAGTGGTAACCCTGCTCGGTGATGTCTCTCGGCAGCAGCATGCAACGCTGCAAGGCCGTGTAGAATATCTCCCGGTTCGTCTCGGAGGTCTCGATCCGGATCTTTCCGAGCGCCTCCTCCCATGCCTCTCCCGTATCGGAGAGAAGCTGTTCGAAACTCTTGTCGCCGATCTCGCTGCAAAGGTTGCGGCGGGCCTGCTCGAAGTTGATGAACGACGTACCGATCTTCACCTCGACCTCCTCTCCGCTCTCGGTCGGGAACGACACGCAGACGGCAGCGGCCGAGGAGCCCTTGCGGGCCATCTGCACAAGACGCTCCGCATCGAAGTCTTTCGGCTCGATACACCCCAGCCTCAACGTGGCGGAGTTCGTATGCTCGTAATACTCCACGACCACCTCGTACTCGCGGCCCGCCTCCATTTCGCACGAACAGATCTCGGTCGTGGGCCCGTGGTCGTACCACGCATCGATGACCAGCTTCCCGTCGATGAACATGCGGGCACCGTCGTCGCTCGTCAGGTAAAAGCGGTGCGTTCCCGACGTTCTCGCCCGGAGCACACCCCGGTACCGGACCGAGAAGTTGTCCGGACCGATTCCCGAGATCGGAGCCCCCTCCCATTCGAAATCGATCTTTTCATCCGTTCTCGTCGCCCGAGGAGTACCCGAAAGGGTCATGTTGTCGAAGTACTCGCCTTCGAGCCCCCGGCTGAAAAGCTGCTCCATGGGGGTCTCGTCCCAGGAGGGGACGATCGACCAGCTCGCAAACGGTTTGCTGAACCGCGCCACGAAATAGCAGGCGAACTCCCGCCCCACGTAACCCTGGTTGCCCACGCGCCCCGCCACCGTGGTGAAACCCTCGATCTCGTTGCGCTCGGGAATGACCCGGAAATAACTGCCCTTGTCGCTCCGCGGGTTGTCGATCAGGATGTGCGACTGCTCCGACTCGGGATAGGTGAAACGGAAAAAGCCGGACTTCGAGGCGGCGGTCAGCTCGGCCCGGATGCCGTAGTCGTCGAGGTTCACGGCATAGTAATGGGGTTTGGCCGTCTCGCTGTCGTGCGAATAGCTCGAGGCGCGCTCGGCGGCATCGACCTTCAACGTCCCCACCGACGGCATGATCGTAAAGGCTCCGTACTCCGACATGGCCGCGCCGTTGGGATAGTGCGTGGCACGGAACCCCTGCAGCCTGTCGTGCTGCCAGGCATAGGCGATGTCGTTCTCGGCGGTCTGGGGCGACCACTGGGTCATTGCAAACGGCAGTCCCACGCCCGGATAGACGAATCCGTGGGGACGTTCGGCATTGCTCAGCGTGGACTGTTTCCGCCATACGTCGGTACCGATCCGGGTATCGACATATTCGAGCAGGCTGCCCGACGGTTCTGTCGTCCCGTCGGTGCGGGATGCAGCCTCCGCGGCCTGAAAAAAAACGAGGGCTCCCAGGAGCAGGCGAAGTTTCGGATGATGGTGCATTTTTCTGAAGTTTGGTTCGGACGGATGCAGTCCTGCGCGCAGGACTGCATCCGTCCGGAGCTGTCCCCATGCGCGACAGGACCGACAAAAATAACAAGAAATCGGCAATCTTCCCCCTCTTTTCGCCGGATTTTGCACCTTGCATTCCGGCGCCGACCTGCTGCCGCGCTTCCTCCGAGGGCCGCATTCCCCGCCATCGGCGGTTATTTGGCCGCAAAGGCTCCGTTTTTGCCGCAGAGGGTTCCATATTCGCACAAAAACAGTATCTTTGCAGGCGATAAACCTGCAAACACAATGAACGCTATCACACGCACCGATTTCACCTTCGAAGGCCAGAAAAGCAAATATGTGGGCAAAGTCCGCGACGTATACGACATCGACGACCGATACCTCGTCATGGTCGTGACCGACCGGATCTCGGCCTTCGACGTCGTCCTGCCCGAGGGCATTCCCTACAAGGGACAGGTACTCAACCAGATCGCCGCCAAGTTCCTCGATGCTACCGCAGACATCCTTCCCAACTGGAAGATCGCCGTTCCCGACCCGATGGTCACCGTGGGCCGCAAGTGCGAGCCCTTCAAGGTGGAGATGGTCATCCGCGGATACCTCTCGGGCCACGCCTGGCGGGAGTACAAGGCCGGCAAGCGGACCATCTGCGGCGTGGAGATGCCCGAAGGGATGGTCGAGAACCAGCGGTTCCCCGAGCCGATCATCACCCCGACCTCGAAGGCCGCCGAGGGCCACGACGAGGATATCTCGAAGGAGGAGATCATCGCATCGGGGCTCGTAAGCCGCGAGGAGTACGAGCAGCTCGAAAAATATACGCGGGCGATCTACCGGCGGGGCTGCGAAATCGCCGCCCGGATGGGTCTGATCCTCGTGGACACGAAATACGAGTTCGGCAAGAAGAACGGCGTCATCTACCTCATGGACGAGATCCACACCCCCGATTCGTCGCGCTACTTCTATGCCGAAGGCTACGAGGAGCGGCTGGCCAGGGGCGAGCGCCAGAAGCAGCTTTCGAAGGAGTTCGTGCGGGAGTGGCTCATGGCCAACGGTTTCCAGGGACAGGCCGGACAGCAGGTTCCCGAGATGACCCCCGAGATCGTCGGCGGCATCACCGACCGCTACGTCGAGCTCTACGAGCAGATCACCGGCGAGAAGTTTGTCAAGGCCGAAGGGGCGACGGACACGCAGGCCATCCTGCAGCGGATCGAGAAGAACGTCTCCGAGTGCCTGAAGGGCCTCAAATAGGATCATCTTCCGGCCTCGGGCCTCAAGATTCCAGGCAGCAAACAGGCGGCAAAATGTTTTGCCGCCTGTTTGCCGTCTGACGGCAAGCCACTTCCTGCCTCTCCGGCCGAATCGGCACCCTCCCCCGCACCGCCGTCTTTCGGGCGGTCGAATTAATTGGTATATTTGCAGCCTCGGACCTGCCGGCAGCACCGGGGAAAAAGGCTCCGAACCGACACATCATGCTCGAACAGATCATCTCACAACGACTCCAGATTCCCCTGCCACAGGTCGAAGGCACCGTCCGCCTGCTGCGCGAGGGGGCCACAATCCCCTTCATCAGCCGCTACCGCAAGGAGGTCACCGGCTCGCTCGACGAGGTGGCCGTCGGCTCCGTCCGCGACCTGCTGGAACGGCTCACCGAACTCGAGGCCCGCAAACGGACGATCCTCTCCACGATCGAAGAGCAGGGACGGCTGACCGGCGAACTCCGTACACGGATCGAGGCGAGCTGGGACGCCGCCGAGGTCGAGGACCTCTACCTGCCCTACAAGCCCCGCCGGCGGACCCGCGCCGCAGCCGCCCGCGAGCGGGGGCTGGAGCCGCTGGCCAACCTGCTCATGGCGCAGCACACGCCCGACATCCGGCGACAGGCGCAGCGGTTCGTCACGGCCGAAGTGCCGACTGCCGACGACGCGCTGGCCGGAGCCTCGGACATCGTCGCCGAACGGATGGCCGAGGACGACCGGATCCGCAGCGAGGTGCGCCGCAACTTCTCGCGCGAGGGGATCGTGCATGCGCGCGTGGCGAAGGGCAAGGAGCAGCAGGGCGCGAAATACGCCGACTACTTCGATGCCGCGACGCCCGTCCGATCGGTTTCGTCACACCGCCTGCTGGCCATGCTGCGAGGCGAGGAGGAGGGCATCCTGAAAGTCTCGGTGGAGGTCGATGCGGAGCGGATCATCGAACGGATCCGCCGCCGGTTCATCCGCCCCGGATCAACGACCCGCACGTGGCTGGAAGCAGCCGCCTCCGACGCCTTCCGCCGGCTGATCCGCCCCTCGATTGAGAGCGAAACACTCGCGGCCGCCAAGGAGCGCGCCGACGACGAGGCCATCCGCATCTTTGCCGAAAACCTCCGCCAGCTGCTGCTCGCCTCACCGCTCGGGCAGAAGCGCGTCATCGCCCTCGACCCCGGGTTCCGCACCGGATGCAAGGTCGTGGCGCTCGACGCACAGGGGAACCTGCTCCACCATACAGTCATCTACCCCCACCCGCCCCAGTCGCGCACGGCCGAGGCAGCCGAGACGCTCCGCCGTCTGGCAGCTCGTTACCGCACGGAGGCGATGGCCATCGGCGACGGAACGGCCGGCCGCGAAACCGAACAGTTCGTCCGCGGACTGAAGCTTCAGGGTGTGGAGCTGTACACGGTCAGCGAAGACGGCGCCTCGGTCTACTCCGCATCGGCCGCGGCCCGCGAGGAGTTCCCCGACGAGGACGTAACCGTCCGCGGCGCCGTGAGCATCGGCCGAAGGCTGATCGACCCGCTGTCGGAGCTGGTGAAGATCGACCCCAAGTCGATCGGCGTCGGCCAGTACCAGCACAGCGTGGACCAGGCGAAACTCCGGGCCCGGCTCGGAGATGTGGTAGAAAGCTGCGTGAACCGCGTGGGAGTCAATATCAACACCGCCTCGAAACACATCCTCACCTACATCTCGGGCCTCGGGCCCGCCCTGGCCGAGAACATCGTCGCCTACCGGGCCGCGAACGGAGACTTCCGTACACGGAGCGAGCTGAAGAAGGTACCGCGCCTCGGGGCCAAGGCCTTCGAGCAGGCGGCCGGGTTCCTGCGCATCGTCGGAGGCCGGAACCCGCTGGACAACAGCGCCGTGCACCCCGAATCCTACCCGATCGTCGAACGCATGGCCGCCGATGCCGGCGTAAGCGTCGAGCGCCTGCTCGCCGACCGCGAGCTGCGGCGCACGATCCGCCCCGAACGCTACGTCACCGCGCAGGCCGGGCTCCCCACCGTGACCGACATCCTCGAGGCGCTCGACAAACGGGGGCTCGACCCCCGCGAGGAGCTGCACACCTTCGCCTTCGCTCCCGACGTGCGGACGATCGACGACCTGCGCGAAGGGATGACCCTGCCGGGTATCGTCACCAACATCACCGCCTTCGGCGCCTTTGTGGACATCGGCATCAAGCAGGACGGGCTGGTGCATGTCTCACAACTGGCCGACCGCTACGTCGCCTCGCCGGCCGAGGTGGTCCGCCTCGGGCAGCATGTCGAGGTGCGCGTTACGGGTATCGACACGCTCCGGGGCCGCATCTCGCTCTCGATGCGCCGGGACGGATAGCCCGGCAGCCGCACCGCAAGACGAAGGGCGGGCGAACCTCATCGGGTTCGCCCGCCCTTTGCGTCTCCGTCCGGACAGGGATCATTCCGCATCCGGAGCCGTGCGGATCACCAGCTCGCCCTCGCCCAGCGCATCGTGGGCGACGAACCACCCCTCGACAGGCTTTCCGCCGCAGGTAACCGATTCGATCCGGCGCCCCTCGCCCTCACGGCGGATCGTCCAACGATGTCCGTCGCCGAGCGCCACCTCCGTATGGTCGAACAGCGGCACGGTGACGATGTACTCCGGATCGGCCGGCGAGTAGGTATAGAGGCCGATGGCATTCAGCACGTACCACGACGACATCTCCCCGGCATCGTCCATGCCGCAGAGGGCCAGTCCTTCGGGGCCCATACCGTAGAAACGGTCGAGGATGTAGTCGATGAGCTCCTGCGAACGCTCCTGGCGGCCGATGAAGTAGTAGAGGTAGGCAAAGCCGTGGTCGGGCTGGTTGCCATGACAGTACTGCCCGATGAAGCACGAGAGGTTATCGACCTCATACCCCTCCCACGGGATCGAGAAGAGGCGGTCGAGTTGCTCGCCGAAGGCCTCGCGGCTCGGGTAGAGCGCGATGAGCCCCTCGGTGTCGTGCGGGGCGAAGAAGGTCTGCTGCCAGGCGTTCGCCTCGCGGTACATGTATTCGTAGTAGGGATAACGCTCCTCGAAGGGGGTGATCCACGACCCGTCCTCCAGGCGGCCGCGCATGAGTCCCGTCGAGGGATCGAAGCAGTTGCGGTAGTTCTTCGTGCGGGCCATCAGCAGGTCGTGGTTCTCCCTGTCGCCCAGCGCCTCGGCCAGCAGCGCCACGGCGTAGTCGTCGTAGGCGTATTCGAGTGTCTTCGTGACGGCCGCCCGACAGACCGTGTTGGTCACCGGATGGTCGTAGTCCATCTCGGGGATGTAGCCGCGGGCGATGTATTCGTCGAGCCACGGACGGCTCGGGCCCTGCACCGTGGCATTGCGCAGCACGAGGTTGTAGGCACGCTTCACGTCGAAGCCCCGGATGCCGCGCAGGTAGCTGCCGGCCACGAATGCCGAGGCATGGTCACCGTGGAAGAAGGTCGGCATGAAGCCTCCGCGCTTCTCGCCGCGGTCGGTATCGGAGCTGATGACATCGGCCGCCACGTCGGGGGCAAGCAGTCCCAGAAGGATCAGTTTGTTGCGATAGTCATCCCAGTAGGAGGGACTTGTATAGTAACGGAAATTCGCATCGCGGACGACTTCGCCCCGTTCGTCGGTATATTCGCCGTTCACGTCGCTGCGCAGCGCCGGCCAGAGGAACGCACGGTAGAGCGACGAGTAGAAGAGTCCCTTCTCGCGTTCCGTGCCGCCCTCGACGCGGATACGGCCCAACAGGTCGTTCCACGTATCCGCAGCCGCCTGACGCACCTCGGCAAAGGAGCGGCCGAGCAGTTCGGCCTCGAGGTTCCCGCGGGCGTTCGCCTCGCTCACGAACGAGAAGCCGATGCGCAGTTCGAGGGGCCCCTCTCCCTCGCCGAAGCGCACGATGCGGATCTCGCGGTCGCCTTCCCGAACCGGTTCGACTCCCGTCACGGGGCGGTTGGCCACGGCATAGAAGTACATCGTCTCGCCGGTCCGCTGCCATCCGGCAAAGGTGTTGTCACCCACCTTGCGGATCTCCCAGCCGCGGACCCGCTCGTTCGAGCGCTGCAGGTCGGCCAGCACCGAAGGCTCGGCCCCCTCGGGGAAGGTGTAGCGGTGCAGGGCGCAGCGCAGCGTCGTCGTCAGTTCGGCATCGACGCCGTAACGGTCGAGGAAGACCTCGTAGTAGCCCGGGGCGGCCGTCTCACGGTCGTGGCTGTAGGGCGAGCAGTAATCCTCCGGAGTCGGGGTTCCGGTTACGGGCAGCAGCGGGATGTGACACAGGTTCCAGTGACCCTTGTTCGAGTGGGTGAACCCGTAGATCACCGTATCCTCGTACTGGTAGCCCGAGCCGCTGTGGAACTTGGTGACGGGACTCGCCTGCACCAGGGCGTTGGGCAGCGACGCCCCGGGAAAGACCTCGGCTCCCCAGGTGCGCTTCGTGGGCCGGAAGCCCAGATCGACACTGTCCCACAGCGTGGCTGTTCCGAGCAGCGGATTGACATAATCGGTGAGTTGTTTTTGCTGCGGGGCACACCCGACAGCCGTTGCCAGCAAGGCAATGAGCAGAAAGGTTCTTCGCATGAGTTCAGGAGATTTGTTATACAAATGTAGCGCATTCGCCCGGTCCCGCGCAAGCGCTTTGCGGCAAAAAAGCTATCTTTGTCCCGCAAGCAGACTATTCTTGCACAAAATCGGATAACCGCATGGACGCAATCGCGCAATTTTTCGTGGAGTGGGGATACGTGGGGCTCTTCCTTTCGGCCTTCATCGCCGGGAGCATCCTGCCCTTCAGCTCCGAAGCGGTGATGGTCATCCTCACGGGCATGGGCCTCGACCCCGTCGGCTGCCTGATCGCGGCATCGCTCGGGAACACGCTGGGCGGCATGACCTGCTATTGGATCGGCTCGCTCGGCCGCACCGAGTGGATCACCCGCATCGGCATCACACCCCGCCAACTGGCCCGGGCCCGGAAATTCCTCGCCGGGCGCGGCGCCCTGATGGGATTCTTCGCCTTTCTGCCGACCATCGGCGAGGCGCTTGCCATCGTCCTCGGACTGATGCGCAGCAACGTGTGGCTCACGGGCATCTCGATGCTTGCGGGCAAGGCGCTGCGCTATGTCGTCATCCTGCTCTCGTTCGAAGGGGCCGCAGCGCTCTTCTGAGCACAACTCCCCACATGCGGAAACAACAGCGTCCGGATCTCCCCTGCGGGAAATCCGGACGCCGCATATCTGCCGGAAGGCCGGCTACTTCGACGACGCGAGCGGAGCGGCCTGCGTATAGGTCCGGGCGGCCAGCTCCTTGTCGAGCATGTAAAGCCCGAACTTGTTGCCCTCGACGGCCTCGCAGGCGCCGATCATCTCGCGCGCCGACTCCTCCTCCTCGACCTGCTCGTCGATGAACCAAACGAGCATGTTCGACGAAGCATAGTCCTTGTCTCCGGCGGCGATGGCGGCCAGATTGTTGATCATCGCCGTCACCTTCTGCTCGTGTTCGAGCGTATCGCGGAACATCTCCAGCGGCGAGTCCCACGACGTGCGGACCTCGGCGATCGGCTGCAAACGCACCTCCGCATCCCGCGAAAGGATGTAGTTCATCAGGATGCGGGCATGGTCCTGCTCCTCCTGGAACTGGACATAGAACCAGTTGGCAACGCCCTTCAGCCCCTTGGCCTCGGCGTCCACCGACATCGAAAGATAGAGATACGCCGACCACATCTCGGCGTTGATCTGCGCATTGAGCGCTTCGTGCAATTGCTGACTCAACATAGTTTATCGTAATTTAAGGATTCGATCCGTTCTCTTACGACAAATATAGGACATTTTCCGAACTTTGAGCCGCCCCGGCAACAAATACGACGAAAAATCCGCCGGGGCGGGTTTTCGCGCAGGCCGACCGCGGCGCCCGGCAACGCAAGGCGTCCGGAGCGGATCCGCAGACTCCCGGATCAGTCGTCGAGATCGATGAGCCGGAAGTCGAGGTCGAACTTCATCTCGAAGCCGTTGTCGAGCTCGACCTCGTAATCGCGGCGGTCGCGTTCGAGTTTCAGCACCCGGGCTTCAGGGAAGTGTTTGGCTACATAGGCGGCAATCTGCGGAGGGATAAGTCGCGCCGGCACCTCGGCCCCGTACTTGCAGTCGATGTCGGTCCAGCTCCCTTTTCCGTCGAACACCACCACCATGCCATCGACCATCACCACCTTGTACTCGGTCGAGAACCACTCGGTCTCTGCCTTGGCGAACGAAACATCCACTCCGGGGAAGCTTTCGGCCAGGAACGCCTGCGCTGCAGCGGGCAGTTTATCGGCCGTAATCAGCCGGTCCCGCTCCATGCACGAGGTCGCAAGGCCGAGTGTCAGCAGGGACGCTCCCATCCAACCCACGATTCGTTTTGCTTTTGATTTCATATGTTACTCTCTTCTTCTCGTTGTTTTCCGTCACAAAGCTAATCTGCGAAACTGAAACGTTTCTGAAACGCCGCGTCAATCCGCAACCCGGAGCGTGAAACAGTGACGCCCCTCCGCGTAGCCGTACCCGATCCGCATGCCGTAGAGGCGGCACACGGCATCGACGATCGCCAGCCCGAGCCCCGTCGAACCCTCCCTCTTCGTCCCCTGGTAAAAGCGGTCGAAGACATGCTCGCCGTCGAGCGCCCCGCCCGCACCGCTGTTGGCGACGCTCAGGCTGCCGGCGTCCACACGGACGACGATCTCGCCGTCCGCATCGCCGTGCACAAAGGCGTTCTTGAGCAGGTTGCCCACGACACTCGCCGCGAGCGACGGGTTCATCCGCACGGTCAGCTGCCCCTCTTCGAGCAGCGTAAAGCGGATCCCGCGGTAGGCATAGATCTCCCCGAGGTCCTCGGCCGTACTGCGCACCAGGACATTCACATCGACCGGCTCGGACTCGGGGAACTGCCCGTTCTCGATCTTCGAAAGCAGCAGCAGCGACCGGTTGAGCCGCACCAGATACCCCAGCGTCCGCTGGACCTTGGCGATCTCGCCCAGCTGCTCCTCCGTAAGCGATCCGCCATCGACGAGCATCTCAAGTCGGTTGCCGCACACGGCCAGCGGGGTCTGCATCTCATGCGAGGCGTTGCCGATAAACTGCTTCTGCCGGTCGAACAGCGATTCGGCCCGGGCGGCATACCGCCGGGCGGCATCGTTCAGCCGACGGAACTCCACGACCTTCGTATCGGCCTCGAGCGGCGGATTGGCCGCACCGACCGTATAGGCGTCGAGCCACCGCAACAGGGCGTAAAGCGGCTTCATCGTGCGGTGCAGGACGACGGCCGTCACGATCAGAATCAGCCCGAGCAACAGCACGTACAGTCCGACGATCCACCACAATACGGCCCCGACCAGTTCGGTCTTCTCGACCGTCGGCGACGTCACCGTCAGTTCGCGCCACTGCCCCGCACGGTCGCGGAACATCATCCGCAGCACGCGGGCCGGCTCCTCATTGTCCCGTTCGGGAATATAGACCTGCTCGTCCGAAAATACCGTCTGCGGGCGCGAAGCGGCATAGCCGGCCGGTACCTCGAAGAGTTTGTACCCGCTCGTACCGCCCCCTTCGGATGCGGGGGCGTGTCCGGAAAGCACCTGACGGATGATCACTTCGGCGCGCACCTCCAGCGCATCGTCCACCTCACGGTCGATCCGGGCCGTCAGGGCAAAATAGAACAGCACGGCCCACACCGCCAGCAGCAGCGAGAGCACCCATGCCAGGTGCAGAACGATGCGGTAGACAAGTCTCATGGACGGACCAGTTTGTAACCGAAGCCGTAGACCGACTTGATCTCGATGTCGGCCCCCGCGGCCTGGAGTTTGCGGCGCAGGTTCTTCATCTGCGCATAGACGAAGTCGAAGTTGTCGGCCTGGTCGATGTGGTCGCCCCAGACCCCTTCGGCCAAAGCCGCCTTATCGACCGTGTGGTTCGGGCGGGTCATGAAGTAGTGCAGGATGTCGTACTCCTTGCGCAACAACTCCACGGGACGCCCGGCAACCTCGACCCGACGGCTGTCGGGCCACAGGCGCACGTTCCCCGCCTCGAGGCTCGCCTGCCCGTCGCGCTGGTGGCGCCGCAGGACGCTCCGGATCCGGGCGCTCAGCTCGGCCAGGTGGAACGGCTTGGGCAGGTAGTCGTCGGCCCCGAGTTCGAGTCCGCCGATCTTGTCGTCGAGTGAGTCGCGCGCCGAGATGATGATCACGCCGGCACGCTGCTGCCGCTGCCGGAGGGCTTCGAGCAGTTTGAGGCCGTTGCCGTCGGGCAGCATGATATCCAGCAGGATGCAGTCGTAATCGTAGGCGGCGATCTTGTCCAGCCCCGATGCGTAGTCGGCGGCCTGCTCGACCACATACTGTTCGCGGCGCAGCGTCTGCACCATGATCTCCCGCAGGGAGGGTTCGTCTTCGACAATCAGCAGTTTCATACGTTCAGTTTTCAGGCAAAGGTACGCTCCGATTCCGAAAGGAAACCGAAATCGGGGCAGATCAGCGCAGTTGTCCCGTCCGTTCGAAATAGGCCTTGAGCACCAGGAGGGAGATCAGCCGCTCGCGACGACGGTCGCGGAACTGGTCGATATAGGCGTGGGCGTGGGCCACGATCGCCTCGGCCTCCTCGGGATGGGTGCTGTAGTGGTGCATACGCTCCTCGAGGTCGGCATAGTCGGGCCGGATCTCCACATAGTGGTAGCCGGGAATGAGCGTACCCTCCATGAACCACGTCTCGTAGGTCGGCCGCGGCATGACGGCCAGCGAATTGGTGGACATCACCCACTTGAGGTTCGTGGCTACATCGTTGCCCTCGATGGCCAGGATATAGCGGTAGCGCAGGTGGTCGTACATCGAGATGTGGGGCTTCGTCCACTCGGGCGGCAGCGACGGATGGCGGTTCGAAATGCCCGCATCGCAGCATGCCGAGCCGAAATAGCGCTCCATGAAGCGTTTGCGCAATACGTGGTTCGGGTGGTGGCAGTTGATCGCGCTCCGGAAGATCGCCCGGTCCTCCTTCGCCCGGAACGGAATGTCGTCGCGCAGGAAGACGAAGTGGCGGAACTTGTCGAGGTTGAGCAATACCGAGTTGGCATTGTCGCCCGCAATCGGGCGGCTCTTGACGACCGACGGAATCGGAGGCACCTCGGTCACGTCGCCGGGGATCATGTTCCACAGCAGGCCATCGTCGAACCAGCGCGTAAATTCGTAGGAATCGAAGAAATAAGCCGTGCGGACACCCCGGCCGAGGCGATGTTCTCCGAGCGGATGCATGCCCGTGGAAGAAGGGGGGGGGTAATTGCTGGCGGTCGGCAGGCGGTTGTAGTAATCGACGCGCTGCAGGATGTAGTCGCGATCGTCGCGCGACGCGACCTCGGCCAGCACGCCTTCGAGCCGCTTCTGCAGCAGGCGGTGCGGCACGGCGTACCGGGCAAGGTTCCGCACGAAGTAGAACAGCTTGACGGGTTTGTTGTGGAGAATACGGTTCAGTCGATTGTCCATAGCTGCGTCTGTTGTGTTGAACAAAGATAACGATTTTCCCCGAACCGCCGCATGCCGGAAGCGGAAAACAGACCGGGCAGGACCGGCACGGGAAACGGGATGGCCGGGAGCCCCGGTCCCGCAAACGGGAGACAGGAAGAACGACGCGGCCGGATGGCGGCACGGAAGGGAAACGAAGAGGCGGAGACCCTCGTCGGATCTCCGCCCCGTTCCGTACACGGATTCAGGAGGATTACTCCTTGTGTCCGTCGTATGCCCACTTCACATAGATGGCACCCCACGTATACCCGCCGCCGAATGCCGACAGGATGAGGTTATCGCCCTTGCGAAGCTGCGATTCGTAATCGTAGAGACAAGTCGGGATCGTTGCCGCCGTCGTGTTGCCGTTGCGGTCGATGTTGATCATGCACTTGTCGGCCGTGATGCCCATACGGCGCGCCGTGGCGTCGATGATGCGCAGATTGGCCTGGTGCGGAACGAGATAACGGATATCGTCCGACGAAAGGTTGTGGCGCTCCATCATCTCCACCGACACGTCGGCCATCTTCGACACGGCAGCCTTGAAGACGGCGTGTCCGTCCCACGTGATCGTGTGCCAGTTGTTGGCCACGGTCTCGGCCGATGCCGGATAGCGCGAGCCACCGGCCTTCATGTAGAGCTGCAGCTCGCCCGAACCGTCCGAACGGAGCAGCGAGTCGATCACGCCGTAGCCCTCGGTATTCGGCTCAAGCAGCACGGCTGCGGCACCGTCACCGAAGATCGGGCAGGTCGAACGGTCCGTATAATCGATGATCGAGGACATCTTGTCGGCACCGACGACAATCACCTTCTTGCTCGTGCCGGCCTCGATGAACTTGGCACCCGTGGTCAGGGCGAAGAGGAAACCGCTGCAGGCAGCCGAAACGTCGTATGCGAATGCGTTCTTGCAACCGGCCTGGTCGGCGATCAGGTTGCCCGTCGAGGGAAAGAACATGTCGGGAGTGACCGTGGCGCAGATCACCACGTCGATATCCATCGGGTCCACCCCCGTCTTGTCCAGAAGATTGATCACCGCACGTGCTCCCATGTAGGAGGTTCCGACGCCCTCGCCCTTGAGGATATGGCGCGTCTTGACGCCGATGTGCGACATGATCCACTCGT
>OMEC01000166.1_pt1 | contig 38549 bp, 40 predicted proteins | sample 1673401 | NCBI WGS metagenome assembly OMEC01 (sample SAMEA103958110, study PRJEB25191) | human gut metagenome | reverse complement strand
GGGGGAGAGTCCCGCGCCTGCAGGCGAATCTCTGCGGTAAAGCTGCGGACACCCTAAAAGGGTGTCCATTTTTTATGGAATCCGGCGGATAATGGGACTCGAAGAGGGCGGCGGCAGCGTAGCTGCCGTAAAAAACAGTCCAGTGGACTGTTTTTTAGCCCGGGGGAGAGTCCCGCGCCTGCAGGCGAATCTCTGCGGTAAAGCTGCGGACACCCTTTATGAATGCAATTACCTGATGCGGCATGTCCCGGATACGGCAGAGGACCTGCAAACCATGCAGGAAACGGGACTTGCCTATTCCTATGCCGTGCTGGATATGAACGGCGCAAGCTGCGTGATCTATCCCAACGGTCAGGAGCTTGTAAACGCCTTTGCCAAGGTGCGGCCCGGGGACTTTGATGCCATTCTCATGGATGTGCAGATGCCGGTGATGAACGGCCTGGTGGGGGCTTTCGGATCTCAGAGGGGGCATAGGTCCTGCATGGACCGGAGAACGGTATCTTTTTCCGGAATGCTGGGGATACCGCCGGAGTGCTCCGTGGAGAGGCTGGCGGCTGCGGCGGCGAAGGAGCCGATATAGGCGAGGTCTTCTGCCGTCAGAGCCTGGATGGGCTTCCCCAACTCCAGAAGCCTTGCCATGGCGCTGCCGCCGAAGATGTCTCCGGCACCGGTGGTATCCATGGGGTGGACCTTGGGGCAGCGAACTCGGCAGACGGCATTTCTTGTTTTCAGCAGGCAGCCCTCCGGCCCCAGGGTCACCATGGCCAGGGACACGCCGTATTCTGCCAGCAGCTTCTCAGCACCCTCCTCCGGGGTGCAGCCCCAGAGAAATTCCACCTCGTTGTCACTGATTTTTACCACGTCCGCCTGACGGAGGCTCCAGAGAATCTGGGCTTTGGCGGCATCCTCGCTGGGCCACAGGGGAAGCCGCAGGTTGGGGTCACAGCTGATGAGCTTTCCCCTGCCCTTTGCGTAGGCAATGGCCTTTTGGGTGGCGGTGCGGGCGGGCTCGTCCGTCAGGCTCAGAGTGCCGAAATGGAAGACCCGTGCGTCATCAATAAGGGCGGTATCGATCTCCTCCCAGCGCAGCTGGGTGTCGGCCCCGGGCTTCCGGGCGAAGGAGAAGGAGCGATCCCCTTGGGCATCAAAGGTCACAAAGGCCAGGGTGGTAAACACACTGTCGTCTACAACGATTCCCTTTGTCTCGATCCCGGCCTGGGCCAGGGTGTTGAGCAGCAGGCGGCCAAAGGCATCCTGCCCCACCTTGCCCAGAAAGGCGGTCCGGCGGCCATAGGCATTCAGGGCAGCCAAAAAGTTTCCCGGTGCGCCGCCGGGGTTGGCGGCCATGGTGGGATATCCTGCCGCATCCGTGGCTTTGGCGGCGAAGTCAATGAGCAGCTCGCCCAAGGCAACAACATCGGTCATGGCTTCATCCTCCTGTCAGTCCCTGGCCGCCGGGTATTCGGTGCAGAGCAGCCGGTAGGGGGGCTCGTCCTCCTCAATGGCCGGGAAGCGGCCCATGGGGGGATTGAACCGGTTGTCGATGCTGTCGTCATTGCACTGGCTGACCTCACCCAGGAGCACATCGCCGGTGCCTGGCTCTACCTCAAAGTCGTGGTACAGCCTTTGGGTGATGTAGATGCTCTCGCCGGGGGTCAGGCGGATCTGAGTTCCGGCGGGGACCGTGTAGGCTCTGCCGTCCGTATGGACGGTGACGTCGGAAGTGTAGTCGATGGATTCATCCGGCAGAGAGTTGTATACCCGAATCAGCACATTTCCGCCGCCCCGGTTGATAATGTCCTCGGTTTTGTACCAGTGGAAATGATTGGGGGAGTACTGGCCCTCCTTCAGGAACAGCAGTTTTTCGGCATAGACCTTGGGATATTTTTCCCGCATGGTCTGGCTGCCGTTGCGGATGGTGATGAGGGAGAAGCCAATTTTATCGAAATTGCCCTGGCCGTAGTCGGTGATGTCCCAGCCCAGGCAGCACTCCCGGACCTCGTCATACGCATGGCCTTTCGTTTCCCATTCCTCCGGGGTGAAATTGCAGAAGGGAGGCAGATAGCAGCGGTACTTTTCACACATGGCCTCCAGCTCCCGCAGAGCCTTGTTGATTTCGGAACGCTTCATAAAAGAGATTCCCTCCTTAAAAAAATCGCCGCCTGAAGGTGACGCAGTTGACAAATGAAAAAATAGGGCGTATACTATAGATACAAAGGGCGCTGCCAGTAGGTCGGCTCCCCAAAGGTTTGCTAAGAGATAGCCGTTACTTTGGCGAGTGGGCGGCTATCTCTTTTTGTCGTTATCCTGGCGAACCAGGGTAATAACGGCTATAATGACCAGGCAGAATTGAAAAATTCCTTCCCATGTAACATCCATAACCATCACCCCCTTCCTGTCATGAAGGGGCAAAGAAGATATCACCCCCGAAAAAGTCGAGGGAACCGCCTACCGGGGCGCTACCGGCAGCACCATTGACAGCATAGCACAGGATTCGGGAAAAAGCAAGGAAAAAACGGGGCATATATGGCAGCAATGCTGCGATATATGCCCCATTTCTCCATTCGTCTGGTGCCAGCGTCATCCCTGTAAAATACTGATGGACATTCGACCTGACCTGTGCTAAAATTTCTGTAGTTTTTTTCGGAGGCGGCACAATGAAGCGCGGTACGGCAACAAAACAGATCACGGAAGGGGTCATCTGGAAACAGATTCTGGCCTTTTTCTTTCCCATCCTGTTGGGGACCTTTTTCCAGCAGATGTATAATACGGTGGATACCATCATCGTTGGGCGCTTCGTCAGCACCCAGGCCCTGGCGGCGGTGGGAACCACGGGGCCGCTGGTAAATATCTTCAACGGCTTTTTCACGGGCCTGGGGTCTGGGGCCACGGTCATTCTGGCCCAGTTCTACGGAGCCGGAAACAAGCAGGGCGTCCGGGACACCCTGCACACGGGTGTCACTCTGTCGCTGCTGCTGGGCCTTCTGATCATGGTCCTGGGCATTGGCCTGGTGCCGGTGGCGCTGAAATGGATGCACACCCCTGCGGACTGCCTGGACATGGCCTCGCTGTATGTGCGCGTTTATTTCGCCGGAGCGCTGGCCTCCATGCTCTATAATATGGAGGCGGGCCTTCTGCGGGCTATGGGCGACTCCCAGCGGCCGGTGATCTCTCTGATCGTAGCCTGCCTTGTGAATATTGTGATGGACCTGGTGCTGGTGGTTGGCCTGAAAATGGGGGTTGCCGGTGCGGCGCTGGCGACAGTCATCTCCCAGGTGGTCAGTGCGGTTATGCTGCTGGTGGTACTGCTGCGGGAGAAGGAGAATCCCCTGGAACTGTCCAGGCTGGGCATTCAGCCCAAGCTCCTGAGGAGAATCCTGGCCATCGGCGTTCCGGCGGGGCTGCAGCTGGTGATGTTCGACCTGTCCAATACCCTGATTCAGTCCGGTATCAATTCCTTCGGCTCCACGGTTATGGCCTCCTGGACCGCCTACACGAAGACCGACGCTCTGACCTGGATGGTCTCCGGTGCCTTTGGCGTGGCCATTACCACCTTTGTGGGCCAGAACTACGGTGCCCACCGCTACGACCGGGTGCGCCAGAGCGTCCGGGTGTGCCTGGCTATGAGCATCGGCACGGTGGGTGTCATCAGCCTGCTGATGACTGTCTTCCGCCGGATCATTCTGGGAGTTTACACCACGGATACCTCCGTCATTGAAACCGGCGCGTACATCATTTCTGTCATCGTGCCCTTTGCGGCCACGTTCATGCCAGTGGAGATCTTTGCGGGCACCATGCGGGGCATGGGGGACTCCATGCGTCCTACGGCCATTATCTGCCTCAGTGTTTGCGTGGTGCGGGTGCTGTGGATCATGACCGCGGTAAAAAAATATCACACGCTGCTCATGCTCTGCGTGTGCTATCCCATGACCTGGGTGTTGTGTGCAATCGTATTCATTGTGACTTATCTGCGGGCATTCCGGCCCAGATTGGAGGCAGTATGAAAAAGCGTTTCCTGATCCTGCTCGCAGCCCTGCTGTTGGCGGGATGCACCCAAGCCGTTCCGGCCCCGGGAACGGAGGAGACAACACCCCAGACGGCTGTCCCGGAGACCACTGTGCCCCAGCCGCCTGCGGAAACAGAGCCGCCCCGGGATGTGCTCCGGGAGAAGCTCGACGCGATGACCTTGGAAGAAAAGGTGGGGCAGATGTTCCTGGGCCGCTGCCGGTGGGAGACCGGCGCTGAGGATATTGAGGCGTATCACCTGGGCGGCTTCGTCCTCTTCGGACGGGACTTTGATGATCAGACCCCGGAGAGCCTGCGGGCCAGACTGGACAGCTACCAGAATGCAGCCAACATCCCGATGCTTCTGGCTGTGGATGAGGAGGGCGGAACGGTGTGCCGGATCAGCAGCCATGCCGCCTTCCGGGAAGAAAAATTTCCATCCCCCCGAGAGGCCTATGCTTCCGGCGGCATGGAAATGGTACTGGCCATGGAATGGGAAAAGGGGTATCTGCTCCAGAGCCTGGGGCTCAACGTGAATCTGGCCCCGGTGTGCGATATCTCCCAGACTCCCGGAGCCTTCCTCTATAATCGCTCGCTGGGCGCCGACCCGGTGACCACAGGCCAATTTGTGGCGGGAACCCTGGAACGCCTGGCGGAGAACGGGATAGGGGGCGTTATGAAGCATTTCCCGGGCTATGGGGACAACGGGGACACCCATGTGGCCTCCATTGTGGACAATCGCAGCCTGGAGGCGCTGGAGAGCAAGGACCTGGTGCCCTTCGCCGCCGGAATCCAAACCGGCCTGGGAGCAATCTTGGTCAGCCATAATATTGTGACGGCGCTTGATCCGGACCGCCCGGCTTCCCTGTCGCCGGCGGTTATGACCTATCTGAGAGAAACCATGGGCTTCGACCGGGTCATCCTGACGGACGACCTGTCCATGGGTGCGCTGGACGGCTATACCGCCCAGGAGGCCGCCGTTCTGGCGGTACAGGCCGGGGCAACCATGCTGTGCAGCACGGATTTTGATATCCAGATTCCCGCCGTTTTGGAGGCCGTCAACGCCGGAACCGTTTCCGAGACAGCCATTGACGATGCAGTGATGCGAATTTTGCAGTGGAAGCAGGATTTGGGGCTGCTATAAATATGGGGCTGTTAGAAAACACTTTGTCATTGCGAACCAGCGCGCACGCTGGTGTGGCAATCCCCCAGATTTTCAAACATCTTGGCAGCAAAACCAAGCTGTTTCCACTCAACCGGGGGGCTGTGAACCAGTGACATCGGTCACTGGTTCGCAGCGACATGCTTTTCTAACAGCCCCATATTTAACAATTATTCCTTCGTAAACCGTGCCAGGAAGTCCCTGGTTTCCTGCTTCTGGGGATTCCCGAACAGCTCTGCGGGGCTGCCCTGTTCGCAGATGACGCCGTTTGCCATGTAGACCACGTGGTTGCTCACGTCCCTGGCAAAGGCCATCTCGTGGGTCACCACCAGCATGGTCATGCCCTCCTGGGCCAGAGACTTCATGACGGACAGCACCTCGCCCACCATTTCGGGGTCCAGGGCAGAGGTGGGCTCGTCGAAGAGCAGCACTTCGGGGTGCATGGCCAGAGCCCGGGCAATGGCCACCCGCTGCTTCTGGCCGCCGGAGATCTGCCGGGGCTTGGCATTGATATAGGGGGCCATGCCAACCTTGGTCAGGTAGGTCATGGCGGCCTCTCTGGCCTCAGCCTTGCCGCGCTTCAGCACCTTGATCTGGCCTACCATGCAGTTTTCCAGCACGGTCATATTGTTGAACAGGTTGAAGGACTGGAACACCATGCCCACGTGGCTGCGGTATTCCGGCTGGTTCACACCCCGGCCCACAACGTTCTTCCCGTGGTAGAGGATTTCTCCCGAGGAGGGGGTTTCCAGCAGGTTGATGCAGCGAAGCAGGGTGCTCTTGCCGGAGCCGGAAGCGCCGATGATGGAGGTGACGTCACCCTTTTTCACGGTGAAGTCAATATCCTTCAGCACCTCGTGGGTGCCAAAACTCTTGGACAGGTGGTTGACCTGCAAAATCAAATCGTCCATATCAGCGTTCTCCTCTGTTTCTTCCGTGTCTGACGTTTTGGTATTCCCGGTTCTGCTCATCGAAGGGGGTGCCTCTGTCCGGGTGGTTGTAGGTGCCGGCGGTCATGACCAGGGGGTCCACGGCCACCAGCTCATAGTCGCCCTTGCCGTCCATTCTCTTTTCCAGCCAGCGCAGCAGGAAGGAGGCAATCAGCGTCATGGTCAGATACCCAATCATCTCCACCGCGGCAGAGGGGAAGTACAGGTAGCTTGTGCCCACTGCGGCCCGGTGGGCAGAGAAGAAGTCCGGGAAGCCAATGATGAACATGACAGAGGTATCCTTCACATTGATAATGAAGTTGTTGCCGATCTGGGGCATGATGTTCCGCAGGGCCTGGGGCAGGATCACGTTCAGCATGGTCTGCACATGGGTCATGCCGATGGCCTTGGCACCCTCGGTCTGGCCCGGGTCAACGGAGATGATGCCGCCCCGGACGGACTCGGCCATATAAGCGCCGGTGTTGATGGAAACCACCAGAATGGCGGCGGCCCAGATGTTGTCAAATCGCTGGGCACCGTTTGTGAAATAGGGAAGACCGTAGTACAGGAACACCGCCTGCAGCACCATGGGGGTGCCCCGGAAGACCTCCACGTAGATGCGGACAATGGCCCGAATCAGCTTCAGGAAAAACTTCTTCACCGGGGAATCGCCGGGGGCACAGGGAATGGTGTTCAGCACACCGCACAGAAAGCCGATGACGCAGCCAATGGCCGTTGCCGTCAGGGCGAGGATCAGGGTGTTGCGCATACCGGTCAAATAGGAAGCGCCATATTTGGCCCAAAGCTTGCCAATATCATTGACGAGCTGAATCAGAATTTCCATGAAAGCAATTTACTCCTTTTCTTTGTTGAAACACATGGGCAGCAAATGTGTCATTGCGAGCCAGTGACATCGGTCACTGGTTCGCAATGGCCTCAATTTTTTTACTCGCTTAGGGGCTGGATGGCGATGGCCTGCTCCATGAGGGCGTTCATGTCGTCAGCAGTCATGGTGGACAGCACGGAATCGATCATGTTCTTCAGCTCGGTGTTGCCCTTCTTGACGGACACGCCGATGTTGACATTCTCGGCCCGGACCTCATCGGAAAACTGGAAGTCGCCGTCGGTGCCGGAGAAGTCCAGGATGGTCATATCGGGATAGGCGGCAACGGCGCCCTGGGCGGTGGGCATATCGGTGCAGATGAAGTCCACGCTGCCGGTCTCCAGGGCCATCAGCATGGCGGGAGCGGTCTCAGCGGCGGTCTGGACCAGAGCGCCGTCGATCTGGGGCAGGCACTGGTCGTACCAGATGGTTGCAATCTGGGCGGTGCACTTGCCGCCAGTCAGATCGGCAATGGAGGTGGCGGTGGCATAGGGGCTGTCCTTCTTGGTGACGCAGACGATGGAGGCGTAGAAGTAGGGGCCTGCAAAGTCCACCTGCTCGCTGCGCTCGGCGGTCATGGACTGGCCGGCGATGACGGCGTCGTAGATGCCGGACTGGACGCCGGGCACCAGGGAGTCCCAGTCGGCCTGGATGACCTCCAGCTCCCAGCCGTTGGCCTCGGCGATCTTCTTGCCGATCATTACGTCATAGCCGTTGGCGTAGGAACCGGGAACATTGGAGATGGGCACGGCACCGTTGGAGTCGTCGCCCTGTATCCAGTTGTAGGGGGCATAGGCGCACTCCATGGCGATGGTGAGAACGCCGTCTTCCACGCCGGTGGAAGCGGCAGCAGCGGCTGCATCGGCAGCGGCGGTGGTGGAAGCGGTGGAGCCGGAGCCGCAGGCGGCCAGGGACAGGGCCAGCACAAGGCTGAGCACCAGGCAAGTGATTTTTCTCATTTTCTTTTACCTCTTTTTTGATTTTTTCCGAAAATTGTCGGATACAAAAAACTGGACCGCCTATGCAGGCGATCCAGGTAAAATACGACGAAACAAAGAAACTTGCCGGCCGGATCCTACGATAGCGCTCCACATAAACGTGACAGTCCGGCAGATGTTCTCTGACGGCCCAGCGGGAAAAGACCTTGCATTCTTTTCGGGCTTCGGCGGCGTTTCCTTTTGCTCTCTCCGGCTGCAAGACCTTGGAGAAAGGGACTCATAAGCACCGCGCCTCTACCATAAGCGATTCAATTTGTGACCTTATGGTACTCCTAAAAAAAACAAATGTCAATAGAAAATTCTTAAAATAATTGGATTGTGCGAAAGTCTGTGAAAACCCTCTTGCAATTTTTCCCCCCTCTGTGGTAAAATTGTGAAAGATGTCGGAAAGGATGCATCTTTATGGAAAAGAAGATCACGACCGTTGTGTTTGATATGGGCCAGGTTTTGATTCACTGGACGCCTTTCAAAATCGTGGAGCATATGGGGCTGACGGAGGCAGACAAGGCGCTTTTGATGACGGAGCTCTTCCAGAGCGTGGAGTGGGTGCAGACGGACCACGGCACCATTGAACTGAGCCGTGTGGTGGAGCAGGTGAATGCCCGCCTGCCCAAGCATCTCCACGGCGCTGTGGAGGAAATCGTCATGGGCTGGTGGCGCCGTCCGCTTCTGCCCATGGAGGGCATGGGAGAGTTGGTGAAGGAGCTGAAGGAGCAGGGGTACAAAATTTTTCTCCTCAGCAATGCCAGCGTGGATCTGCGGAAGTATTTCCATCGGATCCCGGGGTCTGAATATTTTGACGGATTGATGGTTTCGGCAGAGGAAAAGCGCATCAAGCCCCAGCACGAGATTTTCAATGCCCTCTACAGCCGGTTCCGTCTGAACCCGGAGCAGTGCATTTTCATTGACGATTCCCCTGCCAACATCGAAGCCGCCCTCTGCACCGGCATGGACGGCATCATCTTCCGCGGCAGCGCCGAGAGACTGCGCCGGGAGCTGCGGGAAAAGGGAATAAATGTTAAGGAGACAATAGAATGACCATTGATGAACTGCGAAAAAAGCTGGATGAGACCAGCTATGTATACGATGACAATATGCTCACCGTCCTCTATGTGGCCCTGACCCTGGGGCGGCCCCTGCTTATTGAGGGCGCGGCGGGGGTTGGCAAGACCGAGGTGGCCAAGGTCATGGCCCAGGCTCTGGGCCGGGACCTGGTGCGGCTGCAGTGCTATGAGGGGCTGGACGAGAGCAAGGCCCTCTACGAGTGGAACTACCAGAAGCAGCTGCTTGCCATCCAGGTAGACCAGGGCCGGGAGGAGAAAGAGACACTGACCAGGAGCCTTTTCAGTGACGAATACCTGCTGGAGCGGCCCCTGCTGAAATCCATCCGGGCAGAGACTCCTGTGGTGCTGCTCATTGACGAGATCGATAAGGCCGATGAGGAATTCGAGGCCTTTTTGCTGGAGCTGCTGTCCGAGATGCAGGTGACGGTGCCGGAAATCGGAACGATCCGGGCCAAGACCACCCCCTTCGTGATCCTCACCTCCAACCGGGCCCGGCCCCTATCCGAGGCCCTGCGCCGCCGGTGCGCCTACCTGCACATCGACTATCCCGATATGGAGAAGGAGCTGGCCGTTCTGCGCAAGAAGCTGCCCCATGTGGACGACCGCCTGGCGGTCCAGGTGGCGCTGGCGGTGCAGAAGCTTCGTTCCACCGAGGCTATTCTGAAAAAGCCCTCCATTGCGGAAACTCTGGACTGGGCTGCGGCGCTGGATGCCCTGGGCATTGCCGAGCTGACCCCGGAAGCCATCCGGCAGACGGCGGGCTTTGTACTGAAAAACAACGAGGACCTTCTGACGCTGGAAGAGCAGGGACAGGAGCAGGCCCATTGCGGCAGCTGCCAGGGGCACAGCCATGGCTGAGCCCACGGTTTACCTGGAAAAGCTCTCCGCCTTCGCCAGGATTCTGCGCATGGAGGGGCTGCCGGTGTCCCCCAGAGATACGGAGGATGGGGCGGCGATCCTGACGCAGCTTGGCTTTGCGGATCGGGAGACGGTGAAAACCGCCCTGATGACCATCTATGCCAAGTCCCGGGAGGAGCAGCTGAAATTTTCGGCTGCTTTCGACGGCTTTTTTCTCTCGGAGGAGGCCATTCGGGCCCAGGCCCGGGAGCGGGCGGAGCAGGAGCAGCAGCGGCAGGCCCAGCGGCAGCAGGCCCAGGAGGAGCTGGAGCAGATTGGCGACCGGGTAAAGCTCAGCAACAAGGAGCGGCTGGACTACCGGGAGCTCCCCGAGGAGGCCCGACAGAAGCTGAAGGACTTCCTGAACCGCTACAAGGGCAATGTGGACCGCAGCCCCCAGCTCTACAGCGAATTCATTCACTCCGTGTTTGCCAAGACCATGATGGAGCAGCAGATGCTTCTGGAAAATGCCGGGGTAGGGGCCGAAGAGCTTGACCCGGAGCTGGGGCTTCTGTGCCGGGATATCGGGGCCTTCCGGGATTCGGAAATTCCCAAGGCCATCTCGCTCATTCAAACCGTGGCCCGGCAGATCAATGGGGAGCTGTCCGCCAAGCGCCGGGGGCAGGCCCATTCCGGCAAGCTGGATTTCCGCCGGACCATCCGGGGGAGCCTCAGCACCGGCGGAAGCCTGCACCGTCTCTATTTCCGCAAGCCCCGAACCCGGAAGCGAAAGCTTGTGATCTTGTGCGACGTGTCGGGCTCCATGGTCCAGTTTTCGGAGTTTGCCCTGCGGTTTATCCAGTCCTTGAACCAGGTGGCGGAGAGTTCCAGGACCTTCCTGTTTTCCGAGACCGTCGTGGAGGCGGATGCCTTTCAGTTGCAGAATATGGACCGCTTCCGGGATACGGTCCGCGCTTCCGGTATCTATGGCCGGGGCACGGACTTAGGTCTTGCTCTGAAGGAGCTCTGCGACAGTCGCCCCTCAATTTTGAACCAGAACACCACTCTTTTGATCCTTTCGGACACCAAGACAGTGGATACGGCCCGGGCACTGGCCTGGCTGCAGGAGGCCAAGCGCCAGTCAGGAAAGCTCCTGTGGCTGAATCCCATCCCGGAGCGGAACTGGAAGTATATCAAAAGCGCCGGTGCGGTCCAGAGCATTGTCCCCATGATCCCCTGCTCCACCCTTGGAGAACTGGCCGCCGCCTGCCGGAGGCTGTAAAAAGCTTCCCCTCCGGGCGGTGCCACTTCCCCGATGGGGGAAGGTTAAGAATTACGACCAGCCCAGCCGGGAAACCGGCTGGGTAAAAAATTCTTTGAGCACGATTTGAAACAGGGATGTTAGGCGTTTCGGATCGTTTGAGTGAAAAAAGACAGCCCAAGCCGAATGAATATTGCCCGCCCCAAATATTCCACCCCGTAGCGGCGGCAACCTGCCGCCATACCGAGGTGACGGGACGAAAAGTGCCCGGTGAATGGGAGTATGAAAGGTGGCGCTGAATGAAGTGGGGCGTTCTCTACGGAGGTGCCGAATCTGGAGTGTATCATTGCCGCGCATTGGCGATGAAATGCGTTGACATACCGGTGTGGATTTGCTAGAGTAAAAGGGCACCGTGGGGAAAAACGGTGAGGAAAGGTGTGAAGAAATGAAAATTGCGTACCTGATACTCTGCCATACGGACCCGAAGCATATTCGACGCCTGGCGGAGAAAGTAACCAAGGGGACAGAAAATGAGGCCTTTGTCCATATCGACAAAAAGGCGGATGGTCCGGCGTTTCGTCAGGCACTGGAGGGGCTTCCCCATGTTCATGCGTTGAAGAACAATCGAAAGGTTTGGTGGGGGGGATACTCCTCTGTGGACGCAACCGTGCGGTTGATGCGGGCGGCGCTCTCCTATAACGCACAAATATGTGGGGAGGTAGAGCGCTTTGTCATTTTACAGGGGCTTGACTATCCCATTCGCTCCAACGGGGAAATCGACCAATTTTTTGAAGAAAATCCAACGAAAGAATTTATTCTTGCACAGAATATTTCGGATTCTGTGGATAAAAAACAGATTTTTAAATATCGGCTGTATTGGTTCCTGGATTCCAGAAGTCCCTTCGCGAATGTGTTGCGGGGCTTAACCGCGCGGATTTTCCTGAAAACCGGCTGGATTCCGCATTTGAAGAGGAACTACACCGTTGACAACCAGGGGCAGCGCCTGAAGATTTATCAGGGATGCGCCCAGTTTGCGATTACGACAGCGCTTGCGCAATATATTGTGCGATTTTACGATGAAAATCCCCGGGTGAATCGATACTTCCAGACCTCCTACGCACCGGATGAATCTTATTTTCACACGGTTGTCTATAATTCCCCCTTTGTTAAAAACACCCCAAACGGACGGGCCGTTACAAAACCCTACCTAAGCGATTTTGAGAATCTCACCTATTTTGAATATCCGGTAACGGTCACCCTGTTTAAAGAAAAGAAGGATTGGCCCAAGCTGCGGGATTCCGGCTTTCTCTATTTCCGCAAGGCATCCAGCGAGAGCCGAGAGCTGCTGGACTATATTGACCAAATCCATGATCGCAAAGCTTGAAAGGAAAGACAGCTGCCCCACAGGCCCCTTCCCCGATGGGGGAAGGTTAAGAATTACGACCAGCCCAGCCGGGAAACCGGCTGGGTAATTTTTTTGAAAAACCGTAAATACCTCTTGACAAATAATACTACGCAATGTATAGTATTACTCGAAGGGAGGTATTCCATGGACATTCAATTGAAACGCGGCCTGCTGGATGTGTGCGTTCTGGCGGCCATCAAGGATGAAGACAGCTATGGCTACCAGATCATCAAGGACATTCACCCCTATGTGGAAATTTCCGAATCCACATTGTACCCCATTCTGCGGCGCATGGAAAACGCCCAGCTTTTGACGGTACGTTCCGCCGAACACAACGGGCGGCTGCGGAAATACTACCATATTACCCCGGCCGGATTGGAGCGGCTGGAGGCCTTCCGGCAGGAATGGCAGGAAATGATGGCAATTTATAAATTTGTGACCCGGGAGGAAACGCATCATGAATGAGGCCTTGTATCGAAATTTTGAATTGCAGCAGCTGCTCCAAATGGAGCCGGGTCCCCTTGAGAAAAAGAATTGGCAGGACCTTCTCCGGGAGGAGCAGCCCCGGAAAAAGAAAAAGGGTTTTGTAAGGAGGAACGGAAGATGAAAAAGCAGGAATTTTTGGATGCTCTGGGTGCCGGGCTTTCCGGCAGCAGCGATGCCGAAGAGGTGCTGGACTTCTACCGGGAGATGATCGAGGACCGGATGGAGGACGGCATGGAGGAAGAGTCTGCGGTGGAGCAGCTGGGGGCCGTGGAGGACATTCTTGCCCGCTGTGTCCAGGGGCTGACGGTTCCAAAAGCGGTGTGTGAGACGACTGCGGGCAGCGGCATTTCCCGGGTGGAGATCCGGGAAAAGGAATTTGATGTGACCGTCTGCGAAGGCACGGAGGATACCTACCGCCTGGAGGAAAGCAGCGAGGGCTATCACGATGTGACGCTGGAAAATGGGGTGCTGCGCATTGTCCGCAACAAGCGGCAGCCGGAGCGGCGGCTGTTCTTCTCCACTTCCGGGGAGCTGACGCTGTACCTGCCCAAGGGACAGATACAGGTCCTGGATGTGACCACGTGCAGCGGCGATATGGAAGTGCAAAAGGATTTTGAAACCGTCCATGTCACCGGTGCCAGCAGCGATGTGACATTGTCCGGCAGCTATTCCGGCAAGGTCGCCATTCAGACAGCCAGCGGAGATGTGACGCTGGAGGGCGTATTTGCCGGGCCCCTGGAGCTCCAGACCTCCAGCGGCAGCCAGGAACTGAAGGGACGCTTCCATTCCGGAAAGCTGCGCGCCGCCAGCGGCGATATCGAGATCGCCCAGGTCAGCGTCACAGAAGATCTGGCGGTGGAAACCGCCAGCGGCGATGTGGAGCTTACCAATGTGAAGGCCCAGGAGCTGCGGCTGCGCAGTGCCAGCGGCGATATACGGTTGGAGCGGATCTGTGCAGAGCTTCTGGCAATCGAAAGCAGAAGCGGCGATATGGAGCTGCAGCAGGTGCTTGCCAAGGAGGAGTTCCTGTGCAGGAGTACCAGCGGCGATATCTCTCTGACAGGGTGTGACGCTCCCAAGATGGGCTTTGCCACGGTTTCCGGCGACATCACCGGCAGTCTGCTGCACGGCAAGCGGTTTTCCAGCCGCACGGTCTCCGGCGATATCCACCTCCCCGGCGGGACGCCTGAGGGAGAGTGCACAATCTCCACCGTCTCCGGCGACGCAAACCTGCGGGTGGAGGAGTAAAAGAGAAAGCTTTTACCGCCTGCCGATCGAAGTCGGCAGGCGGTATCAGTCTGTCAAAAAACTTCAAATCTGGGGGCTGTTGCATTTTGAGAATTGGCGATGTGGTTTTTCTTTGGGGCGCTTATCAAACAATCGTGGTAAGCATTGTGCATTCCAAGGTTACACCCAAAACAATATTTTTGGAAAAAACAAGGCTGCTATGCCAAACGGCAGGTCTCGCATAGGAGGCCTGCCGTTTTGAATGCAATTGTTTTTGCGAATCCGCTTTACCCAATGCCAAAATACCCTTCCCGCATCAGAATTTCCAGCACTTTGGCCTCTCGTTCCAGCATATTCTGGTCCTTGGGGCCGTGGTCGGGGAGGCGGTTTGTCTGAATGGCGGTTTCCGGCGTAACAAATTCCAGGGTGAAATGCTCCTCGGCTTCGTAATCATCCAGGTGCTGGCTTTGCACTTCCGGCTGAACGTCGCAGAGGTAATAGTAGTTGTCCTGAACGAACATGGCAATTCCTGGCTGATCGCTTTTTTGGACACGGTGGACCAGGCCGTATTCCCGGATGGATTTGGGGAGCACTTGCAGGCCGGATTCCTCGGCTACCTCCCGAACGAGGGCCTGGGGCCTGGTTTCCCCGGCCTCGATGCCGCCGCCGGGGAACTTGTAGTAGTCGTATTTCAGACTGTGTACCATGGCGACCTTGCCGTCCCGGAGGATGATGCCCCGGACGGAGGGACGGACAAAGGCGGGGCCCTTTGGGTCGTGGTCCTTGGTATCGATTTCAAAAAGGGCGCGCATGGTCATTTCTCCTTTTCTGCCCACTCGGAGCGCAGGATCGCATAGTGGGCAGTGTCGCACAGGCCCTGGTTGTTCCAGTCCGCTTCCCGGGCGGTGCCTTCGTAGGTCATGCCGCATTTGCGCATGACATCGCCGGAATGGGGATTGTGGGGGTCATGGCGGGATTCAATGCGGTTAAAGCCCACTTCTTCAAAGAGAAAACCCAGAACGGCCTCCAGGGCTTCGGACATGATGCCGCAGTGCCACCAGTGTTCCCCGATACAGTAGCCGATTTCGGTGGAGCCGATTTTATCATCCACTTGGCGGGCGGTGATGTTCCCAATGGGTTCTCCCAGGGATTTGAGGACGATCATCCAGTTGTAGTTCCTCGGGGAGGCGCATTCCTCGATCCAGCCGCTTAAAACCTGTTTTGTAACATCCAGGCTGGCATGGGGCGGCCAGGTCAAAAACTTCGTCACCTCCGGGCTGGAAGCCCAGTTGCGATACATGGGTTCGGCATCGCTGATCTCCGCCCGGCGCAGGAGCAGCCGGGGTGTTTCAATGGTTTGGCTGCCCTTGTGGGTCAGCGGACGGCGGCCCTTGGGATTATAGAGAATGGATTCCTCGGAGTTTTCAACGGTACCGTACCGGGTCTCATAGTTACAGTTTTTGATATACCGGAAGCCGCATTTTTGGATGACCCGGGCAGACTGGCGGTTCCAATCAAAATGCCCCACCAGAAGAAAATCCAATCCGACGGTATCAAACAGATAGGCAGTCACGGCCTTTACGGCCTCAGGCATCAGCCCACGGCCCCAGTAGTCCCGGGAGAGTACGTAGCCCAGTTCCCGGCCCCGGAGCCAGGCTAGCTCCGGATAATGTTCTTCGTTATATTCCTCGATGCCCAAAGAGCCGATGACTTTGCCCTCATATTCCAGGGCAAAGGTCCGCTTCAGGGCGATAAATTTCTGTAGAATGGTTCGGGATTCTTCCATATTCTTGTGGGGCGTCCACCCGGCCATCTGGCCCACGCCGTCTACTTTGGCGTAGGCGTAAAAGTCCTCCAAATCACTCTCCCGCCAGGGCCGCAGGGTCATGCGGGGGGTGCGCAGGGTGATGCCGGTAATATCAATGGGTGCGTTCATAGATGATCCTCCTTTTTCATGAAAAGACCAGCGGCAGGCAAACCGGGAGCGTCAAGGGAAATTTATGCCAGCTCCGCAATGTCGTAAATCAGCCGCTCCGTCTTTTCCCAGCCCAGGCAGGCGTCGGTGATGGACTTGCCATAGACTCCGCCGTCCACCTTCTGATTGCCGTCTTCCAGGTAGCTCTCCACCATGAAGCCCTTTACCAGGTCGTGAACGCCATGGTCACAGTTCCGGTTTTGCAGGACCTCCCGGATGATGCGGCCCTGCTGGTAGGGGTTCTTGCCGGAATTGGCGTGGTTGGCGTCGATGACCACGGCGGGATTTTTCAGCCCCTGCTCCTCGTAGAGCCGGTGCAGGAAAATCAGGTCCTCATAGTGGTAGTTGGGCCGGGATTCGCCGTGCTTGTTGGTGTAGCCCCGGAGAATGGCGTGGGCATAGGGGTTCCCGGCAGAGGTGGCCTCCCAGCCCCGGTAGATGAAGGTATGGCTGTGCTGGGCGGCGTTGATAGAATTCATCATGACGGACAGGTCGCCGCCGGTGGGGTTCTTCATGCCCACGGGGACGGAGATACCGGAGCTGGTGAGCCGGTGCTGCTGGTCCTCCACGGACCGGGCTCCCACGGCCACATAGGCCAGAACATCGTCCAGGTACTTGTAATTCTCGGGGTAGAGCATTTCGTCGGCGCAGGAGAAGCCGGTCTCCTGGAGCACCCGCATATGCAGCTCCCGGATGGCGATCAGCCCCTTGAGCATATCCGGGGCGGCGTTGGGGTCCGGCTGGTGGAGCATACCCTTGTAGCCCGCGCCGGTGGTCCGGGGCTTGTTGGTGTAGACCCGAGGGATGATGAGCAGCTTGTCTTTCACCTTTTCCTGGATGGGGACCAGGCGGGTGACATAATCCAGAACGCTGTCCTCCCGGTCGGCAGAGCAGGGGCCGATGATCAGGGCCAGACGGCTGTCCCGGCTGCCTAAAATATCCTTCAGCTCCCGGTCCCGCTGCTCAAACACCTGGGCCATATCGGCGGTAACGGGGTATTCCTGTTTCAGGTCGTAGGGAATGGTCAGCTTGCGCTTAAAATCCATGTTCATAGTCTTACCTTCTTTATCTCTTTCAATCAATGGAGCCAGTATACCGTTTTTGGCTCTAAAAAGCAAGAAAAATCCCGCCAAAGCGGGATTTTTACGCGATCGGGCCTATAAGCCGGGTTCTGTTTTGACAGCCATCTATCTAGCCCCGCAATTGCTCACGGGATCAAGCCACCTCTTGGGGACGGCCGGGCAAGCCTATTGTCCCACACACGGTGTTGCTCCGGATAGAGTTTACATCATAAAACCCATGTCTCCATGGGCTGGGTGCGCTCTTACCGCACCTTTTCACCCTTGCCTCGTCGATGCAAGCTCCATATCCCTCGCCCCGCCGCAAGCGGCAGGGCTCGCTCATTTCGCTGCATCTCCTCTCCCCACAAAAACCTTCGTTTTTGCGGGGGCCCCATTTGATAGGAGCGGAGGCGGTATCTCTCTGTTGCACTTGTCCTGGGGTCACCCCCGGCAGGCGTTACCTGTTATCCTTGCCCTGTGGAGCCCGGACTTTCCTCATCTGGCGCCTTTCGGCATCCATCCGCGGCTGTCCGGCCCGGTCGCTCCAGTATTGTACTCTAAATTGGGCCGGTTGTCAAATATCTTGCAAAATTCCTTGAGAATTTTTGCTCATAGCCTTACCACCTTGTCAAACTGCTCCAGAAAATCCGAGCTGTGGTCGTGGGTGATGACAATGCGGGTGGTGCCCGTCTGGGCGAAAATGAATTGATCGATCAGCCGGGTGTTCTCCGGGTCTAAGCCGGTGGTTGGTTCGTCGTAGATCACAATGGGCTTTTTCTGCCGTGTTACCCTGGCCAGGTTGATGCGCTGCCGCTCGCCGCCGGAGATCTTTTCGCCGAAATCCCCCAGCTTTTGATCCCCAACCTGCTGTGCCAGCTTTTCCAGATTCAGCGCCCGGAGCAGATGCCGGTATTCCTCGGAATCCTCCTTGGGCGCGCCGGAGAATAGGGTGATGTTTTCGTAGAGCGTTGCGTTGAAAAGAAAGGGGCTCTGCTCCACAAGGCCGATGCAGCGGTAGAGGGTTTCCTCGGAAACGGTTTGAACATCCTGATCGCCGATGGCGATTTTTCCTCCGTCCGGGGCATAGTAGCGCAGAAGCAGCTTGATCAGGGTGGACTTTCCGCAGCCGCTTTCGCCCACAATGGCAGTGGCCTTCCCCGCCGGGAAGGTCTCCGAAAAGTTCCGGTACAGCGTCTTCTCCCCGAAGCGGAGACTTACCCGGTCATAGCGGATGTCCCCGGGAGAGGTCAGATCCTCTCCCGCTTCCGGCGCGCAGACCGATTCGGCCCGGAGCTTTTTCCGGATATCCCCGGCGGCACGCATTTCCACCACATAATTGCTGATGTTGGAAAAAGCGTTGCCCAGGGTCACAAAATAGCTCTGGGCCGCAAGCATCAGCACGGCGCTCAGCTTCCCCTGAATCACCAGATATCCGCCCACGCCAATGCCCAGCAGCGCATTCAGCCCCGCAAAGGTGTAAAAGGCCTCCATGCTCATATTCTGCACGAAGGAATAGCGAGAGGCGGCGCGGCGCTTGGCGGTGGAGAAGAAGTCATGCCGGTCTTCCGCAAAGGCCGCGGCATTGTTGGCCCGGATAGTCTCGTAGCCCTTGATGAGCTCCTGGAGAGCGCCGGAGTAGGCTTCCGAGGCACCGGAAAAACCGTTTTTTGCCTTTTGAGAAATGGCTGTGAACAGATTGTTGGTAAAAATGGGGATGATGGCCAGCACAAGGCCCGCCAGAAGCAGCATCGGGTGCAGCTTGCAGAGCATGGCGGCGGCGCTGATGCCATAGAAAACCCAGCTGATAAGCATCAGTCGGCTGCCAATAAAATCATTGCGGTAGGTGTCCACATCCGTGGTCAAGAGGTTAAAATAATAGGCATCGTCCTTTTCCCGGAAGGCCTGCATGGGCCTGTGCAGCATGGCGTGGACGATATTGTGCTTGATCTCCAATTCGATGGACGTCATGTAGGCGAGCTTAGAGCGGGTGTTCAGGTAATCCACCAGGAATAAGCCCAGGCAGGCGCTTACCGCCAGAAAAATGGAGAACAGCATCCCGGAAAGGTCCCCCGCCTGGGCCTTGTCGAGAATGACCGCACTGTAATAGACCTTCGCGGAGGAAATGCAGGCCTCCGCAAGGAACAAAAGACAGATGCAGAAGTACAGGATGTGCTGTTTGGTTTTGTTTTTCATGGGAAGTCTCCTTTGTATGTGTTTGGAACCTTGCCACAATGGCGGACGACCGGAAATCCGAGACGAACATATATGCTGCGATGCACTTCTGCCGACTATCATACAGGATATGCCTGAAATAGTCAAGGCCGAATCGTATGGCCCTGCCCTTGCAAAATCCGACGGTGTGGGGTATACTAAGGACACCATTGCGATAGACGAAAGGCGGAATAGATATGGACGCATTTGAATCCTATTTTCAGAGCTTAAAGGGAAAGAAGATTGCTGTTTTGGGCCTGGGGGTCAGCAACCGGCCCCTGGTGCGGCTGCTGCTGGAGTTCGGCTGCGACGTGGTGGGCTGCGACAAGACCCCCCGGGAGAAGCTGGATGACGAGGTGCTGGCGCTGGAGGCGGCGGGCTGCAAGCTCCATGTGGGGGAAGGGTACTTAGACGGAGTCCAGGCGGACGTGGTCTTCCGTACCCCCGGAATGCACCCCGGGAATCCGGCCATCCAGGCCCTGAAAGGCCGTGGGGCCAGGATCACCTCGGAGATGGAGGTGTTCTTTGAGGTCTGCCCCTGCCACCTGATCGCCGTCACCGGCTCTGACGGCAAGACCACCACCACCACTCTGGTCAGCGAAATGCTGAAGGCCTCCGGGAAGACCGTCTGGCTGGGGGGCAATATCGGAACGCCCCTGCTGCCCCTGTGCCGTCAAATGAAAAAGGAGGACTTCGCCGTGGTGGAGCTCAGCTCCTTCCAGCTCATGGATATGGAGCGCAGCCCTCAGCGGGCGCTGATCACCAATCTGGCCCCCAATCACCTGGATATCCACAAGGATATGGAGGAATACGTGGAGGCCAAGAAGAACATCTATCGGTTCCAGGACGAAACCGGCATCCTGGTGCTGAACGCGGACAATGCCATCACATCCCAACTGCGGGGCAACGGGCAGACCCGGTTCTTCTCCCGGAAAAAGCGCACCAACTGCGTCTGGGAAGAGGACGGCGTGATCTACCGCCGGGGGGAGAAGATCCTGGAGAGCAAGGACATCCTGATTCCCGGCACCCACAATATTGAGAATTATATGGCGGCCATTGCCCTGGTGGAGGGCCTGGCCACGGACGATGCCATTCGGCAGGTGGCTAGGGCTTTTGGCGGCGTGGAGCACCGCATTGAGCTGGTGCGGGTGAAGGACGGCGTTCGGTTCTACAATGACTCCATTGCTTCCTCTCCCAGCCGGACCATTGCAGGGCTGCGCAGCTTCCCGGAACAGGTGATCCTGATCGCCGGCGGCTATGACAAGCACATCCCCTATGATGTACTGGGGCCGGAGATCTGTAAGCATGTGAAGAAGCTCTTCCTGGGCGGGGCCACCGGCCCGAAGATCCGGGCGGCGGTGGAGGCAGCCCCGGAATATGCCCCCGGCAAGCCGGAGATCGTGGACTGCAAGGACTTTACGGAGGCAACTCTGGCCGCTGCCAAGGCGGCGGAATCCGGAGATGTGGTGCTCATGAGCCCCGCCAGCGCGGCCTTTGACCAGTTCAAGAACTTCATGGTCCGGGGCGAATACTACAAGAAGCTGATAAAGGAGCTGTGAGCATGGAGCTTTCGAAGGCGGCCCGGGCGGCCCGGAAGGTGCTGCCCCTGAAAAGCTGCGGCGCGGTGATCGTGGCGGCGGGCACGGCCTCCCGGATGGGGGGCATAGACAAGGTCATGGCCCCCCTGGGGGGAGAACCCATGATCGTAAGAACGGTAAGAGCCTTTCAGGACTGCGAGGCCATCCGGGAGATCGTCATCGTCACCCGGGAGGATCTGATCCTGCAAATTTCCGAGCTCTGCCGGGAGATGGACAAGGTGAAAGCTGTGGTTAAGGGCGGCGGCAGCCGGCAGGAATCCGTCTGGCTGGGGCTGAACGCCCTGTCCAAGGACATGGAGCTGGCGGCCATTCAGGATGGGGCCCGGCCTCTGATTACCCCGGCGCTCATCGACAAAACCGTCCGGGCGGCTCATAGCTATGGGGCGGCGGCCCCGGCTGTCCCAGTGAAGGATACCATCAAAATAGAGAAAAGCGGTCTCATCGAATCCACGCCGGACAGAAGCACCCTCCGGGCGGTGCAGACCCCCCAGGTCTTTGACTTTGACCTGCTGCGGGGCGCGCTGCAAAAGGCTGCATCGGACAAAGCTGCCGTTACGGACGACTGCTCTGCCGTGGAGCGGCTGGGGATGAAAATTCGCCTGGTGGCGGGGGACGAGCGGAACCTGAAGGTGACCACCCCTCTGGACCTGAAAATCGCGGAGCTGCTGTTGGAGGAAGGGCAATGAGAATCGGACACGGTTATGATGTACACGCATTGGTCCCCGGCCGGGACCTGATTTTGGGCGGGGTGAAAATTCCCTATGAGCTGGGCCTGGAGGGCCACAGCGACGCGGATGTGCTGCTCCACGCCGTCATGGACGCCCTGTTGGGTGCGGCGGGGCTGGGAGACATCGGTCTTCACTTCCCGGATACGGATATGCGCTACAAGGGGGCGGATTCGGGGAAGCTGCTGGACAGTGTAGGCGAAAAAATCGATGCTGCGGGCTATAAAGTCGGCAACATCGATGTGACCATGATCGCCCAGAGACCCAAGCTGCGGCCCTATATCGACCGGATGCGGGAAAACATCGCCATACATCTGGGCATTGACCCCGCCAGGGTCAACGTAAAGGCTACCACGGAGGAGCACCTGGGCTTCACCGGCGAGGGCAAGGGCATGGCCTGCCACGCGGTGTGCCTGCTGGAAGAAAATGAAAAAAGGAAACGCTGAACCAATCGACTGCGGCTGAGCGGCAGATACCCTGCCCGGGAACAAAATCTCTTGCGGTCAGCTCTTGCCGCTTTATTCAGAGCTTCCCTGACAAAATTTCCCTCTTGGGCATAGAATGTGCCCGGGAGGGAGTTTTTATGAAACAGTATATGATCACCTTCCGCTCGGTGACCTACGCCCAGCGGGGGGAGCGGAGTCTGGGGAAACGGGGGATATCCGTGTCCCTGGGCAGGACGCCCAAATGGATGGAGCAGCAGGGCTGCGGCTATGGGCTAAAGCTGCGCATATCCAACATTCAGGATGCCGCCCTGGCTCTGGCCCAGGATGGGGTAAGCTGGCGGAAAATCTACGTATGGGAAGCGGGAAGCTACCGGGAGATGGCCCTATGATCTATCTGGACAACGGGGCTACCTCCTTCCCAAAGCCGCCCCAGGTAATCCGGGCGGCGGCAAAAGCCATGGCCTGTGCCGCTAACCCCGGCCGGGGCGGCTATGAAGCCGCCATGGAGGCGGCGCGAACCGTCTTCGACTGCCGGGAGCAGGCGGCTGAGCTCTTTTCCTGTAAGCCGGAGCAGGTGGTGCTGACCGCCAACTGTACCCACGGGCTGAACATTGCCATAGAGAGCATCATCAAGCCCGGCAGCCGGGTGCTGGTTTCCGGCTTTGAGCACAATGCCGTTATGCGGCCCCTATATGCCCGGGACTGTCGGGTGACCGTTGCCGGACGGCGGCTCTTCTGCCGGGATGCGCTGTTGGAGGAATTCCGGGCTGCATTGCGGCAGGGGATGGACGGGGCGGTTTTCACCCATGTGTCCAACGTGTTCGGCTTCATCCTGCCGGTGCAGGAGATGGCCGCCCTGTGCCGGGCGGCGGGGGTGCCCTTTATTCTGGATGCAGCCCAGTCCGCCGGAAGTCTTCCGGTGGACATGGGGGCTTTGGGGGCGGAATTCATTGCCATGCCCGGCCACAAGGGGCTGCTGGGCCCCCAGGGCACGGGCCTGCTGCTCTGCGCCCAGCCGGGAAAGCCCCTGCTGTTCGGCGGCACGGGGACGCTGTCCCGGGAGAAAACCATGCCGGAGGACCTGCCGGAACGCCTGGAGGCGGGGACCGTGAATGTGCCCGGGGCGGCGGGACTGGCGGCGGGGCTGCGCCTGGTGCGTTCGCTGACCCCGGAGAAGATCTTTGCCGCTGGGCACGGCCAGACCATGGCCTGTGCCCGGGGACTGAAAGCGCTGGGCTATCGGGTGTTTTCCGGGCCGGACCAGGCCATGACGGTGTCCTTTCAGGGCAGAGCCGACTGCGAGGAAATTGCGGAATTCCTGGGGAGCCGGGGCATTGCCGTCCGGGCGGGGCTCCACTGCGCGCCCCTGGCCCACGAAAGCGCGGGCACCCTGGATCGGGGCACCGTCCGGGTCAGCTTCGGCCACGACGCATCCCCGGCCCAGACCCGGGCGCTGCTGGAAGCTCTGGGGGAGTGGAAAATGCGGAAGGGCTAGGAACGCACAGAAAATTTACATTTCCCGGGAAACGTGCCGCGTCCCGGGAAAATTTTGTGTTTGGGTCGGAAATGACGCTTTGGGCCAGAAAGAAGCCGGAGAGAGTGCCGGAAACGGGCGAAAGGAGCGGGACTGCTGGAAAGAATTTTATGCAGAATATCTATTGCCAACCGGGGGAGAATCCGCTATAATAGACCGGATAATAGATAAGTATACCATAGCATAGTGTGCGATTTGAAAAAGTTGACATAAAAGAGGGTTCGAGCATGGAAGCATTGCAAAATCTGCTGCAGCAGGTCCTGCGGATGCAGTGGTCCGATTATCTGGACATTGCAGTCGTTGCGTTTTTAATATATCGGTTACTGCCCCTGGTCCGGACGCCCAGCACCATCCGGGTGGCCCGGGCTGTGATCGTCGTGGTGATCATTGCGGCCCTGACGGACGTGATGCACCTGTATACCCTGAGCTTCATCATCAATCAGTTTTTGTCCATCGGACTGCTGGCGCTGGTTGTCCTGTTCCAGCCGGAGCTGCGGCGGATGCTGGACCATCTGGGCAGTGTGCGCCTGGGAGCCCTGTTTGGCGGGGTCAAGCCTGTGGCGGAGATGGATATGGTCATCAGCCAGACCGTGGCCGCCTGTGACTGCATGAGCCGGGAAAAGGTAGGCGCACTGATCGTCTTCACCCGGGAGACATCTTTGGAAGACTATGTGAAGACCGGAACCACCATCGACGGCCAGGTCTCCGAGCAGCTCATCCGGAACATTTTCTTCCCCAAGGCTGCCCTCCACGATGGCGCCATGATCATCCGGGAGGGGAAAATCAAGGCGGCAGGCTGCGTGCTGCCCCTGTCCACCAGCGACCGGCTGGCGGCGGACCTGGGCACCCGGCACCGGGCCGGTGTGGGCATGAGTGAGAATTCCGATGCGGTAGTGGTCATCGTCTCCGAGGAAACGGGCACCATCTCCGTGGCTATGGGCGGCATGCTCAAGCGGCATCTGGCTCCCAAGACCCTGGAAAAGCTGCTGCACAATGCGCTGTGCCCCGATGAAAACCAGGAGGAGGACAAGAACATCCGCCGTATCCTGAAGCAGAAGCTCATAAAGCCGGGAAAGGAGAACCAGGACAATGAAGCGTAAAATCGGGTCTGTACTGCTGTCCCTTGCCTGTGCCTTCGGCCTGTGGCTGTATGTCATCACGACCGTGAGCCCCGGCTCTACCGACACCTATTATAATATCCCCATCGTCTGGGAGGGCGAGTCCGTGCTGAACGAGAACGGCCTTATGGTCACGGCAGTCTCCTCCAATACGGTGAACCTGCGCCTGTCCGGCAACCGGTCGGACCTGAGCAAGGTTAATTCCGCCAATATCACCATCAAGGCGGACTTAAGCAAAATCCGGGAGCCCGGAACCCAGATCCCCATCAGCTACACCTCGCCGACCTTCCCGGGAGATGTGGCCAGCAATGCATTTGTCATCGAGTCTAAGGAGCCGGATACCATCTATGTCACCGTGGTCAAGCGCATCAGCAAGACCGTTCCCGTTGAGGTCACCTGGGTTGGCACCACCGCCGAGGGCTTCATGATCGACCGGGAGAATAAAACCCTGGATTACCCCGAGGTTACGGTGACGGGCCCCGAATCCGTGGTCAATACCATTGACCGTGCCACCATTACGGTGGATCTGGACGGACGGCGGGAGTCCATCAGCGAAAGCTACACCTACACGCTCTGCGATAAAAACGGCGACCCTGTGGATGCCAGACTCATCACCACCGACGTGGAAGAGGTACGGCTGGACGTGTCCATCCGGCGGGTCAAGGATCTGCGCCTGACCTACAATCTGATTCCCGGCGGCGGCGCGGATGCAGACAATACCACCGTTCAGCTCAGCGCGGAGACCATCCGGGTATCCGGCAGCGAGGCGGCCCTGGAGAATCTGGGGGATACCCTGAGCATCGGCACCATCAATCTGGCGGATATCACCAAGAACACCAGTGTGACCTTCGGCATTTCCCTGCCGGACGGTATCACCAATCTGACCGGCGTTACGGAAGTCACGGCGGACATCTCCTTCCATGGCCTTTCCATCAAGGAGCTGACCGTCACGGACATTCAGAGCATCAATATCCCCGAAGGACTTTCGGTGGAGCTCATTACGGAGAAGCTCATCGTAACCCTGCGGGGCCCCACGGGCCTGATCTCCAAGGTGACCCCGGAGGACCTCCTGGTGACGGTGGACTTCACCGGTGCAGAGGTGGGAACCTCCACCTTCCGGGCAACGGTGAGCCTGAGCGGTGAATACAGTGCCCTGGGCACGGTGAAGACGGAGCCTGTGTCCGCAAAGATCGACGCGGAATAAGTTTATCGCCGCAAAATGCGCGGCGAGGGAATAGAAGGAGATCATGACCATGGTTAAAAGCATGACCGGCTATGGCCGTGCCGTAGAAACGGTAAACGGCCGGGAATTCACCGTGGAGGTGCGCAGTGTCAACAATCGGTATCTGGACTGCACGGTGAAGCTGCCCAGAGGGCTGTCCTTCGGCGAGGATGCCGTGAAGCAGGCTGTAAAGGCCACCATTTCCCGGGGCAAGGTAGATGTGTTCGTCTCCGTGCGCAGCGAGGGGGCCCAGGATACCGCCGTGAGCCTGAATAAGCCCATGGTGGAAGGGTATCTGGCGGCGCTGAAGCAGCTGCAGGCGGACTACGGCGTGACGGGAGAGATCACCGTTTCCATGCTCGCGGGCCTGCCGGATGTATTCCTGCTGGACAAGCCCCAGGTAGATGAGGCGCAGCTGCTCGCGGACTTCCTGAGCGTTGCGGAAAAGGCGCTGGCTTCCTTCGATGCCATGCGCACGACCGAGGGGGCCGCTTTGGCCGAGGACCTGCGCAGCCGGGGGGAGACCATCCTATCCCTGGTTTCCCAAGTGGAGGCGGGCAGCCCCCAGACGGTGGCGGACTACCGGGCGCGTCTGGAGGCAAAGCTCCAGGAGGTCCTGGCGAATACGTCCATTGACGAAAGCCGCATCCTCACCGAGGCCGCCATCTTTGCCGACAAGGTGGCCGTGGACGAGGAGACCGTCCGCCTGCGCAGCCACCTGAGCCAGATGAATACCATGCTCGCCTCCGGCGGCCCCATCGGCCGGAAGCTGGATTTCCTGCTCCAGGAGATGAACCGGGAGGCCAATACCATCGGCTCCAAGTGCTCCGATGTGCGCCTTGCCCGGGTTGTGGTGGAGATCAAGGCGGAGCTGGAAAAGATCCGGGAGCAGACCCAAAATATTGAATAAGGGGCGGAAGACATGAAGCTTCTGAATATCGGCTTCGGCAGTATGCTGGCACAGTCACGGGTGCTGTCCATTCTGGCCCCGGATTCTGCTCCGATCAAGCGCATTGTCCAGGAGGCCAAGGATCGGGGCATGCTGATCGATGCCTCCTATGGCCGCAAAACCAAATCCGTCATTCTCATGGATACGGACCATGTGATTCTCTCTGCGCTGACTCCGGAGGTGCTCACGGCACGCTGGAGCGGCGAAGAGGCAAAGGATGAAGAGGAGAGAGCGTAAAAATGGGAAAACTGATTGTGATTTCCGGCCCCTCCGGTGTGGGCAAGGGCACGGTGGTCAAGGCGATGATGGCGAAAAAGGACAACCTGTTCTTCTCCGTTTCGGCCACGACCCGGCCCCCCAGACCCGGCGAGGTGGACGGAAAGGACTATTACTTTGTGGACCGGGAGCGTTTTTTGAATCTGATCCACCGGGGCGAAATGCTGGAATATGACGAGCACAACATGAATTTTTATGGCACGCCCAAACAGCAGGTGGAGGAAAAGCGGCGCTTAGGCCATGTGCTGCTGGACATCGAGCCCATCGGTGCAAGAAATGTGAAAAACAATTACCCCGAAGCGGTGCTGGTGTTTATCATGCCCCCCTCCGTGGAAGAATTGGAGCACCGCCTGCGGGGCCGCAACGATACTCCCGAGGACCAGATCACCATCCGCATGGAGCGGGCCAAATGGGAGATGGAGCAGCGGACATGGTATGACCATGTGGTGGTCAATGACGACCCGGAGCGCTGCGCCGACGAAATCCTGAGAATCATTGAAACATAAAACCCGTAGGGGACGATGCCCACATTACCTCACCGCGTTTTTGAGAGAACCGGGAGCAAATGTGGACGCACCTGGCGGGGCGATGTGGGCATCGCCCCCTGCGGCGTGAAGATAGATCATTATGAATTGTTTTTGGAGGAATCAAAACTATGCTGTATCCACCTGTTGCTGAATTGTTGACCAAGGTTGAGAGCCGCTATCTGCTGGTGAACCTGGTTGCCCATCGGGCCCGCCAGATCGCCGCAGAGGCGGAGGAATTCCATGAGGACCTGCCGGAGAAGCCTGTGACCATGGCCATCCAGGAGGTTGCCGACGGAGAGCTCAGCGCCACCGTCAAGGAAGAGTATAAAAATTAAGCTTTTTCGGAAACTCTGAACAAATCGTCTGGAGCTGACTGCGGGCTTTCGCCGATTCCACCGGAGCTTCCTTAGCGCGTATCTACGGGAACAGGAGGCGGGAATATGGTTGCAGGAATTGCCGTTTCGGCGGCAAGCTATTCCATTGATAAGCTCTATTCCTACCGCATCCCGGAGAATATGACCCTGCAGCCCGGCCAGCGGGTCCAGGTCCCCTTCGGACGGGGCAATGTGACGGCGGAGGGCATTGTAGTTACGGTGGGAACCGGCCCGGAGGAAAAGCTCAAGGCCGTGGAAAGCTGCCTGGACGAGGAGCCTCTGCTCAGCGAAACCCAGCTGCGTCTGGCGGCCTTCCTGCGGGAGCGGTACTTCTGCACGTTTTATGACGGGGCCCGGGCCATGCTCCCGGCGGGACTTTGGTTCCGACAGCAGGATACGTTTTCTCTGACCGAGGACAGAAGCTGGGAGACCGCTTCCATCCGCAAGGAGGGGGCACGGGAAATGCTGGAAACCATGCGGGATCTGGGCGGTGGGTGCCGGGATTCGGCCCTCAGCGCGGTGATCCCGGATGGCGAGAAACGGGCGGATGTGCTGCGTTTTTTGGCCCGGAAAAAATGGATCACGGCCCAGACGGAGCTTCTGCAAAAGACCCGGGATAAGACGGAAAAAATCGCGTCTCTGGCAGTCTCTGCCGAGGAGGCTATGGCCTTTGCCGTGAGCCGCCCAAAGGGAGCCGCCATGCAGCGCAGCGTTTTGCAGCTGCTGTGCAGCGTGGGCGCTGCCAGCGTGAAGGATATCCTGTATTATACGGGAGCCTCTTCCAAGACGGTGAGCCGCCTGGAGAAGCTGGGCTATGTGGTATTGTCCGAACGGGAAGTGCTGCGCTGCCGGGAGATCAAACCGGCCCAGGTACAAAAACCCTTGGTGCTCAGCGCAGAGCAGCAGCACTGTTTCGAGGGCCTTCTGGGCCAGTCCCGGCAGGATCACCCGGGAGTGGCGCTGCTGTATGGCGTGACGGGGTCCGGCAAGACCTCTGTCTACATTCGCCTGATCATGGAGAATCTGGAGCGGGGGAAGAGTGCCATCCTCCTGGTGCCGGAAATTGCCCTGACGCCCCAACTGCTGGGGCTGATGGCTGCCTGGTTCGGGGAGAAGGTGGCGGTGCTCCATTCCAGCCTCTCGGATGCGGAGCGCTATGACCAGTGGAAACGGGTTCGGCAGGGAGCTGCGGGGGTCGTTGTAGGCACCCGCAGCGCCGTGTTTGCACCCTGTGAAAATCTGGGCCTCATCATTCTGGACGAGGAACAGGAGCACTCCTACAAGTCTGAGAATTCCCCCCGCTATGCCGCCCGGGAGGTGGCTATGTGGCGGGGGCACAAGGAAGGGGCCCTGGTGCTGCTTGGCTCGGCCACCCCTTCCGTGGAAAGCATGTACCATGCGAAGCAGGGCGATTACCGGCTCTATCGGCTGCAAAACCGTTACAACGGCCGCGCTCTGCCGGAGACACAGATCGTGGACATGCGCGAGGAGCTGAAGCTGGGCAACGACGGTACCCTGAGCATCCCCCTGCGTCAGGCCATCCACGATACCTTGGCGGCGGACAAGCAGGCCATCCTGCTTCTCAATCGCCGGGGCAACAGCCGCGCTCTGGTGTGTGTGGACTGCCGGAAGGCGCCGGAGTGCCCCCGGTGCAGCGAACGGCTGACCTATCACAGTGCCAACAACCGCCTTTTGTGCCATTACTGCGGCTATTCCGTTCCCGTGCCGGACCGCTGCCCCAGCTGCGGCGGCCCTCTGAAAACCCTGGGCACGGGGACCCAGCGGGTGCAGCAGGAGCTGAGCGCGCTGTTCCCGGACGTGGAGGTGGCCCGCATGGATGCGGACACCGTCAGTGCCAGCAATCCCCACGAGGTGATCCTGGACCGGTTCCGCCGGGGAGAGCAGAAGATCCTGCTCGGCACCCAGATGGTTGCCAAGGGGCTGGATATGCCCAATGTGACCTTGGTGGGCGTCCTGGATGCGGATCTGAGCCTCTTCACCGGAGGCTTCCGGGCGGGGGAGACCACCTTTGATATGCTGACCCAGGTGGTGGGCCGGGCAGGCCGGGGCAGCTTCGCGGGCCGGGCTATTTTGCAGACCATGGTCCCCAACCACGAGCTGATCCGCTTGGCGGCACAACAGGACTATGACCGATTCTATGACCTGGAGATCCGCCTGCGGCAGGTGCAGCATGTGCCGCCCTTTGCGGACCAGGTACTCATCGGTTTCCAGGGACTTCAGGAGCCACAGGTGCTTATGGGGGCGGCGAAATTCCGGGATAGCCTGCTGCAATTGCAGCGCAGCGGCAATTTTGGCCCCATGGAGCTGCTGGGACCGGCCCCAAGCCCGGTGCCAAAGATCAACTATCAGTTCCGCTACCGGCTGACTCTGCGCTGCCGTATGGAAAAGAACATCCGTGCGGCCCTGCGCTATCTGCTTTGCGCCTTCGGAAAGGACAGTAAGATGCGGGGCGTCAGCGCCTTTATTGATGTAAACGGATTTATGGATTAGGAAGGCTTGAACGAATCGTCGGGAGCCGGGGAAAATTCTTCACCGACGCTCGCCGATGGGTTCAGAGCTTCCCGGAATAAGGAGAAGAGAAATGGGAATTCGGAAAATCATGACGGTGAAGGAGCCTTGCCTGCACAAGGTCTGCCGCCCTGTGGAAAAGTTTGACGGCAAGCTGCATAAGCTGCTGGACGATATGAAGGAGACGCTGCTGGATGCCAACGGCGTTGGCCTGGCTGCCCCCCAGGTGGGCATTCTGCGCCGGGTGGTGGTCGTGGATACCGGTGAGGAGATGCTGGAGCTGGTGAATCCCGAGCTGCTGGAAACCAGCGGCGAGCAGGAGGGAGCCGAGGGCTGCCTCAGCGTGCCCGGAAAGTACGGCCTGGTCAAGCGGCCTATGGTGGCCAAGGTCCGTGCCCAGGACCGGGACGGAAACTGGTTTGAGGTGGAGGGCGAGGAGCTGATCGCCCGGTGCTTCTGTCACGAAATCGACCATCTGGACGGCATTGTCTACACGGAGGTTATGGAGCGCTTCCTGACGGAGGAAGAGCTGAACGGGGAGGGCTGAGCATGCGCGTTGTGTTTATGGGCACGCCGGACATTGCGGCTACCTGCCTGAAACGAATCCTGGCGGACGGCTTTGAAGTGGTGGGCGTGTACACCCAGCCGGACCGGCCCAAGGGCCGGGGCATGAAGCTGACGGCCTCTCCAACGAAGCAGGTCGCCCTGGAAGCGGGGATTCCCGTGTTCCAGCCGGAGTCCTTCCGGGAGGAGGAAACCGTGGAGCAGCTGCGGGCGCTGAAGCCTGATCTCTGCGCCGTGGTGGCCTACGGCCGGATCCTGCCCCAGAAGGTGCTGGATGTGCCCACCTTCGGCTGCATCAATATCCATGCCAGCGTCCTGCCTGCCTATCGGGGCTCTGCGCCCTACCAGTGGGCGGTGCTGGACGGCCTGAAGGAGACCGGCGTCACCGCCATGTATCTGGTCCGGGAAATGGATGCCGGAGATATTATCGACGTTTCCAAGACCCCCATCGGGGAGAATGAAACCGCCGGAGAGCTGCTGGACCGGCTGGCAGCGCTGGGTGCGGAGCTGCTGAGCAAAACCCTGACCCGGTTTACCCGGGGAAAGGTCCCTGCCCAAAAGCAGGACGAGACCAAGGTCAGCTACGCCCCCATGCTGGAAAAGAGCATGTGCCCCATCGACTGGACAAAGACGGCCCAGCAGGTCCACGACCATGTCCGGGGCCTGCAGCCCTGGCCGGTGGCGACCATGGAGCTTCATGGAAAGCAATTCAAGGTCCACGAGACCCGCATTGTACCCGGCAGCGGCAAGCCCGGTGAAATTCTGGGCCTGACGAAGACGGGGCTGCAAATTGCCTGCGGCGAAGGTGCCGTGGAAGTGCGGGTTTTGCAGGCCGAGGGCGGCAAGCGGATGGCGGCCCCCGACTATTTCCGGGGCCATCCCCTGGAAGGCTAAATGGGCGCCCGGGAAACGGCGCTGAATGCGCTGATCACCTGCCGCAGATATGAGGGCTGGAGCAATGCCGTGCTGAAGGACTGCATCCGCAGGGACAAGCTGGATGCCCGGGATGCCGCTTTGGCAACCCGGCTGTGCTACGGTGTGGTGCAGAACCGGGGCAAGCTGGACTTTTACCTGGCCCAGCTTTTGAAGGGCTCCGTGAAAAAGCTCCACCCGGCGGTGCGGGACATCCTGCACATGGGCCTGTATCAGCTTTTGGAGCTGGACAAGATCCCGGACAGCGCGGCGGTGAACGAGTCCGTCCGTCTGGCCCGGAAATACGGCCCTGCCGGCTGCGAAAAGCTGGTGAACGCCGTGCTGCGCAATGCTGCCCGGTCAAAGGATACTCTGGCTCAGCCCACCTCCTTCGAGGACAAATACAGCCACCCGGCGGAGCTGGTGGCCCTGCTGAAAACGGCGCTTCCCAAGGGGACCCTGGAATCCGTGCTCCAAGCGGACAATCAGGCCCCGGAGACCGTGATCCAGGTGAACACCCTGAAAACCGACCGAGAGACGCTGGAGAAGCGCCTGGAAGGGGAGGGCGTCACAGCCCGGCCTCATAAGTGGATGGAGAACTGCCTGGTGCTGTCCGGTACCGGCAGCCTGGAGCAGCTGCCCTCCTTCCGGGAAGGGCTCTACTACGTTCAGGACCCTGCCAGTAAGCTCAGCGTACTCTGCGGTGAATTAAAGCCGGGTATGGAAGTTCTGGATTGCTGCGCGGCCCCCGGGGGCAAGAGCTTTGCCGCGGCCATGGCCATGGCGGGGCAGGGAAGCATCCTTTCCTGTGATGTGCACCCCCACAAAATTACCTTGATTGAAAACGGAGCTGCCCGGCTGGGAATTTCCAATCTGAGCGCCCAATTGCAGGATGCCTCTGCGTTCGTGCCGGATTGGGAAGGGGCCTTTGATGCTGTCATTGTAGATGCGCCCTGCTCCGGCCTGGGGATTATCCGGAAAAAGCCGGATATCCGATACCGGGATCTCAAGCAGACGGAAGACCTGCCGGAGCTGCAAAAAAAGATTCTGTGGAATCAGGCAGGCTACGTCAAAAAAGGCGGCTTGCTGCTGTATTCCACCTGCACGTTGCTGCCCAGAGAGAATGAACAGGTGGTGCAGGCCTTTTTGGAGACCCATCCGGATTTCTTCCTGGAGGCGCTGCCCCTGCCGGAGGAATTCCCCAAAAACGAAACGGGAATGCTGACCCTGATTCCCGGCCGGCATGATACGGACGGCTTCTTTATTTCCAGAATGCGGAGGAAACCATGAATCTGAAATCCATGACCCTGGGGGAGATGACCCAGCTGTTCAAAGATATGGGCCAGCCCGCCTTTCGGGCAAAGCAGGTGTATACCTGGCTTCACAGGGGCGTTCGCAGCTATGAGGAAATGACCAATCTGCCGAAGCCTCTGCGGGAGCGTCTGGCAGCGGAATATCCCATTTATGCGCCAAAGGTGGTTCGCAAGCAGGAATCCCAGCGGGACGGCACCATCAAGTATCTCTGGCAGCTCTCCGACGGCAACTGCGTGGAGACGGTGCTTATGCGCTATCACTATGGCAATACGGTCTGCATCTCTACGGAGGTTGGCTGCCGCATGGGCTGCGCCTTCTGCGCCTCTACCTTAGGGGGCCTGGTGCGCCGCCTGGAGCCCTTTGAGATGCTGGACCAGGTGCTCTTTACCCAGGTGGATTCCGGTCAACCCATTTCTCACATTGTACTCATGGGCATTGGAGAGCCTCTGGACAATTTCGACAATGTGATGCGCTTCCTGGAGCTGGTGAACAGCCCGGAGGGCATGAATATCTCCATGCGCCATATCAGCCTTTCCACCTGCGGCCTGGTGCCGAAGATCGACGAGCTGGCAAAGCGCAATTTGCAGTTGACTCTGTCCGTATCCCTCCATGCGCCCAATGACGCCGTGCGGGATACCATTATGCCGGTGAACAAGGCATATCCCAGCCAGGAGCTGATCGATGCCTGCCGCCGGTATTACGAGGCCACCTCCCGGCGCATCTCCTTTGAGTACGCCATGATCCAGGGGGTCAACGACAGCCGGGAGAATGCCAAAGAGCTTCTGCGGCGGATGAAGGGGCTGCCCTGCCACTTCAATCTGATCCCCCTGAACCATGTGGAGGAGAGCTCCTTAAAGCCCAGCTCCCGGGAGGCCGTAGCGGCCTTCCAGAAGTGCCTGGAGGACGGGGGTATTCCGGCCACGGTCCGCAGGACCCTGGGCGGCGACATCGATGCCAGCTGCGGGCAGCTGCGCAGAAAGTATACAAAAGAACAGAAATAAAGAGAGGTGCGAAGCCATGCAAAGCTGGGGCCTGACAGATGTTGGGTGCGTCCGAAAACAGAACCAGGACGCGTTTCATATTGAAAAATTGGGGCGGGGCGCTTTGCTGTGCGTGGTTTGCGACGGCATGGGCGGCGCAAAATCCGGCAATGTGGCCAGCTCCCTGGCGGTGGACGTATTCGCCCAGGAGGTCAAGCGCAGCTGGTCCCACAATGCGGACTGGGATAAGACCGATATGATTTTGCGCAGCGCCGTCAAACTGGCCAATTTTACGGTTTACGACCAGGCCAATCAGTTCGAGGAATTTGAGGGCATGGGCACCACCCTGGTGGCGGCGCTGATTCGAAAAAATCAGGCATCCATTGTCAATGTGGGGGACAGCCGGTGCTACGGCATCTCCAACGGCAGCATCCGCCAGATCACCAAGGACCACTCCGTGGTTCAGATGATGGTGGACCGGGGGGAGCTAACGCCCGAAACCGCCAAAAGCTACCCGGGCAAGAATCTCATAACCCGGGCCGTGGGCACAGAGCCCACCATACTGTGTGACCTCTACCGGCAGGAGCTGGAAAAGGGAAGCTATCTGCTCCTGTGCTCCGATGGCCTGAGCAATATGCTGGACGATCAGGAGATGCTCTTCGAGGTGGTCCACGGGGTCAACAAGCAGAAGTGCTGCAAGCGTCTGCTGGATATCGCCAAGCTGCGGGGTTCCCCCGACAATGTGACCAGCATTCTGGTATCGGTTTGAAAGGAGGCTGTCAAACATGAATCATTATATTGGGCAGCTGCTGGATGACCGGTACGAGATCCTGGAGGTCATCGGTACCGGCGGCATGGCTGTGGTATACAAGGCACTGGACCATCGGCTGAATCGGCCCGTTGCCATTAAAATCTTAAAAGACGAATTTTCGGGAGACGATGAGTTCCGCCGCCGCTTCCGGGCGGAGGGCGAGGCCGTGGCCATGCTGAGCCACCCCAACATCGTCCAGGTCTATGACGTTTCCTCCTCGGATACGGCCAATTACCTGGTGATGGAGCTCATCAACGGCATATCCCTGAAGCAATATATGGAGGTAAAGGGCGTCCTCAATTGGAAGGAGACGCTGCACTTTGCCATGCAGATCGCCAAGGGCCTGGAGCACGCCCACAGCCGGGGCATCGTCCACCGGGACATCAAGCCCCACAATGTGATGGTGCTGAAGGATGGCAGCGTCAAGGTCATGGACTTCGGCATTGCCCGGGTCATGAGCAAGAGCAACACCCTGACCAAGGAGGCCCTGGGCTCCGTGCACTATATCTCTCCGGAGCAGGCCAAGGGCGGCTACACGGACTCCCGGTCCGATATCTATTCCCTGAGCGTTGTTATGTACGAGATGATGACGGGCCGTCCGCCCTTCGACGGGGAGTCTCCGGTGGCGGTGGCCATTCAGCATATCAACGGCGGGGCCCCCAAGCCCTCCACCCTGAATCCCAATATCCCCGTGGGCCTGGAGCAGATCATCCTCAAGGGCATGGCACTGGAGCCAAAAGATCGGTATGCCTCTGCAACGGAAATGATCCAGGACATGGAGGAGTTCCGCAAGAACCCTGCCATTGACTTCCGTTACCAGGCTTCCGCCCCAGCCGAGCACCCCATTGCCATCCGGGGGATTCCCCAGACCTATCCCAAGACCACGGCAGAAAAGGTTGCGGCTTCCCGAACCAATCAGCCCAGACCGGCGACTGGACGTCTCCCCCAGCCGCAGCAGGCGCCCAAGCGGCCCCTGCAGGCGGACCAGGGAACCCGACGGCAGACCGTCAGCCAGAATACCGATGCCATGCGTCGGGCGGCCATGCAGCGGAAAAAGGAGGAGCAGCGCAAGCGGGAGGAACGAAATCGCATTGCTACCATTGCGGTGATCGTGTGCAGTGTGGTGGCCATCATTGCCATTGGCGCGTTCCTGATTGCGGTGTTCAATGGGGCACTGCTTAACAAGGACAAGGACCTGGTGGAGGTGCCCTATCTCATCGGCACCGAGTATACCGATGATCTGATTACCAAATATTCGGATTTTACCATACGCTTTCAGCCACAGCAATATGACAGCACCTATAAAAAGGGCCAGATCATGTATCAGGAGCCTGCGGGCGGCAGCCGGGTCACCAAGGGCACGGAGATTGTCATCACCGTGAGCCTGGGAGAGGAGCCCACGCTGAAGATCATGGAGGATCTGACGGATGTGAACCAGGCAGAGGCGGAATCCTTCCTCACCGGGCAGGGCTTCCAGATCCTTGTCCGCCAGGAGGCAAGCGATACGGTGGAGGCCGGAAAGGTCATCCGGACGGAACCGGCCAAGGGCGCTGAGCTTACCGACGGCCAGACCATCAGCATCTGGGTCAGTACAGGGCCGGAAACGGTGACCATGCCCAATGTGGTGGACATGACCCGGGAGGCAGCTCTGAGACTGCTGGGAGAGATAGAGAATATCAAGATTGTTGAGCAGAGCGAATCCAGTAACTATGTGGAGAAGGGCAATGTGACCCGAACGGACCCCAAGGTCGGCACGGAGCTGGCGCCGGGGCAGAACGTCATCGTCTATGTGTCCACAGGGCCGGCCACGGCGGTGATGCCCAGCGTTGTGGGCCTCTACAGCCAAACCGCCCAGAAGCAGCTGGCGGACCTGGGCTTTACCAATGTGCGCACGGAGACGGTCCGCAGCGACCGGCCCAAGGGCGAGGTGGTTTCGCAGTCCGTCCAGAAGGACACGGTGCTGAAGTTGGATGACGAGATCGTCCTGCGGCTGTCCGATGAAAGCGGCACCCAGACCACCGAGACGCAAGCCCCCACGGAAACGACGGAAGCATCCGAAAAGACCCTGACGGTCCGCTTCACAGTCCCCAACAAGGAAGAGCCCTATTTGCTGACCATTCTGCAGGACGGCGCGGTGATCGTGGAGGACGAAAAAATTCCCGCAGGCTGCACCGACTATTCCCTGACGTTGACGGGTTCCGGGACCAAGGAATACGACCTGTATATCAACGGTGAAAAATACGTGACCCAGAGAGTGAATTTTGATGGCTGAGAAGTTAGAAACAGGCAGGATCGTTCGATCCCTCAGCGGCTTTTATGACGTGGTTCTGCCGGACGGCACACTGACCTGCAAGGCCCGGGGGATTCTCCGAAAGCAGGGCCTGTCCCCGCTGACGGGGGATATGGCCGTTGTGACCCGGCAGGGAGAGAAGGGCATGGTGGAGCAGATCCTGCCCAGAAAAAACAGCTTCGTCCGCCCGGCAGTGGCCAATGTGGATGCACTGGTGATCTTTGCCGCCAATGTGAATCCCGTAACGGAGCCCTTCCTTATCGACCGGGTGACGGCCATTGCGGGCAACAAGGGCGTGGAAAGCATTCTTTGCGTGAACAAAACGGACCTGGATCGGGCGGAGGAGCTGGTAAGGGTTTATACCCATGCTGGCTTCCGGGTGATCTCCACCAGCGCCGAAACGGGTGCCGGACTGGAAGAACTCCGGCAGGCTATTCAGGGAAAGCTCACCGCCTTCACGGGCAACTCCGGCGTGGGCAAGAGCAGCATTCTCAATCGGCTCTGCCCCAACTTGGCCCTGCCCACGGGAGAGGTTTCCGAAAAGCTGGGCCGTGGCCGCCATACCACCCGGCATGTGGAGCTCTTCCCACTGGATGCGGAGACCTTCGTCATGGATACTCCGGGCTTTTCCTCCTTTGATACGGACCAGATGGATATTATATTGAAGGAGAACCTGCAATACGCCTTCCCGGATTTCGGCCCCTTCCTGGGCAGGTGCCAGTTTCAGGACTGCGCCCACCGCAGAGAACCGGGCTGCGCCGTCCGCCGGGCCGTGGAATCAGGCGAGATCGAGCCCACCCGCTATGACAGCTACCTTCGCCTTTACGAAAAGGCCGCCCAGTATAAAGAGTGGGAACATAAGTGAATGCCCCCCCC
>OMEC01000162.1_pt1 | contig 38946 bp, 35 predicted proteins | sample 1673401 | NCBI WGS metagenome assembly OMEC01 (sample SAMEA103958110, study PRJEB25191) | human gut metagenome | reverse complement strand
GAGACGGACCGTTTTCTGACCAACAACCGCCGCCAGGTATTGGACGGCAAGGGCCGCATTTCCCGGGAGGCGGCGGCGAAACAGGTCAGCGGCATCTACGAGGAATTCCGCAAACGGCAGGATGCAGACTATATTTCCGAATTTGACCGTCAAACCGAAAAATACCTCAAGGGAGAATAACCATGACCGAAACCTATGACATTGCCGGATACTGCCGGATCTCCGTGGACGAGGAGCTGGATCGGGACAATGTGTCCATTGAAAATCAAAAAGCCATCATCCGGGACTTTGTGAACCGCCGATTCCCCGGCAGCAGCCTGACCTTTTATGAGGATCGGGACCGTTCCGGCTATACCTTTGAGCAGCGGGAAGGGTATCAGGCCATGCGAAAGGGCCTGATCCACCACCAATATGACATTCTGGTGGTGAAGGATTTTTCCCGGTTCTCCCGGCGAAATTCCCGGGGGCTGGTGGAATTGGAGGATTTGCGGGATGCAGGCGCACGCATCATCTCCATTGGAGACAACATTGACTTTCCCAACGATGACGACTGGCTGAAAATCCAGTTTCAATTTCTCATCAACGAAATGCCTGTCACCGACACCAGCAAAAAGGTGAAAAATGTCATTCGGCGGCGGCAGGCGGATGGGAAATGGCTGTGCGCCGCACCCTACGGCTACATCATCAACAAGCAGAAGGAATTTGAAGTTGTCCCCACGGAAGCGGAGATCGTGCGGCAGATTTTTGACCTGTACAACAATCAGGGCTGGGGTTACAAGAAAATCGCCAACTATCTGACGGAGCAGGGGATTCCAACGCCCCGGATGTCGGAACAGATGCGCAGGGAGGCGGCTGGGGAACCCACCAGCCGGAAAACCAAGGCCGCCTGGGCCATCGTCACGGTACAGGGGATTTTGGACAATGATTTTTATATCGGCACCTTCCGGCAAGCCAAATACACCCGGGCCAAAATCAACGGCAAGGATGTGAAACGGGACGAGGGGGAACACATCGTCATTGAAAACCACCACCAGCCCATCATCGACTACCGCACCTTTGCCACCACCCGGGCCCTGAGGGAGAAGCGTTCCACTGCCAATTACCGGGGTGTGAAGAAGTACGACAATGTGTATTCCGGCTTCCTGTTCTGCGGCGACTGCGGCAGCCCCATGTTTGCCATGAGCCGCAGGGATTTGAGCGCCGCCTACACCTGCGGCACCTACCACCGCCGGGGACGAGCCGGGTGCAGCTCCCACCACATCCGGGTGGACAAGCTGGACGAACTGCTGAAAATCTACGTCCGAAGGGTTATGGACAATTCCCAGTCCATGCTGGAAGAGCTGAATGCCGGGCTTAACCGGGAGCAGGCGGACGTACTGGAAACGGAGCGGTCCGCCGACCGTCTGGCCCAGGTCATGGAAGACCTGCGGGAGGAGCTGAAAGCCACCAAGCGGCAGCGCATCCGGGATGTTCTAAAGCACCCGGAGCAGGAGGAGCTGCTGGCGGAGACCTATGACGAGCTGGAAGGGGAGCTGCAAAAGAAAATTGCGAGCTTGGAGCACCAGATTACTCTGCTCTCCGACAAGCGCAACGCCATGATCCAGGTCAACCGGACAGCGAAAACCGCCCTGGAGGTGTTTCAGGATATTCTGGACAAGGGGCACTTAGAGCGCAACGACCTGGAGCTGCTGATTCAGCGCATCCGGGTATTCGAGAACCGGCTGGAAATCCAGCTCTACCCGGATATTGACGCGCTGCTCCATGTAAATGCCCGGGAGGAAGCCGTAAATTTTAATTCCGGCACGGAAAATATCGAATTGGAAATCGTCCAGTCGGCCACCCACCGAAAGGACAAGGTTTTCCGTGTCCATGTTATCAGCAGTGGCGACCCCCTGGAAATCTATACGGAGAAGGACGGTGGGGTGATTTTTCGGAAATACTCGCCCATGGGGGATCTGCAGGAGCTTGCATCCCAGATGTGCGAGTCGGTGTCGGCGGCTACGGGGCATATTACGGCCATTGCGGACCGGGACGGGATCATTGCGCTGCATGGAGCGCCCAGGAAGGAGCTGCTGGACAAGCCCAACTCGCCGGAGCTGGAAAAGCTTATGGAGCAGCGGACGAATTATCTCTACAAAAGCGGCGACAGCCCTATCCGGGCAGCACTTGGGGATGAGAAGTATCGCCTGGGGGCAGCCTCCCCGATTTTGTCCCAGGGAGATCTGATGGGCAGCGTGCTGCTCCTGCTGGGAGAGAACGACCAGCCCCTGCTTCCGGGTGACCAGGAGCTCACCCGGGCCGTGGCGGGGTTCCTGGGAAAACAGATGGAAAGCTGACAAAAAAATCACATCAGTCAAACCCTTTTTGGGATGGCTGATGTGATTTTTCACTTGGGCGCGTTTGGCACGCGCCCTTATCAATATTTTACTTGCCTTCCATTTCCTTCAGGGCGTCCTTGCGGCTGAAGTTGGCGCGGCCCTTTTCGTCGAAGCCCATGAACTTGACCCAGGTCATGTCGCCCAGGTTCAGAACGTCCTCGACCTTCTCTACGCGGCGGTTCTCCAGCTTGGAGATATGCACCATGCCGTCGTGGCCCGGGGCAATCTCTACGAAAGCGCCGATGGGCAGGATGCGGACCACCTTGCCGTAGTACAGCTTGCCCACCTCGGGGACGAAGCAGATGTCATCCACCATCTTCTTGGCGGCGTAGGCAGCGGCGGAGTCCACAGCGGAGATGAAGACGGAGCCGTCGTCATCGATATCCACCTTGGCGCCGGTGTCGGCGCAGATCTTCTGGATGGTCTTTCCGCCGGAGCCGATGACCTCACGGATCTTCTCCACGGGGATCTTCAGGCTCAGCATCTTGGGTGCGTACTCGCTCACCTCGGCACGGGGCGCGGGGATGCAGGGCAGCATGATCTCGTTGAGGATTTCCAGACGGGCCTTGCGGCAGCGCTCCAGAGCGTCGGCGATGATCTCCATGGTGAGCCCACGGTTCTTCAGGTCCATCTGAATGGCGGTGACACCCTCGGTGGTACCGGCAACCTTGAAGTCCATCTCGCCGTGGAAGTCTTCCACGCCCTGGATATCGGTGAAGGTTCTCCACTCGCCGGTCTCCTGGTCGGAGATCAGGCCGCAGGAAATACCGGCCACAGGCCGCTTAATGGGCACGCCGGCGTCCATCAGAGCCAGAGTAGAGCCGCAGATGGAGCCCTGAGAGGTGGAGCCGTTGGAGGACAGCACCTCGGAGACCACCCGGATGGCGTAGGGGAACTCCTCCACGCTGGGGATCACAGGCAGCAGGGCCTTCTCGGCCAGTGCGCCGTGGCCAATCTCCCGGCGGGAGGTGGACCGGGCGGCCCGGGCCTCGCCGGTGGAGTAGGCGGGGAAGTTATAGTGGTGGATATAGCGCTTGGTATCCTCGGGGTAGATGGTGTCCAGCTTCTGGGCGGCGGACAGGGTATTCAGGGTGCAGATGGACAGCACCTGGGTCTGGCCACGGGTGAACAGGCCGCTGCCATGGACTCTGGGCAGCACACCAACCTCGGCAGCCAGAGGACGAATCTCGTCCATACCACGGCCGTCGACGCGCTTGCCCTGGAGCAGCCACTTCTTGACGACCTTCTTCTGCATCTTGTAGAGGCACACCTCAATATGGGTATCGAAGTCCTCGTACTTGTCGGCGAACTTCTCGGCGAAGTCCAGCCGGGCGGCGGTGAGCCGCTCCTCCCGGACATTCTTGTCGGGGGTATCCAGAGCGTACTCGATCTGGTCCAGGCCGTAGTTCATCAGGTCGTCCAGCAGCTCGTGGTTGACGGCGGCCTTCTCGAAGGTGAACTTGGGCTTGCCGATCTCGGCGACGATGGAGTTGATGAACTTGACGATCTCCATGTTGGCCTCGTGGGCGACCCGGATGCACTCGTAGACGATGTTTTCGGGGGCTTCCTTGGCCTCGGTCTCGATCATGACCACCTTCTCGAAGGTGGAGGAGATGCACACGAAGCAGTCGCAGGCGTTGCGCTGATCGGCGGAGGGGTTGATGATATATTCGCCGTTCAGATGGCACACATTGGTGGTGGCCACGGGCCCGTTCCAGGGCACATCGGAAGAGGCAATGGCAATGGAAGCGCCCAGGGAGGCCACGATCTCTACGGGGTTATCGTAGTCGTTGGCCAGGACGGTGCAGGTGACCACGGTGTCGTTGCGGAGCTCTTCGTCGAAGAGGGGACGCATGGGCCGGTCGATGATCCGGCTGTTCAGGATGCCCCGCTCGCTGGGCTTGCCCTCCCGGCGGTTGAAGGAGCCGGGAATCCGGCCTACGGAGTACATACGCTCCTCAAACTCGATGGTCAGAGGGAAGTAGTCAATACCGGCCTTGGGGATGGGGTTGGAAGTGCAGGTCGTCAGTACCACGGTGTCGCCGTAGCGGCAGATGCACTCGGCGTTGGCCAGCTCTGCCACCTTACCGGTCTCTACGGTAAAGGGACGGCCGCCGATTTCCATTTCGTACACCTTGTGGTTGGGGAACTGCTTGTGAGTAATCATTGGTGAACCTCCTGTTGTGATTTTTTATTTTCTCGGGAGGTTTAGCACTTGAAACTGGCAAGCTTTTTGCAGTCGGGCAAAAAGCGACTGAGTCCGAACCTCTATTGAAACCAGAGGCTGCAGCACAGAACCCCTCAGTCAGCTTCGCTGACAGCTCCCGCTGTGCATTAAGAGTCTGCAGGCCGCAAGCGCCCAACATCCTCTATACCTTTCAGGGGAGCAAAAAGCTCGACACTTTCAAACGCTAAAGGGACTCCCGAAAATTTGAGATGCGAAAAAGGGGCGACGGTTTCCGTCGCCCCGGGGAATATTACTTACGGATACCCAGCTTGGCGATCAGAGCACGGTAACGGTTGATGTCCTTCTTAGCCAGATAGTCCAGCATCTTGCGGCGCTTACCAACCATCATCAGCAGACCGCGGCGGGAGTGGTTGTCATGCTTGTGGACGCGCAGGTGATCGGTCAGTTCGTTGATGCGGGCGGTCAGGATGGCGATCTGAACCTCGGGGGAGCCGGTATCGCCCTCGTGGGTAGCGTTCTCCAGGATGACCTGGGTCTTCTTTTCCTTCTGGATCATTGTGTTTTCCACCTTTTTTATTAATTTTCCGTAGGGCTAAGTATGGGGTTTGGTGAAGCACCCGGTGGGTTTTCTCCCGCAACTGAGCCCGGGGAATGCGCTGACCCATAGTCAGCAGACGCATTGTATCATAAGTTTTCCCAAAAGTAAAGGGGTTCTTTCCGGAAATCTGTGAATCCGGAGATTATTCTCCGCAGGTGATTGTTTATATAATGTTTAGCTTTCCGACGCATAATAACCCACTGGAAAAGAAAGAAGAAAGAGGACTGCATATGAACATCACCATTGTCTGCGATGTGCTGGGCGAGGAAAACAACGGCACTACGCTGGCGGCTATGAACCTGATCCGGGCCCTGCGGGCCAAGGGACATACCGTTACGATCCTTTGCCCCGATGCCCAAAAGCAGGGTGTCCCCGGCTATGCTGTGGTGCCCACACGGAATCTGGGTATTTTCAACGGTTACGTAAAAAGCAACGGCGTTCAGCTGGCAAAGCCGGACGATGCCGTCATCCGGCAGGCGATCCAAGGGGCGGACATCGTCCACGTCATGCTGCCCTTTGTGCTGGGCCGCCGGGCGGCACAGCTTGCCAAGGCGCAGGGCATTCCCGTCAGTGCGGGCTTTCACGCCATGGCGGAGAACTTCACCAGCCACATTTTTATGGAGAACTGCGCGCCTGTTAACCGGCTGACCTACCACGTCTTCTCCAAGACCTATAAAATGGTGGATGCCATCCACTACCCTACCCAATTTCTGCGGGATCTATATGAAAAGATGTATGGGCCTACCAATGGCTATGTGATCTCCAACGGCGTCAATGCCGTTTTCGGGCCCCAGAACGTGGAAAAGCCCGCTGAATATGCAGGCAAATTCATTATTGTGGCCACAGGGCGGTATTCCAAGGAGAAGAATCAGGCGGTGCTCATCCGGGCGGTGAACAGGTCCAAGTATCGGGACAGGATCCAGCTGGTTCTGGCAGGCTCCGGCCCCAAGGAAAAGGCGCTGAAAAAGCTCTCTAAAAGCCTCCCCGTGCCGCCCCGGTTTGGCTTCTTCCCCCATGGGGATATGGTGAAGCTTCTAAACTATGCGGACCTCTATGTCCACAGCGCCGCCATGGAGGCCGAGGGCATTTCCTGCCTGGAGGCCATCTCCTGCGGCCTGGTGCCCATTATCTCCGACTCTCCCCGGTGCGCCACCCAGGCCTACGCCCTGACGGACAGAAGCAAATTCCGCTTTGACTCCCCTGCCGATCTGGCGGCCAAGATCGACTGGTGGCTGGACAATCCCGAAGAGCGGGCAGCCTGGAGCCGGAAATACGCCGAAAACGCCGCCGGACAATTTGACCAGGAAAAGTGCATGGATGCAATGGAGCGGATGCTCCTGGAAACGGCAGGGAAGGCATGAAAAAGGTCATCACCTACCGCGATCCGGTAAACGACGACTTTGCCGGAACCAATATCAAAACCAAGCCCCTGCCCGAGTGGTTCCGCTACACCCACACAAACCCCGTCTGGCGGGGCCTTGCCTGCTTCGTCTATCGGGGCCTTGCCCGGCCGATTGCCTTTTGCTTCCGGAAAATCTGGTGCCTGCACCGGTTTGAAAACCGACAGGTCCTGGACGAGGCTGCTGGAAAGGGAATCTATGTCTATGCCAACCATACCCAGCGGGTCATGGATGCCTTTCTGCCCTGCCAGCTGCGGCGAAAGGGCAGAAGCTATATTATTGTAGGCCCGGATGCATTGTCCATCCCCCTGATCCACAACTTCCTGCAAATGCTGGGAGCCATTCCCTTGGGGTCCACCATAAAGCAGAGCCGGGATATGGCGGCCTCCGTCCATGGGCATATTTCCCGGGAGGATCTCATCACCATCTACCCCGAGGCCCATATCTGGCCCTTCTATACGGGCATCCGCCCCTTCCCCGCTGCCTCCTTCGGCTATCCTGCCCGGGATGGGGCCCCGGTATACGCCATGACCAGCTGCTACCGGAAGCGCCGGCTTGGAGCCTTTCCAAAGGTGGTCACCTATCTGGACGGCCCCTTCTACCCGGACAACAGCCTTCCCCTGCCGGAGCGAAAGCAGCGCCTCCGGGACCAATGCCACGCAGCCATGGTAAAGCGGGCGGAGGAGAACTCCAATTACGCCTATTATGAATACAGGGAAGAGGCGTGAGGAAATTTCCCGATGGGATACAGCTGCGAAACAGGGACTGCCCCTCCGCGAGGCAGTCCCTGTTTCAATCTGTCGAAAAACCTTACGGGCTTTTCCGGCGGAAAATGATCCCATTTTATTTGTCGGCTTACGCCACAAAACTCTGCGAGGCTTTTTTGACAAGCTGGATTTCATGCATCTGCGCAGCGGGGGCATCAACGGACAGCTGCAACCAATTTTTGCAGATTTAAGACCTTTTCTTTTAAACCCAGCTTTTGTGCAATTTCCGTACAGACCGGCGGCTTTACCCGGGCATCGGCCAGAATATCGCTGCGATAAAAAATTTCCCGGCAGCTGCCATCAGCAATCACATTCTTGTGTGCCATTACAATCACACGGTCAAAATTCTCGGCCACAAACTCCATGTCGTGAGAAATTGTGATAATGGTCTTTCCCTTGTTCTGCAGATAGTCCATCACCGTCTTCAGCTGCGCGCGGCCCCAGTTATCCTGGCCCGCAGTGGGCTCATCCAAAATCACATAGTCCGGCCCAACCGCCAGAACCACCGCCACCGTCAAAAATTTTCGAATGGGAAGGGGAATGTCAAAGGGATGGGTATGGATAAAATCCCGAATTCCGGTGACGTCCAGCACTTCGTTCCGACGGCGAACAATTTCCTCCTCGGGCAGCTTCCAATACCGCAGAACATACTCAATTTCCTTGGTGACATCATCGTTGAAAATCTGGTCGTTGGGGTTCTGGAATACATAACCGACATGCGGTGCAATTTCGGCGGTGGTCTTGTCTTTCGTGTCGATGCCATCCACCAGGATTGTGCCGCTTGTGGGCTTGTAGATATTGTCGATAATCTTGACCGTGGTGGACTTACCGGCACCATTCTGGCCAATAATTGCGACACGCTCACCCTTGCCAATGGTGAAGGAAACATTCTCGACAGCAGTTACCGGGCTGCCGGGATAGGCAAAGCACAGATTTTTCACTTCAATTGCCATGTTTTAACCCTCCATCCGCTGCCGGAGCAAGCTGACCGCTTCCTGCAGGTCGATCGGTATGGTATTCAGAGGCTTTCCCGCCTGTGCCATCGCAAAGGCAATCTGCACGACCTGCGGAATCTGAATTCCATATCCCGGCAGAGCCGGGTCTGCCAATACCTGACAGGTTGGCCCCTGGGCGACAATTTCTCCTCCGGCCATGGCAATAATCTCATCGCAGTATTCGGCCAGCAGGTCAATCTTATGCTCCGCAATAATGACGGTCTTTCCCATTTCCTTCAGGCCCTTGACGATTTCAAATACATCCAGCGTTCCCTCCGGATCCAGCTGGCTGGTGGGCTCATCGATCACCACAATGTCGGAATCCAGAACCAGAACCGAGGCAAATGCAACTCTCTGACACTGTCCTCCGGACAGCGCCAGGGGGTTCTTTTGCAAAAGATGATCCACCTTCACCAGCTTGGCGATTTTCAGGATCCGCTGAATCATTTCCTCCCGCTCTACCCCCAGGTTCTCCAGGCCCATGCCGATTTCCTCAAAGACGGTTTCCTTGATGCCGCTGACCTGGGCAAAGGGATCCTGGAAAACATAGCCAATCCGCACGCTCAGGTCGGCTTCGTCCCAGTCCTTCAGCTCCTTGCCGTCTACAATCACAGTCCCCCGCAGGGTGCCGCCATAGAAATTGGGGCACAGCCCCCGCATCAGATTGCAGAACGTCGTTTTACCGCCGGCATTGGGGCCGATGATGCCGTAGCATTTTCCAGACTCCAGCTTGCAGCTTAAATGCCGAACTGCTGCCTTTTTCGCCAGAGGATAGGCATAAGATACATCCTTGTATTCCACACAGTTACCCATTGTCTATTCCTCCTTACAGATATATTTTCCCAAGTACGCAGGTCACCACGCAGGCAGCGAAAGTGACAGCTGTAATGACCTTCTCTGCGGCAGTTGCAGGGGCAATCTTGCGCAGGGAGGTATGCTTGCCTTTCGCTGCGAACGCCCGGGCATTCATCGCAAGGGTCTTGTCCTCAATTCCGGTCATGGAGCTGATAATCACTGGGAACAGCACAGGCAGCACGGACTTGACCCTGGTAACAAAACCGCCCTCTGTCTCGATACCTCTTGCCCGCTGGCTCTCGCGGACGGTATTCAGCTTGCCCTTGATGGAGCTGATACAGGAAAAGGTAGACAGCACCATAAAGCTGGCAGTGGGAGACATTCCCATCTGCTCCAGCCCACAGCACAGATCCCGCATTTCCGTGGTCAGGAAGAAGGCCATAAAGATTCCCAGAAAGCCCTCGATCATGAATACCATGTCCAGGCAGCTGATAACAGCCGTCATAGGCACGGCTTTGCCAAACAGGTAAAATGCCACAGGCCCCGGGTCGCCGAGATGGACGTACAGTCGGACACCGACTGTCAGCACACAGCCCAGCAAAAACATGACGCCGATGGTCTTGAGATAGGACTTAAAAATGGGTGTTGTGGCGGCGATGACAGTTGCCAACAGGAAAATCGCCAGGCCGATTTGCCAGCGGAATACGATCATGGATGTAAATCCCAGGCACAGAACAAGAATCAGCTTACATACAGGATGAAAATCATACCACCAATGTCCCTTTTTCTGGTAGTGTCGAAAGCTTTCGATAAATTCGGCATCTGTCACGGCAGGTTCCTCCTAATTCTTAACGGTTATTGCACAATTTCCCGAATCAAATGTCCAATTCTGCCTCGTCTGCTTTTGCATCGGTGACATACTTGCCGTAGGGCAGCTTAACCAGGAAGCGATCCGGCAGGGCCTTGATAACCAAGAAGACTACCAGCAGGCAAACGAACTTATCAATGCAGTCAAAGCACAGGGAGCTGACGGCCATTGCCAGATACTTGGGGACACCGGCATTGAACATGGGAATGCCCATCAGAACGGAAGCCATGTTACCCCAGAAATCGCCGCCCATGGCGAAGAAAATGATGGTTCCACTGATCCAACCTCCGATGAAGCCAAAAATAGGTGTGCACAGCAGCGTCTTCCACAGCTTCTTGAAGAGTCCCTTTTTGGACATCAGGCCCGCCACGACGCCAAAGGCCATGTTCAGCGGTGCCATCACAATCATGACGGGATTCTTGATGACATTTACAAGGTTGGACAGGAGTCCAACAATCAGGCCGGGGACGGGCCCGCAGATCGCGCCCACAAGAATGGTGCCGATGGAATCTCCCAGAACCACGGTAGTGATGGGGTAGATTACGTTATAGCATACCATGTTAATAGCTACGGCCAAGGGGATCAGCAGGAGGGTCATTTTGTCGAGTTTGTGATTTTTCTTTTCTAACGTTGCCATATGAATTCTCCTTTTATTTGGACGCCAGTGCGGCGTCAAAGTACAAAATCATTTGCAATTGGCGGCGGCATCCACCAGCATATCCATAAACCGGGCATTGTCCATATTGTAGACAACCTCCACATTCTTGGGCAGGCCCACCAAAATGCCGGAATAATCGCAGATGGTCGCACCGTCTGTATAACCGCCGCCGGTTTCAATGTCCACGTGCATCCAACGGCTCTCCGTAACAATCGACGGGTCGATAACCCCTGCCACAGCGCAGGCATCGTGGATGGGAACCACGTTTTTGAGATCCAGGAAGCTCAGACCGGCATTGTGCCGCGCCATGAAGAAGCGAACCAGCGCGGCCATCATCTTGCCGGTGTCATTGCCCAGGGCCTCCAGGCGCTCCAGGGTGTCCACACCGCACATAACCCGATACGTCACATCGTAGCCGAACATTGTAACGGGAATCCCGCTTTCAAAAACGATTTTGGTTGCTTCCGGATCAACAAAGGTATTGAATTCCATGCCCGGACGGCTCAGGACAAACTGCGCGGTACCGCCCATCATACAAATTCGCTCGATTTTCGGAATCAGATCCGGGAAAGCCTTAATCAGTAGTCCCACATTGGTCAGCGGTGCAGTGGGAATGATGGTTACCTTTTCCTCGCTTTCCCGCAGAACCTTCGCCATCATCTCCACAGCGCGGATGGAGGCTGCCTTCTTCGGATTTTCGGCGGGGAATGTGAAGCCGTCCAGTCCGGTAGTTCCATGCACTGCCGCGCCGGTTGTCTTTACCGACAGCAGCGTTTTCTTTTGCTCCTCATTCATACGCTCCAGCATGGCGGCTGTCATCTTTTCCATGGTCGCCTTGTGGGAGCGGACAATGCCATCCTGAAAACCCATCGCCACAGGCACCTCGTCTGCACCGATATAATGCAGCACATTCAGGGCATTGCGCGTCGTATTCTCAATGGTATTGTTGCCTGCCACGGTGGTAACGGCGCGGATATCCAATTTCTGGCTGCCATATGCCAGAACCAGCGCTACCATGTCATCGTGACCGGGGTCACAGTCAATGATTACAGGTATCTTTTTCATTCAAAGCTCCTCCTTTGTGTGCGCTTCCTCGAAATGAATGACCTCTTCCCATGTTGGAATTGAGGTAGACGCGCCCTGTCTGCTGACAGCAATGGCAGAGGCCATGCTCGCATATTTCAGAATGTCCTCCATCGGCAGATCCTTTGTAAGGCCTGCCAGGAAGTAGCCGCAGAAGGTATCTCCGGCGGCGGTGGTATCTACCGCTTTTACCGCGTAAATCCCGTGGGAAAGACGTTTTCCATGATTGTAATACAGAACGCCCTTCTCGCCAACGGTCAGGACAATGGCCGCATTGGGGAATTGCTCTGCCAGTCCTTCCAGAATTCGATCATACTCCTCAGAGGCTACACCTGCCAGGGCCCTTCCCTCAACTTCGTTGATGATGAAGTAATCCACCAGTTCCAGAGGATACTCCATCAGCTCCCGGGTAATTGGCGATGCATTGAAGGCAATCTGCATTCCCCGCCGCCTGGCTTCTTCCATTGCAAAGGAAACGTTGGATATTTCATTTTGCAGCAGCAGAATATCTCCGCTGCCAAAGTTTCCAAGAACCTGCTTGATGTACGCACGACTTATGCACTGATTTGCCCCGCCGCAGACGATGATGCAGTTCTGACCGGCTGCGTTCTGAATAATTGCGTGTCCGCTGACCGCATCGATTTTCTGGATCCATCCTGCATTTGCACCGGATTGGGTCAGGCACTCCAGAAAAGGCGCGCCATCTTGGCCAATGGCTCCCGCGTGATATACCTCTGCACCGGCACGGGCCAGGGCCAGCGTCTGATTCAAGCCCTTGCCTCCCAGAAATTCTGCATATCCGTCGCTCAAAATTGTTTCACCGACAGCAACAAAATGCGGCACGTCATAGACCTTGTCAAAGTTCAGAGAACCAAGATTCAGAATTTTCATTATGCACTTCCTTCCCGGTTTTTACTGTAATGCTTCTGAAAATCGTTTGCTTTATACTTGCTTTTTATTGAATTCAATAGTAAAATGGTTTCGTAAACTGTTTACCTTAACTGGATTGTACAACCACGCCATGCGTTTTGTCAACAATCCATTTTTGGGTTGCATTATTTTTGTTGAAACAGTACAATATGTATGTCGTAAAACTGTGAAATCGGCCCATTCTCTTGTGCCGTATTGGAAGGAGTACACAAAATGACCATCCGGGATATTGCCAATGCAGCTGGCGTCTCTGTTGCAACTGTTTCCAAAGTTCTCAACCATAGGGATCAGAATATCAGTCAGGAGACCAAGGAACGTATCCTTCAAATCATCAAAGACAGCGGCTATGTACCCTATGCCAAAATTCGTGACCGCCTTCTCACCGGCACCAATACCATCGGCCTGGCCGTTCCTTCGCTGGATATTTCCTACTACGCATCCTTTGTTTCAAGGGTGCAGGCCCTTGCGCGGCAGCAGGGCTTTGTACTGTCATTGTCCATTACCGGCGGCAGCAGCGAAGAGGAGCTTGCTGCGCTGGAGAGCTTTCGGGATACCAAGGCTGTTGGAATTCTGTTTTTTCCGTGCAGCGAGGAGGGTTTGCAGGCGCTTCAGCAGCTCCACGCGGAAGGGTATGGCGCGGTCATCCTGGACTATATGATGGAAAACGCAGTGTGCCCCCAGGTGTTTCGGGCAAATGACCGCATGGCCAAGCAGTGTACGGAGCTCCTGCTGGATCACTGCCAGCACATCGCGCTGCTGACGCACCGGGAAACCGGCAGTATCGTGCGCAAGGCCGTGTGTTCCGGGTATGAGGCGGCTCTGCTGGAAGCCCACCGCTCCATTGACTCCGGGCTGGAAATCCATGTCGGGGCAGAATATGAGCCGGTATTGGATATTCTTCTGGAAAGCGGCATAGACGGGATCGTCTGTCAGGATGCGGAATTGGCCGGTCTTGTCTATAGCGTTGCAGGCAAAAAGCAGCTTCAGATTCCGGAAGACCTGTCGGTCATCTCCATGGAGGATGCCCTCCTCTCCACCCAGCTTACCCCTCAGCTGACTTCCGGCGGGACAAGCGCAGCGCGGATGGCAGAGGTGGCGCTTGAAGCCCTCTCCTGGCAAATTCGCCAGCAGCCGCAAAAATTCACCTCCCAGGCGATTTGTGGCAGCACCCGAATGCGCGGCAGCATCTCTGTCCGGCAAAAGCACACTCCTCGTATCGCCATCATTGGCAGCATGAATATGGACGTTGTCCTCCAGGTCCCGCACCTGCCCCACCCCGGAGAAACGCTGCTCGCCCCTCAACTGACGACATGGCCCGGCGGAAAGGGCGCCAATCAAGCCCTTGGCGTCAGCCGACTGGGGGGCAATGCCTATATGTTTGGCTGCCTTGGAAATGATCGCTACGGAAAGCAAATCGCGGAACAGCTATCGAGCGCCAATGTGGATATGTCCAGCGTCCCGCTGACTGCGGATCAGCCAACAGGTACCGCCTATATCAATGTCTGTCCCGATGGCAGCAATACCATCGTTGTACACCCAGGGGCCAACACCCTGGTTGATCAGGAATACATTCGCCGCCACCAGGCGCTGCTTCGCAGCACAGACTACTGTCTGATCCAGATGGAAATTCCCTTCGAAAGCGTTCGGGAAGCGCTGCAATTTTGCGTCAGACACGGCACGCGCTCCATTTTAAAGCCGTCCCCCGCCAGGAACTTGCCAGAGGAGCTTCTGAAAGGAATTTACATTCTGGTTCCTAACGAGGAGGAAGCCGAGATACTCTGTCCCGGATTGTCATCGCCGGAGGAGCAGACCGCATATTTTCTGGACAAAGGCGTGGAGAACGTTATTATCACCATGGGGCCCGCTGGCTGTCTCTGGGCCAATGCGGAGGGAATCCGCAGATATCCGGCGCATCCCTTCCCTTGTGTGGATTCTACCGGAGCCAGCGATGTATTTATCAGCTGTTTGGCAGTTATGCTTGCTGAGGGAAAAGGAATCGAAGGTGCCATCCATGCGGCCAGCTGGGCCTCATCCTATTCCGTTGCGCAGGAAGGCGTCCAAAATTCCATTCCGGAGAGGGCACTCCTGGATGAATTTTTACAAAAAACATAGGATTGTAGTTGCACAGCTGGAGCATCTTCCCACATAGAAAGAAGGGGCTGTTAGAAAAGTATGTCGCTGCGAACCAGTGACCGACGTCACGACTCCGCGCTAAGAGCCGGCTTCGCCGGTTGCGCTATGTACGTGACTGCGGTCACAGTGGTGTGGCAGCCCCCCGGTTGGATGGAAACAGCTTGGTTTTACGGCCAAGATGTTTGAAAATCCGGGGGATTGCCACACCAGCGTGCGCGCTGGTTCGCAATGACAGAGCGTTTTCTAACAGCCCCGTAAAAACATAGGTTGGCAGCTTAATTGCCCCCACCGCCCAGAATTTTTTCCGCATTCTCCACCCGTTCCTTTGCGGGCGGTGCAATGCCTGCAAGGGGATAGGAAATCCCCAGCTTTTCCCACTTGAAAAGGCCCATGGTGTGGTAGGGCAGGACCTCCACCCGCTCCACATTGTGCAGAGTGTCCAGGAAGGCCCGCATGGCGTGCAAATCTTCATCAAAGTCCGTCCACTCCGGCACCAGCACGTGCCGGACCCAGACGGTTTTTTTGATCTCATCCAGATAGCGCAGCAGCTCCAGAGTATTGTCCCCGGTGACGCCGGTGAGGGCCTTGTGGCGCTGGGGATTCATCTGTTTCATATCCACCAGCAGCAGATCGGTCACAGCCATAAGCGCCTGAAATTTGGAGAAGAAGGGCTCCGTCTTCGTGAAGGGGTGCCCAGCAGTATCAATGCAGGTGTGGACGCCCTGCGCCTTTGCTTTGGTGAACAGCTCCAGCAGAAAGTCCAGCTGTAATAGGGGCTCCCCGCCGCTGACGGTGATGCCTCCATTCTTGCCCCAGTAGCCCCGGCAGCGCAGGGCCTTTTCCAGCAGCTCGTCGGCGGTGCAGCTGTGGGCGCTGGGGTCGTTCAGGTCCCAGGTGTCCGGGTTGTGGCAGAATTTGCAGCGCTGGGGGCAGCCCTGCAAAAAAATCACATACCGAACCCCCGGCCCATCCACAGAGCCGAAGCTCTCCAAAGAGTGGACGCGGCCATAGGTTTGCGATGCTTCCATATGTTTGTCTCCTTTTTGCATTTTCATGTAAACACAGGATTCCCCCGGGGCGGTTTTTCCATGCCCCGGGGGACTTTTTCTGACTTTGCGAGGAATTTACAGTGTCTCGTGGCAGGTGCGGGAGATGACGTCCAGCTGCTGCTCACGGGTCAGGTCGATGAACTTCACGGCGTAGCCGGAGACGCGGATGGTGAAGTTCTGGTACTCGGGCTTCTCGGGGTGCTCCATGGCGTCGACCAGCATTTCCTTGCCGAAGACGTTCACATTCAGGTGATGTGCGCCCCGGGAGAAATAGCCGTCCAGGATGTTGACCAGATTCTCGGTGCGCTCCCGGTCACTGTGGCCCAGGGCACCGGGGTTGATGGTCTGGGTGTTGGAAATACCGTCCAGGGCGTACTGGTAGGGCAGCTTGGCGACGGAATTCAGGGAGGCGATGAGGCCGGACTGCTCCGCGCCGTAGCTGGGGTTGGCGCCGGGGGCCAGAGGGGTCCAGGCCCGGCGGCCGTCGGGCATATTGCCGGTATACTTGCCGTAGACCACGTTGGAGGTGATGGTCAGGATGGAGGTGGTGGGCTCGGAATCCCGGTAGGTGTGGTAGTGCCTGATCTTCTCCAGGAAGGTCCGCAGCAGCCACACGGCGATGGTATCTGCCCGGTCATCGTCGTTGCCGTAGCGGGGGAAGTCGCCCTCCACCTGGAAGTCCGCGGCGTAGCCGTTCTCATCCCGGATGACCTTGACCTTGGCATACTTGATGGCGCACAGGGAGTCCACCACATGGCTGAAGCCCGCAATGCCGGTGGCAAAGGTACGGCGCACGTTGGTATCGATCAGGGCCATCTGGCTGGCCTCGTAGTAATACTTGTCGTGCATATAGTGGATCAGGTTCAGGGTGTTTACATAGAGTCCTGCCAGCCACTCCATGGTCAAATCGAACTTCTCCTGGACCTGGTCGTAGTCCAGGTATTCGGTCTCAATGCGGCCTGTGTTGGGGGCCACCTGCTCCTGATGCTTCAGGTCCCAGCCGCCATTGATGGCGTACAGCAGGGCCTTGGCCAGGTTGGCCCGGGCGCCGAAGAACTGCATTTCCTTACCGGTCTGGGTTGCGGAGACACAGCAGCAGATGGAGTAGTCATCGCCCCAGACAGGACGCATAACCTCGTCATTCTCATACTGAATGGAAGAGGTGGCCACGGAGATGTGGGCGCAGTATTTCTTGAAGTTCTCCGGCAGCCGGGGAGCGTACAGCACGGTCATATTGGGCTCAGGGGAGGGGCCCATGTTCTCCAGAGTGTGCAGGAAGCGGTAGTCGGTCTTGGTGACCATGTGCCGGCCGTCCTGACCGATGCCGCCCACCTCCAATGTTGCCCACACCGGGTCACCGGAGAACAGCTGCTGGTAGGAGGGGATCCGGGCAAATTTGACCATGCGGCACTTCATAACAAAGTGGTCGATGAGCTCCTGAGCAGCGGCCTCGGTGAGAATGCCCTTTTCCAGGTCTCTCTGAATATAGATATCCAGGAAGGTGGACACCCGGCCCACGGACATGGCCGCACCGTTCTGGGTCTTGATGGCGGCGAGGTAGCCGAAGTACAGCCACTGGACCGCCTCATGGGCGTTGGCGGCGGGGCGAGAGATATCATAGCCGTAGCTTTCCGCCATCTTCTTCATATTTTGCAGGGCACGGATCTGCTCGGCGATCTCCTCCCGCAGGCGGATCACATCGTCGGTCATGGTGCCGTCGCCGGTGTTCTGATGATCCCGCTGCTTCTCCTGAATCAGGTAGTCCACGCCGTAAACGGCCACCCGGCGATAGTCGCCCACAATGCGGCCACGGCCATAGGTATCGGGCAGGCCGGTGATGATGTGGGAGTGGCGGGCCTTCTTCATCTCGGGGGTATAGGCATCAAAAACCGCCTGGTTGTGGGTCTTGTGGTAGTCGGTGAAGATTTTGTGCAGCTCGGCGCTGGGCGTGTAGCCATTGGTGGTGCAGGCCTGCTCCGCCATCTTAATGCCGCCATAGGGCATGAAGGCACGCTTCAGGGGCTTGTCGGTCTGCAAACCCACAACCTTCTCCAGGTCCTTGTGGGCCTCGCTGATATAGCCGGGGCCATAGGCCAGAGGGCCGGAGACCACCTCCGTCTCCATATCCAGCACGCCGCCCTTGGCCCGCTCCTGGAGCTGCAATGCCTGTAAATCCGCCCACAGGGTATTGGTGGCATCGGTGGGGCCTGCCAGGAAGCTCTCGTCCCCGTCGTAGGGAAGATAGTTGTCCTGAATGAATTCCCGGACGTTGATCTCATAGCGCCACTGGGTGCCATGGAATCCGTCCCAGGCGGGGGTTGTCTGATCCTTAAATTCTGTATACATATGCTTCCTCCTCGGAAATTCTGGGGCAGCGCTGCTGCCAATGACTAAAATAAATAATGAAAAGGTGTCTCCGCAATAAACTTTAGGTCCGTCTGCCCGGGGACGCTTTGGAGGGAGCGCCTGCTTCCGGGCAGACGGAATAGGAGGTATTTCGCCTGCTGCGACGGAAAGCCCTGCCGCCCGTTGGGAGAGGTCGGACGGTCTTTTTGCACGGTTAGTTACTGCTAATCGTGACTTCAAAAGAAAGGGGCTGCATCGCAGTCCGGCAGGATTGTTAGCGCATGCTAACCACCGAGCAGATAGTATCATAGAATGCTCAGGATGTCAATAGGTGTTCGAAGGCAATACCCTTGAGGCGGGGGAATTCGACTTTTTGGGGCCCGTTCATGGAAAATCCATCCTTTTCGTGCAAAATGTATCAATAAAAGTGGAACGATTTGGAGGAAATATGCAAAATATACGAAAAACTTCGTTGCCCCGGCAACGAAATAGGGAAACAAAGGTTGATTCTTGCCGCCGGATAACTTACAATAGTAGCGCAATATTTCCTGGGGGCTCTCTGCTTCCGGGAAAATCTGAGTGTAATAAGGAGAGGTACACATGGAAATCAAAACATTCCATGGCGGTGTCCATCCGGCGGAGCACAAGGAGCTTTCCAAGGAAAGCCCCCTGACGCAGCTGCTTCCCAAGGGTGAACTGGTCTATATGACCAATCAGCACATCGGCAAGCCCGCTTCCCCCGTGGTGAAGAAGGGTGACCGTGTTCTGGCGGGTCAGATTATCGCAGAGGCCGGCGGCTTCGTGTCCGCCAACATCGTCAGCTCCGTGTCCGGCACGGTGAAGGCGGTGGAGCCCAGAAAGAACGCCTCCGGCGGCAGCGCCATGGCCATCGTCGTGGAGAACGATGGCGAATACACCCTGGCTGAGGGTGTGGGCGTGGAATGCGATACGAATGGCCTCACCGGCCAGGAGATTCTTTCCAAGGTCCAGAAGGCCGGTATCGTGGGTATGGGCGGCGCAGGCTTCCCCACCCATGTAAAGCTCACCGTCAAGACCCCCGAGAAGATCGACTACGTCATCGCCAACGGCGCGGAATGCGAGCCCTACATCACCTGTGACGATCAGCTCATGCGCACCAAGGCCGCCGAGATCGTGGAGGGCATGGAGTATATGCTGCGGCTGTTCCCCAATGCCAAGGGCGTTGTCGTCGTGGAAAACAACAAGCCCGAGGCCATTGCGGCCATGGAGCAGGCCTGCCAGGGTCACGACCGGGTGTATGTCCAGCCGGTGAAGACCAAGTACCCCCAGGGCGGCGAGCGCTCTCTGATCACCGTCATCACCGGCAAGCACCTGAAGCTGGGTATGCTCCCTGCCGATGCCGGCTGCGTAGTGGACAATGTGGCGACAATCTATGCCATTTACCGGGCTGTGAAGTTCAATGAGCCATTGATGGAGCGGGGCTTCACCGTCTCCGGCGATGCGGTTCAGAACCCCGGCAACTTTATTGTCAAGATCGGCACCAGCCATCAGGAGCTGGTGGATGCCTGCGGCGGCTTCAAGCAGGACCCCAAGAAGGTCCTCAGCGGCGGCCCCATGATGGGCTTTGCCATGACCGGCCTGGAGGCCCCCATCTGCAAGAACAACAACGCCCTCACCTGCCTGACCGTGGATGAGGTGGAGATTGCGGAAGGCCAGATGACCGCCTGCCTGCGCTGCGGCCGGTGCAGCCGGGCCTGCCCCCTGGGCCTGTCTCCTCAGCTGATGCAGGTGGCCGCCATCCGCAAGGATTACGACCGGTACGAACACAAGCTCTATGGTCTGGACTGCATCGGCTGCGGCTGCTGCACCTACGGGTGCCCCGCCAAGCGGCCTCTGATGCAGCTGTTCAAGACCACCAAGGCCGAGATCATGGCCACGAAGAAGCGCTAAGGAGGGCTGCATAATGGATAACCTTTATAATCTTTCCTCCTGCCCCCACGTCCGCAGCAAGCTGACGACCCAGGGCGTCATGACCGACGTGCTCATCGCCCTGCTGCCCACCGCCATTTTGGGCGTGGTGTTCCATGGATTCCAGGCCTTCCTGGTGATCGCTCTGTCCATGTGCAGCGCCGTGGTGACGGAGTACCTGTTCAATGTGGTCACCAAGCGGAAGCAGACCATCTATGACCGCAGCGCCATGGTCACCGGCCTGCTGCTGGCCCTGACCATGCCTGCCAAGGTGCCCTTCTATCTGCCGATTCTGGGCTCCGTATTTGCCATTCTGGTGGTCAAGGGCCTCTTCGGCGGTCTGGGCCACAATATTATGAACCCCGCTCTGACGGGCCGTGCCTTCCTGCTGATTTCCTTCGGCAGTATGATGACCCAGTACTCCGTGGACGGCGTGTCCGCCGCGACCCCCCTGGCGCTGCTGGGTCAGGGCCAGACCGTGGAGCTGCTGCCCATCCTCATGGGCTCTGCCAGCGGCGTTATCGGCTCCTCTGCCCTGGGCCTGATCCTGGGCGGCATTTACCTGCTCCTGCGCGGCGGCATTACCTGGGAGATCCCCGCCTCCATGATTGCAACCACCTGGCTGTTCCTGGTGATCTTCGGTGGCCATGGCTTTGCCCCCAGCTACATCCTGCCCCAGCTCTTCGGCGGCGGACTGCTGATGGCAGCCTTCTTCATGGCAACGGACCCCGTGTCCTGCCCCTCTACGAGAGACGGCCAGCTGGTCTTCGGCATTTTTGCCGGCCTGCTCATTGGCCTGTTCCGGGTCAAGGGTGCCTCTCCTGACTCCACCACCTATGCCGTGCTGATCGCGGACCTGGTGGGCCCCGTCATTGACGATCTGATCATCCCCACCCCCTTCGGCTACCGCATCCCCAAGGAGCGGAAGAAGGCCATTCCCAAGCCCGTGATCATCCTGCTGGTCATCACCCTGGTGGCGGGCCTGGCCCTCAGCGGCGTGTATGTGCTGACCAAGGATACAATCGCCGAGAATCAGGCTCTGGCCAACAAGGCGGCCCTTATGGAGGTCCTGCCCGAGGCTGCGGACTTTGTAAGCGACGATGACCTCCAGGCCAAGATCTCCGCCCAGGGCGATACCTACGGAGCTGACTTCGGCGGCGCCAAGATCGAATCCGCCGCCGTGGGCGTGGACGCCTCCGGCAATTCCGTGGGCTACGCCGTTACCGTCTTCAATTCCGACAGCTATGACGGCGGCCTGACGTTGGTTGTCGGCATCCGGGAGGACGGTACCGTGAACAGCATCTCCTTCACCGAGCTGCATGACACCGCCGGTATGGGCATGAAGTGCGGCGATCCCGAATTCAAGGATCAGTTCAACAATGTAAAGGTCGAGAAGTTCACGCTGAACAAGGCCGGCGGCTCCACCGAGGACGATGTGATCGACTCCGTCTCCGGCGCGTCCATCACCTCCGGCGCTGTGGTCAACGCCGTCAACGCCGCACTGGACTTCGTGTCCGACCGTATCGGTTAAGGAGGGATAGTATGAAACCCTATGCAGAACGTCTTTACAACGGCATTGTGAAGGAAAACCCCGTATTCGTACTGATGCTGGGTATGTGCCCCACCCTGGCCGTTACCACCTCTGCCATCAACGGCCTGGGCATGGGCTTGTCCTCCCTGGTGGTTCTGGCAATTTCCAATCTGGTCATCTCTTTGCTGCGCAACATCATCCCCGATGATGTCCGGCTGCCTGCCTTCATCGTCATCGTGGCTTCCTTCGTCACCGTTGTGGAGCTGCTGATGGAGGCATACCTGCCCAGCCTCTATTCCGCTTTGGGCATTTACATCCCCCTGATCGTGGTCAACTGCATCATCCTGGGCCGCGCCGAGGCCTATGCCTCCAAGAATCCCCCTCTGCCCAGCCTGTTTGACGGCATTGGCATGGGCCTGGGCTTCACCATCGGCCTGACCATCATCGGCACCATCCGGGAGGTCCTGGGCAACGGCTCCTTCTTCGGCATTGCCATCCCCGGGTATGAGCCCATGGCTTACTTCGTCCGGGCGCCCGGCGCCTTCCTGGTGCTGGCCATTCTGGTTGCCATTATGAACGCCAGCGGCATCAAGAACCGGGCCAACAAGATGACCGAGGGCTGCGACGGCTGCTGCGCCAGCTGCTCCAGCTCCTGCGACAAGAAGGAGGGCTAAGCAATGAGTCTGATCATGATCATCGTCACCACGGCCCTGGTGAACAACGTGGTGCTCAGCCAGTTCTTGGGCATTTGCTCCTTCCTGGGCGTGTCCTCTCAGAAGAAGGCTTCCCTGTCTCTGGGCCTGGCCGTTACCGCCGTGCTGACCGTCTCCTCCGCCGTGGCAAGCCTGCTGTATGACCATGTGCTGATGCCTCTGGGCCTGGACTACCTGAAGACCATCGTCTTCATTCTGGTCATTGCCGCTCTGGTGCAGATGGTGGAGATGTTCCTGAAAAAGAACGCCCACGCGGTCTATCAGGCCCTGGGCATCTACCTGCCCCTGATCACCACCAACTGCGCCGTGCTGGGCGTGGCCCTGACCAATGTGCAGAACGGCTATAACCTGATCCAGAGCATCTTCGCCGGCTTCGGCACTGCTGTTGGCTATACCGTGGCCATCGTGCTGCTGGCCGCTGTCCGGGAGCACCTGGACGAGGATGCCATTCCCGCCCCCTTCCGGGGCGCACCCATTGTGCTGCTGTGCGCAGCCCTGATGGCCATGGCCTTCGTGGGCTTCAGCGGCCTGGCCTAAGGAGGAAGAGATATGCAGGGAATTCTGATTGCAACGCTGGTTGTCGGCGTTGTGGGTTTGGTCCTGGGCCTGGCCCTGGTGACCGCCAGCAAGAAATTCTATGTGGAGACCGACGAGCGGGTCACCCAGGTCCGGGAGTGTCTCCGGGGCGCCAACTGCGGCGCCTGCGGCTATGCCGGCTGTGACGCCGTGGCCGAGGCCATTGTCAAGGGCGAGGCCCGTGTGGACGCCTGCCCCGGCAACAGCACCGAGAACATCGCCAGGATCGCCGCGATCCTGGGCAAGGAAGCCATTGACCAGGACCCCCAGGTGGCCTACGTCCGCTGCGCGGGCACCTGCGAGGCCACCAAGGCCAAGGCGAACTACGTAGGCCTGCAGGACTGCCGCGCGGCCGTCCTCTCCGGCGGTTTGGGCTTCATGTCCTGTGACTATGGCTGCATCGGCCTGGGCAGCTGCGTGAAGGTCTGCCCCGAGGGCGGCATCTCCATTGAAAACGGCATTGCCCACATCAATGCATCCAAGTGCATTGGCTGCGGCGTGTGCGCCAAGACCTGCCCCAAGCACGTCATTGAGATGCACGACCGGGTGACCAAGGTCGCCGTGAGCTGCTCCAACCACGACCGCGGTCCCGCCGTGAAGAAGGTCTGTGTGGCCGGCTGCATCGGCTGCGGCATCTGCGTCAAGCAGTGCGAGCAGGGCGCTGTGACCCTGGAGAACAACCTGGCCACCGTGGACCCCGAAAAGTGCGTTGCCTGCGGCAAGTGCGTAGAAAAGTGCCCCACCAAGGCCATTCATTTCGTACAGTAAAAAATCGAAAAGCCACCGGCCCGTTCGGAAAAAGCAGGCCGGTGGCGCAAAAAAGCACCCTCCCGATCAAAATCGGAAGGGCGCTTTTGTTATGTCCGCATCAGGCCCAGTGCCAGGAGCAGCAGGCCAACGGGGAGCAGCAGGAGCACACCCAGGCCCATGAAGACGCACACACCGGCCACGGGTAGGGCGACGGTCATCAGCACCACGCCGATGAGCTTTGCCAGGCCCCAGGTCATGCGCAGGGCCAGACCCACACCCTTAAAGAACAGCCAGAGAATAAAACCAACCAAAATCAGAGAGATCAGCATTTTTTGTTCCTTTCCTCGGACGGGAGCCGAAACGTCTGTTTGTCCAAACCAACGATCTGCGGCACGCCTACCGCTCCTTTCGTTGGAGTGGCTATAGTATAGCACCGGCAGGCAAAAACGGAAAGGGTGTTTCGGGGAAAATAAAGGTGCCTATTTTCCACATTTCAGGAAAATAGGCACCCTTCGGGTCATTCCGTTTTCGAGAGCACCGTGCTCTGGGCGAAGGTCTTCTCGTTCAGCACCGTGCCGGTTTCATCCCGGACGGTGATCCGCAGCTGCCCGGAGGTCTCCAGTCCGGAGGGGGTCACCCCAAGATTCTCCAGCAGGCGCAGGATAGAGGCGTCGGAAAAGTCCTCCGAGACGGCTGCCTCTACCGTGAAGGGCTCCATGGCTGCCAGGGTGAGCAGCTGCCCGGCAGTCTCCCCTGCGGCCATCTGCTGCTTCAGAAAGTTTACATAACTTTCGTATTCGAGATCCCACCGTTCATGCCCCTGCTCCGCCCGGCGGTCCTCCAGGCCGCACTGCTGCCGCAGAAAATCGCCCATGCAGGCTGTGGCCTTCATGGCCCCGGCGGGGTTCAGGTGGCTGCCGTTGTCATACCAGTCCGTTGAAAGGTCCATAAGCCCCATATACTGCATATTCAGCGTCTTCGCCCCAAGCCTTTCCCCCAGCGCAATGGCGGCGTTGCAGTCCAGCTGCCACTGCTCGTAAATCTGGCAGGGCAGGTAGACAAGCACGGGCACGATGTCGTTTTCCTGGCAGTAGGTCACAAACCGTTCCACATAGGTCAGAGCCAAGGAGCTCTCCTCCCGGCACGCGGTCTCCGGCACCAGGGGCTCCTGGGCCAGGGGATACAGCCCGGCGCGGATCTGGCCGCCCTTTTCCGGGGAGTAGGCGCGTTCGCCCCGGAGGCCTCGGCGGACCATCCCGCTGTCCAGCTCCTTCCACCGGTTGTGATACACATCCAGCGGGAACAGCATCTCTGCCCGGGTACCGCTTTCTTCGAACAGGTCCTGCACGGCCTCTGCCTTCGTCCGGGACAGCGGATAAATATCCAGCAGCTCATGGGCAAGCCCCAGCTCCATTTCCGTCAACTGGGAGCCTGCAAACAGCACATCCAGCACCGCGACCTTTGGCTTGCGGTATTGGGTAGCCAGCCGCAGCTCCCAGTAGCTCGCCGCAATGGAGGCGCCGTGGCCCCCAAGGTTGTAGGAGGTCAGCCCATAGTCCTTCCACAGGACCATGGGAAACACATCGTTGACCATATGGCTGGAGCCGAAGAAAAGCACATCGTATTCCCGGTCGTCCTGTAAAAAGGGCCCGTTCTTTTGGGGGCCATCCACAACGGCAAGGGCCCTTCCGAAAAAGGCCACTCCGGCAAGCACCAGGGCCAGCAGCACCAGAATGCTGACGAACCGTTTAAAACTTGAAATAAATGAAGCTGGATGCATCAAAGCCGTTCCCCCAAATTCCAAAAATAAAAATCGTCAGAATGATGGCCGCCAGGGCCAGTTCCCGGAAGAGCCAGTTCTGGGAGGTAAACCATTTTTTTAGGTCCTTTCCCCGGTATTGCAGACCGTCCACCAGGATCAGCACCGCCGTGCACAGAACCAGCGCCCAGATATCCTGCCGGTCCAGGCCCATGGTGTAAAAGGCCTGCCCTACGAGGTCCGTCGGATGCAGCTGCGTTACGATATGCTTCAGCATGGCTGCAGCTGTGCCCAGGCCCTCTGCGCGGAAAAAGAGCCAGCCAAGGTCCACCAGCAGGAAGGTGATCAGCATTCGGAAGAGCTTATAGGATGCCGCCTGCCGGTTCACGCGGAGCACGTCCAGCGCTTTTTCCCGCAGAGGCTTTGTCAGTCCGCCGAAAATCTGATAGAAGCCGTGAATGGCCCCCCACAGCACAAAGGTCCACAGTGCCCCGTGCCACAGGCCGCTGACCAGAAAGACAATGAGGACATTGCGGTACTTCTTCCAGGAGGCGCACCGGCTGCCCCCCAGGGGAATATAGACATAGTCCCGGAACCAGGAGCTCAGGGAGATATGCCACCGCCGCCAGAACTCCTGGACAGATTGGGCAAAATAGGGGGTATCGAAGTTTTTGGGCAGGTGGATGCCCAGCATCTCCGCCCCGCCGATGGCCATATAGGAGTATCCTGCGAAGTCGCCGTAGATCTGCAGGGCGTAGACGGCTGTGGCGAACACCAGGAAGATGCCGGAATAGTTTTCAAAAGCCCCGTAGACCGTATTCACCAGCACCGCCGCCCGATCTGCAATGCAGAGCTTCAGGAAGAAGCCCCAGGTCATGGTGAGAAAGCCCCGGCGCAAAGCGTCAAAATCCGCCTTCTTAGGCCTTTCGTACTGGGGAAGCAATTGGTCCCCCCTGCCGATGGGCCCGGAAAGGAGCTGGGGAAAGAAGGACACAAACAGCGCAAACCGCAAAAAGTTCTTCTCCGGCTTGTATTTGCCCCGATACACATCGATGAGATACCCCGCCGCCTGGAAGGTGAAGAAGGAGATGCCCGCCGGCTGCAAAAGGCTCACCCGGGGCATGGGCTCTCCCAACCCCAGAGCCCGGGTCAGGGCGTTGATGCTGTAGAGGCCGAAGTCCAGGTATTTGTACACCAGCAGAGCACCCAAGGTTCCCCCCAGGCCCAGCCAAAACAGCCACCGCCGCTTTTTTTGCCCCAGCAGCAGCCCGGCCGCATACACCAGCACCGTCAGCCCCAGCAGCAGCCAGCAGAATTGCGGGCCCCAGCTGGCATAGAACACATAGCTTGCCACCAGCAGAAGCCCATTGCGCCACTTTGTAGGTGCAAGCTGCGTCAGCACCAGCACAATGGGGAAAAACAGCAGAAAGCTGTAGGAATTGAAGACCATAGTCCCTCCTGCGGCGAAATCTCGCCTTTTTCATCCAGTATATCACAGAATGAGAGTCTGAGCAAGCAGCTTCTTGCCTTCGACAAGACGATTACGACGGTATCCGGGAGGCTGCCTTTGGGGCGGTTCATGCTTGCGCAGGAGCACGGCGCGCTTTCCGAATGAAACCTGCCTTTATCGAAATTCGACCCTTGAAATGCTTTACTTGCGCCACATAATATGGTATTATATGGAATAGTTCCCGGCGATGCGGGATACTGCACACGTTCCGGGCCCATTGTACAAAAATGAGAGGTTTGCATGTTATGAAGCCGGTCCTTGCTTTTTTATTGCCTTTTCTGATGCTGATAAATCTATCCGCCTGTTCCGGAGCACAGGCCCCGGTTCGGGAGACCGCCCCTGTGACCACCTCTGCTGTGGAGATAACGCCGGAGACCGAAGCTTCTGCGGCGGTTCCGGAAACGGAACCCGTCCTGGAGGGCGGCCTCTTTTTAAAGGTATCCTCCATTACCTTCTCCCTTGTGGGAGAAAACGACGATATTTATCTGGGTGTGATCCCCAGAGAGCTGCTGACCTGGGAAAGTGACGCACCCGAGATCATTGCGGTGGACAACGGTGTCCTGACGGCAAAGGGCGTAGGGTCTGCGACCATTCGGGCCACCTACGGTGACCGCCAGGTACAGTGCAGCGCAAGCTGCCTGGCACAGACACAGGACGAGCTGAGGCAGTTGGATTCTGCCATCCTCTCCGCGCCGAACCGCCTGCTGCCGGAGGTGAATCTGACTTCTCCCTGCACGGCTTTTGACGATTCCGCCATTTTGGGAGATTCCATTACCTATTTCCTCTGGCAATACGAAAACACCGTGCATTACCTGGGAGATATGACCTTCGTTACCCGCCAGGGCATCAGCCTTCACGGCCTGGTGGATCGGTTCAAGAATATGTATTATGAAGGCGTCGAAACGAATATTGAGGATATCATCGCAAAGGTAGATGCTTCCCGGGTCTATATTCTGCTGGGGTGCCTGGATTTTCAGGTTCCCGCGTCTGCAGCTCAGCTGATGGAGCACTGGGAAAAGCTGTGTGATCTCATTGCGGAAAAAGCTCCCGAAAAGGAGATCATCCTTATTTCCAACATTCCAGGCTATACCCCGGGAATGCAGCCCACCCAGTACAATCTGGATGTGGCGCAGATCACGCCGCAGCTTCGGCAGCTTGCAAGGGAGCGGGGCTATGGCTTCCTGGACCTTGGCTACTACATCCAGGATCCTCTGGGGAGAATGCCAAAGATCTACAGCAAGGACGAATTCCATATGAATGACGCAGGGAGCCTCGTCTGGATCCGGCTTTTGCGGTATTCCGCATACCTGGAGGCGGCGGGCGGAAGCCTGACCTGAGCTTTGGCGGCGATGGCCAATGAAACGCCATCCTATGGAACACTGATTATGGAGGAACCAACGAAATGACGCAGATCACCTTTCAGCAATTAAAAAAGCTGTCCAAGACGGATGCATCAGCGCTCCCGCAATATTCCCTGGCGGTGCTCGGCGACTGCGCGACCCAGCACCTGGCCACGGCCCTGCGGGGCTATGGCGTTTCTGTCGGCATGCGCCTGAATGTATTCGATGCGGACTATGATCAGATCGATGCCCAGGTCATGGCCCCGGACTCCGAGCTGTATCGCTTCGCCCCCCAGGGGGTGCTGCTCCAGATGTGTACCGAAAAGCTCCAGGAGGCCTTCTACGATCGCCCGCCGGAGGCAAGGGCTTCCTTTGCGGAGGATACCTATGCCAGGATCCGGCAGATATGGAGCCGGATCGGCAGCCGCATTCCCGCGACGGTCCTGCAGTGTAATTTTCCTCTGATCGACGACGGGGTATTTGGCCAGTTCGGCAATAAAACCGAGCAGTCCTTCCTGTTCCAGCAGCGCAAGCTCAATTATCTTTTGATGCAGGGCTGCCAGGAGGCAAAAAATACATTCCTGATCGATCTGGACGCACTCCAGACGGCACTGGGCAGAAGCACATTTGCCGATCCGAAGCTGTACTATGTTGCAAAAATGCCCATTTCCCTGGCCGCGCTCCCCGCTGCTGCGAAGCTGGTGGTGGATGTGGTGCGGTCATTGCAGGGAGCGGTCAAAAAATGCCTGGTGCTGGATCTGGACAACACCCTTTGGGGCGGTGTGATCGGAGACGACGGCCTCAGCGGGATCCAGATCGGAGAGCTTGGTACCGGCCATGCCTTCTCGGATTTCCAGAAATGGCTGAAGGAGCTGAAAAACCGGGGGATCCTCCTGACGGTCTGCAGCAAAAACAACGAGGACACCGCAAAGGAGCCCTTTGAGAAGCATCCGGAGATGGTGCTGCGGCTGGAGGACTTCTCCATGTTTGTGGCAAACTGGGAGGATAAGGCCCGGAATATCCGCACCATCCAGCAGTCCCTGAACATCGGAATGGACAGCATGGTATTTCTGGATGACAACCCCTTTGAGCGGGAGCTGGTGAGAACCATGATCCCGGAGATCACGGTCCCGGAGCTTCCGGAGGATCCGGCGCTGTATTTGCAGTACCTGCGGGGCCTGGACCTGTTTGAAACCGCCTCCTATTCCAGGGAGGATGCCGGGCGCACGGAGCAGTACCGGGAGAAGGCCCAGCGGGCTGCCTTTGAAGCGGCCTTCCAGTCCTACGACGACTATTTGGAGGCTCTGCAAATGCGCGCATCCGCAGCCGCCTTTGACCCGTTCCATTACCCCCGGATCGCCCAGCTGACCCAGCGCTCCAACCAGTTCAACCTGCGGACCGTCCGCTATACCGAGGCGGAGATCGAGGCCCTGGCCCAGGATGACAGCCGCATCGGCCTGTATTTCACGCTGAAGGACAAATTCGGAGACCATGGACTCATCAGCGTGGTGATCCTGGAGAAGCAGCCGGAGGACACGCTGTTCATCAGTGAGTGGCTCATGAGCTGCCGTGTCCTGAAACGGGGCATGGAGGAGTTCATTGTGGATAAGATCCTGTCGGTGGCTGCACAGCAGGGCTTCCGCCGGGTCGTCGGCGAATATATCCCCACACCGAAGAATGCGATGGTCAAGGACCTTTATGAACAGCTTGGCTTTGCCAGACTGGAAAACGGCCGGTTCCAGGCAGAGGTTTCCGGCTTCCCCTATCACAAGACCTTTATTACGGAGGAATGAAACATGACACGGCAAGAAATTTTTCAGAAGCTCAACGAGATCTTTTCCGATGTGTTTGACGAGGAGATCGTGGTCACTGACGAGACCACCTCTGCAGACATTGAGGACTGGGATTCTCTGACCCACATCACCCTGATCGCAGAGGTGGAGAGCGCCTTTTCCATCAAATTCTCCATGAAAGCAGTGCTGGACATGAAAAACGTGGGAGAAATGGCAGACCTGATCGAAAAAAGCCTGGCATAAGCCCATGCCGACACCCTACCAACTATAAGAAAGGAGGGGCCGCGTTTGGTCTTTTCCTCGGCAGTATTTTTGTTTGCTTTTTTACCGCTGACGATTTTCGGATATTTTCTGCTCCCCCGGAAGTGGCGCAATGCATACCTGATGCTTGCATCCCTGGTGTTCTATGCCTGGGGCGAGCCGAAGTTCGTGCTCGTGATGATCGCCTCCATTCTGATGAACTACCTGTTTGGACTTTTGGTCGTCAAAAAGGAGGACGAAGCCTGTCGGAAGCGGATCCTGGTGCTGACGGTCATCGCCAATCTGTCGCTGCTGTTCGTCTTTAAATATCTGAATTTCACCGTTGCGAACCTGAATGTGCTTTTTCACGGACGGATCCCCCAGACCCATATTGTCCTGCCCATCGGCATTTCCTTCTTCACCTTTCAGGCCATGTCCTATGTATTCGATGTCTCCATGGGGCGCGGAAAGGTCCAGAAAAACCCGCTGAATGTGGCGCTGTACATTGCACTGTTCCCGCAGCTGATCGCCGGGCCCATCGTCCGCTACCAGACCGTTGCCGATGAAATACAGGATCGGAACGAGAATCTGGAGGACTTCGCAAGAGGAATCCGGAGATTCGTCATAGGTCTTGGCAAGAAGATGCTCCTGTCCAACAGCATTGCGCTGCTGGCGGACCAGACCTTTGACTGCGCCGCCCCCGGAAGCCTTTCCGTTGCGACGGCGTGGCTGGGTGCGCTGGCGTATGCCTTCCAGATCTACTTCGATTTTGGCGGCTATTCCGATATGGCCATCGGGCTGGGCCTGATGTTTGGATTCCATTTTGACGAGAATTTCAATTACCCCTATATCTCCAGAACCGTATCCGAGTTCTGGCAGCGCTGGCATATTTCCCTGAGCTCCTGGTTCCGGGATTACCTGTTTTATCCCGTCTCCCGGAAGGCGGTGCCCCTGGGCCAGAAGGCCAGAAAGCGCTGGGGAAAAACGGTGGGCCGCCTGGTGCCGTCGGTGATCGCCCTTTCCGTGGTGTGGCTCAGCACCGGCATCTGGCACGGTGCCAGCTGGACCTATATCCTGTGGGGCGTGTATTACGGCATTCTGTTAATCTGCGCCCTGATTTTTGCGCCCCTGTCCAAGAAGCTGGCAAAGGGTCTGCACATCCATACCCAGTCCGTTCCCTTTGCGGCCTTTCAGATCCTGCGCACCATGATCCTGGTGCTGCTGGGTTATGTGCTGTTCCGCTCCACCTCCATGCACCGGGCGCTGGAGTATTTCGGAGCCATGTTTGGCCTGACGGGAAACGCTGCGGCAGACGGTGCTGCGGCGACTGCGCTGAAAAATCATGCCTCGGCACTGATCCTGTGCGCGTTGGCATCTACCCCCATAGCCTGCTGGGTTCAGAAGCATACGGGGAGGTTCGGCAACTCTGACGCCGTGAAAAACGCCGTTTGCGGGGTGATTTTCCTGGCAGCAGTGGCCTGCATCGTCAGCTCCTCTTATAATCCCTTTATCTATTTTGCGTTCTGAGCGCCCTGCGGAAAGCCTGGGCCTATGAGGAAAACGGAAAAGAAGGTGGAATTTGTGAAAAAGAAGGCAATTATGCTGCTCCTGGCAGTGGCGGTGATCGGATCGCTCTGCGCCTGTGGGGCCAGATCCGAAACGGCACCCCCTGCGGAAACTGCTGCGACCGTTGAACCGGCCACGGAAATGACTGTGGAGGCGGCCCCGGATGAGACCGCGGAGACGGAGCCCACCGTTATGGAGGGGGATCTGTTTTTAAAGGCCTCCTCGGTGACCTTTTCCCTGGTTGGAGAACAGGAGGACATCTATCTGGGGGTGATCCCCCGGGAGCTGGTGAGCTGGGAAAGCGACGACCCGTCCGTCGTTTCCGTTGAGAATGGCGTTCTGACTGCCACCGGTGTCGGTACCACGATCGTCCGCGCATCCTATGCAGACCGCAGCGTCTCCTGCACGGTCGACTGCCTGGCAGAGACAGAGGAAGCTTTGCTGCAATTGGATACGGACATCCTCTGCGCGCCGAAGCGTTTGCCGCCGGAGGTAGATCTGGAAGAGCCCTGCACCTATTTTGACAACAGTGCTATTGTTGGCGATTCCATTACGTTTATCATGTTCCAGTGGGAGAGCAAATCGAACTACCTGGGGGACATGCTGTTCCTGGCCCGGGGCGGCACCAGCCTCAACGGAATCGTCCACCGGTTCAGCAACATCTATTACAAAGGCACAGAGGCCAACCTGGAGGATGCCATTCAGCAATCCGGTGTGGAGCGGGTCTACTTCCTGCTGGGCTCCAATGACATCGGAGACCCCAGTCAGCGGCTTCTGTACTTCGAAAACTGGGACATTATGCTGGAGCGGATCCGGGAGAAGAGCCCCGATGTGGAAATAATCATGATCTCCAATCTGCCCCAATACGACGATCTGGACAGACCGGAGCGGACGCAGCCACATATCCGGACCTACAATGAGCTGATGGTGGAATACAATGCCCAGCTACGGCAATACGCCGAAGAGCATGGCTGCGGTTATCTGGATCTCAGCTATTACATCCAGGACCATTTCGGAAGAATGGCAAAGATATACCACCAGGACAACTACCATCTGAATGAGGCCGGCTGCCTGAGCTGGATGAAGGTACTGCGCTATTACGCAAAATACGAACTTGAGGGAGGCACTCTGTCATGAAAAAAATAATTGCCCTGCTATTGGTTTTTGTAATGCTGCTTACGGTTTCCGCCTGCGGAAGCACGAAAAAAAGTCTGGATATCGATGCGCTTTACGGCAGCCTGGAGCAGTATCTGCCGGAGATGTTTGAGCCGGACGAGGACACCCTTCTGAACTTCCTGGGTGTTCAGACTGCGGACTGCACCAAGTATAAGATCGCCATCTGCGCAGAGGGACTGCGGGTGGACGAGGTCTGGCTGATCGAGGCAAAGGACCAGGCCGCCCTGGAGCGGCTGCAGACTCTGGCCAACAACCGGATCCAGTCCAAGCTGGACGAAACGGTGTCCTATGTGCCCGACCAGTATCCCATTGTCCAGCAGGCACAGGTTTTGACTGACGGGTTGTATCTGGCGCTGTTCATCTCTCCTGAGGTTGAAAGCATGGCCGCCGCCTTTGAGGCTGCCCTTCAGTGAGCGGACCTGCGGGCAAGCGCAAGCGGAGGAGTGACTGCAAATGAAAAAACACAATATGGCAGCTGCGATCCTGTTTTGCGGCTTCCTGGCCGTCATGGCTTTGAGCTATCTGCTTCCCCAAAAGACCTTCTCCGATTCGGAGCGCCGGTACCTGGCGCAGATGCCGAAGTTCCAGTGGAAAACCGTTTCCACCGGAAAATGGGGAGGCGAGGTGGAGACGTACCTGACGGATCATGTCCTGGGCAGGGATCTGCTGGTGGGCATCAATGCCTACATGGAGTATTTTGCAGGCCGCCAGCAGCTGAAGGATATCTGGGTCGTGGATGAAAAGCTGGTGGAGGCCCCTGTCGCCGTGGACGAGGCGGCCATTGCCCGGAACATGAATGCCATCAACGCCTTTGCCGAAAGCGTCGGCCAGCCCATAGACCTGATGGTCGTGCCCTCCGCAGGCTGGGCCTCCGGGGAAGCGGACTATACGGATGCGGATGCCCTGGCGCGCATCGCCCAAAAGGCAGACTCGGGTGTCCGGATGCTCCCCGTGCAGCAGATCTTCGAAGGAAGACCGGAGCTGTACTACAACACAGATCACCATTGGACGAGCCGGGGGGCCTACGATGCCTACGCATGCTATATGAACGCACTGGGCAGAGATCTCCGGACAAGCTACAGTGTGACAACCGTGGATGGATTCCGGGGCTCTACCTATGCCCGCAGTGCTCTGTGGCTGACCCCGGCGGAATCTATGGAGCTCTGGCAGGGAAGCGAAGGGCTTACCGTCACCAACGGCGAGACGGAAGGCACCCACACCGGCATTTTTTATGAAGAGCGCCTGACCTCTGCCGATATGTATACCGTTTTCCTGGACGGAAACCACTCCCTTGTCCGGGTCAAAAATCCCGGAAAGGAAGGAAAGCTTCTGGTCATCCGGGATTCCTACGGAAACTGCCTGGGCGGCTTCCTGGCGGAAAGCTATGGGGAGGTCGTGCTGGTCGATCTGCGCTATTACCGCCGCCCGGTATCGGAGCTGGTGCGCGAGGAGCAGTTTGACAATATCCTCGTTTGCTACAACTGTCTGAATTTTCTGACGGATACGAATTTGCCAACACTGAAATAACGGAGGCCCCAGTCACTGGGAATGCAAAGCATGGAAATCAAAAAAGCAGCCCTGGAGGATATCCCCGAGATCGTGAAGGTATATGACATTGCCCGGATGTTTATGCGGGCCAATGGGAACCTGAGCCAGTGGGGCGGAGGGTATCCGGGGAAGGCACTCCTCCGGGGCGACATTCAGGCAGGGAACCTGTTTATTCTGTGTGCCGATGGCGTGATGGAAGGTGTCTTTGCCTTCATCCCCGGGGAGGACCCGACTTATCGGTATATTGAAGACGGCAGCTGGCACCGGAACCGTCCCTATGGCACCATTCACCGCCTGGCTTCCCGGGGCACAGCCCGTGGCGTTGCCAAGGCCTGCTTTGACTTCTGCCGGGAAAAGATCCCCTATCTGCGCATTGATACCCATGCGGATAATCACCCCATGCAAAACGCCGTCCTGCGCTACGGCTTCCGGAAATGCGGCACCATCTATCTGGCGGACGGGTCACCCAGGATCGCCTTTGACTATATGCAGGGCAAGTAAGCGAAGAGAATGCCTGTCGAATCAGAGAATATTTTAGTTACGACTGCCAGAGTACACTGCTTTCTAAATTTTATCAGTTATGACTGTGCTATGGCAATCTGAATAATTATCTGTACTGCCAAGAGCATGGAATGGAAAAATACATGAAGTTCCCCATGTACGAAAAGGAAATCAAGGACAAGAAGTACCGTGACGATCCATATGGTAGGCAAAATGTAGGGAGGTTTGACGCTTACTTCTGAACTGTGAAAACGAGAAACTGCCAAAGGAAACAATGGTGGCATTTGAACCATAAAAAGAAAAACCGCTGCAACATCCATCCCACTTTGGAATGCGTATTGCAGCGGTTTATTTGCTGGAAGCAAATTATTCGATATTTGTGATTTCCCAATCATCCTGTACCAGATGGGTAAAGCCTTTGTTTTCTTCTTCGTCAGGAACAGATGCAGTCCAGATGATTTCTCCGTTTTCACCCAGAGCAGTTATTGTTAATCCTCGCAGATCAGTGTAGCCATCGAGGTTTTCGAGCCAGATGCGTTCGCCTTTCTTGAACAGGGAACCATCAGCGTTTTCACATCCACCACTTGCGTTAGGCATTGTAAGCTCGATGCTCTTAACACCTTCTGCACCGATGGTCAGATAAAACTTAGAAAGTTCATCCTCTATGGACGGAAACTGGATTTCCTGTCGTGCTTCTTCGGTAGCGAAGATCCACCACTTGCCATTCATAAAGAGTTCAATGGTTCCCTCGGTTGCCCCGTATTGATAACCATAACCTGTACCAAAATTGGACTGATCGTCAACGGTGGGCTGTTTATTTCTATCAACCTGGGATGTGATTTCTCCATCCATAACACCACAGCTTGCTTCTATTTTGCTTTCATGGCCAGTATCAAGATACAGTGTCCCGTTCACCATAACCATAGGGATTAAGTCCCATGTTTCGGCTTCCTTTATAATCTTGATGCCATAAACATCCGCAATTCGTGCAGGATAAGTTTCAAGGATTTCACCGGAGTATTCAATTTCAATCACATCTCCGATTTCAGGTTCCGGTGATGGATGCGCATTTCTGACAGGTACTTCAATTCGGTCTGCACTATTCAGTTCCCAGCTACCTTCAACGGGCTTCACAAGATAATGGCTACCATGAATTTCCAAAATTTCAGCTTGGAACACCTGATGGGCTTCGTTGGAAAAACCTTCTATCTGAATAGTATTATTCTTGAAAACCAATCGACCAGTTTCTACCAGTTCATCAGTATTATATTTCTTTTTATCTACATAGAGGTATCCGTCAGCTTCATTAAATCTGAGGGTAAAATCGAAATATCCTCGGTCAGACAGCTCATAGCTTACTCCGTTTGCATAGTCATAGATAATGACGCGGTTGTCAATCATGCCTGAGCCCCAACTGATTGAAGAACACAACTCAGGCAAACCGTCGCCGGTGAGGTCGCAGAAATAGGCATTCCAGATGGGCATCCCCGTATAAAGTGAAGTGCTTTTACTACCCTTAACAGCCAGCATCTCTCCGTAAGTCCAACGGAAGGTCACATCTGGAAACTCGGTGAGGCTGATTTCAAGACTACCGTCCCATTTCATTTCATCAGGGGTTTCAAGGTAATCAAACCACTCTATTACGGAATTTATCTCATCCACAATACGCACTTCTACATTTTCTACTTCAATATAAACAATAATGTCCTCATTGGTGGGGTTCTGCATATTCACACCAATCTTAAACCACGTATCTTTTTCTGCATCAAATTCCACAGGCATACCATGCGTAAGATAAGTGGCTGTGTATCCGGTTTCTGCTGTCTTATTAACGGGGAACAAAAGAACTTCTGTATCACCCAATCCATCACCAGACCATATTTTGATTGAATTTCTGACTGTGCTGACTTCCTCATCCGTATATACAAATTCCTCTTGACTTCCTGCGGGAACAACAATTCGCAATGTATAGCGGTCTTGCTTAGGATTCGTTAGGAAGCAGACCGCAACGATCACACAGGCAATCACTGCCAGAATAATAATCCAGAACGCAGGTTTCTTATAATTCATCACAGACTTCACACGCTCCTTTACGCCGACCTCGCCAAAGGCAAGAGGACAAGCGGCGATCATACGGCGGTTTACGCTGCAGGCCACAAGTGCTTGCGTATAATCGGCTCTCTGCTCGTTGCCAAGTTCCTTGATGACTTTTTCATCACAGGCAAGCTCAATGTCACGGCACAACAGAACATAAGCCAGCCACATCAGAGGATTGAACCAATGGATCGTCAGCAGGAGAAATCCCAGGGGTTTCCACCAATGGTCTTTACGCCGGATGTGCGCCTGTTCATGGGCAACAACGTGTTCCATATCCTGTTCGTTCATGCTGAACGGAAGATAGATTCTCGGATTGATAATACCAAGCACAAACGGAGAGCTTACATTCTCGCTCTGGAAAATGGTGTCCTTGTAGCGAACGGCAGTATCAATTTCTCGATGCAGACGCCAATAGCTGATAACGGTATAGGTGGCTAAAAGCAGAATACCAATAATCCAAACAATGGTAAGAATAGTCATCACGTTATTACCATTGTTTGTGGGAACAGTAACACCTTCAAAATACCGATCTCCAAGATAATCATTTACCCGGTTATCAATGGGAGTAATGCCGGTCTGAACATCGAAGCTCGGCCCGGAGATTATTTTTTCAGGAAATGTTTCTGCACTTGGAATCAGGCTCAGTGCACTCTCAAAAGAAAACGGGCAGATCAGTCTGACAGCCACGATGCCCCAAAGCAGAACATTGACCCACTTGGGAGCTTTCTTCAAAACAAGTCTGAGTATCAGCACAGCCGCGACAAGCCAGCTTGCCGATATACTCATGTTAACGATTTTTAAAAACAGGTCGCTCATTATTTGCCTCCTCTCCGGATGCAGTCGATCATACGCTGCACCTCGTCAAGCTCATCTTCGGACATATCCTGATGTTTCGTAAACGCAGCGATAAAAGCAGGCAGAGAACCCTCGAATTTCTTCTCAAGCAGTTCGTCGATCTCGCACGCCTGGGCTTCCTCTTTGGAAACGAGAGAAGAAACAGTGCCATTATCATTCTTCAACACACCACGCTCTCCAAGACGCTTGATAACGGTATAAGTCGTAGTCCTTTTCCATCCGAGCTGATCCTGGCACAGCTTTACAAGCTGGGCAGCAGTAACCGGCTCATGCTCCCACATAATCAAGCAAAAACGATATTCACTTTCATGGATCTTCGGAATTTCCATATTCACAGTCCCCCCTTTTTTGTCTACACTATTAGACTCCATACACAGTCTACCACATTAGACAATCAAAATCAATAGAGTTTACAGAAAAGATACAAAAAATGCCCGCAGAATTTCTCCCACGGGCAATTGTAAGCATCAACGTATTATTGAACAGTAGATTTCATTACGAGATCAGTGTTTTTATCCACTCAATTAAATTTTTGATCTCACTTACAACATTGCCATTGATAATACTGGACAATGCAACGAACAAAGACAGAATAGTCACGATCATCATGATCCACTTCTCCCTTGTAGAATTGATTGTTGTTATTGCTATTATGGCTGTTATGACTTCAGTCTTGGCCCCCGCTTTGTTAAAGTATGTTGAAGAATCTCGTGCTCAAAAAGATAATAGCGCTATGAACGAGGTCACACACGCTATTAAGCTGGCTCTTGCAAATGAAGACGTTTATGACGAGTGTCTTGCATTCACAATGCTTACCCCTGACCATCCTATTCCGACTACATACATAATAGTAAAT
>OMEC01000156.1_pt1 | contig 40018 bp, 41 predicted proteins | sample 1673401 | NCBI WGS metagenome assembly OMEC01 (sample SAMEA103958110, study PRJEB25191) | human gut metagenome | reverse complement strand
CGTGAGACAGTTCGGTCCCTATCTGTTGCGGGCGTAGGAGATTTGAAGGGAGCTGACCTTAGTACGAGAGGACCGGGTTGGACGTACCTCTGGTGTACCAGTTGTTCTGCCAAGGGCATGGCTGGGTAGCTACGTACGGACGAGATAAACGCTGAAGGCATCTAAGCGTGAAACTCTCCCTGAGATAAGATCTCCACTGAGGCTCGACGTAGACTATGTCGTTGATAGGTCAGAGGTGGAAGTGCAGCAATGCATGCAGCTGACTGATACTAATAAGCCGAAAGCTTGACCAAAGCGCAGGCTCAGTGAGCTGGATTATGATTGCAATAAATAAGGAACAATGTTCAGTTTTCAGGGTGTATCGAAACTGTAAGAACTGCACCTTTAGCTCAGTTGGTAGAGCAACTGACTCTTAATCAGTGGGTCCCCGGTTCGAGTCCGTGAAGGTGCACCATGGCCCGTTGGTCAAGTGGTTAAGACAGCGGCCTCTCACGCCGTTAACATCGGTTCGAATCCGGTACGGGTCACCACTTAAAAAGTGTCTTGACAAAAGGCGCGAAGGACAATATAATATAGTTTGTTTTCGAGCAGCGCTCGATGACATATAGTTGGTGCTGATTAGGATGAGGGTCCACCCGTTCCCATTCCGAACACGGTAGTTAAGCTCATTTCTGTCCACAATACTTGGCTGGCAACGGCCTGGGAAGATAGATAGCGCCAACACTAAGCGACGGTCTTTTGACCGTCGCTTTTTTGTTGTGTGGATTTCGTGGAGCGCTGTGAGCTTTGTCAAAATACGGTTTAGCACATAGTTGTATATTTTTGTCTTAAGTTGTCATCTGCGTTTTGCAGAAATTGCCTGTCTGCAACGTGACGGATCATTTGCAGCGCTGAAGGACTTTAATGATCAGTGCATTGAAAATCAGGCAGCGGAAATTTAACTTTGGACAGATACCAGAAAATATGGGAACTGCAAATTTGCCTCTGTGAATACGCCGCCCTCCGACGGACACTTTGACCGCACAGGTCAGACAGCTTGACCGCTGAAATCATACACTCTCGCCGCCGGTCAGACACCCTCTGTATAATGGAATTGCATCGAAAGATGTAATCTAACAACAGGAGGAAAACACGATGACCAACTACAAAGAGATCATCAGACTTCATAGTCTGGGTCTCAACAAAACGCGCATCGCCGAGAGCTGTGGCTGCGCCCGGAGCACCGTCATCACGGCATTGCACAAGGCTGAAGAAAACGGCCTCTCGTGGAATGCGGTGAAGAACCTTAGCTCTGAGAAAGTGACCCGTAAGCTGTGCCCTGCCACATCTATGGGGCAGCGGTACAGTATGCCGGACTACGAGTGGGTCCACAAGGAAATGCAGAAGAGCGGCGTCACGCTCAGCCTGCTGTGGGTGGAGTATTGCGAACGGTGCCGCCAAAACGGTGAGCTCCCCTACAAGTCCACGCAGTTCAACAAGTACTACGCCGACTATGTTCACAAAACGAAAGCGACCATGCATCTGGAGCACAAGCCCAGTGAGAACCTCCAGGTGGACTGGGCCGGTCAGACCGCTGGGATTACGGACACGGACACCGGCGAGCGCCTGCCCGCCTATCTCTTTGTAGCAGTGCTTCCGTACAGCGGCTACGCCTATACGGAAGCGTTCCTCAACATGAAGCAGGAAGCATGGATCACAGCTCATGTTCATGCCTACAACTATTTCGGTGGAGTCACCCGAATCCTGACCCCGGACAATCTCAAGACCGGCGTCATCAAGAATACCCGCACGGAGACCGTCCTGAACAAAGCCTACCAGGAAATGGCGGAGCATTACGGCACCGCAATTATCCCCACCCGTCCACGGACACCGAAGGACAAAGCGTTCGTGGAGGGCTCCGTTGGCGTTGTCTCCACCTGGATCCTTGCTGCGTTGCGGAACCGTCAGTTTCTCTCCTTGGATGAACTGAATCGTGCAATCTGGGAAAAGCTGGCTGATTTCAATCACAAGCCGTTTCAGAAGAAAGATGGCAGCAGAGCCTCTGACTTTGAGGAAGAAAAGCTGTTCCTTCTGCCGCTACCGCCAAATCCGTTTGAGCTGGCAGAAAGGAAAACGGCCACGGTGCAATATAACTACCACATTTCAGTGGATCGCATGAACTATTCGGTCCCATACGAATACATCAAACAGAAAGTGGATGTACGACTCACCGGCTCCGCTGTAGAAATCTATTTCTGCGGTACCAGAGTGGCCTCCCACCTTTGGCTGTATGGCCGCCCCAATCAGTACAGTACGCTTGAGGAGCATATGTCTCCGGAGCACACCGCTTACCTCCAATGGAACAGTGAACGGTTCCTTCGCTGGGTGTCCTCTATTGGCGAAAATACTGCCGCTGTTGTGCGAGTATTCCTTACTGCTCACAAGGTAGAGTAGCAGGGTTACAAATCCTGCATGGCCCTCCTAAAGCTGTCTGACCACTATTCTGTGGTCCGCTTGGAGGACGCCTGTCGAAAAGCTCTACCTTCACCCCTTCTCCTAGCTTGAAAAGTGTACAGGCTATTCTGAAGTCTGAGCATGATCTGCTTCAGACGGAAGATGTGGATCCAGAACCTGTGCCTCAGAAGGCCCACAGGTTTACCCGTGGTGCTGAGTACTACAGAAGGGGGAAGAAATAATGTTCAGTAACGAAACGATTCGTAAGCTCAGAGAGATCCACATGGGCGTCATGGCAGAGCAGCTTTCTGCCCAGCTGGAAGACCCGCAGTTCCGGAATGTGCCCTTCGAGGATCGACTCGCCATGCTGGTGGATGCCGAATGGAGTGCGCGGAAAAGCAACCGGCTCACTGGCCTGATCAAGAAGGCCGGCTATGCAGATACACAGGCCAGCGTGGAGAATATCGAGTATATTGCCGAACGGCATCTGGACCGGGAGCAGATCCTCCGCTTGGCATCCTGTTCGTACATTCAGGAGGCACGAAATGTGATCATCCTGGGCGCTACCGGTGCTGGAAAGACATTCCTGGCCTGTTCCCTGGGTGTGGCGGCCAACCGGAACTTCTGCGCCGCTCGGTATCTCCGGCTGCCGGATCTTCTGGTAGAGATCGCTGTAGTCCGGAGGGATGGGACCTATCGGGAATATATGAAGCAGCTGAAAAAGGTGAAGCTGCTCATTCTGGACGAGTGGCTGCTGTACCCGCTGAAGGAGGCAGAAGCCCGGGATGTACTGGAGCTGGTGGAAGCTCGGAACAAGGTGGCGTCCACCATCTTCTGCTCCCAGTACGACACCAGTGAGTGGCATGAAAATCTGTATGATCCAACTCTGGCGGACGCAATCTGCGACCGGATCATCTACAACGCGTACACGGTTCAGATCGAGGGTGAGTCAACGCGCAAGCGCATGGGTATGACAGAGTAATTTCCCCGGCGGCCGGGTGCACCATGTGCCCGGCCGCTGTGCACCATTTGGGCGGTGTCCGTGGACCGACGTGGTGGTGCATGCACCACGGCCTCGGTGTAGGACCAGCGGAAAGGGTGTCCGTTTTCAGCGGTCAGGGTGTCGGACGGCTAACGGTCAGGGTGTAGTTTTCGGTCGGCATATTCACCTCTGGCCCGAAAACTGGGGGGAATACCTCCGGCAAGTGAATTTCATCGAGAAATTTGCTTGTTTTTGCTCACTTGCAAAAGTAAATGCAAGTTTGTAAGAAGTAAATGCAACAGCAAAGTTCAAAAACTTCGATTCACTCTTACAAATATGGGGAAATTCTCTTTTCAATGGCGTAGAATGTGTTAAAATCAATAGCATAAGGCAAGAAATCGGGAAAAAGGCAAAAAACTCCCAGAGGTCCGATTGCCGCTTACTTTTTTGTAAAGGTAAATCGCACCCCTGAAAGTTCTCTGTTTGACATCTGAAATGCTGAGGGTTACTTCTTCAGCAGCTTCGGAGACAGAACAATGTCGTTTGCCTCGATTTCGCGGATATTGAGCTTCGGCAAAATATCATCCCCGTAGATGAAGTTGAACAGTTGGTATGCAGACCGACTGTTCAGCTTTCCTCTTTTATACGAGTTGATATGAGAAAGCATCAGGTCAATATCCTCCTGCTGAAGGTCATCAAAAGATTTGCCTTTCGGCAAAACACGCCGAACCAGTTCGTGGGCTACTTCGATGCCGCCTTTTTGATAAGGGGCACTGGGATTGCAATAGAAAACAAGACTGCGAAGCTCATCGTTTTCATCCTGTTCGATGGGGACCGGATTGCTGAACTCACTGCCACGGTCAGTCAAAATGACAGGAAAGAGTCTACAATAGGTTTCCCGTCCAAACATGGCATAGAGGTCGTTGAATACATCCAAAACAGAACGGGCGGTATTGTGGTCACGCAGGAAAGCAAGAAGCAGATTGGTGTTCCGGGAAAACATAGTCAAAAGGACTTTCCCGCTCTTGTTTCCAATGACAGAGTCCATCTGAACGACAGGAACATCCGGGTTATCCGCAATGAAGCGCATAAAATCTTCGTAAGTGCGGCCTTCATAGCAGTGTCTGTCGATTTTCAGCTTTGGAGTGCTCCGCCTCGGACGCATCCTGATGATGCGTGGACAGTCCATCTTATCAGCGTCAAAAAGGCCAGCGTTTAAATAGTTATAGACAGTCTTTTCGCTGACCATCAATTCATCCGCATTGCTCATAAAGACATAACAACTATCAAATCGAGCAGAAAATTGCGGAGAAAGACCGTTTGGCGGCGATGCGCTCTCGCCATGAGACTGGAAAAACTGAGACGGAAATCGAAGAAGAATTTGAACAGAAAAAGCAGGACTTGCAAGCCAATTTACAGGACCAGCTTTCCAATACCGTAAAGACTTTCATTGAAACATCTACGCAGGATGTTGTTGAGACGGTTGAGAAGAAAATCAAGGAACGGGAAAAGACGGGTATAGAAGATTCCGTCAGGGACCACCTGAGGGGCTTCTCCCGCACGATACCGTCATTCCTGATGGCCTATGGCAATGATACCGTTACGCTGGCAACCTTCGATGCCGTTATCCCGAATCCTGAGTTCCTTGAGGTGACAAGCATTACCCTCGACCAGTTCCGTTTCCTTCGTGACGGCGGTAAGTACAAGGACGCTGAGACAGGGGAAGAAAAGGAGTTTGCGGGCAATCTCTTTGACCCGGTCGTATTCGATGACTCTGTGAAGGAATTCCTTCGGCTCAAGAAAAAGTTGGCGGATTATTTCGATGAAAAGAGTATCGAGGACATCTTCGATTATATCCCGCCGCAGAAGACCAACCAAATCTTCACCCCGAAGACAATGGTCAAGAAGATGGTGGATATGCTTGAAACTGAGAACCCCGGCTGTTTCGATGACCCGGACAAGACTTTTATCGACCTCTATATGAAATCCTGCATATACATCACAGGAATCGTCAAGCGCCTGTATCAGAGTGAGCGAATGAAGGAACAGTTCCCTGACCCGAAAGAACGCCTTCGCCATATTTTTGAGAAACAGGTCTATGGATTGGCTCCAACAGAAATCATCTATCATATTGCGTTATCCTATATCCTCGGCTTTAATGAGGGTATGGAGGACATCAAGCATAATTTCCGGCAGCTTGATGCCCTGCCCTACACAAAGGAAGGGACGCTCCAAGAAAAATTGGACGAGCTGTTCGGATAAAAACGAGAACTCCAGAATCAAATTTAGATTCTGGAGTTCTTATTTTTCAGTGTGTGATGAAACCTACACCTGCGTTTGTACGAGTAAATGCAACACTGAGATTTGTAAGACTAAATGCAATGGTGGGGTTGCATTTACTTTTGCAAACGAATTTTGCTTGTTTTTCTTAGGAAAAACCGTTGACAAATTGACTGTGCACAGATATAATAATAGAGCCGCTTTGAATGGGTTATAAGTATTTCTTCGGAAATCGCCCCCGACAGCGAGCCCGTAAATGAAGGAGTTGAAAAGAATGAACGCAATTATCGTGACTGGCGGCAAGCAGTACAAGGTGTCCGAGGGTGATGTGATCTACATCGAGAAGCTGGACAACGAGGCTGGCGATACCGTAAAGTTCGAGCAGGTCCTGGCTATCATCGATGGTGAGAAGGCTACGTTCGGCGCTCCCGTTGTGGAGGGTGCTTCCGTGGAGGCCAAGATCGTGAAGAACGGCAAGGGCAAGAAGATCCGCATCTTCAAGTACAATCCCAAGAAGGGTTACCGGAAACGTCAGGGCCATCGTCAGCCTTACACCAAGGTTGAGATCGGCAAGATCTCTGTCTGAGCATGACGACGATCACCTTCCGCAGTCAGGGCAGCCGGATCACAGGCTTTGACGTACAGGGTCACAGCGGTTACGCTGAGGCCGGTGCGGACATTGTCTGCGCGGCGATCACCAGCGCCGTTCGTCTCGTGGAGACCACGGTGAACGATGTGCTGGGTCTGGCGGCATCCGTGAAGGTGCGGGAAAGTGACGCATCGATCTCCCTCCGTCTGCCGGGAAGCCTCGGCCAGACAGCGGAGAGCACCTGTCAGGCACTTTTGACGGGCATGATGGTTTACTTTGCTCAGCTCCACGACGAGTATCCCAAACATATCGAAGTTCTGGAGGATGAATAATTCTCCCTGAAATCTACAGAAAGGATGGTCCTTTATTATGATGATGATCGGTTTGCAGTTCTTCGCCCACAAGAAGGGCGGCGGCTCCACCAAGAACGGTCGTGACTCCAACTCCAAGCGTCTGGGCGCCAAGCGCGCGGACGGCCAGTTCGTCAAGGCCGGCAACATTCTGGTGCGTCAGCGCGGCACCAAGATCCATCCCGGCACCAACGTGGGCATCGGCACTGACGATACCCTGTTCGCCAAGGTGGACGGCACCCTGCGCTTTGAGCGTCTGGGCAAGGATCGGAAGCAGGCTTCCGTCTACGCCGCTGAATAATCCGCATTTTAAAAGCTCCGGTCGAAAGACCGGAGCTTTTGCCATTTCCAACAACATATACCTACTCAAACAATAGGATTTATAAGGATCATCTCTTGAAATACCGATTATGACTGTGCTACAATAACACGGAAAAACGATTGTGAGGGAAACGATGTTTACCGGATTTACCGATGCCACTGTGGACTTCCTGTGGGGCATCCGCTTCAATAACGAGCGCCCCTGGTTTGAAGCCCACAAGGAGACTTATTTAAGCGAGCTTTACCGCCCCATGAAGGACTTGGGAGCGGAGATCTATGAATTTCTGTCCGAACAGCGGCAGAATGACCCCATGGTGTGCCGTATCTCCCGGATCTACCGGGACGCCCGGCGGCTCCACGGCCGGGGGCCTTACAAGGACCACCTGTGGTTCTGCGTGGAACGCCCCGCCGAGGACTGGACCACCCGGCCTACCTTCTGGTTTGAGTTGGGGCCGGATTACTGGGGCTACGGCATGGGCTGTTGGATGGCCCGGCCCATGGACATGGCCAAGCTGCGCTCGCGGATCATCAGGGACCCGAAGCCCATGGAAAAGCTGACGAAGGCGCTGCGTGGCCAGACGGAATTTACTCTGGGCGGCGATACCTACAAGCGTCCCAAGGCAGGCGCGCCGTCGGAGCTGCTGGCACCGTGGTTCCAGATGAAAACCATCAGCATCACCCACGAGGAGAAACTGACGGAGGAGCTGTTCAGCCGGGATGTGGTGGACCGGATCAAAACCGGCTACACATTTCTGCTGCCCTATTATGACTATTTTCTGACACTGCCCTCCGACCCGGAGCCGGAGACACTGAAATAAGTAAAACAAAGGAGCGATCCCTATGAAAGCCTGTCCTGCAAGAGAAGAAGCCCTGGCTCTGCTGAAAAAGTACAACAGCGAGCCGTTCCACATTCAGCACGCACTGACGGTAGAGGGCGTCATGCGCTGGTGTGCCAACGAGCTTGGCTATGGCGCAGATGCCGATTTCTGGGCCACCGTGGGCCTCCTCCACGATGTGGACTTTGAAAAGTGGCCGGAGCAGCACTGCGTCAAGGCCCCGGAGCTTTTACGGGAGATCGGCTGTTCTGAGGACCTGGTCCACGCGGTCTGCTCCCACGGCTACGGCATCTGCTGCGATGTGGAGCCTGTGGAGAAAATGGAAAAGGTCCTCTTTGCCGCCGACGAACTGACGGGCCTCATTGGGGCCGCGGCCCGGATGCGGCCCAGCAAGTCCGTGCAGGATATGGAGGTCAGCTCCCTGAAGAAAAAGTACAAGGACAAAAAGTTTGCCGCCGGTTGCTCCCGGGATGTCATCAATACCGGTGCGGAGCGGCTGGGCTGGCCTATTGAGGAGCTGATGGAAAAGACCATTTTGGCCATGCGCTCCTGCGAGGATGCCGTAAATGAGGCTGTGTCGGCCCTGTAAAAAAGTTTCTATATGATCGAACCCCCACCCCCGGCGGACCGTCCGTCAAGGGTGGGGTTTTGTCAGATGAAAAGCGGATCAGCGGAACACGTTGAAATAGAGATACGCGCCGGTGACGATGACCAGCCAGAGGCAGGTGAACAGGGGCACGACGATCCGGAAGGAGCGGTGCTGGGTCTTATGGCGAAAGACCTCCATGCCCAGCCATGCGCCAACGCCGCCGCCTACGATAGCCAGCAGCAAAAGATTTCTCTCCGGCAGGCGGGGGACCTTCTCGTGGCGGGCCTTCAGCTTAGCCAGAAGCTTGTCCAAGCCATAGGCCAGAAACGCCGCAGCATTGATGATCAGGAGCCACAGCCAGAGGAACCCCCATTTGGTGCCGAGAAGCGTAAAAATAAAACCGTTTTTCGCCGTGGGCTCCACCACGGTCTTGGCAAGACGCGTCATCATTGTTCATTACCTGCTTTTCTATGATTTGGGAGGCTTACTCCCTGCTTTGCGCTTGCAGTCGAAAAAAGGACTGGCCGGGAATTTCCCGGCCAGTCCATTTTAGCAGAGTTTTCAGTTCTTGGCAAGTGCCACCAGCTCGCAGGCGGTCTTGGCAGCCAGTCGGGCGTTGTTGTACACCAGCTGGATGTTGGAAGCCAGAGAATCGCCGCCGGTGATATCCTTGATCTTGGCCAGCAGGAAGGGAGTGGTCTCCTTGCCGTGGATGCCCAGCCGGTTGGCTTCGGCCACAGCCTCGTCGATGGCCTTGTTGATGACCTCGTGATCCATGGAGTATTCCTCGGGGATGGGGTTGGTCACCAGCATGCCGCCGCCCAGGCCCATGTCCTGCTTCACATAGAAGGCCTTGGCCAGCTCAGCGGGAGTGTCGATGCGGTAGTCCACCTTGAAGCCGGACTTCCGGGTGTAGAAAGCAGGCAGTTCCTCGGTGCCGTAGCCGATGACGGGCACGCCGTGGGTCTCCAGATATTCCAGCGTCAGGCCCAGATCCAGAATGGACTTGGCACCGGCGCAGACCACCATGACGGGGGTGTGGGCCAGCTCCTCCAGATCGGCGGAGATGTCGAAGGTCTGCTGAGCGCCCCGGTGGACGCCGCCGATGCCGCCGGTGGCGAACACCTGAATACCGGCCATGTGAGCGATGATCATGGTGGTGGTCACGGTGGTGGCGCCGTCCCGGCCCTCGGCCACCAGAATGGGCAGGTCCCGGCGGCTGGCCTTGGTGACGGCCGCGCCGGTCTTGCCCAGATAGTCGATCTCGGATTCGGACAGACCGGCCTTCAGGCGGCCGCCGATGATGGCGATGGTAGCAGGCACAGCACCGTTCTCGCGGATGATCTTCTCAACGTTCAGAGCGGTTTCCACGTTCTGGGGGTAGGGCATACCGTGGGAGATGATGGTGGATTCCAGGGCAACAACGGGCTTGCCGTTGGCCAGAGCCTCAGCGACTTCGGGATTGACGTCCAGATACTTGTTCATGTTCATAGCTGTACATTCCTTTCTTTTTTGAAAAAGCCTTGTTACCGCTGCATCCGGCTGCGAAGACCGGCGGCGGACATGGCAGAATTGATGGTTTCAGAGGATTCCATGGCGATGGAACCGGCGGCGAGACCCGCCAGAGCGGTATCCCGCAGGGTCATGCCTTCCAGGTAGGCCCACACCAGGGCGGCCATGAAGGCATCGCCGCAGCCGGTGGTATTTACCACATTGCCGGGAATATTGGGGAGCAGCACCCGCTCCTCGCCCATGGCGGCATACACGCCTTCCGAGCCCATGGAAATGAAGACCCGGTGGACGCCCTTTTCCAGCAGCACATCCGCAGCCTTTTCCACATCTGCCGCGCTGTGAATGGGAACGCCGGAGAGAAGCTCGGCTTCCAGACGATTGGGCTTCAAGGTGTGGATCTTGGAGAGAATGGGCCGGATCTTCTCCGCCTTTACGGTGGAGACAGGGTCGATGAACAGCGGCGCTGTGCAGTTCTCCGCCAGGAATCGGAGAGATTCCTCGGGAATATTGGTGTCGGACACAACCACCTGTGCGTTTTGCAGCAGAGGCAGCTGGGCGGACAGATAGGCGGGGGTGATCTTTTTGCAGATCTCCATATCGGAGACGGCCAGGGCCATTTCCCCATGATCGTCCGCCAGATACAGATAGGTAGAGGTGACGCCTCCGGGGATGCGAAGGGCATGGCTCAGATCGATGCCCAGCTCAGAGCAGGAGGCGGCGACCCGTTCGCCGTGGAGATCGTCTCCGTAGGCGGTGAGCATTCTCACATCGGTGCCCATGAGGCTCAGGTTGTGGGCGATGTTTCGCCCTACGCCGCCGAGACTCACGCTTACCCTGCCGGGGTTGGAATCGGAGGCTACCAGGGGGGCAAAGCTGCGCCCGCCGATATCCACGTTGACACCGCCGACGACCACCGCATAGGTGCCCGCATGGAGGACGTACCCCCGGCCGGCGATGCAGCCCTTTTTGGTCAGATTGGCAATGTGTACCGCCACGCTGGAGCGGGTAATGCCCAGCTTTGCGGCAATGTCCTGTTGTGAAATAAGGGGATCGGCTTCAATCAGCTGAAGCACCTGTCGTTCCCGCTGGGTCATGGAGCAGCCTCCTAAACATTGTGTATTTTTCTAATCAAAAGCTTATTATAGACGGGGTACACCCGTTTGTCAACTGCTATTTTTCATAAAGATCGAGGCGGGAAATTGGTAATGCTGTCAAAAGCGGTGGTGCAGATTGTGTGGTATAATTTCGAAAACAGATGTTTTGCTCCTGCGGCGCTTTTTCAGCAGGCCAGAAAGATGAAGTCGTATGGGTCCAAGTTGGCCTTTTCCAGGGTTTGCACCCGCTGTTGGGGCGTCATTTTCCGCAGCGCTTTTTCGCTCAAGCCTGCCTGGGCCAGCCTGCGCCGAAGGGGCCGGTATTCTGCCGAAAGAGCAGGGTCCTCCTTGTAAAGCTTCTTCCAGATGTGAATTTTCATGAATAACCCCTCCTTGTGTTCCTTGCTGGAATTATACAACGAGAACGGTCCAATAAATTGGAGTTTTTTGGAAGGACGCTGTAATATTTTTCTTGTTTCTGCGCCTATATAGGTGAAACACATGGAAAGGAGGCACGCATATGGAAGATCAGGAAATTGTGGAGCTCTATTTCCGCCGGGATGAGCAGGCGATCGTTCAGACGGACAGAAAATATGGCCCGTACTGTTATTCCGTAGCTTACAATGTTTTGTCAGATCAGGAGGATGCCCGGGAGTGCGTCAGCGATACTTACCTTGCCGCCTGGAACCGGATCCCGCCTGCCCGGCCCAGCCTGCTTGGGGCATTCCTGGGGAAAATCACCCGGCACCTGTCCATTGACCGCTGGCGCAGGCGTTCCGCCTACAAGCGTACCGGGGGCCAGATGGCGTTCGCCTTGGAGGAGCTTGGGGAGATCGCGGACCGGGGAGAGACCCCGGAAGATACTGTAGGCAGAAAAGAGCTGGTAGCAGCGGTCAACCGCTTTTTGCAAGCCCTGCCCCAGAGAGAGCGCAGTGTGTTCCTCTGCCGCTACTGGTACTTAGATTCGTTGGAGGATATCGCCACCAAAACGGGGCTGACCAAGGGACATATCAGCACCATGCTCCACAGAACGCGGAAAAGGCTCTGCATTTGCTTGCAAAAGGAGGGACTGCTATGACACGGCTGTATTTGCTGGACGCTCTGGGGGATGTCCGGAGTGACTTTGTCCTGGAAGCCCAGGCCCTTCGCGCCGGGAAGCAGCGCCGGAAGGCTGCACCCCGGCGAAGGCTTTTGCTGATTGCTGCGGTGATCGGCCTGAGCCTGCTGCTGGTTGGCTGCGCGGTGGCTTACGCGCTGCATTTGAAGGATCTGTCCCTGGGCACCTACGCCCGGGAGACCGTGCCAACCTATTATGATGAGGCGGGAAATCCTATCCCCACAGAGCCCCAGGCTGCACCCCACAGCATTGTGAGCCTCCAGGGAACAGCCAACCGGAAGGCGTTTGCCGAATGGCAGGCATTCCTGGAGCAAAGCGATGCCAAGGGTGCCCAGGCAGACTGGAACGCTGCATTCATTCCCGAGAATTTCCGGGATATCTATTACTGCGGCACACCGGAGGCGGTTCAGGCCCTGAAGGACATTGCCCAGAAGTACGGTCTGCACCTGCTGGAAAAGGAATATGGCTGCACCTATGACTACGAGGCAGGCGTGCTGCTGCAGTCGCTGCACCTCGCGGGGGTCATGCAGGCAGATGCGGCAGGGAATTGCCGGTATCTGCACGGCTATTTCTTTGACGATGGAAGCTTCTCCATGCCTATGGAGCTGACCGTGGACCTCTGGCCCCAAACGCTGCTTGCAGAGCTGACCTATGTTCGCAAGGACTGCCTGTATCCTTATACGGCCTCGGTGGGCCTTTCGGAGCAGCTGCGGGAGTGGAACTACGTTACCCGGGACGGACAGACGCTCCTGCTGGTGCTGGACGGGGAACATGCCCATATTTTTGCGGACCGGGAAGCGGCCTCTGTTCATATCTACATGGCTTCCAACTGCCTGGAGGGAAATACCCGGCGGGAAATGGAGCCGGAGGAGCTGGAAAAAATTGCAGAGTGCTTTGACTATTCCATTGCCCCCCAGCAGCCGGTTCCGGCAGAGGTGACGAAGTTCTTTGTCCAGGCGGAAGCGGACTACCGGGCCCAGCGGGAAGAGACCCGGCAGGCCCTCTATTCCGGCGGCTATGGGGATTATGTCGCCCAACGCATCGAGAACGCCCGCTCACCCTATGATCGGGACGCCATGCTCTATTCCCTGCGGGATCTGAACGGGGACGGGGTGGAGGAGCTGATCGACTATCGGTATCTGCGTATCCTGACCATCCGGGACGGACAGTGCACCGTGTATTTTGATGCGCAGGATGCCCCGGGGGTTGTGGGCAGTCTCTATTTCTGCCAGGATGGAACGGTTTTGATCAAAGGCTTTTTCGGTCAGGAGGCCTATTGGTTTTTCACCCCCGGCGAGCAGACCCTGGAATTTGACCGGGCCGTGATTCAGGATCAGAATGGCTGGCATTTGGATCGGGAGCTGGGCCGCCTGGAGGGGCAGCGTGTTCTGGAGCCTCAAAACAGGCAGTCCATTTCTGAGGAACAGGCCTACGCCATTGTGGATTCCTATTCTGTTATGGATATTGGTGTTCAGTCCATGAAACGCTTTGGAGAACCGATGAAAACCTATCCCTATCAGGATGACAACGCCTGGTTTATCGCCAGAATGCTGGATAAATACGAAAATTCAGACCAATTTGTCTATGCGCTGGAAGACCTGCGCGGGGATGGCAGCAAGGTGCTGATCGTCAAAACGCCCCTGGTGCAGGATTGGGAGGGGACGATCAGCGAGGCAAAGCCCACCGTCTATTGCTTCCGAAACCGTATCAGCGGCGACAGTTTCGTCTTCGATTCCCTCTGCGAAGGCGGCGTGCTGTGCTGCCGCAGTGGGGACCACTATGAATTCTACCGCATGGAGGGGGACAGCTTCGTCAGCATTGAAAAGCTTTTTGTGAATGAAGAAGGCTATTGGGTCCGCAGGGATCCGAGCTTTGACCCCAATGCAGAGCGGGCCGACTACCAGGTCATCACCCGGCAGCAGGCCCAGGAAATCATCGCGTCCTATCCTGAAAAAACAATCAACTGGAAGCCCTTCTCCCAGTATCCCCTGCGGTAAATAAAGCACCCGCCATTGCATCAAATGAAGTGCAATGGCGGGCGCTTTCGATTTTTTCAATTATCGAACGGTGCGGTGCCAGGTATGGCGGGAGAAGAGGCAGAGAATGGGGAAAATTTCCAGTCTGCCCAGCAGCATATCGAAGATGAGCACCAGCTTGCTCAGAATGCTGAAGCCGCTGAAATTGCAGGTGGGGCCAACGGCTTCCAGACCGGGGCCGATGTTGTTGAAGCAGCACAGCACGGCGGAGAAATTGGTGCCTGTGGAGAATCCGTCCGGGGATAGCAGCAAAAAGCTCACGAACAGGATGAACACATAGGCGATCAGGTAGGCGTTGGTGGTTTCTACAATCTTGTCATCCACCACCTGGCCGTTGTTGCGGATCATCTGAACCCGGCGGGGGTGGAGCATTTGCAAAAAGCTTCTGCGCAGGCTCTTAAAGAGCAAAATCAGCCGGGAGACCTTCATGCCGCCGCCGGTGGAGCCGGCGCTGGCGCCGATGACCATGAGGCACAGCAGAATGGTTTTCGAAAAACTGGGCCACTGGTCAAAGTCCGTCGTGGCAAAGCCTGTGGTAGTGGTGATGCTGGAAACCTGGAAGGCTGCGTGGCGGAAGGTTTCTTCCAAGGTGGCGTACTGCCCCCGGATGTTCCAGGCGATGAGCAGGGTGCTGCCCAGGACGATGCCGAAGTAGGCCCGCAGCTCCTCGTCCCGGAATACGGCTCCAAACTGCCTGAGCAGCAGAAAATAGTAGCAGGTGAAATTGACGCCGAACAGGAACATGAATATGGTCGTCACATTTTGCAGATAGGGGCTATAGCTGGCGAAGGAATCGTTGCGCACGCCGAAGCCGCCGGTTCCTGCGGTGCCAAAGGCGTTGCACACCGCTTCGAAGACATCCATCTTGCCCAGCACCAGGAATATAATGTCCGCAATGGTCAGGCCGATATAGAGAATGTAGAGAATGGCAGCGGTCTTCCGCATTTTGGGAACCAGCTTGCCCACGCTGGGGCCGGGGCTTTCCGCCCGGAGCAGGTGCATAGTGAAGCCCTTGCCTCTGTCTGTGCTGGGGACAATGGCCAGCAGGAACACCAGAACGCCCATGCCGCCCACCCAGTGGCTGAAGCTGCGCCAGTACATGATGCCCTTGGGCAGACTTTCCACCTCCGGAAGAATAGAAGCGCCGGTGGTGGTAAAGCCGGAGACGATTTCAAAAAGCGCATCGATAAATTTGGGGATCGCACCGGAGAGCACGAAGGGCAGGCTTCCGGCCAGAGAGAGGACGATCCAGCTCAGGGCCACGCAGACCATGCCGTCCGTCGCGTAGAAGTTGCTCTTTGCGCCCCTGCACAAAAACCGCAGCAGGCAGGAAACGACCAGCAGCAGCACCATAGTGACCAGAAACGCCTTCACAGAGGCGTTCTCGCCACAGTACAGGCTGATGAACATGGCGGGGATCATAAAGAGTGCTTCCAGCAGCAGGATCTGGGCGATGAAACGCCCCGTCATTTTGTAGTTCATAGCCGATGCCTCACGCGAAGATGTCGTTCAGCTGCCGCAGAACCACGCCGCTGTTGGTGACCACGATGATGGTGTCGCCCTGCTGATAGACGGAATCGCCGTTGGCGATTTCCGTGGCGGCATCGTGGCTGATGCTGACCACGCGGACGCTGGACTTCATCTTGATGTCCTTCAGAGGAACGCCGCAGAACCGTGTGCTCTCATCGGCCAGAAACTCCATGGCCTCGATCTGCCCGTCGGCAATGGTATGGACGGAGATGGCCGCGCCGGTCTGGTTTTGCATGGCCCGGACGTACCGGACGATGTTGCTGCAGCACAGTTCCTTGGGGCAGACCACGCTGCCCAGAGCCAGGGAGGACACAATGCCGCCCTTGTCCGCGTGGCCCAGCTTGGTGATGACCTGGGGAACGCCCTGGGAGATACCATACAGGGAGACGATCATATTCAGCTCGTCTAAGCCCGTCAGCGTCACCAGTGCATCGCACTGGGCGAGGCCCTCGCTTTCCAGAAGGTCCTGGTCGGAGGCGTCCCCGTGGATGATCTCTGCCCCCGGCAGCAGGGTGCACAGCTCGCTGCACCGGGCGGCGCTGTTGTCCACAATGACGCAGCCGATACCGGCCTTCAGCAGCTTGGTGGCCAGATAGTAGCTGACCCGGCCGCCGCCGCAGAGCATGGCCCGCCGGACCTGCCGGGTGAGGATGCCCAGGTTTTTCAGCAGGGTCGTCAGGTTTTCGGAAAGGGCGGTGATGAACAGCCGGTCCCCCTCTCGCAGCATAAAGTCGCCGCCGGGGGTGATGGCCTGGCCGCCCCGCAGCACGGCACACACCAGGACCTTGCACCGGATGATGCTCTGCAGATCCACCAGGCGGACGTTGCACAGCTTGCTGCTGGCATCTACCCGCAGCTCAACGATCTCTGTGCGGCCCTTGGCGAAGGTATCCCGCCGGAGAAAGCCCGGGTATTTCAGCAGCCGGTCGATCTCCGTGGCGGCTTGGTTCTCGGGATTGATGAGCATGGACAGACCGAAGGTCTCCCGCATTTTGAAAATCTGCTCGGTGTATTCCGGATTCCGCACCCGGGCGATGGTGTGGAGCTTCTGGTTCATGGCGTGGGCCGTGGTGCAGCAGAGCAGGTTTACTTCGTCTGCACCGGTGGCGGCGATGAGCAGATCGGCGTCCTTCACACCGGCCTGCCGCAGCACATCCATGGATGCGCAGTTGCCCTGAACGGAGATCACGTCGTACCGCTCCACACTGGATTCCAGGGGGGAGGCCTTGGAGTCGATAATGGTCACGTCGTAGCCCTCGCTGGTGAGCTGACGGGTCAGAGTGGCGCCGACCTTGCCGTCGCCTGCGATAATGATTTTCATATCTGCCTCCGATTCTTAAAAAGATCAACGGGATTCACGGTTTTGAAAACGGTGAAATTTTTCCTATTATACCATTTCCCTGCAGAAAACGCAATCTTTTTTGAAAATGCGGAAAAGAGACCTTCCTGCGTCCCGCCGCGCCCCGGGGCTGAGGTGAGCGGGACGCGGGAACGGTGAAAATTTTGAAAATATTTCGGTGGATTTTTGCAGAACGATTTGGTATAATAGCAAAAAATAGGGAGGTGCGGTCATTGGAGATGGGGGAGCTGCTGCGCAAGGCGCGGCTGGAGGCAGGACTGACCCAGCGGGCGCTCTGCGGCGACCGGATCACCCGCAATATGCTCTCGCAGATCGAGAACGGAACGGCCCGCCCCTCCATGGCGACGCTGCAGTACCTGGCGGATGCCCTGGGCAAGCCCGTGAGCTATTTCCTGGGAGAGGTCGTGCTTACGGCGAACCAGCAGCGCATGCTCCAGGCCCGGCAGGCCTTTGCCGAGAAGCGCTATCGGGCGGCCCTGTCCATCCTGGGGGACTGCGAGACCCCGGACGAGACCCTGGACTGGGAGCGGGGGCTCCTTGGGTGCCTGTGCTGCCTGAGCCTTGCGGAGGAGGCCGCCCGGGAGGGGCGGCGGCCTGTGGCCCGGAAGCTCCTGGGCCAGGCCCGGCGCTTCGAGAGCCCCTATATCACCCCGGACCTGCGCACCCGCCAGGAGCTCCTGGCCCAGCAGCTTGGGCAGAAGCCCCGGCAGAAGCAGCTGCCCTCTCTGGATGGGGAGCTGCTCCTTCGGGCCCGGCTGGCCCTGGACGGCGGGGACGCGGACCGGGCCCTGGCCCTGCTGGCGGCCCTGGAGGCCCCCACTCCGGAGACCCTGGTGCTGGAGGGCAAGGCCTATCTAAAAAAGAAGGACTATGCCTTATCCTTCGCGGCCCTTTCCAGGGCGGAACAGCAGGGGATTGCCTGCTATGACCTGCTGGAGCTCTGCTGCCGGGAGCGGAAGGATTTTGAAAAGGCCTATGCCTATGCCTGCCTTGCCCGGGAAAATCCCGCCGGTAAGGAGATTTGACAATATGGTGTGTACAATTTTGAAAAAAAGCTGCGGAATTTTTTGGCGAAATTGCTATTTCTTGCGAAAAATATATCAGTTTCGTTTCAAATGCTTGAAATTTATCGCATAAGGATGTAAAATACACCTGATATATGTAAAGTTGCAGAAAGACAGAAAGAGAGTGTGGTTTGCGTCTATGTTCAATTCCCAGCAAAAGCGTGGGGCAATGCAGACGTTGTTTGGCCTGCTGCTGACGGCGGTCAACAGCGCCCTGTTTGCGTTGGTCTGGTTTATGTACTACCGGACGAGGATGTACATTTATCCCTTCTTTATCAAGGGCGATGTCATCGTTGTGCTGCTGTTTGCCCTGCTGTTTTATATGTTCGCCCATCTCTACAGCGGCTTTGATGTGGTGTTCCAGACGGCGGCGGAGATGATGTATTCCAATACGGTGGCGGCGGTCATCAGCTGCGGCATCATGTATGTGATCACGGCCCTGCTGATCCGGGCCGTGCCCAATGTGCTGCCCATGCTGGTGCTGGTGGTTGGCTGCGTGGCGATGTCCGGGCTGCTGTCCTTCTGCGTGAAGAAGGCCACGGCCAGATTCCTGCCCCCCAGAGCCACCCTGCTGGTCTATGGCAACCCCGAAGCCCGGAAGGAGGGCGAGGATATCCTCCGCCGTCTGCCCGGTGCCTTCTATGTGCTGGACAGCATCTCTGCGGAGGTGGGGTCCGAGGAGCTCTGCCGCCAGATCTTCCGCTGGGATGCCCGGGCGGTGATGCTCTGCGGCGTGCCCTCCAGCGAGCGCAACGACCTGCTGAAATACTGCATCGACCGCAATATAGAGGCCTATGTCCGGCCCAACATCGGCGACCTCCTGGTCAAGGGCGCCCGGGCCATGCAGCTGGACAACCTGCCCGTGCTGGTCTGCCACCGCAGCAGCCCCGCCATCTGGTATCTGGCTCTGAAACGGCTGACGGATATCCTCCTGAGCCTGGCGGCCCTGGTGGTCTTCAGCCCCTTCATGCTCATTACGGCCATTGCCATCAAGCTCTATGACGGCGGCCCCATCCTCTATAAGCAGCTGCGCCTGACCAAGGACGGCAAGCAGTTCTATATCTATAAATTCCGCTCCATGCGGGTGGACGCCGAGAAGGACGGCGTGGCCCGCCTGGCCCAGGAGCATGACGACCGCATCACCCCCGTTGGCAAGATCATCCGCGCCATCCGCATTGACGAGACCCCCCAGCTCTTCTGCATCCTGGTGGGGGATATGTCCATCGTGGGCCCCCGGCCCGAGCGCCCGGAGATCGCCGAGGATTACGAGCTGGAGATGCCCGAGTTTGCCCTCCGCCTCCAGGCCAAAGCCGGCCTCACCGGCCTGGCCCAGGTCTATGGCAAGTACAATACCACCCCCTATAATAAGCTCCAGATGGACCTGCAGTATATCGCCTCCATGGGGGTTGTAGAGGATTTGAAGATCATGTTCGCCACGGTGAAGATCCTGTTTATGCCGGAGTCCACCGAGGGCGTCGCCGACGGCCATACCACGGCAAAGGCGGACGAGGAAGAAAAAAAGACGGCGACCTGATGCGCAAGAAGCACAGGGTCTGAACGAGAGCGATATGGGACAAATGCGGCTCAGACTCTTTTGATATGAGTCTGGGCCGTTTTTTTAGGAGAGGAATACGGTGAATGAGCGAAAGTACATATAGTGTGTATTCTGTGCTTATGTCAGTTTACAAGAAAGAGAATCCGGATTTTTTGAAACAGTCGATTGAAAGTATTCAAAATCAGACTGTTCCAACGGATGACTTTGTGCTGGTGTGTGACGGGCCGCTGACACCTGAGCTTGATGCGGTTCTTGTGGTGAAGCAGCAGGAATTGGGAGAAGTTTTGAATGTTGTACGCTTGGAAAAGAATGGTGGATTGGGCAATGCACTGAACGAAGGTATGCGGCACTGCAAAAATGAGCTTATAGCCCGAATGGACAGTGATGATATAGCATACCCGGACCGCTGTGAGAAGCAGCTTGCCATATTCAATACCCATCCGGAAGTGAGTGTTTGTTCCGGCATTGTGGAGGAATTCAGTGAATCCCCAGATGTAGTGGATGCGCGGCGGGTTCCGCCGGAAACCAATGCGGAAATTCTTAAGTTTGCAAAAATGCGAAACCCCTTTAATCATGCGTGTGTGATGTATAAGAAGTCCGCTGTTATGGCGGTGGGGTCTTATCAGGATTTCTATTTGTTGGAGGATTATTACCTTTGGGTTCGACTCCTGATTGCGGGATACCAGGGGTATAACATCCAGTCTCCCATTCTGCATATGCGGGCTGGGGATGCTATGTATAAGCGCCGTAGTGGATGGAAGCACGCCATGTCTCAGGTGAAGCTTTTTTCATATATGAAAGAACAAGGGTTTATTACCGAGAAGCGGTTTTTGGAGAGCGCTGCTTTGCGCATTGGTGCATCTCTCTCACCTAACTGGCTGCGAGAATTTGTTTTTAAGAGGGTTTTAAGAGATGCAAACGGAAAGTAGAAATCAGTTTGTAGATATTATGCGTGGGGTTGCCATGCTGCTGGTGGTTCTGGGGCATACGATGACTGGCTGTACTGCTGATTCACAGAAGAGTTTTCTTTTCAATATTATTTGGTCATTGCAGATGCCGATGTTTATCTTGATCAGTGGATATGTAACGAAGTATAGTCGTCCGATTTCTGACAGCAAGGAATTGTGGAGATATGTAAAGCGCCGGACAATTGCCTATATGTTGCCGTGGGCTGTTTGGAGTTTTTTGGTTCGAGGCATTATCTTTGGACAGGATGGATTTCTAAATATTAGAAACCTCTTGTGGAATATGGATTCTGGCTATTGGTTTTTAGCAACTATCTGGACCATCAGCATGATTTTTGGTATTGCGTCTTTTATTGCAGAGCGTTTAAGCAAGAAAAATGTGCTGAAAAAACAGGTAGTGCTTTTGATGTGCTACTTGGTGGGGATGGTTGTGTTGGCTGGAATTGGCATACTTCTTGGCCTCTCGTTCTTTGCCATCAAGCTGACGCTCTACTATATGCCTTTCTACTACGCCGGCTTTTTGTATGGCCAATTCGATGACAAAATCATGGAATCTGAGAACGGTAAAAAGATTGTTGATTGTGTAGCTGCAATGTGCTTTGCGATTTGGCTATATGTTATTTTTAGGTGCTCTCTTTATGAGATGGCTGATAGTGGTTTTGCTATTGCTTTGCGAGCGATTACATCGCTTGCGGGATGTATAGCAGTCTCTGAACTGAGCAAAGGATTTTTCTCTCGATATACCGGGGGGGGGGTATGCTTTCTTGGGTAGGAAAGCATAGCCTTGAAATTTACATGGTGCATGGTTTACTTTTGAACATCCTTAAAAGTGATGTTCTGGTCCAATTCAATAGTATCAAGGGTTATCTGTTAACGGCGAGCAATTTTATATTGACGGTAGGACTGTGTGCAATTGTCATTTGTCTACTCAGTCAGAATACAGTCCTGAAAAGAGTATTGAATATTCGGTAAAAGTCAAAGGAGAAACAATATGCATTCAAGAGTGCTGATTGTAGGAACAGTTCCATATAACACAAAATCAACGTCGCGCGCTTTTGATGCGTACTTCCACTACTGGGAGAAAGAGAATATCGCACAGATATTCTCCAACACAAAAAAGCCCTGTAAGGGGCACTGCGGGACACTTTTCCAGATTACAGACCATCGTATGCTTCAACGGTGGATGGGGAAAAAAGTCGATACGGGTGTGATTTACCACTACGAAGAGCTTGACACTGAGTGGAAGGACAATGATTTGGAACTTGGTGATGCAAAAGCAGAAGCTGCCTACAAGTTCGGTGGAAAGCATACGCCCCTTACGCATTTGCTCAGAGGAATCCTCTGGCGAAAGAGGTTTTGGTGCACAGAGAAGCTAAATAATTGGCTCGACAACTTCAAACCGGAATGTGTATTTCTGGCTTTTTCGGATGACTATTTTATCCCGCAGATTGCAATGTATGTCGCCAAGAGATATAACGTGCCAATTGTCTCCTGCATTGGCGATGACTACTATTTCAATGTGGAAAAGACGCTGAATCCGATCTATCACCTTTATAAATCGACCTACAAAAAATTGATTGACAAGGTTCTGACTTGGCCGGGTAGTGCGATTTACATCAGCGACAAGATTCGGGATAAGTATAATTCGGAATTTGGACTGGACGGCGAAACGGTTTATTTGACTTCTACGGTTCAGCGTAAACCGTTCAGCGTGATTAACAAAGATTGCCCGGTTATTACTTACTTCGGAAATATCGGTATGGGACGCAACAACTCCCTGAACGATATTGGCTACGCCCTTGGGAAAATCAATCCAGAATATATGCTGGAGGTTTATTCCAACGAAAAGGACGAGCAGGTCTATTCTGTATTCAAGGACAATAAAAATGTCAAATATATGGGTTCTGTGCCATACACGCAGGTTCAAAAGCGCATGGCAGAAAGCGACATAACTGTTATTGTAGAGGGATTTGAGGAAAAGGACATCAACCTTTCACGGTATTCACTCTCTACGAAGGCAGCGGACGCATTGGCGAGTGGCGCTTCCATTCTAACATATGGCTCGCTAGAAAGCGGCATCATTGAGTATATGCAGTCAACAAATGCGGCAATGGTTTGTACGGATAAAGCCAAATTGGTGGATTCGATTACACAGCTGATTTCGAATCAGGAAATTCAAAAGAAATACTACGAACAGGCGATTGTGATGACAAGAGAACATCATAATCTGCAGGCTAGCTGCAAGACATCGGAAGATGTGGTTGCAAAGGCAATACGACATATGAAATAAGTGGCAGAGGATACATGGTGATGGAGAACAACTTTTCAATTATTATTTCGACGTGCGACAAGTTTTCGGATTTGTGGGATGCACATATTTTGCTTTTGAATCAGAATTGGGCAGACCGAAACGTGGAGACATTTTTAGTAACCGATAAACCCACTGATCGTACTTTTGAAAATGTAACAGTGGTGGCGGCAGGCGAAGGCACGGAAATAACGGAACGTCTGAGAGCAGTGATGCCGCTGATTAAGACCGAGTATGTTCTCTTTACCTTGGATGACTATTTCCTGACGGAAAGGATTTCGACTCAGGCGGTCAACGAAGATATTCAGATCATGGAAAAGCATCAGATTGATTATCTGCGTCTGTTTGTTATGACCATGAAGAGTCTGAGAAACAGAAAAGCTGAGGAATTGGAACCGGGCATTTTTCTGCTGGACAATTACGCAGGCGATTACATTGTCAGTCTGTATGCGGGCATCTGGCGTAAGGATTTCATGGAAAAGACACTGACAAAAACGCTGAATGCCTGGCAGTATGAGGTTGCATTGACGAATATGGCACGACAGCTGAATGCCCGTTGCGCAGATAGCCGACGCGGGGAATTCCCTATTCTTGACGTGATTCGTAAGGGAAAGGTGCTGACGAAGGCACGCAAGTATTTCGATAGGAATCCTATTTATAAAGGTGACCGAGAGGATATGCGAGTTAAAGATGAATGGATGCTTGAATTCCGGACGTGGCTGCGCGAGTGGCTTCCGAAGCCGCTGTTCAATCTCTCAAAGGCAATCATGAGGCGTAGAGGATATACATTCTTTAGCGATAATCAGTGAGGAGTACGAGGGATGCGTATTGTGCAGATTAACGGTGGGGCAAAAGGAAGCACCGGAAAAATCATGATAGGGATTGCCGAGGTAGCAAGAGCGCAGGGTCACGAGGTAATGTGTGCGTCGCCTATTACCACAACGAACCGTGATGCGGGTGAGGACTGCGGCTATTATCGAATCGGAACATTCAATAGTCGTCGGGTAAATGTTGCGCTTGCCAGAATCACGGGATTCAATGGATGTTTTGCGTGGCTTGAGACATATAAACTTTTGAAGAAGATTGATGAATTCAAGCCCGATATTATTCATCTGCACAATTTACATGATTCGTATATCAATCTTTCCATGCTTTTTTCGTACATAAAAAAGCACAATGTTCCGACAGTATGGACATTGCACGATTGCTGGGCATTTACCGGACAATGTCCACACTTTACTATAGTAAAGTGTGATAAGTGGAAGGCTGGCTGTCACAACTGTCCGCAATATAAAGAGTACCCTGCATCACTGTATGACAATACAAAAAAAATGTGGCAGCTTAAAAAGAAATGGTTCACCGGCGTAAAGAACATGACAATTGTTACGCCGTCTGAATGGTTGGCAGGATTGGCTCGAGAATCGTATTTAAAACAGTATCCAATTGAAGTCATCAATAATGGCATTGACTTAAATGTGTTCAAACCTACCCATAGCAACTTCCGCGAACAGTACGGGATTCCGGGAGACAAATATATAGTTTTGGGTGTTTCCTTTGCATGGGGTTGTCGCAAAGGGTTAGATTGCTTTGTCGAGATGGCAGAAAAGTTGGGCGAACAGTATCAGATTGTCCTTGTCGGTACGGATGATGAAATCGACAAGAACCTGCCGCATAATATCATTTCAATCCATAGAACGCAGAACCAGAAAGAACTTGCTGAGGTTTATAGTGCAGCAGACGTGTTTGTGATGCCGACAAGAGAAGAAAATTATCCAACAGTCAATATGGAAGCTATTGCATGTGGAACACCTGTCGTGACGTTTGATACGGGAGGAAGTCCGGAAATGTTGGATGATAAAACAGGAATTGTTGTAGAAGCAAATGATATCGAGGCGACAAAGAAAGCAATAAAGGACATTTGCGAAAAAAAAAGGTGCAACGATGAGGAATATATCGTTGCGTATTCAAAAAATTTTGATATGAAAAAAAGGTTTGCAGAATACATCGAATTGTACGCAAATGTTTTAGAGGAATAAAGAATGCTTTTAGAAAAGAACTTTACAAGCAGGATGATGTATATACTTCTTTTCCTGTTTTCACTCAACATATTTAATCAAAGCAGCTTGATTCTTGCAGCGGTATTTATATTTGTAGTGATTTATGATAGAGGAAAGCTGCATATTCCTGCAAATGATAATGTGTTTTTTGTACTTGTAATTTTTGCGGCGGCTTTTTTTCTGTTTTCCGGGCAGAATGGTTTAAGTGCAGGAATATCCGCAATTGGATGCCCTATGGCTTATTATATCGGACTTCGAGTGCAGAATGAACAAATGGAAATATCTCAAGCAGAAAAGCAGTTGAAATCCGTGACAACGCTATTGGTTACTGGCATGACATGTCATGCTGTTGTGAATTTTTTGTATGAGTTGGTTCGTTTCGGCGGAATCAATTCTGGCGGAACACATTACGACTTCTTTAGTCTGGGAGCAAAAACATCAGCAACGGGTGCTGCAACATATTTGACACTTTTTGCAGGTGTGATTTTTTATCTGATTATGGAAAGCAATTCAGTTAAAAAATGGATTGCTGGCATTCTGTTAATAGTGATTGCTTTCGCATATGACATGATTTTAGGTGGAAGAACCTTTTTTGCATTGGTAGGTGTCAGCTTTGCTTTGAGCATGATTGTGTATATCTGGGGGCAAAAAGATGACATAAAAAAGATGAAGGCGATAGGAAAACTAATTCTAATTGCTCTTGTTCTCGGTGCTGTAACAATAGTAGTATACATTAGGCATCAAGATACAATAACAAGAATGTTTGAGTCGACATATCTGTTTCACAGAATATCGTATGCGAATATAGCGCAGTCACAGGATTTGTTTTCCTTTTTTAAATCCAGCGATAGGGGAAACGTTCGGAATCAATATATTGCCTTAATGTTTGATTATCCATGGGGCGGAAGGAAGGCGCTAAGTAAAGTCGGATTTTACGCACATGAACTTTGGCTGGATGTCTTTGACTCGGCTGGGATAATTCCGTTTGTTCTTATATGGATTGTGACCATACAGATTACTTTTTCTAATCTTAAGTATATCCTAAATAAAAAGGTACCAATTGAAAATCGAGTGTTGATTACTGGAATAACGGCTTCTGTAACAGTTCAATTCTTTTTTGAGCCTGTTCTTACTGGGTGTCGGGCACTGTTGTTTTCTTATCTATTGATTTGTGGAATCATCCGAAGTCAGTTGTCACAATACTGAGGGGGAACATATGAAGATAACTTACGTTTCTAATTTTATGAATCATCATCAGCTTCCTTTCTCACAGGGGATTTTAAGTCAAGATGGTGTGGAGTATACATTTGTTGCATTAGAAGCGATTCCGCAAGAGAGACTTGACATGGGGTATGAGGATATGAATCACAAATATCCGTTTGTGCTTTGTGCCTACGATTCTGAGGAGAAAAGGCATCAGGCCGAAAAACTAATTGATGATGCAGATGTAGCGATATACGGCTCATGCCCGGATAGTCTGATTGTGCGCCGCACGAGCAAGGGAAAACTGTGCTTTAAGTTTAGTGAGCGCTACTTTAAGGAGGGAACGGGGTTGTTGCAGATCCCGCACAATTTTGCGAGTGCGTGGAAGCATTTGAAACCGTTTGAAAAGGGACCGTTGTATTTCTGTTGCAGCAGTGCCTATACTGCTGCGGATTTGAACCGCTACACAAATTTTAAGGGAAGAACCTTTAAGTGGGGGTATTTTCCGGAGACCAAGAAATATGATGGCGCTGAATTGATGAAGCGAAAGCTATCGGTTACGTCAGCAGGATGGAAGCATCCTCAGGCTTCAATCCTATGGGCCGGCAGGCTTATAGGATGGAAGCATCCGGATGCTTCCATCGAGTTGGCAGCATCTCTTAAGAAAAAAGGCTACTCCTTCAAAATAAGTATTATCGGCAATGGTGAGATGGAAGCACAGCTTCGTGAAATGATTCGGAGCAAAGGCGTAGAAGATTGCGTAGAAATGCTTGGCGCAATGTCTCCGGACGAAGTACGTGCTTATATGGAAAGAGCCGATGTGTTCCTGTTTACCAGTGATTTTAATGAGGGATGGGGAGCCGTTTTAAATGAATCGATGAACAGTGGATGTGCGGTTGTTGCAAGCCACGCAATTGGCTCAGTGCCTTTCTTAATCAAGGATGGCGTAAATGGTCTGATTTACGAAAACGGGAATCAAAAGCACTTTGAAAAACAGGTCTGTAGATTGTTGGACGATGACGCCTATAGAAGAAAGACGGGCGAGAATGCTTATGCCACGATTTCAGATACATGGAATGCACAGGTGGCATCCGGGCGATTTGTTGAATTAGCAAGGGAAATCATCAAAGGCAACACGGCGCAGACTTTGTTTGAAGACGGTCCCTGCAGCAGCGCAGAAATATTGGATAATGGATGGTATCATGCAAATGAATCTTAAAAGAATGCTGCATTTAAATGGTATCAAGAGAACGTTAAATCTGTTTTTGATTAACCATGTTTTTGTCGGAACAAAACCGCTTGCGTGCAATTTGAAACGAAAATTGCTCCGTGGAATCGGGTGTCCAGTCGGAGACGGGACGACAATTGTTGGTCCTATTGAATGCAAAGGCACCATTACAATTGGTAAAAACTGCTGGATTGGTAAAAACTGTAAAGTCAACGGAAATGGTACCGTCCAAATTGGCGACAATTGTGATCTTGGTCCGGAGGTTACGTTTCAAACGGGTGGTCACGCAATTGGAGATAGGACCCGAAGAGCCGGTGAGGGCGAGATTTATCATCAGGTGATTGGAAACGGAACATGGATTGGAGGCAGAAGTACGATTTGCAACAATTCAACTGTAGGTAATGGCTGTGTTGTAGCTGCTTGTGCGTGTGTGGTACATGATGTACCGGATAATACTTTGGTTGGTGGTGTTCCGGCAAAAGTCATTAGGAGTCTAGAAGTATGAAGATACGAGATTTACTGAGCAGTAAGGTGACAAGAAATGCAAGTTGGATTATAGCCGGAAGAGTATATCACATGTTGCTTGCATTTGTTGTGGGTCTGCTTACAGCTCGCTATTTGGGACCGAGCAACTTTGGCCTTATCAATTATGCGGCTACTTATACATCTTTCTTCGCATCTTTTTGCACGCTTGGAATCAATTCGGTTATCGTAAAGAATTTTGTGGATCATCCCGATGAGGAAGGCGAAACCGTTGGATCGGCGATTGTCCTTAGAACGGTTTCCAGCGTCTTATCAGTACTTATGATGGTGTGTATCACGCTGATTGCTGATAAGGGAGAGACTACGACGCATATTGTGGTGTTTCTCTGCGGCATTGGTGTGATCTTCCAGGTAATGGATACCTTGGACTATTGGTTTCAATCAAAACTTGAATCGAAATACTCTGCTTTTGCGACGGTAATATCATATACGGTTGTTTCCGCTTATAAGGTGTGGCTGCTGGCAACAGGAAAAAGCGTAGAATGGTTTGCCATTTCGACTTCTATTGACTACATGGTGGTGGCTGTTGTCCTTCTTATCATGTATAAAAAGCACAATGGCCCACAATTTAAGTGTTCAGTACGCAAGGCAAAAGAATTATTCTTTAGCAGTTATCACTTCATTTTAGCTGGCTTGATGGTCTCGATTTACGGCAGCACGGATAAGTTCATGTTGAAGCAAATGCTGAATGAGTCGGAAGTGGGATTTTATTCAACGGCAGTTTCATTGTGCAATACATGGGTGTTTTTGCTGACTGCAATAATTGATTCCTTGTACCCGGTTATTTTGCAGTCTTTTGATAATAAGAAGCTGTTTGAACGCAAGAATAAGCAGCTTTACGCAATTGTGTTCTATGTGTCTGTGGGCGTTTCACTTCTCTTTACGCTCTTAGCATCTCCAATTGTGAGTATTTTGTATGGTGACGCATACGCCCTGGCTGCAGCTCCGTTGAGAATCATTACATGGTATACAGCTTTTTCCTATCTGGGAGTAGCCAGAAATGCATGGGTCGTTTCTTACAGTAAACAAAATTATCTCAAATATTTGTATATCGGAGCAGCAATAACAAATGTATTGCTGAATGCAATTATGATTCCCTTGTGGGGAGCATCTGGTGCTGCGTTGGCGTCGTTGCTGACACAAATAAGCACAATCCTTTTGTTCCCGGCACTCATAAAAGACCTTCGCCCAAACGTAAAACTGATGATAGATGCAATACGTCTAAAAATCTGATTACTTAACCGGTGCATGTAAAAGGAGATGAAAAAATGCTGATTACAGGTACAGCCACTTGCAAATATTGTGGAAAATTAGTAGAATGGTATTATCAGATTCCCAATCGTATGTCTGATGGTATATACAATGTTGAGGAAATTCCTGAAGGAAAAATTGGTTCGTCTGGAAAGCCATGTCGGCTTGGCGAAAAACGCTATGAAATGAGCTTTTGGTGTCCAAAATGCGGATATCTCAGCAATTTTGAATACGAAAGTGAAATCGATTTTTAACGTAGATAGAAGGAGAAAGTTATGTCCACATTTGATAACGCAACCCTAATGATCACCGGCGGTACCGGTTCCTTTGACTTCACAGTTCAAAACAACTCCGGGCTCTTCTAATCCACTTTTTTCCTTTCTCTGGGAAGAAGTTTGAAACAAGCCATCATTTCTGGTGGAAGGTCGTTCAGAAAGAGTAAACAAATATTGACAGCTATGACGCTTTAATTGTATGTGTCATAGTAAATAAAAAGAGATGAGGGTTCATTATGGAAGAGAGCGATAGAAAGGAATCAACTATTTCAACGCCGGATCCGCCCTCCAAAACAGACCAAGAAAGAGAAAAAAATATCAATGTTGAACCAATTGGTAACGTTGCCGGATTAAAGTTTTTTCCTGAGCCGCGAATATTCCTAGTCCATGTGCTCCAGACATTCAAAGTGATGGCAGGCGCGGTGATGACATATCTGAAGATTTCGTGTGTTGGTGTTCTGCTTTTTTCGCTTCTATTTTTTATCAGTGGTGTAGATGGACCAATCAAAGAGAGCTGTAAGATTTATTGGAGCTTTGGGACGAGCGGGGCCGCAGTTCCGCGGCTGCTTGCTTTCGTGGAAACGGTCTACCGCGATTTCGTCAGTGTGTGTATGTTGGGAAAAATTGTTGCCGGACTCATAATTCCCAACAACCCAATTGAATTTTCAAAATTTTTTATAGTGAATAGGAATGGCGAAATACAATTAAGATATTGGATTATGCTTCCGGTTGGCAATCTTTTGCATGCACCGAGACTCCGAATCATGCTAATTAAAGACGAGGAGTTTACGAAGGGGGACGGACCGTTAAATGCCGAAGTCGATGAATCGTGGACTTATTCAGGAATTCGTGGAATACGTACGCATACACTTGACAAAGAACTTAGTAAAACCATTTTGAAGGAATTGAAGAAGGAAGAAACAAAGTGCAAAATGGCCTTTATGATTTCTGGTGCTTTGGTAGAAGGTAGGCAGTATTTTTCTGAACAAAAATACACGTATGAAGATTTGTTATATGCTGATGGTTATTTGAATACCCGTAATGATGAAGACCCTACCAATGGAGGTGGGGAGAGTATGCCAGTACTTAAGAAGAAAGGTGAACTTCCGCCAAGGATGTACATGAATTTTAATATGGCATATAGGAAAGAGGGCGATCGTAAGATATATTTCTTCAAACCGTTCAAACCGGTGAGGTTAAAAGGGCAGAAGCTGTGGGACAAGAAATGTGAGAAAATTCTGGATATGAGTGAAGACTGGGGAAAATGGGTGTTTTTTGGATTACGGGGGAAGGTCAATCGGCGTATAAATAAAATGGCAATATGGAAATATGACAACAAAAATCCACTGAAACAAATTATTGAGAGATTTAAGAAAAAAGGAGAAAATTAAAATGTCTGCATTTGATAACGCAACCCTTATGATCACCGGCGGTACCGGTTCCTTTGGTTCCACCGTCCTGAAGCACTTCCTGGACTCTGACCTGAAGGAGATCCGCATCTTCTCCCGGGACGAAAAGAAGCAGGACGATATGCGCCACGAGCTCCAGGCCCGGCACCCGGAGGCCGCCAAGAAGGTCAAGTTCTATATCGGCGATGTCCGCAACCCCCAGTCCATCAAGGACGCCATGCCCGGCGTGGACTACATCTTCCACGCCGCTGCCCTGAAGCAGGTCCCTTCCTGCGAGTTCTTCCCCATGCAGGCGGTTCAGACTAACATCATCGGCACGGACAACGTCCTCCACGCCGCCATTGACGCAGGTGTGAAGCGTGTCGTCTGCCTGTCCACCGATAAGGCAGCCTATCCCATCAACGCCATGGGCATCTCCAAGGCTATGATGGAGCACGTCATCTACGCCAACGCCCGTGTGGCTGCCGAGCGCGGCGGCACCACCATCTGCTGCACCCGCTATGGCAACGTTATGTGCAGCCGCGGCAGTGTTATCCCGCTGTTCATCGACCAGATCAAGGCCGGCAACCCAATCACCATCACTGACCCCAACATGACTCGTTTCCTGATGAACCTGGACGAGGCTGTAGACCTGGTTATGTTCGCCTTCCAGCATGGCAACCCCGGTGACCTGTTCATTCAGAAGTCCGACGCTTCCACCATCGGCGACCTGGCCAAGGCTGTTCAGCAGCTCTTCGGTAACACCGGCACCAACATCATCGGCACCCGCCACGGCGAGAAGCTGTTCGAGACCCTGATGACCCGCGAGGAGCGTCTGCGCAGCGAGGATATGGGCCACTACTTCCGTGTCGCTGCCGACAACCGCGACCTGAACTACGACAAGTTCGTGGTCAAGGGCGAGGTCCACACCATGGCCGACGAGTCCTACACAAGCCACAACACCAACCGTCTGGATGTGGAAGGCACCGTCAAGAAGATCATGACCACCGAGTACGTCCAGAACGAGCTGAAGGGCATCCCCAATGTCTAAGGAAAAGCTGCTGCTGGTGGGGGCAGGCGGCTTTGGCCGGGTGGTCTCCGAGCTGGCCCGGCAGAGCTACGACTGCGCCTTTGTGGACGACGGCGCCCCGGTCGGCGCCCCGGTCTGCGGCATCCCCGTCGTCGGCACCGTCGCCGACCTGCCGGAGCTGCGCAGGGACTATGCCCGCCTGGTGGTGGTCATCGGCAACAATGAATTCAGAGCGCAGCTCTACCGCCGGGCGGCGGCCCTGGGGTACGAATTCCCGAATCTCATTGCCCCCAGCGCCTATATCAGCCCCTATGCGTCCCTGGGCTGGGGCTGCGTTGTGCTGAACAACGCCCTGGTCCAAAACGGCGCAGCCGTCGGCAACGGCGTCCTCATCAACCCCGGCGTCGAGATCCACCAGGACGGCACCGTGGGGGACTTCTGCCTGATCTACACCAATTCCGTGGTCCGCACCGGCGCAGCAGTCGGCCGCTGCGCCCGCATCGGCAGCAACGTGACCGTCTGCAACAACGCAGCCGTCCCGGACGGCGCAGACGTCCCCGACTGCACCGCAGTACATTCAGAGGTGAAAAAATGAACATTTTGGTAACAGGTGCCAAGGGCATGGTGGGAACCGCCCTGTGCAACAACCTGAAAAACATCCGGGACGGCAAAAACAAGACCCGCCCGGAGCTGCATATTGACGAGATTTACGAATACGATCTGAACTCTACTCCGGAAGAACTGGATGAGTATTGCCAAAAAGCTGACTTCGTCTTCAACCTGGCCGGTGTCAACCGCCCGGAGAACCCGGAAGACTTCATGAAGGGCAATTTCGGTTTTGCTTCGGATCTGCTGAACTGCCTGAAAAAGCATGGGAACAAGGCGACCATTATGCTGTCCTCCTCCATCCAGGCCACCCTGGCCGGACGCTTCGGCAACAGCGAGTATGGCCGCAGCAAGAAGGCAGGGGAGGAGCTCTTTTTCGCCTACGCCCAGGAGACCGGGGCCAAAGTGGCCGTCTACCGTTTCGTCAACCTCATGGGCCACAGCCGCCCCAAGTACAATAGCGCCGTCTCCACCTTCTGTTGGGCCGTGGCCAATGATGAACCCTTCACCGTCAACGACCGCAGCACGGAGCTGGAACTGCTGTACATCGACGACCTGGTGGAGGGCATGTTCGACCTGCTGGAAGGCAAGGAGCAGCACTGCGAGTTCGAGGGCGTAGAGACCGTCCTGAAGCCCGACGGACGCTACTGCTGCGTCCCCGTGACCCACAAGGTCACCCTGGGCGAGATCGTGGACCTGCTGCAAGTGTTTAAGGCACAGCCCACCACTCTGATGATGCCGAAAATGCCTGATGGCTCTTTTGCAAAGAAGCTGTATTCCCTGTACCTGACCTATCTGCCCACGGATAAGTTCAAGTATGCCTTGAAAATGAATGCGGACGACCGGGGCTCCTTTACCGAGCTCATCCACACCGCCGACTGCGGCCAGGTGTCCATCAACATCAGCCGCCCCGGCATCACCAAGGGCCAGCACTGGCACAACTCCAAGTGGGAGCTGTTCATTGTGGTTGCTGGTCACGGCTTGATTCAGGAACGGAACATCAACACCGGCGAGACGGTGGAGTTTGAGGTCTCCGGGGATAAGGTCGAGGCGGTCCATATGATCCCCGGCTGGACCCACAACATCATCAACCTGTCCGAGACGGAAAATCTGGTGACGGTCATGACCTGCAACGAGATCTTTGACCCGAACCACCCGGACACCTTCTTTGAGCCGGTGTGAGAGGAGAAAAACAATGGCTGATTATAGTAACGTATCCTTTAAGAATAATGGCAAGCTGAAGCTGCTGATCATCGTGGGTACCCGCCCGGAGATCATCCGCCTGGCGGCTGTCATCAACAAAACCCGGAAATATTTTGACGTGATCCTGGCGCATACCGGTCAGAACTATGACTACAACCTGAACGGTGTGTTCTTCCACGATCTGCAGCTGGCAGACCCGGAGGTCTACATGAATGCCGTGGGCGCGGACCTGGGCGAAACCATGGGCAATATCATCGCTGAGAGCTACAAGCTGATGGTGGCCATCCAGCCGGATGCCGTTCTGGTACTGGGCGACACCAACAGCTGCCTGAGCGTCATTGGGGCCAAGCGGCTGCACATTCCCATCTTCCACATGGAGGCAGGAAACCGCTGCAAGGATGAGTGCCTGCCGGAGGAGACCAACCGCCGCATCGTGGACATCATCTCCGATGTGAACATGGCTTATTCCGAGCACGCACGCCGTTATCTGGCGGATACGGGCTTGCCGAAAGAGCGTACTTATGTGACGGGCTCTCCCATGGCGGAGGTGCTGCATCAGAATCTGGAGAAGATCGAGGCGTCTGATATCCACGCCCGTCTGGGTCTGGAAAAGGGAAAGTATATCCTGCTCTCTGCCCACCGTGAGGAGAACATCGACACAGAGAAGAACTTTACCTCGCTGTTCACGGCCATCAACAAGATGGCTGAAAAATACGATATGCCCATCCTTTACTCCTGCCATCCCCGCAGCCGCAAGCGTCTGGAGCAGAGCGGCTTCGTGCTTGACAAGCGTGTCATCCAGCACGAGCCTCTGGGCTTCCACGACTATAACTGTCTGCAGATGAACGCTTTCTGTGTTGTTTCCGATTCCGGAACCCTGCCGGAGGAGAGCAGCTTCTTTACTTCCGTGGGCCATCCGTTCCCGGCAGTCTGCATTCGTACCAGCACGGAGCGCCCCGAAGCACTGGACAAGGGTGACTTCATCCTCGCTGGCATCGACGGCGATCACCTGCTGCAGGCCGTGGACGTGGCAGTCGAGATGAACAAGAACCGTGATCTGGGCATCCCTGTGCCGGATTATGTGGATGAGAATGTGTCCGACAAGGTGGTCAAGATCATCCAGAGCTACACTGGCGTGGTCAATAAGATGGTGTGGAGGAAGTACTGATTCGAAAAAACGGGCACGCGGGTAGAGATGATCTCGTATTGCATTGAACCTATATGGATTGTTATTTTGTTGCCCAAAACGGCATTGGAAAAAAGCGAAACCGCGTCTGTACGTCTATGCAGATCCTCGTAAAAAACGGTCGTAACTTTGTATGCTTGCTGCTCGTTGCCATCAACTACCAAATAGATTTGCGGTATGTCCAACGTAGACAGGTCGCTGCCACTTTGGGATAGGCGTATCTGGTAAGTGCGGACCTCCCTGCCATAAAACGCGGAAAAGATCCCAACATCGCCATGTTTCCTTGTAGGCAAATAGTACCGCATCGTCAATTCGTAGTTTAAATCTATTTTGGCGAAGTTTTACCCAAGCACATTTGCAAAAGCAACATAGAATCCACTTGGTTTTTGATTTTCTTCTGATAATCTGATTTAATATTCCTATTGCATTTCAGGACTAAAATGTTTACAATATTCAAAAAAACTGGGGAGTGTGTGAAGTGAAGAAAAAAATATTTATTCCTCTTGTTGTTTTTTTGATAGGAACGTGTCTTGCAGGTCTAATCGTATACAAAATAAATCTTCATGAAAAAGAAAATAAACTCACAATAACGCAATTGAATGCAACAACCTATGGTGAACGTATCAAACAGGAAATTTCTGATGGAATTGAGATTGCTCATACGTTACAGCAACTGCTGATTGACGAAAATGGGACCATTAACAAATTTGATACGATTGCGAACAATTTAATGAATGATTCTGTAGAAAGCATACAGCTTGCTCCAAATGGTGTTGTGACTGATATATATCCGGAAGAGGGAAACGAAGCAGGGAAGATTGATCTGCTTAATGATAAGGAGCGAGGAAAAATATCCTGTTATGCAAGAGATGATCATATACTGATTACACAGGGACCATTCGAATTAGAACAGGGTGGAGAAGGAATTGCCGTTCGCAATCCGGTTTATTTGGAAGATGGAACGGGACAGGAATATTTCTGGGGATTTACGATTGTTATTCTGCGTGTTCCGGATGTTTTTTCAGGGTCGCTCAGTGCAGTATCAGAATTTGGATATGAGTATAGGCTTTCCAAAACAGTTGCTCCATGGGATGACACTTATGAAATCGTTTCTCAGTCAGATGATAAATTAACTTCTCCCATTTCTTATGGATTTACTATAGGTGAGGAAAAATGGAAATTTGAATTAATGCCGAAGGAAGGCTGGGAAAATAAAAAGTCTGTAATTCTGCTTGGAGGAATTCTTAGTGTTATCGTCCTGCTACTGACAGGTCTTACCTTTGCGATCCTTAAGTACAGAGAAAATAAGATCAAATTTCAAACTTTGGCGAATATGGATGCTCTGACTAATGTTTATAATCGTTATGGTTTTGATACGCTGGCAGAGAGGATGATTACAAAAAATCCAAGGAATCATTATATTGCTGCATTACTAGACGTAGATGATTTTAAACTTATCAATGATGTTTATGGACACACATACGGAGACCGTGCCTTAAAAAATCTGGCTGACAGCATGAAAAAGTTTTTTCCGTCTGATGTATTGTTGGGACGAAATGGAGGAGATGAGTTCTGCGTCCTTATACCGAATTGTACTTATGAAGATGCAAAAGAAAAGTTAACGCAATTTACAAAGACACCGAAAACATTTTTGTATAAAGGAGAAGAACACTCTTTTTATATTTCTCTCGGCTATGCGGAATATCCACGGAGTGGATCAAATCGCTCCCAACTCATGCGATGTGCAGATGCAGCACTTTATGAAATAAAACTACATGGAAAAAATGGATGTATGGCATATCGGGGAGGACTTCAATCAGGAGTCCGTAAACAACTGGGATTTGCGCTTAAAGATGTTTCAGAACATCTTCCGGGTGCATTTGTTATTTATAAAGCGGATAAAAAAGATGATGAATTGTTTTATGCCAACCGTGAATTTCTTCATATGACAGGATACAAAAATTTGGATGAATTCTTTTCACATACAAAGAAAAGTTTTCGAAACCTGATCCGGGAGGATGAACAAAAACAGATGGAATCCAGCATCTGGAAACAGATTGACGGTGGCAATGAAAATGACTATATTTATTTTCATATGAGAAAAAGTGACGGTTCTTATATTTCTGTTCTTGACCATGGAAGAATTGTGGAGACACCTCAATATGGCAGGGTGTTTTATGTAATGTTTATAGATTGGGAAGATATACATATTCATTACAGTGATTTAATCATCTAGAATTAGATTGTTGGTGTTCTAGGTGGTATATTAATCGCCTGCCTGACTTCAAAAGAAGAAACTTGATTGTTCGTTAGCAGAGTATTTTACGATTGATGAGGGATTATGCGTTCAAATTATGAATATAGGTTCTTTTGAGAATGAGCCAGCAACCGTTGCTCTTATGGATCCTTATTTAGAACAAAATGGGTATGTTAATGATCTTAACAAAGATAGATTGCACCACGAGATTTACATGTCTGATGCAAGAAAGACTGCCCCAGAGAAATGGAAAACTGTAATTAGACATCCGATTAAGAAATCGTAAACTTCCAGTTTATAGAACCGGCGCTCTCGGAAACCAGCCCGAGAGCGCCGACTGTTTTACCCAGCCGCCTGGAGCATATTCTCAATAAAAATCCCGCAGCCCAGAGTGGGGTCATTTACCAGTACATGGGTGACCGCCCCAATGAGCTTGCCATCCTGTAAAATGGGGCTGCCGGACACGGGTGATCGGCATTATGGGCAACATGATATGTTTGTAAAGCCTTTTCATTTGTACTGTTGAAAGCCGATTGCTTTATTTTGCGCTGTATGGTAAAATACCCAAAGAAAAAGGTGTGTTTCGTTTCATGAGAATGGGGGATTTGCAAATGCTGATGAACAGTGGCGAGTACTTGGATTTGGTACAGAGTATCAAGCAGGAAATCCAAAGTGCGCAATATAGGGCAGCGCTGAATGTCAATAGGGAACTGATATGCCTGTACTACGATATTGGGTCAGCCATTAACGAGCATAAAACCTGGGGAAATAAATTTATTGAGAACCTTGCTACAGACATTAGGCTGGCATTCCCGGAAGCAAAAGGGTATTCGGTGCGAAATCTCAAATATATGGCGAAATTTGCGCTCCGTTTTCCGAACTTTGAAATTGTGCAAGCGGCGCTTGCACAAATAACGTGGTATCATCACATTGCATTGATGGATAAGGTGAGGACAGCGGAGGAGCACATTTGGTATGCCAATCAAGCAGCTGGGAACGGGTGGTCACGCAATGTTTTGGTACACCAAATTGAGATAGGGCTCTATCAACGCCAAGCGCTGGCTAAGAAAATAGCAAATTTTGAAGAACGCTTACCCTCCCCGCAAAGTGAGCTTGCCGCGCAGACGATGAAGGACCCCTATGTGTTTGACTTTATCCCCGTTTAAAGAAGATATGATGGAGCGGGATATTGAACAGGCACTTGTGAAAGATGTTACAAAGCTACTGTTGGAACTGGGAACATGATTCGCTTTCCTTGGAAACCAATATCACCTGAATGTGGGCGGAGATGATTTTTATATTGATCTGCTGTTTTACAATCTGAATCTTCGCTGTTATGTGGTGATCGAACTGAAAACCGGTGAATTCAAGCCGGAATACGCCGGACAGCTGAATTTCTACCTTTCGGCGGTAGATGGGATTCTGAAAAAGGAGAACGATCATCCTTCTATTGGTTTGCTGCTGTGTAAGAGCAAAAATGATTTGGTAGCGGAATATGCGCTCAAGGATATGTCCAAGCCTATGGGTGTCAGTGCGTATAAAGTAACCAGCAGTTTGCCGGAAGAACTGCAACGGCAACTGCCATCGATTGAAGACATTGAAAAACGGATTCAAAGGGAATGATTGCACGGGGATGAGAATTACCATCCCTGTATTCATTAATTGAAATTTGACAAACACAATTCCTCTCCCAACTGAAGGTTGAGTTTAATAATTCTACTTACGGTTCGTGTACAAGAATGAGTAGAAACTGTACAGTAACCCGTGAAAGGAAGTATATTTTATGAATCAAATTGATACAGGAAGGTTTATTGCTGGTTGTAGAAAAGAAAAAGGTTTGACACAAGCGCAATTAGCGGAAAAGTTAAATATTACTGACAGGGCTGTTTCCAAATGGGAGACAGGAAAATGTATGCCTGATTCCTCTATCATGTTGGAACTTTGTAATATTTTAGGAGTTACCGCTAACGAATTGTTGAGCGGCGAGCGGATAGAAAAGAATCATTACGAAGAAAAGGTCAATGAAAATCTCATCGAATTGAAAAGAAAAGATGAGAACAACATGAATAAGAATGCAATAATTTCAATAATATACACAATTGCTATGTTAATTGGCATTATGGTATGCTGCATATGTGATATCTCTGTTTCAGGAGCATTGACATGGTCGCTTATCGTGCTTAGTTCTGTACTGGTTACATGGATAGCATCCTTTCCGGTTATATTGTTAGGGAAGAAGGGGATATTCGTGGCGATGATTGCTAGTAGTATCATTATGGTCCCATTTATGTATATATTAAGTATTTTGATAAAAGTGAATGAGATATTTAGCATTGGTGCAATCATGTCAATTATTTCACTCGCATTCCTTTGGATAATTTATGTTTTATATAATCGACTTAAGGAACGAAAGATTTTGGCAACAGGAATCACATTCTTGCTTGCTATTCCATTTACACTTTTGATAAATAGTACATTGTCAAAAATGATTGGCGAGCCGGTAGTTGATATTTGGGATATATTATCTGTATTTATTTTGTTGATGATAGCTATTGCTTTTATAATTGGAGATTGTGCTCGAAGAAAGGGGAATGTAAGATAAGATTTTAGCCACACCTAATTCTAGTTTATCGAACTAGCTCTCCCGGAAAAACTCTTCGGGAGAGCTGTTTTTTATCCCGCTGCCCGGAGCATATTCTCGATAAAAATTCCATAGCCAATCTCCGGTGCGCCCACCAGCACATGGGTCACCGCCCCAATGAACTTTCCATCCTGGATGATGGGGCTGCCGCTCACGGGTGATCGGCATTATGGACAACATGATATGTTTGTAAAGCCTTTTCATTTGTACTGTTGAAAGCCGATTGCTT
>OMEC01000155.1_pt1 | contig 40059 bp, 30 predicted proteins | sample 1673401 | NCBI WGS metagenome assembly OMEC01 (sample SAMEA103958110, study PRJEB25191) | human gut metagenome | reverse complement strand
TGGGTAGGCACTGGAGCATATCCCTTTGCGCCGGCACACCATCTTTGCACCATTCATAGGTAATGACACCGATTCCCAGATCCCAGTCAGCTTCCACCACAGAGGCTCTTGATGCGCCATAAAACTCAGCCGCACCCTTCAGAAGGCCGCTGATGATAGCTTCTGAATCCTCGGTGTTTCGCAGGCTGGCCTCCAACACGCTCATTCCAAGATGGAACGCGCTGCATTCAACAAGCGGGGTGGTTTCCTGAATGACTTCGTTGCTCATGAATACGCCTCCTTTGATTTGTAAAAAAGCGCAGAGACTGTCCAATGTACCTCGGACAGCCTCTGCTGTGAACCGCACAGAAGGGCTGAGCGGTTATGTACTATACCATTGTCTTGATGAATGCAGCAAGCGCTTCGCGCTGATCCTCCTTGAGCGCCGCAACACTGTTGTCAAACTCACTCCGGGTATTCAGAGTGTTTGCTGGATCGTCCTCCGCAAAGAACTGAGCCAGCGTGATTCCGCAAGCGTCACAAATCGCATTTACCGTCGGAATAGACGGCTGATTGTTCCGCTTGAAGATATTACTGATCGTTGTCTGTGACAGCTTGGACTCCTGCGCTAACCGATAAATTGTCCATCCACGCTCATCCATTAACTGTCGAATCCGCTGTTGTGCATTGAACATTGGTACCACCTACTATGCTATTAGTATACACCTCATTTGATTGCCTTTATAGAAATCATCGGTATGGTATATGGTAATCAAATGATATGTACCCGTTATGCTGCCATAGATAGGGGCACGGAGAAAGTTATTGGAATTTTATGAATGGAATCTCACTGATGTTTCTCAAAAAAACAAGCAAGGAATCCAAACAATCAGGACTTCCTTGCTTGTGAAGATAAATGGATCAGGAAAAAACGGCTATGCGATAGCAAATCAATTGTTGCGTAGAGGGCCGAAAATCCCTCGTACACATTTTATGAATTTGGTCTTCTCGTGGGTCTTCTCCAGCAATGATGACTCTGTATCTTTCTCGCAATTATAGCAGACCATACGGCCTTCTGGAACTGGGTAGCCGCAACATACGCAAGTGTCTACTTGCCATATATAGCGTACTTTGATTTTCGTAATGCATCATCTCCGGTTTTCGATCTTTCCTGCGCTAATACATAATCCTTTTTGGCTATATAAATCCATCGGGATTTTTCTGCTGCCAGTTCCATGCGTCACGGCACATGTCACTCAAAGTTCTTGTGGCTTGCCAGCCAAGCAACGCTTTTGCCTTTTCTGCCGAGGCGAAGCAGACCGGGATATCTCCCGCCCGGCGGTCAACGATTTGAAAAGGGATATGAACCCCAGTGGTACTTTCAAATGCGGAGATCAACTCAAGGACGCTATGTCCCCTACCTGTTCCCAGATTGATTACCTCCACGCCCTTGTGCGAAGTGCAGAACGGAAGTGCTGCTGTGTGGCCAGCGGCAATGTCCATGATGTGAATATAATCCCGGATACATGTACCATCTGGCGTATCATAATCAGCGCCAAAAATCGATAGTTGCTTTCGCTTTCCCATAGCAACCTGAGTGATATACGGCATTAAGTTATTGGGCGTACCGTTGGGGGCCTCTCCAATAAGGCCGCTGGGATGTGCGCCCACCGGATTGAAATAGCGAAAGATGACCGCCGAAAAATCCAGAGTCGCCGCAGCATAGTCTGTAATAATCTGCTCGATCATATACTTCGTCCATCCATATGGGCTTGCGATGTTGCCAGTGGGACACGTTTCTGTAATCGGCAGCGTGGATGGATTGCCATAAACCGTTGCAGACGAGCTGAAAATCAAGTTTTTAACCTGATATTTGCCCATGGTTTCCAAAAGTGTGAGGGTACTATCAAGGTTTCCTCTATAATACTTGAGTGGTTGCTGAACAGATTCCCCCACAGCCTTATATCCTGCAAAGTGCATGACCGCATTGATCTCATGCTGTTTGAAAATTTGTTCCAAAGCCGCAGAATTCTGAATGTCCACATTATAGGTCCTGACACTCTTTTCGGTGATTTTCCTTATCCTTTCCGGAACTTCCTGAGAACTGTTATAGAAGTTATCTGCGATGATCACATCATATCCCGACTGAAGCAGTTCAACAGCCACATGGCTGCCGATATATCCCGCTCCGCCGGTAAGTAAAACGGTCATTCAACGCTCTCTTTCTCCGCATTGAGTGGAAGATACTCGTTCAATAGATCCTCGTGGATTTTGTCCAGATCCGGGACGACCACCGACATACCGCGGATAGAAGCAGAATGGTATGCGTCATCTGCCGGGACACGATAACTGGAGAGCTCTGCACTTCCCATGATTGGGATGCACTTCGCTGCCAGCAGCATGATTTGCGAGTTCGTCATGTCAGTTGACAGATATGGCAATACCTCATCCAGCAGTTTCATCAGGTCTGCAGCATTGCTCTGGCGGAACTTAGTATAGATTGCCTGCAGAACATTGCGCTGACGCTGGGTCCTGTAAAAGTCATTGTCAATCTTTCTGATGCGAGAATAAGCAAGAGCCTTTGTTCCATCCAGGTGGTAAACACCAGCCTCCGTGCCGATATTTATTGTCCTGGCTTCCTTGCTCGTCATCTCAATGTCTACGCCGCCAAGTATGTCAATCACACTCTGGAAACCAGAGAAGTCAACCTCAAAGCACCCGTCAATAGAAACTCCAAAATTAGTATGTAATGTATCCATCAGCAGGGGGAAGCCACCGAAAACATAGGCGGCATTCAATCTGTTATCAGAATAGCCGCCGGGGATCTGAACATATAGATCCCGCAAAAACGAGATCATCGATATTTGCTTTGTATCTGGGTTGATACTGCACAGGATCATGGAGTCAGAACGCTGCCGCCCCTCTCCCTCGCGTCGATCCTGACCGACTAAAAGAATATTGAGCAGGTCATCATCCAGGAATGGTTCGATCTCACTCCAATCGACTTCTTCCGGTTTGAGTTCGATGATATCTTTCGGCTCGTTGCTTGTATCGGTCTCGAAGTCTTCCTGGTCGGGAGGGATAACATCTACTGTGTCTGGTACCTTGTTGATCTTATCCAGCTTTGTTTGGACATACCAAAAAGCCGAAACGGCCAGAAGCAGAACTGTTGCTACACATACCAGTGCTACGATTTTTCTCTTTTTCATAAGCTTCTACCACCTTAGTCAGAAACTTTTCAAACAAGTATCGCTCGAATCCAATGTTCTCTTGAGATTATTGATAGCGGTTCTTGTAATACTTCTTATAATAGCCGCCATCCTTCTTCTTAATGTTGTTGCGAACTACTCCGAGAATCTTGCTTCCACTTTTCCTCAGTTGTTCTATGACCTCGATGGCCTGCCGGTAGCGGACTTGATTGTCCGAAATGACAAGGATTGTTCCATCGCATTTGGCTGCTACGACGGCAGCGTCAATGACGCTGCCAAGCGGGGGGACATCGATCAGCACATAGTCGTAAGACTCTTTCGCCGCCTTCAAAAGCTCTTCAAAGTATTGCCCGCTCAGCAGCTCTACTGGGTTGGGGGGATACTTGCCTGCAAACATGATTGACAAATTTTCGTACTGCGTCTGATAAAGACATTCTTTGACAGAAGTCAGCCCTGTCAGCACCTCGCTCAGTCCCGCAGGGTTTTCCGCTGTGGTGTTACGCCCTGCCATAACCGATTTTCGCATATCCGCATCAATGACCAGTACACGCTTGTCCAATTCTGCAAGGCTCTTTGCAAGCTGCAGGGTAATAGTTGTCTTGCCTTCATTCTCATTGCAGCTTGTGATTACGACAGTGCAGATATCTTGACCGCAGAACTGCAAATTAGTTCTCAATGTCTTAAATGCTTCCTGCGTGAAGAAGTCTTTCTTTCCTGGAAGTTTTAAAGTTGTTTTCACAGACGATCCGGTTTCCAAAATTGTTTTCTCCATTTTATTTATCTTCTACCTCCTGCTTGGCCGAGGTCTTATACGCTGCATATGTCTTGTAATATCCGTATTTTCCCGACTTTTTGCCATCCGCATTCGGAATGTTGCCCAGAACGCTGAGGCCCAGGTATCGCTCCAGATTTTCGTCATCGGTCTTAATGCGGTCATCGAGGAGGAAGATAATCAGGAAGATCACATACGTTACAACGGCAGCAACAACGCCAGCAAAAGCGAATGTGAGCATCCTCGTGCTGTTGCAAGGATCAGGATCCGTCGTTCCCAGCTCATAGAGGTTCACCTGCTGAAACCCCATGGCATCTTCAATGCGCTTTGAACCGATGGTGCAGATTCGATCCACGATACGCTTTGCCAGTTCAGGGGAATCCGCTTTCACCGTCACCTCGAGAATACGGGTGTCTTCCGGATTAGAAGTAGATACACAATCATATAGATCCTCGTACTCCATGTCCAGATTCAAACTGCTGATAACTTCATCCAAAACGGTATGGCTTTTTAAGAGGTAGGTGCAGTCATTGACAACCTTTAAGGCCAATGAAAAATCGGAGCTTGCGTCGCTGGCGGTTGCGCCATCTGCCTGACGCAGAATGTACAGGGTCGCGGTAGAGGCGTATTGCGGGACAAACGTCATTCGGTTGAACACCAAAAAGCCGCAGCAGCAAATGCAGGCTGCAAGTATGATGGCCCATAGCCGTTGGACGAATACGCCCCACAGGTCTTTCAGCGTAACTGTTTTAAAATTTGCTTTCTGATTCATGCTTAAGAAAAGTCCTTTCTTACGGCCTCACCACGCAATAAACGGATTGCATTATTGTAGCATAGCATCGCCGCATAGTCGGCACCGTATTTTTTGCTGGTGTAATTGAAACATTCCAGCATTTCTGGTGGGCGAGACGTACAGTTGTGTGCATCTGAGGAAAAAAGATCGATCAGTCCAAGGGACAACAGCTTCCGGCATTGACGCTGAACAAGTAAGCCAAACCCGCGGAACAGGGACTGTGTATCTGCTTGGAGCACCACGCCATCGTGCCAGAACGCTTGAATCGCAGGAATTCTTCCGTGCAGGGATCGATAGCGTTCGACATGGGCAAGAATGGGGATATAGCCTGCATTGAGCAATGCATGAAGGCCATTTCCAATTACTTTTTCAGGTGCTGTTTCCGAGAAGTCCACCAGCACATATCTGGTACCGTTGACCGTTCTGCAAACACCTTGCCTCAGCCAAGTCACACATTCCGGTTCATACCGAAGTTCATTTCCCAAATACAGCGCCATGTCTGGATATGTTTTCTGCACATAGCTCGACAAGCGCTTAAATGCCGCATTTACCTTGTCATAATTGTCTCCAAAGTAGCCGGGGTGGAAATGAGGTGTACAGCAAAGCACCCGTGTGCCAGCTTGATAAGCCGCATCTAAAATGGCATGCATCTCATCTTCGTCTTTTGCACCGTCATCCACTCCAAACAAAAGATGTATGTGAATATCTGCAAGCCCCATTTATCCGTCCTTCCTCCATACCATTTTATTCACGATACCTGTGTAGCTCTGAATGATTCTGGCGACCTTCATGGACACATTTTCAGCGGTATAATCCGCCACCGGCGTACCGAAGCAGGCTGTCCGCTGCATCCCGACAGCCACCTCCACGGCTTGCAGAAGGGACTCTGCGTCGATTCCGGCGAGTACAAAGCAGCCCGCGTCCAGCGCCTCGGGGCGCTCAGTGGAGGTGCGGATGCTGACTGCCGGGAACGGCTTACCGACAGACAGGAAGAAACTGCTCTCCTCCGGCAGCGTTCCGCTGTCGGAGACCACCGCAAAGGCGTTCATCTGCAGGCAGTTGTAATCGTGGAAGCCCAGCGGTTCGTGGGCGATCACGCGGCTGTCCAGATGGAAGCCCGTCGCCTCCAGCCGCTTTCTGCTTCTCGGGTGGCAGGAGTAAAGGATTGGCATGTCGTACTTTTCCACCATGGCATTGACCGCTGTGAACAGTTGGACAAAATTGCGGTCCGTATCGATGTTTTCCTCCCGGTGCGCCGAGAGCAGAATGTACTGTCCCTTGGTCAGACCCAGACGCCGGTGGATATCACTTCCTTCGATCTTGTCCAGATTGGCGTGCAGCACCTCTGCCATGGGACTGCCGGTCACGAAGGTGCGCTCCTTTGGCAGTCCACACTCCATCAGATACCGGCGTGCGTGCTCTGAATAGCAGAGATTGACGTCGCTGATGATATCCACGATGCGGCGGTTCGTCTCCTCCGGCAGGCACTCATCCTTGCAGCGGTTGCCCGCCTCCATATGGAAGATCGGGATGTGCAGTCGCTTTGCGCCAATCACGGAAAGACAGGAATTCGTATCGCCCAGAACCAGCACTGCGTCCGGCCTGACCTGCACCATCAGCTTATAGGACTTCTCGATGATATTCCCGATGGTGGCACCGAGGTCGTCGCCTACGGCATTCAAATAATAGTCCGGCGCACGGAGGCCGAGGTCGTCAAAAAACACCTGATTGAGGGTGTAGTCGTAGTTCTGACCTGTGTGAACCAGAATCTGCTCAAAGTACCGGTCGCAGCACTTTATCGTAGCGGACAGACGGATGATCTCCGGCCGCGTGCCGATGATCGTCATCAACTTCAGCTTTCCCATTGCTACACCTCCTCAAAGTAGGTATCCGGATGGCCGGGATCAAACTGCTCGTTGGCCCACATGACCGTCACCAGATTTTCCGTCTCACTCAGATTAATGATGTTATGGGTATAGCCCGGCAGCATATGGACAGCCTGGATCCGGTCACCGTTGACCTCGAATTCGATTTTTTCATCGGAGCCGATTTTGCGTTCCTGGATTAGCCCATGTCCGGCCACGACCATGAAGAATTCCCACTTGCTGTTGTGCCAGTGCTGCCCCTTGGTGATACCGGGCTTTGAAATGTTCACAGAGACTTGACCGCAGGATACAGTTTTCAACAGTTCTGTGAAGCTGCCTCGCTCGTCTACATTCATCTTCATCGGGAATGCGATTTTCTCCGGCGGCAGATAGGAAAGGTAGGTGCTGTAGAGCTTCTTCTCAAAGCTGCCCTCCGGGATTTCCGGCAGCAGCAGCGTCTGCGGCTGGTCGTGGAAGGTCTGGAGCAGTCGAACGATCTTACCCAGCGTCACGCGGTGGCTGACCGGAACGCTGCAATATGCTCCATCCGTCCGGTGGGGATGGCCCTCCATGGCATTCAGGATCTCGTCGATCAGGTCATCAATGTAGACCAGCTCCAATTCGACTGCCGGGTCCGAGACCGTGATCGGGAGGTCCCGTGCGATGTTGTGACAGAACGTCGCCACCGCGGAATTGTAGTTAGGGCGGCACCATTTACCGAACAGGTTCGGCAGACGGTAGATCATCCCGTCTGCACCGGTTTCTTCGCCGTAAGCGAGAAGCAGCTCCTCCGCCGCTTTTTTGGACTGTCCGTAGCGGCTCCCGGCATATCGTCCGGTCAGGCTGGCCTGAATGGAGGAGAAGAGCAATACCGGGCAGCGATTACCGCTTTTCCGAAGTATCTCCAATAGGGTACGGGTGAAGTCTGTGTTTCCGGCTGCAAATTCTCCCGGATCCTGGGGCCGGTTCACGCCAGCCAAATGAACCACGAAATTTGCCTTTCGGCAGTATCCCGCCAAGGTCTCTGCCGAAGTATCCCTTGTACATAAAAGGATCTCCTCGATTTGCAGTGCGGGCCGGGTCCTGTCTCTGTGATCCTGGATAGTGGAAAGGCGCTGCGTCAGATTTTTCCCGACAAATCCGTTTGCGCCGGTAACCAGTACATTCATCAGCAAGTTCCTCCGAACAGCTTCAGCTTTAGAAGAAGCTGTTTCATCTCCTCCACATCCAGCCGGTGGGTGTTGTGGGAGGTATACTGCTCGATTTTGCCAAACTCCGGATTTCCCTTGCTGAAATAGTTGTCATAGTTCAGATCCCGATTATCTGCCGGAATGCGGAAGAAGCCGGGCAGGTCTTCCGCCCGCATCATTTCCTCTGCAGTGACCAGCACCTCAAAGAGCTTTTCGCCATGCCGCGTTCCGATAATCGTCGTGCCAAGGTCGGAGTGCTTCAGCTCCAGCACAGCCTGTGCCAGCGTTTCGATGGTTGCGGCAGGGGCCTTCTGCACGAACAGGTCACCCTGTTCGCCATGCTCAAAGGCATAAAGCACAAGGTCTACGGCATCGCTGAGGGTCATCATAAAACGGGTCATATTGGGATTCGTGATCGTCAGAGGTTTTCCCTCGTCGATCCGGTCGCAGAACAGCGGAATGACCGAGCCACGGGAGGCCATAACGTTGCCATACCGCGTCAAACACAGAACTGGATCCCCAGGCAGCATCTGTCTGGAGCGGGCAATCACATTCTTCTCCATGACAGCCTTCGTCATGCCCATAGCGTTGATGGGATAGGCCGCCTTGTCCGTGGACAGGAAGATGGCCTTCTTCACATGGTTTGCAACACAGGCGGAGATCACATTGTCCGACCCAGCCACATTGGTTTTGACCGCCTCCATGGGATAAAACTCGCAGGAGGGCACCTGTTTCAAAGCCGCGGCATGAAATACATAGTCCACACCGCGGAACGCATTCAGAATGGAATTGTAATCCCGCACATCACCTATGTAGAACTTGATTTTCTCCGCGTGCTGCGGATACAGCTCCTGATAGGTGTGCCGCATATCATCCTGCTTCTTCTCATCCCGTGAAAGAATGCGGATCTCTGCAATATCGGTGGTCAGGAAGCGGCGCAGCACAGCGTTGCCAAAGGAGCCTGTCCCACCGGTAATGAGCAGTATTTTATCTTTGAACGATATCATCTGGTCTTACTCCTTTGTATGGTTTCTTTGTTTTTCAGGCAGTACGCCGCGCATAAGTACGGCATCCAGCATTAGCTTTGTGTTTGGACGCAGGGGACGAATCAGCGCTGGAAGCAGGATCGTTGTCGAAGCCTGTGTGATCAGCGAGGCCGCAGCAGCCCCGGACGCTCCCCACGACGGTATCAGCGCAAGGTTCAGCACAACATTAAGTGCAGCCGCACTGACATACAGGTATTTCAAATATTTCTGTCTGTTTTCACATACCATCCATGCGTTTCTGGCAACACCGAGATAGGAAAACGCCGTGTACCAAACTACGATGCGCAGAGGTCCAACTGCCGGCAAATAGGTTTCTCCATAGAGGATCAGAATAAATGGCTTTGCGACAAGGCAGATCATTGCGGATACGAACAGGGACACATAAAAAACAATTGCGTAGAGTTGCCGGTTCTTCCGCTCATAGCGCAGGCGGTCCTTCTGAAAGCTCTGCACAATCTCCGGATAAAGGGAGTCAATGATTGCAGAGAGAATAAAGGCCCATGAAACGCTGACTGTCGAAGCAAGGGAATAATGTCCAACGGCATCTGCGCCAAGCATCTGCTTGAGCATCAGCTTATCTGTACAGGCATAGATGGAGACCATCAGCCCGGCTATGATAAAGCTGCTGCTGCTTTGAAGAAGCTCCTTTGCTTTTTTCAGAGAGTAATGGAATCTTGTACCGCCATTTTTGAAATAAGCGATCAGCAAAAACACCGCGAGTACGATGTAGTCCAATGCACTTGCAACGGCGAACCATTCCACGCTTTTCCCAAGTGCGAGCAAAATGATTTTGTACACAGACATTGCCGCATACGAGACGAGTTCGGCAATGGCGGAATACTTGGACTGGAGCCTGGCCTGAAACCAGTAGTTGAGGGTATCAAACACCTGAAAAACAAGGCCAATGCTGTACAGCGCTACAACCACAACGGTGAGACGTTCTCCTCTATCCACGATACTGACAATACCGATGATTGCCAATGCAGACAGCAGGCTTGACATAGCCCGCAGCAACAGGGTTGTTCCTATCGTTTCTCCCTGCTGATCCGGATGATCCACAAAGTTCTTAACGATCACGCTGTTGATGCCAAGCGTACAGAGCGAGGCAAAGAATGTCGCATATGCCGCCGCGTAATTGATCAGGCCGTAATTGCTTGGGCCAAGATAGCGCGCCGCAAAAATACCAACGACAAAGGCCAGCAGCTTGTTCGCCACTTTGCCGCCGATGATCCATCCGGCATTTTTAACGACCTTATTCTTTCTGAGCGACTGCAGCAAAATCTTCAAACTCCTTCACCACTTTAGCTGGAGCACCGGCCACCAGTGTATCCGCCGGCACATCTTTAGAAACACAGGCACAGGCCGCAATCATGCTTCCATCTCCAATACTCGTATTTAATAGGATGGTAACTCGGCCACCGATCCACACGCCGCTACCTACTGCAATATGATAGGATTCACCTTTCCCAGCCCGCCTTTTGTGGTCGCCCATCTGGTGTCCACCTGTCAGGAAGGTGACATCCGGAGCAATATCGCAGTTATCTCCGATTGTTACTGTCCCGTTCCCATGGACAGTGAGGTTGCATCCGATCCAACAATTTGCACCAATGCGGAGCGTCCCTGTATTATGGATCGGCCCGACAATTTTGGTATTTTCTCCGATCTCATAGCCGATGGAACGAAGAAGATTCCTCTTGGCAGAGAAGAACCGGGTTCCCGCCAGAGTATGATTGACAAGGTAAATCACAATTCGTTGTTTGATAGTCTTTAACTTCATCTTTGATACCAGTCCTCCCGCAGCGGCTTTGCGGGGCTGCATGGACCGTTCGCAAACAAGCCGGAAGCATCTGTACCGTTCAAAAGGGCCTGCGATAGCTGCAAAAATCGCTTTGCTGCAACCTCCGCATTCCACAATTCTGTGATCGTCTGGTACGCCGCTTTTCCAAAGCTATGCTGCATTGTCGTATTTTCAAGAAGCCGTCGTACCTTTTCATAAAGCTCCTGAATATTGCCGGAGTGATAAACGCTTCCATTCACGCCGTCATTTACGAGATAAGGGGTTGCCCCAGCTGCATCGCTGGCAACCACCGAACAGCCGCTGTTCATGGCCTCGTTTAACACAGCGCCCCAGCCCTCTTGGCGGTCACTTGTGAATAAGCAGATGCCTGCGCTTTCCATATGACGGCGCACGGCTTCCGGAGACATGGCTCCAAGGAATCGTATATTGGTCTCCAGCAGCCCAGCTTCTGAAGCCTGCCGCTTGAGCTGCTGCTCCATCTCACCGGTACCGATCATCTCGATTTTGAAGCAGCATCCTGCATCATGGAGTCTCCTTGCAACCTCGATCACATCGTCGGGATGCTTCCAGCCCAAGAAGCGTCCACACCACAAAATGGTTGCTTTTGCTTTGCGGTCGATCAAGTCATCAATGCTGGGATACCGTATCGTCTCCGGGAAATAGCCCCATTTATAGCACCGACCGCGGAAAAGGCCGAATTTTGCATAATCCCCCGCAGTATAGGCGCTGGCACAGAGCATATACGCCTTTCGCCACGGCGGATTGCAAGCGTGCCAGTGGAAAAAACGTTTTGGATATTTGAGAAGCGGATTTCCTGTCTTTAAGATTCGCTCGGAATATCGGAAAAACAATTTGGCCTTTTTACCGTATTCCTTTGTCTGACGATCTGGAAAGGAACCGGCTATCAAAACATCCAGATTACTTAACTGCTTCTGGACCTCCTGATCTGATGCCGAACAGGTATATGGACGCGCCAAATCATTTCCCCACCCGAGATTCTTTCGCTCCGTATCCATCTCTTTATGCGCCACGAAGCAATAGTTGTGATTTGTCAATTCATAGAGGGCATCGGATAGGGGGACTTGATGATGCGTAAAGTAATTGCTGCAAAAAAGAATTCTCATGTAGCCATCACACGCCCTTTTCCCAAAGTAGACAAAACATTTTCATAGAGTTCAACATAGCCCTGATACACCGTATCTTTGTCAAAACGCGCCATTTTTTTAGGATCCGCACGCCAGTTGCTGTCTGCCACGTCTCTCACAGCATTCTCCAATGCCTGTATATCGCCCTGCGGAACCAAGCGTCCATTTCCCGGTGCTACCGTTTCAGGACAACCGTCTGTCTTATATACCACCACCGGCGTTCCGCACGCCTGGGCCTCTACCGTAGTCAGGCCAAAGGTTTCCTCATAGGTAGGGTTCACAAACACATCTGCAGCGGAGTACCACTGTGCCAACTCTGTTTGATTTGCCGTGCGTAAAAGCCCAAGCACATCGGAAGGAATATCCGGCAGTTGCTTTTCAATCAGGCCAATCAAAACCACCTGATAGTCAGAACCGAGGCGGTCAGCAAGTGTCAGCAAATCCGGCAGACCCTTGCGTGCATTCCATGCATTTGCTACCCCGAGGACAATTTTCTTATCTTCCAGATGATACTTTTCACGCAAGCTGCTGGACTGTGGACAGAAAACCGTGCGGTCGATTCCGTTGGGGATAACGGTTCGCGGGTAGTTCTGTAGGAACGACCGGGAAACCTGATCCGCAAGCCACTGCGAGGGTGTGGTGATAGTCAGATTCTTCACACCGGTAAAGGCGTTCTTTTTGCGAAGGAAGTTGCGCCTTACATCGCCCTTCCAATAGCATTGCGGATACCGGTACAGCAATTTGCAGTCCCGACACTCCGTCTGCCATTGCACACACTTGACTTGCGAGAAATGTGTGCAATGTCCGGTAAAAGTCCAGCAATCATGCAAAGTCCAAACGACGGGGATATTCGCTTCCTTCAAAAAGCGGAACAGCATCTCGTAATTCACATAGAAGCCGTGCAGCGTGTGCAGGTGGATAAGATCAGGCTGAAACGCTCTGATCTCTCGGATCATCTTTCTGGTCGCCGCCCAGGAATATAGACCCGCGTGGTCTGTGAATCGTGATACTGCGTTGTGAAAGTAAAAGCCGAAATCTCCGGATACTTTCACTGCGTCCGCATTGTCGGAGCATACTCCCGTTCCATATAAAGCCTTTACATCATTGCCATGCTTTTTCAGCAGGTTCATGATATCAGCGATGATTTTTCCAGTGCTTCCGGTCCCATATACCAAATTGACAAACAGCACTTTCATCCTTCTCATCTCCGATGTTGTGTGATAAAAGAGAACCGCCGAGGTGCCAAGGTGCGCCCCGGCGGTTCCAGTGTATTTACTCGGTTTCGCTGTTCAGAATCATCCGGCCAGCACTGTCAAAGTTGTAATATCCCTCCGGCATCAGGCCGTGCGTCCAGTACACATAGTAGCTGCGGTCATGGACGACCTCACAGGTGGAACGCACATAGTAGTAGTCGCCGTCGATCTGGATCAGGCCGGCATAAGCACGTTCGCCGTTCCGATAGAAGTACAGGCTTCCATCTTCCTCGTAGATTCCGTTCTTCAGAGGTGCGACGCTACCTGTCAGTTTGCCATCTGCGTCGAAGTGATATCTGCCCTGGGGCATCAGGTCATGCGTCCAGGAAATGTAGTAATCGCAATCGCGTACCACTTCACACTTGGAATTCACATAGTAGTAATCATCGCCAATTTTGATGAGGCCCGCATAGGTCAGTTTTCCATTGACATAGTAATGCAGAACGCCATCTTCCTCGACGATGCCATTCTTCGGAGTGCCGGTCAGCTTTCCGTTTTCATCGAACGTGTAGTAACCGGCTTCCTTCAGGCCGTGCGTCCAAGTGATCCAATATACGCAATCGGTCACGACCTCGCCGTTGCTGCGGACATAATAGAAGTCACCGTCAATTTCAATCAGGCCGACATAGGTTACCTTGCCATTGACATAGTAACGAAGTACGCCGTCATCGTCCTTTACGATGCCATTCTTGTCCGTTGCGCCCTGAATGAGTTTGCCCTCTGCGTCAAAGGCATAGGTTCCTTCCTCCATCAGGCCGTTCATTCTGGAGCAGTAGTAGGTCTGGTTCACGATCAGCTGGCCCTTGCTGTTGGCATAGTAGTAATCGTCACCGATCTTGATCATGCCTGCAGGAGCCTTGATGCCGTCGACATAGTAGAAGAGGTCTTCGCCATCCTTCAGGATCCCGTTCTTGCTGGTGTCCTCGTCGTGCAGAATGACGCCGTTTTCATCGAAGTAGTAGCCCCACTCCGGAAGTGCAAGGCCATTGGTCTTATGGAGCCAGCAATCCTTACCGTTCAGCACAGTGCTCTTTACCGCTGCCGAGAGGGTCAGGCCCTCACGCTCCTCCAGATTCTTCTGGACTGCGAAGTAATAATAGTTGACCGTGCCGTTCTCCTTGACAACGCGCTTCAAACCTGCTTCCTCTTCGATGATGCCGCTGTTGAGCCAATAGGTGTCTTCTCCGACGCTGTAAACGCCGGTAACGTCGCTCTGGAATACGCCTTCCGCATCAAAGACGCAGCGTGCGGTTTCAGTTGCTCCATTGGGGATCAGCGTCGTGATTCCAGTAGCCGCGTACCCGGTTTCGGTATCCAGATAGTAGGTCTCACCGTCGATGACCGTCCAGCCGGTCTTCTGCAGTTCGCCGTCCTTGTAGTACTGCTTGCCGTTTGCATCCTTAAGCCAGCCGTTCCAGAACTGCCACTGTGCATACAGCGTCATATCTCCGGTCAGTTCAAGAATTGCGCCCTCATCGGCATAGGTAGCGCCGCTGCCATCGGCGGCGGTGTTCCAGCCGATGAACTTGTAGCCCTCACGGGTGAAGGCGTTGGTATTCAAGGCAGTGTCCACACCGACTTCAAAGCGCTGAGGCTCCATACTGCCTTCGCCGCCGTTGGCATTGAAGGTGATGGTGTAGAACACACGGGCAGTTGCAGAGTACTGTGCCGTATAAGTGGCATCCTCTTCAGCAACCACAACCTCCGGACTCCAGCCGGTGAAGGTGTAGCGGTAGTTCTCGTCAGGAGCCTTATCTGTGCTGCCCTTGAAGGAAGGCATTGTGCCCTTCAGATAATCTTCCTCAGCTACGACCTTACCATCAATTACCCAAGTGATATGTGCGCCGGTCTTAGGAATTTCCTCGCCTTGTTTCAGCAGTTCATTGCAGACAGAGCAGTAGGTGTCGCCGGTGTAACCGGGTGTCGTAAGCGTCGCTTCGACCGCATTGCGAATCTCCGGCTTGTGACCAGTAGCCGGGATCACTTCCTGTTTAACAATGACTTCGTTGCAAACAGAGCAATGCTTGCCTTCCGTCAGGCCAGGCTCGGTGCAGGTCGGAGCCTTTGCTGCGTCAATGACTTCGGTGTGCCCCTTGGCTGGAATCTCTGTCTGTGCAACGATAATCTCATTGCAGACGGAGCAGTGCTTGCCCTCAGTCTTGCCGGGTTCGGTGCAAGTCGGCTCAACAGCCGGATCAATGACCTCGGTATGGCCCTTGGCGGGGATCACTTCCTGCGCAACGAGGACTTTGTTGCAGACAGAGCAGTGCTTGCCCTCGGTCAGGCCAGTCTCCGTGCAGGTTGGAGCCTTTGCTGCATCGATTACTTCTGTGTGACCGGTCGCGGGGATCTCTTCCATACCGGAGAGAATCGCATCACAAACGGAGCACTTCGTACCGGCTTTATGACCAGCCTCGGTGCAGGTAGCGGGCTGTTCCGCAACTTTAACAGGGGTATGCCCGGTTGCATCGATTGCTTCGGTCTTGGTTGCATTGCAAACTGTGCAGGTGTAGGTCTTGACGCCGGCATTCTCACAGGTAGGAGAGGTCGTGATCTCGCCCTCATTCCAACTGTGGCCCTTGGCGGGAATCTCTTCCTGCGCTTTGATAACCGTTCCGCAGACAGAGCAGCTGATGCCATCCGTCAGACCCGTTTCGGTACAGGTTGCGGGCTTGCCCACAACGGTCTTCTCAGTGTGGCCGGTCGCGGGAATCACTTCCTGTTTAACAATGACTTCGTTGCAGACGGAGCAGTGCTTGCCTTCCGTCAGGCCAGTCTCCGTGCAGGTCGGAGCCTTTGCTGCGTCAATGACCTCGGTGTGGCCCTTGGACTGAATGGTTTCACCCTTGGTGATTTCCTTGCCACAGATGGCGCAGACTGTATCACCGGTGTAGCCGTTCTCGGTGCAGGTGGCATCCTTCTTGTTGATCACCTTGGTGAGAGAATGATTGTCCTCCCACTGGGCATAAAGAGTGGTGTTCTCGGTTAGATTAACAGTCGCACCATCCGCATAGGAGTCGCCAGTACCATCGGCCGCCGTATTCCAGTTCAGGAAGTTGTAGCCTTCACGAGTGAAGGTGTTTGCATTCAGCGCCGTATACTTCTTTGCAGTCACAGTCTGCGAAGGCATCGTGCCTTCGACCGGGTATTCCGCACTTCCGTTGGCTTCAAAGGTAACCGTCAGCTCCGTAGGCGCTTCGCCGCCCCAAACGCCATTGACATAGTTGATAACATCGCCAGCGTTTGCGGTCGCGGTTTCCGTATAGGTACCGTCGGCGTTGTGCAGCTTGGCGGCGGTGATGGGGATGTCATGGCTTGTAGTATTCGTATCAGACTGTGTGACCTGCTTTGTTGTTGCGTCCGTACCGGGTGCACCCTGTTGGATAAACACACCGGTACCGTTGCTGGAGCAAATGTCCGCACCACCAGCCGTTGTGTAGATGTTGCCGATGGCGGTCAGTGTACCGTTGACATCCAACTTCGCATCAATAAGATCTTTTTCACTGCGATTATAATTTTTCCCAGGGGCATATCCTACCGCACAGAAATTGCCTTTGCAGGTGTATGCATTGGCAATCCATTCGTCACGGTCATAAATATAGATGCTCTTGCCGTTGGACACCACCAACTCGGATCCCTCTGCAATGGTAGCCTGCACGCCGGCCAGCAGTGCTGCCGTCTGATTGATTGTGACCTTTCCAGACTCAATATTGATGGAAATGTTATTGTTCAGCGGAAGATCAAAGCTCCCGGAATTGATATTCATACCACCCAGATTCAGAGCCAATGCGTTCAGTTCTGCATCGCCGTTTATAGTGAATACCAGCCGGTCAGTTTCCTCATCATAATCCTTGGTAAGGCTTCCGGTCTTTACCTTGAACATGCCATCGTCCCCAACAAAGGCAATAGCCGTTGCAAAGACTTTGTTTGACACATATACACCGCTGCTTACTGTTTCCTTCGCACCACTATGCAGGATCAACGGAGTCTCGATGTTCTGTACATAATACTGAGAGAAAGGGAAGACTGGCCCGGATGCCATGCCGCTGGATGCAGACCCCCCTCGGAAATCTGCAATTTGGAACCATTCGTATACTGAACCGCCAGATTCCACTGTCACAGAACCATGCCCAGAAATAAAGCCCCATGCATATAGCGCACCGCCGGTTTTTACAGTAATCGAACTCCCATCCGAAAGCTGAATTTGTCCGTAATCGCCCGTCATATATCCACTGGCAGACCCAGCCGCCGCTGCATAGCGTCCGCCAACACTAATTGCGCCGTAGACAGTAAGACTTGAGCCACCTGCAAGTGTCAATTGCCGAAAACAACTCCGCGTTGTAGAAATAGGATCATCACGATAGTCTTTACCATTACTCCCTGTTTTGGTTGTATAAATGCTTGACGGAGCCGTAGTATATAGAGTTCCATCAATATTAAAAGGAATCAGTAGCGTGATACCTGCGGGAATTGTATAATCCCCATGGATTTCACCGTTACTTGCCAATGTAATCTTCGTTTGATTGTTGTCCTGAGCATAACTTACGGCCTCATCAAGTTTTTCAAACGACTGACCGCCAGTCTCAAACAAAGCTACACCAACAGTACTGAATCGCGCAGTGATAGAACAATCTCCGTCAATTCTCAGATTAGTTGAAGCATCTGTAGAGATGTATTTCTGTGTGGTTAAGTTATACCAACCCATGAATTGATAGCCACTGTCGGGAGTAGCGACCACTTTGTACGCAGTCAAAGAGTTCTGCGTATAGGAGGTTTCCGCTGTGACAGTTGCCCCATTTACAGTGTAGGAGCCATTTTCTGCAGGCAAGAAAGTAGCCGTAGCCTCCACATTGGCAACCAATGCAATATTTGTAAGCGTGATCGTTGTAGCTGAACTGGGACTACCTGATTTAAGATAAACCTTGATAGACTCACCAGAAGCCAACTCTCCTGAGTGTGTACCATTCGCAGAAACAGCATTTCCCGCCACTTGAATAGTTCCGCTGCTTTGGACTATTGCATAGTCAAAGAACAGTGTTGCAGTTGTAGCTTTCTTGTTGGTAATGGTAAGCGTTGTTTCATAATTAGTATTGCTACAAGTCCCAGCAGTACTGGTAGTCGAACCAGTTATAGTCGTACCGCTGGCTTCCCATGGGTCTTCCGCTTTGCCAGTAAAACTTAGGCCAATGTCGGGATCCGATAGGCCCGATACTGTGTCTGCTGAGGTTGCCGCATATGCTGTAACCGATAAAATATCTGTCGGAAGCAACATCAGTGTCATGAGCAGCACCAATGTCAGCGACAGGAATCGCTTCAAAACTTGTTTCATCCTCTGTTTTTTCCTCCCTGTTTTTGTCTTTTCTCTTTCAGCGTTCCATAAACACTGAGACCTAATATAAAACATATGAGCGCCCATATATGAGCAAGGTGTAGGACGCCTATGCTCGTTGTGTACTCCACGCGGAACCACTCCAGAAAGAAACGGAGGATTCCGTAGGTAATCATAAAAATAGGATATACCTCACCGTGTGTTTTCCCATGGTGTATCCGCGGGCAATAATACAGCAGGAAAGCAACATAGTAGATTAGTTCGATTTCCCTTAGTGGCCAATGTAAACTGCCTATTGGAAAACGCATACCGGCACAGCACCCACCGACCAAGCAGTCAAATCTGCCAAAAATAAGCCCTATTGTTAAGCAGACTGCTGAGATATCCATTACAGCAGCAGTATTCCTTTTAAACAGCTTTGCTCCGAAGTAATAAAACAGCGGCAAGAGAAATACTGCTCCAAAAAGGCGCATATTGGCCGCTCTACTGAGATCTCCGCCAACTTCAATAATTGCTAAAAGGCGCATTGCGGTGTATCCCACAACATCATGAAGAAGTGCAATGAGAAGCGCTGCATACCACCTGATGTTCAATTTTGCCCTGCAAGATATCAGCCATATGAAGTTACATATGATAATTCCAATGGCAAACATCAACAGGACATGCTGTTGAATCCATACGCCGATGTTCTGCATTGGTATCACCCACTTTCAATATAGTCTCCCCATGGGGTATGACGCATGTGCGCCATACCCCATGGCTTATTCGGTCATCACACCATCTTGCCGTCTGCACCAAAGGTGTAGAATGTGGCAGGCAGCAAATCATTGGTCTTGCTGATCCAGTAGCGGCAATTTGTTACAACCTTGCAGGAGCTGTTCACATAGTAGTAATCGCCGTCAATCTGGATCAGGCCAGCATAGGTCTTGACGCCGTCCACATAGTAATACAACTCGCCATCCTCGCTGACGATGCCGTTCTTTGCAGGATCGACTGGATCGGGATCCGGCGTCGGAATCGGTGCATCCGTCATCTTACCGTCTGCATCGAAGTTGTAGAAGGTGGCAGGCAGCAAATCGTTGGTTTTGCTGATCCAATAGCGCTGGTTGGTAACAACCTTGCAAGAGCTGTTCACATAGTAGTAATCGCCGTCGATTTGAATCAGGCCAGCATAGGTCTTGACGCCGTTCACATAGTAGTACAGCTCGCCGTCCTCGCTGACAATGCCGTTCTTCACCTCGGGATCAGGATTGGGATTCGGGTCAGGATCAGGTGTCGGAATAGGTGCATCTGTCATCTTGCCGTCTGCATCGAAGTTATAGAAGGTTGCGGGCAACAGATCATTGGTCTTGCTAATCCAGTAACGCTGATTGGTAATGACCTTGCACAGGCTGTTCACATAGTAGTAATCGCCATCGATCTGAATCAGGCCAGCATAGGTCTTAACACCATTTACATAGTAATACAGCTCTCCGTCTTCGTTGACGATACCATTCTTCAGTTCGGGGTCAGGATCAGGGTTCGGATCGGGATCAGGCGTAGGAATCGGAGCATCTGTCATCTTGCCGTCTGCATCAAAATTGTAGAAGGTGGCGGGGAGCAGACCATTGGTCTTGCTGATCCAGTAACGGCAATTTGTTACGACCTTGCAAGAACTGTTTACATAGTAGTAATCGCCATCGATCTGAATCAGACCCGCATAGTTTTTGACGCCATTCACGTAGTAATAGAGCGTATCGTCTTCGTTGACAATGCCGTTTTTGCTCGGATCCGGATTATCAATAATCATCCTGCCATTCTCGTCAAAATCATAGAATGCCTGTGCCAGACCTGTGTCATTCGGATAGGAAACCCAGTGTCGAGTATTTTTAACTGCGGTATAGTCACCACTTCCAAAATAATAGTAGTAACCATCTTCCGCCAAATACAGGCCATTGCAAACCTTGCCGTCAATCGTATAATAAGTGTTACCATTGAGATAGAAGAGGCCGGTATGCTGATATACGCCATGGCAGACGCCATCTTCACCAAAGTTATACCAATAAATCGGGTCATCATGGTTATCGCGCAGTTTTACATACCGAAGGCCCTCATACCGGTAGCCATCCTGATCGAAGAAATACAGATTTCCTTCGATGGTGTACCACTTGTTCTGAACAAAGCCGGGGCCGTAATAATAACGCTGGCCGAGGTCAGTGGACAACCAAGCCCCCTTCACCAACTTGCCATTTTCAAATTGATAGGTCACATTGGGGAAGAAACTGCTGTTTTCACCATCCAGCCCCTGGAAAGTCTCGGGGTCAAAGTAGTAATAGCCGTTGTCGCCATCTGCATCCGTCAGGTTCCACCAACCGGACTTGGCCACGCCGTTGATGGCGTAATACCATGCGCCATCGAATTCAATCAACCCAGTGACCTTTCCTTCACAAGCACCGGTCGTCTCATTGAACTGATAGAAATACTCGTTGCTCTCATCGTTGAGGCCAGGAACCTTGTGGATGCCCTTCAGGGCATTGTTTTCGACGAAGTAGTAGGATGTACCGTTGACCGTCTTCCAGCCTGACCAGGAGCCGTTGTCCAGGATGAAACGATCCGTGAACTCCTGATACGATTCGCAGTAGAAATGGCCGCCGCAGGGGTGCGTGGTATTCTCCGGCTCTTCATAGGGATAGATCCCATACTGCTCCTGGAAGGAGGTCTGCTTGGCCATGTTGTAGAGTGCGTTTGCGCCCAGATAGATGTCGTAACCGACCGAACCGGAGTTCTCGATGCTCAAGCACTGATTATCATCCCACTGTGCGCCATCCTTGGCGGACAGCTGCACGCCGCTGAGGATGCAGATGGGGTTGGCCGTATCAGGATCGATGGCCTGGCTCTGCTTGATGAAGTTGCACTTCACAGTGAGCAGATTGTTTTCGTCCAAGGATGCGGATGTAAGACGGAAGTAATCATTGGACACCGTCAGGTTGGAGATGTCCACAGCGACATTCTGGTCAAACTGGAACTTCACTGTTACCTCGGTCTTCGAGCTTACGCGCTCCGCCAGCTGGAGCAGCAGATCCCAAGCCGTGATGCCAGAAATATCGCCGCCAGCAACCATGGACAGAAGCGGCTCCAGCTTTTCAGGTACCTTGATCGTCATCATATCCAGTCCAAAGACATAGGTGACATTCATGGGCTGGCTGGGATCGATCACATGATAGCGGTCTGTCTCGCCATCTCCTCCGGGAAGATATTCCGCATTGGAGACATCTCTTGTCCACGCGAAGGTTCTGTCGCCGCTTGTGGCGTTGTCAAAGTCGAAAATCGCCTGATTGGCACTGTACATAGCGACCTTGATCGTGGCACTGATGGAGTAGTCCCGCGTGATCATGGCCGTGATGGTCACATTGCGCAGACCGGACGCCTCGCTGCCGGTAAAGGCAAAGCCATTGTTCGCAGCTTCCACAGTACCTGCTGCGCTGTTGCTCAGTTCAAATGTGATATCGCCTGCGCACACAGCGACGGGATTCTCGTTATAGGTTGCAACCAGAGGAAGGCGCACCGAGTCTCCGTAAATGGCGTTGATGCTCGTTTTGGAGAATTTCAGGCCATTTGGCTCGACCACGGTAAGCGTCTTGCTGCCGATCACCGTGTCACCGGACAGGAGCTGAATTTCCACGCTGCCCTTCTTGACGGCGGTGAAAACACCATCTTCAGAAACGGTACCGATGGTTTCATCCGCGGACTTCCATGTGATATCGGCAGGGAGTTCCGCCGCGCTGCCGGACACACTAACACCGGAAGCGATCAAGCGGACTGCGGCGCCGCTCGTCAAGTAATCATAAGCAGAGGTGATCAGGGCATGATCAAACTCCGTAGAGACAGGGGCTGTGGAGACCACCATCAGAGATGAACTAACGGAACGCTCATAACCATCCGAAGGACGGTTCACGACCGTGAGCGTATTGCTGCCTTCCTGCTTCGCTACGAAGGTAGTGGAACCGCCACCGTCCAGATTGATTGCGGTCACACAGCCTGCATCCAGCATGATCTGTGCCAGTTCTTCAGCACTGCCGCCGGCGGAGAAGGGTTCCTGACGACCGTCCAGCACCATCATGACGACCTTGCCCTCAACAGTGATACCCACACAAGTGCGGGAATGACGGCTGTTATAATAGTCTGCTGCGCTGGTCACGACGGACTTTCCATCCTTGACCAGATAAACGCTGCCACCGACAGCCTCTTGGATTTGGTCTTTATAGGCTGCGTAATCGCTGGAGCTGCCGATCATGGCGGTTCCATCCTTCAGGATCGCAAAGAAGTTCGCCGATGCGCCGCTGTGGTATTCGACACCCTCCATGACCAGCGCGCCGCTGGGAGCGCCGGTCGTCATGTTGTAGAAGTCCGCATTCACGCCGACCACGGCATTGTAATGCTCCACATAATTCGCCGCATCGGACGAATCGGAATGCCGCTTCTGGGCCGCCGCCATCTGGTCAGATACACGGGACATGGCCCAGCCCTGGCTCGGATCGTTGGCGTGATAATTGGCGTGGATGCTCACATCCTCCCGGGCGATATCCGCCGTGGCAATGTAGTAAACGATCTGCTTGTCGTCCTTGGTCAGCGCATAGTTGATCGTCTGCGTCACGCCGGGAGCGACCGTTGTCGTATCCGAAGAGAACACAGAGTAGTATGCATCATCCGGCTCCGGGTCGGGTTCGGGATCCGGATCAGGGTCAACCGGGTCGGTGCCGTTGGGGTCACCTGCAAGGTCAAAGAGGTAATCCGCAAAAGCATAGCAGCACGCTTTACGCAGCGTCTCATAATTGGAAAGGTCAGTCAGAGAATAGGAGCTCTCCAGCGCACCAATCAGAGTATTGCCGGTATAGGTGCTCAGGACTTTGCTCCGGATACCGTCCTTGGTGACCATGCCGCCCAGACGGTCGGTCAGGAAGTAGGAAGCGCGGCTTGCGTCTGTAAGCTCTGCGGTGAAGTAGTTCTCAATGATTGTGCTCAGAGCAACACCGCCACGGTTCATCTCCGTTGTGAGATAGAACGCATCCATATCGCCATAGAGATCCGTATCGGTGAAAGAGTGATCCACACTGTTGAGCGTACCGTAATCTACACCGAGGTATCTTGCACGAATGTTGGCGGCAAGAGTATCGACGTCAGTCTCCGTGGTATCCACCTTGTCAGCGATATCCACGTTTTCGGCGCAGTACATCAGATCTGTAATGTCACCGGCCCAACTGCCCATGTCGGCACGAGCCTGAACAACAGCATCTGTCATGCCTTGCACCTTGGCGTAATTGGCCACATCCATTGCGCCAAACACATGGCCAAGGTCAACTTTATTGCCATTGGGCAATGTGAAGTTGTTGATGTTCTTCAGTGCAGAAGCCGAAGTGTTGTTCGCGGTATCCTGCTCAGAAACGTAGGCGGTGAAGGCAGTGTTCTCCTTGCCGCAGACCATTTCCCAAGTGCCGGAGGTGTACCGCTCCACGCCTGTACGGATATAGTTGATGATTAGCGCATTGGCATTCTCACCAACATTTTCTTCCGTATAGGTCTGGGCATAGCCTTCCAGGACCTTGAAGCAGGAAAGGAATGTCGCATAGTCTGAAATCTCAGTGACGACAGATGTGTCATCCACTTGCTCCGATTCCTGGTCTTCCAGTTCAACGGAGACATCCTCGAGTTCAGAAGCAACAGGTTCTTCATAGTTCGTGGCGGTATCCTCAATTGCCGAGTCATCTGCCGCATACGCTCCAACAGGCAGTAGCGTTGTCAGCAGCATGACGATGACAAGGCACATTGACAGATACCTTTTCATTGTTCCTCTCGCCATGTCAGTTTCTCCTTACATTTATTTTAAATTATCAATCAGATAATTTAAGTCTTCCTGCATTGCGTAGAAGCGCGTCTGCTCTGTCTCTTCCAAGCCAGAATCGGCAGGCAGTTCCTCTACATGTAGATAAACATTTCGCTGGGTTCCTGTGTCATCCGTCAGGCTGCCGACAACTTCACTGCTGTCATCACCAATTAAAACCTTGAACAATTCATAGGTTTCTTCTCCGCTTTTGGTTTCAAAGGTAACCGCAATCGTGTTTCCGTTCTGCTCCTGGCGAATGGTAACATACTCCTGCCAACGATCCGGATAATGCAGATCACCGTAGTCTGTATGAACGACTACATCTTCTGGAATCGTATCTGCAGAAACATTATCATTCTGCTCTTCCTGTACTTTGTCATTGCCGCATCCGGCCAATAGGCCACACAAAAGTGCAACGCATAACAAATAGCCTATCAGTTTGACTGGTGTCTTTCTTTTCATTCCATAACCTTCCTTTATTTTTTATTTTGCTATATTCTTCAGGGCGTGTGCCCTAAAATCACAAGTATTCCGTGTATGGACGCTCGGTATCTAATTTCAAGTATCTGTGATGGCTTCTTTGCTTATCTGGCGGTGGATCTTGCCAATAGTCACCATACTTCTGCTTCAGATACGCATCACAGTCTTCCGGAAGCCGGACAGGAAGCCCCTCGAATATGCCGTAGCTGCCATCGCCATATATTTCTTTTCTGTGGTATTCCAAGTGTCCTTGCCAGTTCCCGTGGTTTGCGATGACATTCGAAGATTCTACCGGCCATACAGAGATCAATGCTGTATAGGCCGCAGCAGTTTGTGCGGTATTTTTACCAAAGCCCAAAGCTCGCAGCGGATTCACAACTGCTTCTTTCCATCGCTCAGGACGAACGCAAGGAATGGATAGCTTTCTGACAAACCAGGCTTTCTTGCGCTCCAGTCGTTCCTGCTCTTTTTTATCTTTCGGGTAACCATCCAGAGGAAAAATATCAAGGCTGATTCCGTGGTTGATTGGAAGCGCCGCAACGCTTTCCTCAATGCAGGTCGTTTCTGAGTTCCTCAGCTTGCTGTAGATTGCGGGAAATGCAGGATCTGATTGAAAGTTTTGAAGGAAGAGCTGTTCCGGAAGCAAAGCCGGAGCTTCCTTGCAGAAGCGTTCATAATCATTGCGGAATAACGCGACATCGACATCATCATCCCAAGGGACAAAGCCGCCATACTTAACCGCCCCAAGCGCACTGCCGCATACTAAAAAGTATTTCAACTGCAGCTGATCACAGATCTGTGTGAAGATTTGAAGTATCTGAAACACTTTCTTCTGGAGTGGGGTCATTCTCTAATCTCCTCATCATTGCACTGACCATTCCATCCACTACGCACAAAGCAAGGAAGAAGTTCAATGCACCTTCCCAAATTGGTTCAACAAAGCAATTGACATATGCGCCGATATATAGGAACAGAAGAAGGTATCGCAGTGACGGAAGGATTTTGGTGTTCTTCCATATCACCGTCACATTGGCGAAGTTTTTTATGGAGTAAACCAGCAATAAGCAAAATGGAATAATTCCTGAAACTCTGCCAACATCCAACCACATGTTATGGCGATATATCTGACTGGCTCGGCCGCCCATCGGGTACTGAATCAATTCACGCAGTCCGATCCAAAAGCTTTGAAAGCGGAAAGAATCTGCATTCTCTAAGGATGCCCGCCGCTCATAGCGCGCCGCCAAATTTGTACTCAGGATATAGTCCCTTATGGACAAGACATTGAAATGGTAGAGCAGAAACGCAATCAGGCTGATAACAGCCATGATTCCAATACATTTCAAAACTCCGGCAATGCCCTGCTCGCTGTATGCGAATTGCAGTGCGGCAAGAATCACGATCAGCAGAAGAATTGCAAATTGTGTTCGTGTTCCCAGCATGAACATGTACTGAATTGTGGCAAAAAACAACGCAAGGAACATGATCTTTACCGGGAGCCTTTTCTCGAACTTCACCGCATAGGGGTCAACTGAGATCGGCAACGTATTTAGTGCGCCGGATCCCGTTGCAGCTCGATATGTACCTGTCCAGAAATCGATCAAGCGGTATCGGTTATTTCCGATGTTGACCAGCATATTCAAGGTCGCATAAGTTCCAAATCCGGCTGCCAGCGCCAAAATGCCATCTCGGATTTGTTTATCAGAACTTCCCTCAGCAATGAGCCAACCGATCGCGAATGCGACGACTGGCAGGACTCCGTGGTGGTACACACCTGAGATCGTCCGCATTCCAATCAAGGCATATGTCATGCCAGCAGACAGCAGCAGCCAAAAGCCTGGCGCATACAAGAAGTTAAAATAGATTTCTCTGCCAAGCATTCTCTGCCGCAGCAGAGCTACAAACAGGAACACCAACGGATATGCATATCCCCAATTGATCGCGCCGAGCGTCAGCAGGAACAGAGGTACAATTGTCATGCGTTGCTTTGCTCCTTATGAATGAAGTCCAGAACCCGGCGCATTTGCACATTTCGATTTTTATTCTTCAGCACAAACTCTCTCCCTCTCGCGCCCATCGCATCCAGCTCTGACGGACTTAATTTTCTGAGAGATTCCACCGTATCCCGAATGGAAGCAGTGCTCTCCTCTGGAATATAAGTTAAGAACGGGTCATACTCTCCGGGTATCCCGTCCAGACGAAACATCATGACTGGACGGCCCGATGCCATATACTCCATGGTCTTGGAAGGAAAGCTGTACTTCGTGTATTCGCCCTGATTGGTTCTTGGGTTGACAAGCACGGTTGCTTTCTTCTGTAGCTGGACCGCTTCCTCATGCGGTAAAAAGCCGAAGAAGCGAATACGGGAATCCTGCGCAGCATACGAGCGAATTTCTTGTTCCATTTCACCGGAGCCGCACAACCACAATTCAACATCAGGATCCTGCAACTCCTTCATCGCTTGAAGGAGTAATTCAAGGCCATAGCGCCGGTTCAACCGTCCTGTATATAGCATTGAAAATGGTTGAGGCTTTGAAACCGGCGGTTCATCTGCAACATCCCCACACATTCCCTCCATCACGAGGTATGGGCGATTGCCTACATGCAAAGGAACAGCCATTTGTTTCGTCAGGAGGATGAAACGATCTACTCTTACCATAAAGTGATAAACAATTTTGCAGTGGATTCTCCGCAAGAGTCTCCTGAATGCAGAAACCTGGTGCATATCATAAAACTCGGGGGTATCCGTAATCACTGCCGTTACTTTGTATTCGGGCTTCAGTTTATTGACAGCCCACAAAAACGGAAGATATGCTGTGAAAATCAGGAGTTCTGATTCACGGGGATACTTCTTCAGCCACGCCAGTGCCTTCCTCATTCGTATGAATTGTTTTACGAGCGGGATATTCCAACAGCCGACCTCGTGGCCGACTATGTTCCCACAAGACCAGTCTGTATCTTTCAGATGAAAAATTTTAAAGTTTTTAGGCCATGTTCCAACCGGCAGGGCATTGATAACAATTAGCGGTTCATCTGTATTCGCATGGATTCCCTTAATCAAATTCCATTGAAAGTTATTTGCTGCATTGGAAACGCCTCGTTTTGATGCGGATATAATTTCCTGTTCCCGTTCCTCTGGGAACAATGGTCCCAAAATAATCATACAGATAGCTCCATCGCTTCTCGTTCCGTCAGTTTGTAAATTTGCTTTGACAGCCCGTCAATATCATTTTCTTTTACAATGTACTTTCCACCAGCACTCTCAGGGCTACCACCGACATCATAGGTGATGACTGGCGTTCCGCAGGCTCTGGCTTCCAAGTTCACCGTCGGATAGTTATCTTGGTGGGTCGGATTTACAAATACATCTGCTGCACTATAGATTTCAGCTAATTGAATCTGATTATCTGTTCGACTTATGCCTAATACTCCCTCAGGAAGATTTTTTATCTGATTTGTCGTAGTCCCGACCAACACGATGACATACTGATCATCCAGAACTCTTCGAAGTGCCAACATGTCAGGGAGTCCTTTGGTTTCTTCCCATCCAACGGCTACGCCTAATACAATCCGCTTATTCTCAAGTCCATATCGTTCCCGAAAATTGCTGGGACGGTGGCAAAAAATTTCGTGATCAACCGTGTTATGAACCACTCGAACCGGATACTCCGAAAGGAAGCTTTGCTGTGCTAATTTGGCTAACCATTGCGAAGGCGTGATAAGTGTCAATGATTTGACCCCAGTAAAAGCTTTTTCTTTTCTTCGGTAATTGCTTCGAGAATGATCTATACTCCAGGTCTTTGGATATGTTCGCAATTGTGCGCATTTATAGCAACCACTTTTCCACTTATCACATTTAGCGGCAGTGAAGTAAGCACAATGTCCAGTAAATGCCCAGCAATCGTGTAGAGTCCAGTATTTCTTGATTTCAGGATGTGCTTTTAGCCAACTGAACAGCATTTCAACATTGAGGTAATACCCGTGAATATTATGTAGCCAAATTACATCCGGTTTTTCCTGCTCAAGCTTTTTCAGAAAATTCCTGGTGGCACGATTCGAGCAGAAGCCCTGCATATCTCTAACGCGGGTCAACAGTGCATGAGTTAAGTAATCTATTTTGGTGCCAATTCTAATTTCCCGCACGTCGGGGTCAGAAATTGCTTCGCGGCCATAAGCAACCACGCATTCATTACCCTCACGTTGCAACCTATGGCATTCCCCAGCAATAATTTTTCCGGTGCTTCGTTTCCCGTATACAGAATTGACAAACAAATACTTCATTGGAGGTTCCTTTCGTTTATCTCCGCTTCGTACAGCTTGGCATCCACCATGTAACGGTAAAAATACGCTTGTATCATGGCATAAATCTTCCCCGGCATACCGTCTAAAAAGCCAAGTTTTCCATAGTATCGGTATAGGTAATATATTTTGGCTCTCCAAAATTTGGGAAGCTTATAATACAGGCCATCCCGCATTTTTTTCGTTTTCTCGGCCTGAGAGTATAATTCTGCCTGCTCCGAATTTCCTCTGCATCTCACGAGATGGTCCATAACTTCTCGTGTTGCATAGGAATTGTGCTTTTCAATAAACATTGTCAAGTCCTTACAATCAAAGTGCAAACAGTCATTTTTTAATGTCAATACTGAGCCTGACTGCAAAACAACATGTTCTCCCATAGCTCGGTTTTCAAAGCGTCCAAACTTCGGTTTAAACACCGTCATCTTGATGAACGGATATGCACCACCATGCTTGAGATAACGCCCCAAGAAATAGAGTTTATGCTTCATAAGGAAGCCGTTGATAGTATCGTTTTTGTGCTCAGCACAGGCATTCAATATTTCTTCGGATAATTCCGGTGTTACCACTTCATCAGCATCAATGCGATATACCCAGGTCGTTTTAATCTCGGTATGATCTAATGCCCAATTGAATTGGTCCGCATAATGCTTAAACGGATGTACATAAATTTCTGCACCTAACTCGCGCGCAATATCAACTGTAGCATCTGTACTACCGCTGTCGACAACAACAATTCGATCCGGCAAATTCGCCAAAGCCTCAATACAGCGGCGTATATTTAGCTCCTCATTTTTTGTTAAGATGATGGCTGTGATATCATTCATGCTTTTCTCCCAATATTTTTCTCAGCAAAATCAAGTATTTATCTAAAGCTATACTCATCTGATATTTAGCCCGATAGAGATTTTCAGCCCGGACTGACATCTCCTGCACCTCTATTGGGGATGCATACAGTGCCAAAATTTCTGCTGCCAACGAATTACCATCTCCGACCAATACCGTCTTTCCAACCCGTTCTTTTTGGGCTTCTCTGGCCAGATAAGAGTTTGCCTCAGTTACTGCAATAATTGGCAAACCGCCCTGCAGATAGCTATAATATTTACTGGGGGCACACATACCGGTCAGTCCCTTTTCGAGGCTGACAATGCCGCAGGAACTGGCAGCGACTGCATGCTCAAAAGCAGTTCCGGTAAGGAAATCGCAGATCCGGACATTGGGAAGCCGTTCTGCCGCCTGTCGGACTGATGGCATCTTGTTTCCGTGCCCAGCAATTAAAAATTTGATATTCTTGTGATCCGCCAATTGATTCATTGCCTGAATCAAGGCTGTTTCATCCTGACAGATACCGATATTGCCAAAGTAGGCAACGATAAAGTCCTCATCTGTATATCCCAGTTCAGCCCGTGCTGCGGACTTGCTTCCTGCTGTTGCTTCATGTGCCCAATTGGAAATGGTGACAACGCGATCCGCAGAAAGCTCAGGTCGAGACCTAAGAAGGTATTCCCGCATCTCATCGGTCAATGCAACAACGGATTCGGCGCGTTGGAAGAGGCTTCTGTTAATCCGCTGCATCACGTTTGAAACGGTGCTGCCTTCTCTCAGACTGCCCGAGGCATAGGCAACTTCCGGATAAACATCGTAGGACACAAAGATGATTTTCGTTTTAAAGAGTCTATTGGCCAAAATTGCAGCGATAGGTAGCACCGGTGGATTCGAATAGACAATGACCGCTCGGTAATCCTTAATTTCAAAAATGTGAAGTAAGACTGAGAGAGTAAAAGAAAAATAGTTAATCAGTCTGCCGAGCTTACTGCGTCGGTTGAGCTGCATATAGTGAAGCCGACGAATGGAAACGCCATCCTTCGTTTCTCTAACTGGAACCTCGCCGCCGATGTTATATTCCCTTGGATACCCGCACAAGGCACCAACGGAGTATCCACTCTGCGCCAAATATCTGGCAGTATCAAAAGGGAGTGTTGCGGAGGAGTTATATTCTGGATAGAAAAATTGGCAGAGGAAAAGGATGTCACGTTTCATTTTTTTCACGATCTCTCTTACCTGTTTCTTATTCCGGTTTAAGGGCCCTAACGCACCAATATCACCTGGCTCCCTCATGAGAAAAAACGATATGTACAGTCTTTAAGAGGCATCTGATGTCAAGGGCGATGGATTGGTGTTCAATGTATTCCATATCGTAGATGATTTTTTCTTCCGGCTTCAGTGAGTATCCGCCGTTTACCTGCGCATACCCGGTCAGCCCTGGCGTGACCAGCAGGCGGTTGGTGAAGCCCGGAATATACTTCTCAAATTCTCTGTAGAAATAAGCACGTTCCGGCCGCGGACCGACGAAACTCATATCGCCGCGCAGAATGTTATAGAGCTGTGGGAGCTCGTCCAGCCGGGTACGCCGGAGGATCTGACCAAAGTGCGTGCATCTTGGATCCTGTTCATCTGCCCACTGGGGACCGTTTTCCTCTGCATCAAGGCGCATTGATCTGAATTTATAGATCATAAACGGCTTCCCATTGATGCCGAGCCGCTCCTGCTTGAAAATCGGAGCGCCTGGCGAGTCTATGGTGATGATCAGTGCAATGATCATCATCGGGATTGCCAGAATCAGCAGGCCCAAAAAAGAGCATACTATGTCAAAAACACGCTTCGTTATCAGGTACAGCTTCTTCTGCCGCAGTACGGGTTTTGTTATCTGAATGATCACATCGGCAGAGCTTTTCTCTGCCAAACAGCCGGTCGCTGTTGCCGCCATATATCCCACATCCCTACACTCTTAATCTCTAAATAGCTGCACCGTCAGGCCGGTGTTGAGCCAGATGAGATCAAAAGCTCTTCACGGACATTGGGTACAACAAAGCTATATATCTGTTCAAACGCCCACTGTGTGGTCGCATCATTATCCGGCATCTCACCGCCAAGCACTCTCGCCGCAAAAGAAAGCATCGTGTCAAAAACCTGATGAAGCAGCATATTAACATTGGCTTCCGGTTTGAAAGTCTGCTCCATCACTGCAAACAGCTCCTGGAAACATTGGAGATGCTCCTCGTATGCATAAGTGCGGCAATTTGCAGAATAGTAGTATCGAAGGTAAAAGAGGCAGTCATCCTTCTTTCCAAGAATGAACCTCCAGCTTGCCGACCACAGTTGAAACGCCCTGTCTTTCCATGAAGCATTCTGTACATGCATGACCGTGAGGTTTTGCTTGAGGAAATATGCGAAAGCGACATCTTCCATGTGGAAGGCAGCACGCAGCAGCGCCTCTTTGCTCTCAAAGCAACGATAGATATATGCCTCGCTCAGGCCAGCTTCTGTTGCAATTGCTTTCGTTGTCGTTTTGTCTAATCCATCCCTGGCCACAACGCGAACTGTTCCATCGATAAAAGCCTGTTTTGCATTCCGTTCCTTCTTCATTCAATTACCTCATTTATGGCGTGTGATGTTATTACTGAGTGAGTGCCCACTATGTTGCGTCCAAGAAAAAAGCAAATCATTTTTTACTGCGAATGATTTGCTGATCCACAATGGGAGATTTCGTGGAGTTTGCCACTCCACGGGAAAGATAAACCCTAATTTTTCTTTTGTATTATAGCATATTGCACGTCGGAATGCAATTGCCTCAACGGGAAAATGGAAGAAAAGAGTGTGATTTTATCAGCGCACGGCAAATTTTGTCGAAGAAATACCTCGATTTGAAAGTTTAGCGCAGTCAAACCGGCAGTCTGGATGGATTTAAAATAAAATCCACACCCAATATGATCACTGCACAAGGAGGAATTACGAAATGGCAAAGGGTGAGAATATCTTCAGACGGCGGGATGGTCGCTGGGAAGCTCGTTATATCAAAGGACGCGAGTTATCCGGAAAAATCAAGTATGGATATTGCTATGGAAAAACATATCGTGAGGCCAAAGAGAAAGTAGACAAGTGCAAAGCGACGTTAGCAAGCGGAAATCCCTTGCCAACATCCAGGACTCAAAATCTGTTTTCCACCTATTGCCTGGGGTGGCTTCACGCAAAGAAAAGCAAGGTGAAAGAAGCAACATATATCAAATACAGCACGATAGTCGAAAAGCACATCACTCCAAAGCTTGGTGCGTGCTGTCCTTTTGGATTTACCACAGAGCTGATGGATGATTTTATCAAAGAATTGCAGTTTGAAGATGAGCTGGCTCCAAAGACCGTGCATGATATACTGGTCGTGCTGCACGGAATCTTAAAGTTCACGGCTTCAAAGGTCGCAGGAACCTTTCCCACGGTGGAGATCAACTATCCGAAGATAGGAAAAAAGGAAATGCGCGTCTTGTCCAGAGAGGAGCAGGAGCGTTTCATTTCCTATCTGCAAAAGGATTTGGACCCATGCAGATTCGGTATCTTGCTTGCGTTGTGTACAGGCATCCGAATTGGCGAACTCTGCGCGCTGCGTTGGGAATGTGTTTCTATAAGAGATAAAGCGATCCGAATTGCAGAGACACTGCAAAGGCTGCGTGACACCAGCGTATCACAGAATGCTCGAACGAGGATCGTGATCGGTCCACCCAAAAGCGATACCTCCGTGCGAACAATCCCTATGACGGAGTACGCTGTCAGACTTTGCAGGTATATGGATCCGCAAAGTTCAGCCGCATATGTCTTAACCGGAACGGAAACATTTATGGAACCGCGAGTATTGCAATATCGATTAGAAAAGTACACGCAGGCATGCGGTCTGGAGGGGGTGCATTTTCACACACTTCGGCACACATTTGCGACGCGTGCCGTTGAGGTTGGATTTGAAATCAAAACACTTTCTGAAATATTGGGACACGCCTCTGTGACGATCACGCTGGACCGGTATGTGCATTCTTCATTTGAATTGAAACGTAACAATATGCAAAAACTGAATGCCGTAGGCATGTAATCTCTGCGCAGTCAGAAATCAGTGTTATTGGACGATATCGAAACGGAAAAGCCTTGCCATGCAGGGCTTTTTCTTTGCTTTTGTAGCAGAGTGGCAAACTCCACGAAAATAACACGGTAATTTGTTGTGGCTCAGGAGATTTCCGCATTGCGGAAATCTCCTTTTGTTTTTCCAGCGCAGTGATTCAATAACGCCTTCTACCGCTATCTCATATCGCTTTATAAATCGACGTTTTGCTCTTTTTAATTATACAATGCTCTATAAATAAGTCAATAGCACTTTTTATAGAGCGGATAAAAAATGCCGGGCAAGATATAATTTTATCCAGAAAGGGGCGGCATTTTTATGAGCAAGGAAGGCGTCAGCTTTAAGAACAGAGATCGTTTTATTCAACTTGGTATCGCAATTTCAACTCTGCGTAAATTGCGTGGCATGTCTCAGGATCAACTGGCCGAGAAGGCTAATATGAGCCGCTCTCATCTAAGCGCCATTGAAGCGCCTAACATGATCAGAAGCTTTTCCTTGGAGACACTATTCAATCTTGCAGACGCATTAATGATCACACCATCTGATCTTCTCAACACATCGCTTTTCTCTGAGCAAATCAACGAGCTTACGGATTCTGAGAAGTAACCCTACTACTGTTCTTTCTCTGTATTAAATCTCCGATAGAGTGAGTCCTTCTGGGAGGTCCATCATGAACCTCCCCTTGGTTCAGCAAATGGGCGCAGTCCTCCCTTGGCGGAGGACTGCGCTTTTCTGCGACCCTACTGCACGGAATACAGGTTGGATGTACTGCTGCCGTTATCACGATAGCGCGAGATCTTTTGCAGATACCCGTGCTGCTCCAGATCAGTCAAGGCCCGCTTGACCGTGGAGCGGGACAATCGCATGTCGGACGCGATGGTCTTGATTCCCGGCCAACATTTTCCCTCGCTGTCTGCGCGGTCACGCAGATACATATAAACTGCCCTCGCTCTGGAGGGCAGTTCGGTGTCGGCATAAATCGTTCCAAAGTAACTCATAGATCCTCCTCACCATAGGTCTTCATTTGCTTTCCACCCCTGCGCCGGGGCTTTTCTGCGGCAGGCTCATGGGCAAGACCGCTGCGTCCGGAAACGGCATAGGCTCCGCTCACATCCACATCCTCCGCCTTGTTTGACTGCGGGAGGTTGCACTCCAGATCCTCACGGTTTGCATAGGCCACCGCACGGTCAGCCCGCTCCGGAACAATATAAGGCTCCTCAAAGGTAATGCCCCATTCCAGGAAAAGCCGCAGGCGGGTACGTATGGGATGCTGTCCCGTCTTCTGGACAATAAAATTCCCCTTGGGAATCGCCTTCAATTCATCAGCAGTCAGCAGCGGACGCTCCATCATCTGCAGGCTTTGGCTGGGATCGTTTTTTCCACGGCTCACCGATCCAGACAGGACAGTGCGGTTTCCGAGCGCCTTGGACAGCACTTCCGCCGTCTGGCTGTTGGGTGCAAAGCCACCGAAGATGGTATCCTGGCAGTTGTCTTGAATAATTTCGCTTCCTTCTTTGCCATAGTTCTTTTCAAGCTGCGCTAAGGACTGAATGATCGGCACCAGCGTCAGACGGCGGGAACGGCCCGCGGAGAACAGCGGGAGGACATCGAAGGGCGGCATAGTACCGAACTCATCGCAAAACAGTACTACGCGGTTTTGCAGCTTGCCACCGTTCTCATCCGCTACGGCGAACAACTCTCGGCTCAGATTCTGGATTATCAGGCCCGCCATGAAGTTTTTCGTGGTGTCCTCCTCCGGAAGGATGAGAAAAATGGCAGATTTTTCAGAGCCAAACTTTTCTGCATCAATGGCGCTGTCGAAGCAGAGTACCTGCTCCAGCTCCGAGTCCAGAAATGCATTGAGGCGAGAAAGCACAGTAGACATGACAGAGGCCATGGCCTGCTCCGCACTGTTGAGCGCAGCGCCCGCAAACCATCTGGCCTTGTGGTCAGGCGGCAGCTTGCTCATCAGGAGTTGGAAGTGACTCTTGCCCTTTACCTTGCTGGGTTCCAGCAGATCCTGCACCAACTTGAAAACGGAAACGATATGCCGGCGTTCCTGGGGATGCGCCTCATCCGGTGGAAGAAACTCCGCCAGCATCAGAATGACCGAGGTGAGCAGTCCCTCCGCCGCATCATAGAAAAAGGCGTTCTGTCCGCGATTGCTGTCATCGCCATCGGGGTTGACAATGGTTTTGGCAAGGATCTTGGCGTACTTCTCCGCCTTGGCTCGAGCCGCAAGGTTCTTGGGATCTTTTCTTGCGATATCCATGTAGCGGTTGACCAGTGTCAGCAGGTTGTTGCCGTCTGAACGGGTCGGATTTCGCAGGTCAATGACGGACACATTATAACCGTAGCAGTTTTTCGCAATCGTGCCGTAATTGCGGGCCAGATCACCCTTGCTGTCCAGCGCCAGCCAGCTCATGCCGGAGGCGCAGGCGTATTCCAGATTGGGATACAGGAAAAATGCGGTCTTGCCAATACCGCTGGCGCCGATCATAAGGCAGTGGATGTCATCGCTGTCCACCAGTGCGGTGAGCTCCTGCGGTTGCCCCTTGCAACCGAGGATCAATCCCTGCTCCGTGGGGAGATTCTGTCCTTTGCGCCACTCTCTGACCTTGAAGGGCACATGGGCATAGGTCTGCCTGATTTCCTTGTCGGTGGCCCATCGGGCTGTGCCGTGCTGCCCATCGCCCACAGTGCGGGATTTGATATTGCCAAGGGTATAGTGATGGGACATCATGGACAGCCCACCGATAACAAGGAACATTGCTGCTCCCGCTGCGATCAGGATCCAGATACTTGCGTTCAACATTTCACCTCATTTCATTCATAGCAAGGCCCTGAGCGTTTTCGCCGCTCAGGGTCAGATCGTCATTCCAGTCTTTGTTTTCCGGGATTAGGCGCTCCACGGAATAGCGCACCTCTAACTGATTCTGCATCCGGCGGCTGGCCTGATGACCAGCTTCATCGTTATCGAGGCAGAGCAGGACGGTGTCGAGCTGCGGCGCTTGTTCCAACATCTGCAATACCGGCTGAATGGATGTGCCGCAACAGGCTACATAGCTGTGCCGCTGCCAGTTCTCCGGATAAAGGGTGATGAAGGACAGCATATCGATGGGTGCTTCAAACACATACAGACTTCTGTCTGTGCCGACATAATGGAAGCTGTATCGTGGATTACTGCCCTCGACGTTCAAGCGGAAGACTTTTCCGTAGCTGTTGGCGCTGCGCTTGTGGGCGTGGCGGGGAACACCATCTGTATCCGTACCAACAAACACGGCGTTGTGATACTCGGCATCCTCATACAGAAGCCCAGCCTTGGCAAAGTGCGCTACCACATCTCTTGCGATGCTGCGATGTTTGATGAGATACGCAAACACTCTGCGCATATCTTTGTTGGCGGGCGGCAGTGCAAATGGTTTCACAGGTTCCTCTGTGCGTTCCCCGGCAGAGGGATACGCTGTTCCCAGTTCACCGCCCAGCAGCATTGTCACTGCGTCCGGGTAGCTAAGGCCGTAGAACCGCTGCACAAAGCTGACGGCATGTCCGCCTCGCTCCTCCGCATGGTCATACCATTCGTTGCCTCGGACGGTCACGCTGTGGTCACTGGCAAGGCGTTTTTCTCTGCCAGAGGAAAGCAGCTTTTCACCGCGGCAGCGCAGGAACTCCTCCAGATTCACTGCGGCGGCGCGCTGTTTCTGTTCTTCGGTGAAATGAATATAGCTTGACATGGAGTCCTCCTTTTTTACATGCTCTGCTGATACTGCGTCTGCTCCTCATGGTCGTCCGCCTTGTGACCCATAGCCATACGTTTCTCCATAAGCCGTCTGCGGCGTTTGGAATCGATGCGGATTCCCGCCGGGTTACTTGGTGGAACGGAATTGCTTTGGAATATCCTGCTCATGTGATGGAGTAGTTTGGTTGCTGCCAGCATGACAGACGGATCCCGGAACTGGTCAAAGCGGTCGAGAAAAAATCGTGCATACTCATTGCCTTGTGCCGCGGCTCGGATCAGCCATTCTCTGGCCTGCTCACGATCCGGAGGAACATCCCTCCCAAAGAGATACAGCTTGCCCAAGGCGTACTGTGCAAATTGATTTCCCTGATCAGCGGAGGCTGTCAGGTACGCAAGAGCCTTTTCCACATCCTTCGGCACGGGCTCACCGGTGAGATAAATCTTTCCGAGCCGATACCGTGCAAACTGATTGCCTTGTTCTGCGGCCTTGTCCAACCATTCCAGAGCTTCTACTGTGCGCTTCTGCGTGAGGAGCAGCTTCCCGAGGGCGTATTCCGAGAAATCATTACCGGCTTCTGCCGAGCACCGAAACCATTGCTCTGCTTTTTCGTGGTCACGCAAGGTGGAGAGATCATCTCGATAGAACTTACCAATCTGATGTGCTGCAACGGTATATCCCTCCTCCCAGAGCTGCTCCAGCGCTTTGACCGCTTCTGTGTGTTCCGCATCCAGCGCATAGATGTCCTGCAGAACAGCCTTTGCGGCGTGATAGCGCTGCGCCTGCTCGTACACACTGTAGGACTGATGCTCCGCCTTCTGACTTTCCGGCTCCGGTTCATCCTGCATCCCTTCATCCTCAAAGGTTGGGAGGCCGAGACGAATGTTCTCGGCCTCCCGGATGATGTCGTTCTTGATTTTGCGAAACTCCTTGCGTTGAGATAGCGGGAGTCGCTCCCACGGAGTGCTGTGACCGTAACACTCGTTCAGTTCCTCATGGATCTGATTCCACACCTCATAGCATTCAGAAACCTCTGACAGCTCCGTCAGCGCGTCCACGACGGTATCGACGAGCTGCTTCAGCGGCTTCTTGAGATAGCCGTACTGTTTCTTTCCGGTAGTCGTTTCCAGTGCCTGCACAAGCTGACGCATATTATCCTCGATGATCGGGCTGTCACAGACCTGACGCTGCATCCGGCTGATCATTTCCCGCATAGCATTCTGCGCTGCCTCCACCAAGTCTGAGTAGGCCACATCCTTGCGCTCATAGATTTGCTGCATCTCATCCCGGAAGATGGCATTGGTCAGCTTGGAGCGCATGGCCGCGATTCCATCCTTAGTCAGGAAGCCTTCCTTCGAATCATCCGACCAGACCATCATGTGGATGTGCGGGTGATGCCCTTCGTCATGGAAGGCGGCATACCAGTGGAAGTTATCAAGCGATATCTTCATTGACTTTGCCAGCGTCGGTGCGCTCTCCATGAGGAGCGTGCGCCACGCATCGGCGTTGTCGTATTCCAAACGAGCGGCATCCTCACGGCGCAGAGAGTAGATGATGGTCCACACATTTCCTTCATGCGCTTCCAGCTCTGACATTGCCGAGGCAAGATCTACGGAAGTGCTTGAGCTGAACAGGCCATGGCTTCCGTGCTTCTGCACGCGGGGGCGGGTAGCGATGTACTTCATATATCCGCTCTCCGAATCAATTTCGTGGAGGTTAGCATCCAACGCCATTGTGATGAATGCGGAAGCCGTACCAAGCGTGGGCGTTTTGCAGTAGTCCTCATACTCAAACAGCTCCACCGCATCCGGGAAGTCCGTGAGCAGTTTTTGAATCAGCTCACGCTGACCTTTTGTGACCGAACCGTTTCCGACCAGTTTCTCTACACCTTCACGGGTAGCGATGTAGCGCATGTACCCGCCAGCTTTCCCAGATTTGATATAGCCGCTTTTCTGTACGAGCTTCGCCATCGCTTACACAGACTTCTGAAAGTCCATCGCATCCTTGAAAGAGATGCGGCCATTGGTCCGCTTCATGTCACGGATGGCCCTACCGCGCAGTCGCTCATATGCGCCTTCGTCGATATCGGTATCATAGGCAATGATCTGCGCCATCAGGTTGATATCTACGCCCTGCTTGAAAAGCAGCGAGCTGATGCGGCCAGCGAAACCGTCCAGCATTCCGGTCAGCGTCGTGGAGAGTACTTCAGGCAGAAACGCACTGGCGTTCTTCGTGTTCAGGAAACCGACATAGAACTTGAGTGCATTCATCACAAACTCGCTTCGGCTGCTGCAGTTATCCTGCTTCAGGTGTGCATCGATCTCTCTGTCCATATCCTCGGTGATCCAGAAAGCCTTTTTGATCTTATTGT
>OMEC01000152.1_pt1 | contig 40816 bp, 34 predicted proteins | sample 1673401 | NCBI WGS metagenome assembly OMEC01 (sample SAMEA103958110, study PRJEB25191) | human gut metagenome | reverse complement strand
GCACCGCCGTTCACGTCATAGAAGCGCATGAGCAGGTTGATGAGGGTGGTCTTGCCGCAGCCGGTAGGGCCGACGATGGCAATGCGCTGGCCGGGCTTTACGGAGAGATTCAGATTTTCGATCAGATGCTGCTCCGGCGTGTAGGAGAACGCGACGTTCTGCAGCTCCACGCTGCCGGAGACGGCTTCAAGCTTCTTCGCGTCCAGCGCGTCAGGCGTTTCGGCAGGCTCGTCGATCAACTCGAAGACCCGTGCGGCGCAGGCCAGCGCGTTTTGAAGCTCCGTGACCACGCCGGTGATCTCGTTGAAGGGCTTGGCGTACTGGTTCGCATAGCTGAGGAAGCACGACAGCCCGCCGACCGTGATCGCGCCTGCCACGGCGCTGAGCGCGCCGGTAAAGCCGACGCAGGCATAAATAATATTGTAAATGATGCGCGTGGACGGGTTCGTCATGGACGAAAAGAACGTCGCACGCATGGTCGCCGCCGTCAGACGGTCGTTGATCTCGTCAAACTGGCGCAGACTCTCGTCCTCATGCGAGAACGCCTGCACGACGCGCTGGCCGCTCAGCTGCTCGTTGATCAGCGCGGTCTGCTCCCCACGTGCCTTGGACTGCAGCTGGAACATGGAATAGGTATGCCCCGCGATGAACTTTGCCACCAGCAGCGAAAGCGGCGTCAGCAGCACAACGACCAGCGTGATCTTCCAGCTGATCGAAAGCATGAAACCGAGCGTTCCCACAATGGTCAGAACGCCGGTAAACAGCTGCGTGAAGCCCATGAGCAGGCCGTCTGCGAACTGGTCGACGTCGGCGATCATGCGGCTGAGCGTGTCGCCGGAGGGGTGGCTGTCCAGATACGCAAGCGGCAGCCGCTGCAAGTGGGAAAACGCCTGACGGCGCACGTCGCGCGTCACGCAGAAGCAGACGCGGTTGTGGATGGCCGTCATGACCCACTGCAGAATTGCCGTCAGACCGGCAAGCACGGCGATTCTGACCGCCAGCGTACTGACGGCGGCAAAATCGACCTGTCCGGGGCCGACGATCTGGTCGATCGCGTCGCCGACCAGAATGGGGATATAGAGCGTGCCCGCCACGCTGGCCGCGGCCAGCAGCAAGGATGCAAGCAGCAGCGGCAGATACCGCCCAAGGCTTTTTAACACGCGCCGCAGCGCCCAGGAGGATGTATGCTTCATGATGCACTCGCCTCCCCCTTCTCCTGCGACCAGCAGATTTCCTGATAGACCGGGCAGGTCTGCTGCAGCTGTGTATGCGTGCCGAGTCCAGCCATGCGGCCGTCGTCGAGCACGACGATCTTGTCTGCGTGCCGGATAGACGACACGCGCTGCGAGATCAGCACAACCGTGGGTTTCCACGGAAGCTTCGACAGCGCCTTGCGCAGCGCTGCGTCCGTCGCGAAGTCCAGCGCGGAGGCGCTGTCGTCCAGAATGAGAAGCTCGGGCCTGCGTACAAGCGCGCGGGCGATGGTCAGCCGCTGGCGCTGGCCGCCGGAGAAATTGCGCCCGCCGGGTTCGACCGCCGCGTCCAGTTGGCCCTTCTTATCCTGCACGACGCCATCCGCCTGCGCTGCGCGCAGTGCGTCCCAGAGCGCCTCGTCGGACGCATCCGCATTGCCCCAGTGAAGATTCCCCCGGATGGTGCCGGAGAAGAGCAGCGCCTTCTGCGGCACAACGCCGATGCGCGTCCGAAGCGCTTGCAATTGAAGCGTTTTCACATCCTCGCCCCGCACGAGCACCTGTCCGTCTGTCGCGTCATAGAAGCGGGGGATCAGATTTGCCAGCGTCGATTTGCCGGAGCCGGACGGCCCGATTATGGACACGACCTCGCCCTCGGATACGCTCATGCTTATGTCCTTGAGAACATGCAGCGTGTTGTCATTGAAGCTTTTCTGAACGTGGTTCATTTCCAATATCTTTTTCATGTTGCATATCCTCCTTCTTATTGATAATAGTTCATCGCTTTTTCTGCCTTGCCCATTACATAATCAACGATGGCGTTAAACACAAAGTAGAACACGCCGGCGACGACAAACGGAACAAAGCTCGACTGCGAGTTTGCTATCTGCTTGCCGATGGTGAACATTTCAACATACGAAACGGTGAAGGCAAGCGAAGTGTCCTTAACGAGGGTAACGACCTCGTTTGTGACGCTCGGCATGATGCGCTTGAGCACCTGCGGAAGAATTATGCGGAAGAAGGTCTGAATTTTGGAATAGCCCAGAATGTCCGCAGCCTCGTATTGGCCAACAGGGATAGATTCAATGCCGCTTCGGTAGATCTCGGCAAAATACGCCGCGTAATTTATCGCAAATGCGATAACTACGGGGACGAGCTTATTTTTCGCAACGGGAAGCTCAAACAGATAGTACGGGCCGTAAGTGACCGCGATAAGCTGGAGCATGAGCGGAGTGCCGCGCAGGACGGATATGATGGCGCGGGTTATGGAAGAGATGACTTTGACTTTGCTCATTCTGAGCAGAGCAACGACCATGCCGAGGGGAAGCGCAAACAGCAGCGTCAGGAAAAATATCGCGCAGGTGCCGCCCATGCCGTCGAGCATTGTCTTGAGCATTGTAATAAGATCCATAGATATCCTCACTTTAAACGCACGCATTCCCGAAGGTGCATCGCGCCTCCGGGAAGCTTGCGGCTTTTTTATTTATGCCTTAATTACTTGTTAAGAAAGATTAGGTTGTTTACGATGTCGGGGTACTTATCGGCGATCTTCTGATAGGTACCGTTTTCAACGAGCTGATCGATTGCTGCCTGGATCTGGTCGCACAGCTCCTGGTCACCGGAGCGGAATGCAATGCCGTACTGCTCTGCGCCGAGACCCTCGTCGATGATGGAGTAGCCGTCGTTTTCGGCAACGTATGCCGCTGCTACGGGGTAGTCAACAAAGACTGCGTCAACGCTGCCGCCGCCAAGCTCGGTGAAGCAGCTCAGGAAGCTGTTGCAGGTAACTACGTTGGAGAAGCTGTCCTTGAGAGAGGAGAGGTCGCCGTTGAGAAGAGCCTCGCCGGAGGTGCCGAGCTGAACGGCAACTGCCTTGCCTGCAAGGTCTGCGGAGGTCTTGTAGCCGCTGTCGGTCTTAACGAGAAGAACCTGGGTGTTGTCGTAGTAAGGCTCGGAGATGACGTAGCCGGCTTCCTTCATGCTGTCGAGGATGGTCATGCCGGCCCAGATGCAGTCGCATTCTTTTGCGTCAAGCTGAGTGAGCTTCTGATCCCAGTTGAGTGCGAAGATCTCCATCTTCCAGCCGAGCAGATCGCATACTGCCTGAGCTACTTCAACGTCGAAGCCGGTGTACTTGCCGTCATCGCCCATGTAAGCGTAGGGGGGATATTCGGGGTCAACACCGACGGTGAGAGTCTTAACGCTGTCGTCGGCCTTCTGCTTGTCGTCGTTGCTGGTGTTGTTTCCGCAGGCGCACAGTGCAAAGACCATCATCAGCGCCAGCATCATAGCGATAATTCGTTTCATTTTCTTTTCCTCCAAAACGTCTGTTTGAGTTTTTAGTTTGTTATCACGCTGCTATAATAACACGTTAGCGAAATAAAGCAAGACCTTTTTACAAATTTAGCTGTGCAGTTTCTGCACAGCGCTTTTTCTACTTATATAAATAAAAACAGCGCACCCGATAGGGTACGCTGCAAATCTGATATTAGTAGTTACGCGTTTGCCGGAGCGGCAGGCTCTGTGTTGTCCGGAGTCGGGCGCTTCATTCCGACCTTGAGCAGCAGAGGCGTTACAAGCGTTGTGACGATGACCATGAGGACGACGGCAGGAAACATAGTGCCGGATATAAGCCCGGCCATGCTGCCTTTCTGAGCAACGATCAGTGCGACCTCACCGCGCGATACCATGCCGAGGCCGATCGAGACAGAGTCGTAGGTCTTAAAGCCCGTGAGCCTTGCGCCTATTCCGCAGCCGATGATCTTCGTGAGAATAGCCACTATCGTGAGAGCGACAGCGAAGAGGATCAGATTGCCGTCAAGCCCTGCAAGCTCGGTTTTTATGCCGATCGATGCAAAGAAAATAGGGGAGAAGAGCATGTAGCTCATGGTGTTTATACGCTTTACAACATAGGTTCGCGTCTCGCCGTGGTCGCTGAGCATAAGTCCGGCAAAGTAAGCGCCGGTGATGTCGGCAATGCCGAAAAAGTGCTCGGAAACAAAGCTGAGGATGAAGCAGAATGCAAGCGCGTATATGGCAATACGTCTGTGGTTGCCCCAGATCCTTGCGCGCAGATGCGCAAAGGCTTTGCGGATGACTATGGCGACGATGGCAAGGCAGATGAAATATGCAATAATGCGGATAAATATAGTAACAGGCTGAACCGTCGAATCGGTAAAGCCGGTGAGCACGGTAAGTACGATGATGCCGAGCACGTCGTCAATTACGGCCGCAGCCATTATTGCAGTGCCGACGCGGCTTTTGAGTTTTCCCATCTCGCGCAGAGTCTCAACGGTTATCGAAACGGAGGTCGCGGTAAGGATAACGCCTATGAATGCGGCCTTGAGCATACGCAGGCTGTCCGGCTCGCCGTTAAACAGCAGGTAGCAGCCGGCACCGCCCAGGAAAGGAACTATAACGCCGATCGTTGCAATGATAAAGGCCGAAAGGCCGGTGTGCTTAAGCTCCTGAACGTCGGTATCAAGTCCGGCGGTGAACATTAATATGATAACGCCGATCTCGGCGGTCTTGACCAGAAAGTCGGATTCGCCTATAAGACCGAAGCAGCTCGGGCCGAGCAGCAGGCCGGCTATCAGTGCGCCGACGACCTGCGGCATATTGACCTTTTCGCTTGCAAGGCCGAGAACCTTGGTTGAAAGCATAATAATTGCGATGACTAAAATGAAGCTGTAATCCATAGAAAAAATCCCCCCGCAAAACACTGCTGAAATAATCAAAAAATCCACAATCTCAAGGCTTTCAGCCTCAAGGCGCAAGGCGGATTTTACGCGCTTTGCGGCAGAAATTCAAGTTAATTTTTCGCGCCTGAGATGAGCATAATTAATACGGCTATGAGTTTGCGGCATAACGGCGCTGCTGTGCAAAAAATGCACCGCGAAATTAGACAAACTGTGGCATATGTACTTCAATTCCTATCACGAAAGTGGTATATTAATATCACACAACAGACATAGGAATTACGGAGGTGATATGATGAACGTGACCAGCAAGGGGCGCTATGCTCTGCGCATTATGATCGATCTTGCCCAGCACAGGGAGGATGGCTTCATATCGCTCAAGACCGTGTCCGAGCGCACGGAGCTTTCAATGAAGTATCTTGAAATGATAGTCGGAAACCTCAAAAAAGCCGAGCTTGTGCAGAGCACGCGCGGCAAAGAGGGCGGATATAAGCTCGTCAAGGATCCGAAGGACTACACAATCGGCGAGATACTGCGCTGCATGGAGGATAATCTTGCACCCGTTGCCTGCATAAAGGAGGGCGAGATACAGTGCGACCACTCCGGCGGCTGCCTGACGGTTCCGATGTGGAAGGAGCTTGATGATATAACAAACGCCTATTTGGACACTGTCAGCCTTGAGGATCTGCTCACGGGCGAAAAATGGCGAAATAAGACTTGACTTGGCAATAACATAGTGCTACAATCCCTACGGAATTAATAGGATATACACAATGCGAAAGGAAGATAAAAATGTTTGTTTACGCTGATAACGCTGCAACTACCTGCGTCAGCAAGACCGCGCTTGACGCGATGATGCCCTACCTCACCGAGCAGTACGGCAACCCCTCGAGCCTGTATGCCTTTGCTCAGAATTCAAAGGAAGCGCTTGAAAATGCAAGAAAGACCGTTGCCGACATAATCGGCGCCCAGCCCAAGGAGATATACTTCACCTCCGGCGGCTCCGAGGCTGATAATCAGGCCATAGTTTCCATGGCAAAGGTCGGCGCTCTCAAGGGCAAGAAGCACCTTATATCCACAAAGTTTGAGCACCACGCGGTTCTGCATACGCTCAAAAAGCTTGAAAAAGAGGGCTTTGAGGTAACTCTGCTGGATGTCCACGAGGACGGCGTTGTCCGCCTTGAGGATCTTGAGGCGGCCGTTCGCGAGGATACCGCTCTTGTGACCATCATGTTTGCAAATAACGAGATCGGCACAGTTCAGCCCATCAAGGAGATCGGCGAGTTCTGCCGCGCAAGAAAGATCCCCTTCCATACCGACGCTGTTCAGGCAGCCGGCCATATGCCGATAAACGTTCAGGAGATGAATATCGACCTGCTGAGTATGTCCGGCCATAAGTTCCACGCTCCCAAGGGCGTAGGCGTTCTGTATGCAAAGACCGGTATGCCGCTGTTCAACATCATCGAGGGCGGCGCTCAGGAGCGCGGCAAGCGTGCCGGCACCGAGAATATCCCCGGCATAGTTGCTCTGGCGGCGGCTCTCAAGGAGAGCGTTGACAATATGGAAGCCAACACCGCTAAGATCATCCCCATGCGTGATAAGCTCTTTGCCGAGCTCAGCAAGATCCCCCATTCCAAGATAAACGGCTCGCTCGAGCATCATGTCCCCGGCACCGTCAACATGTGCTTTGAGGGCATAGAGGGCGAAAGCCTGCTGCTTCTGCTCGACGCAAAGGGCGTCTGTGCATCGTCCGGCTCGGCATGCACCTCCGGCTCGCTCGACCCCAGCCACGTTCTGCTCTCGCTCGGCCTGCCTCATGAGGTCGCTCACGGCTCGCTGCGTCTGTCGATCGGCGAATACAACACCATGGAAGAGATCGACCATATCATCAAGGTCGTTCCCGAGGTAGTTTCTTATCTGCGCGATATCTCCCCCGTGTGGGAGGAGCTTGAAAACGGCACCAAGAAGCATCTTATTTAATAAACAACACACTGTGATATAATAGGAGGAACTTAAGTTATGGCACTTTATAGCGATAAGGTAATGGATCATTTTCAGAATCCCCGTAACGTCGGCAAGATGGACGATGCAGACGGCGTAGGCGAAGTCGGCAACGCAAAATGCGGCGACATCATGAAGATGTATATCAAGGTCAAGGACGGCATCATCACCGATGTTAAGTTCAACACCTTCGGCTGCGGCAGCGCAATTGCCACCAGCTCCATGGCAACCGAGCTCATCAAGGGAAAAAAAGTCGAGGATGCACTCGAGCTTTCCAATAAGGCAGTTGTTGAAGCTCTTGACGGTCTGCCCGCACATAAGATCCACTGCTCCGTCCTTGCAGAGGAAGCTGTTGCAGCGGCAGTCAAGGATTACTATGACCGCAACGGCATAGCATACGATCCCGAGCTGTTCAGCAAGAAGCTGCACGATTGTGAAAGCTGCGCAGAATAATCAAGAACGTAGAAAAAGCTCCCCACACGGGGAGCTTTTTTGCATGTAAAGTATTACTTTCCGGCCTCGGGCAGGCAATGCATGCGCAGCGTGTCGAGCATTCTGAAGCCTTCAGAGTGAAGGCAGAAGCTGCGCAGACCGAAGTCGAGTGAACGCAATTTGAGATACAAGGCAATCGCTTTGCCCTCGCTGCTGCCTTCGGGAAACTGGCTCTTATGGCAATCGAATATCGCGGAAAGCTGCCGGTCAAGAAGCTTTTTCGAGGTTTTGACGTATCGGTTTGGCGATGCGGTCATGTAATATGCTATTGCTTTTACCGGCGCGGACGCTGCGCCGTGCCTATGCATTATGCCCTCGTAGGGGGCAAAGTAAGCGATCCCGGACGCGGCCTTGCCGACGTTCAGGTGATCGGGGTGGCACTCGCTTTTCACCTGCGGATCGGGGCAGAATATGATATCCGGCTTGAACTCGCCAACGACCTTGGCAATGGCGGACGTAAGCTCGTGCTTATCGTAAAAGCCACCGTCGCAAAACGGAAGAAAGCGAATGTCACTCACTCCGAGAGCTGCGGCCGACGCCTTTGCCTCGGCCTGCCGAATGGGGATAAGTTCCTCCGGCGGCACGGCCGCAGAGCCGTATCTGCCGTCTGTGCAGCACAGAAACGCAACGGTTTTGCCGTTTTCGGCTAACTTTGCCGCCGTGGCACCGGCACCGATCTCAATATCGTCAGGGTGCGGCCCGATGAACAGATAGCGGTTAAAGCTGTCAAGCTCGGGCAGGGGAGACGTGAGGTTTATTGCAAGCTTTGTTATACTAATCATTTCGCTTCCTTGCGCGCAGCTATCTCTGCACATATGCGGTCGTACTTATCCTCGTCAAGTTTGTAGTGCTTTTTGTACAGGAAGTAGCTGAGCAGCATCAGTACGCAGGGAACGATGACCATGCATAGCAAAAGCGCAAGCGTCTTTCCCGGCTCGATGCCGGCAATGACGTTGTCGATCGCCATTGTCTTTTCGTGCTCGGTGATGAGGTTTCGCGCACATTCGTTTTCAAAATCGGATATCTGATTTGTGTATTTGGTCACGCCGAAAATGATGTAGCTAAGATTTGTGACGAGAACGATAAGAGCCGATGACATTTTAGTCAGGAACGGGCGCAGGGAGGTAATGATCGCCTCGTCACGCGAGCCGGTGCGGTATTCGTTGTACTCGACCGTGTTTATGATGGAGATCATCATGATAAGATAGTAGCCGTACTGACCGAAGTTCGAAAGCGCATAGCCGATGGTTACGACCCAGAACTTGAGCATCGTTGAGGGCAGGGTGAGTCCGGCAACGAGCATGAGTGCATAGCCGACCATCGAGATGCATGCGAGGACAGTCATGAGTTTTTTGCGCTTTATATGGCGCGAAATGGCAGGGTAAAAGATCATGAGAAATGCCGTGACGGACATTCCGACGATCGAAAACAGCGAAAACAGGCCACCCTCATATCCGAAATCAAAATAAATATATGTCGAGCCTATGCCGCCGACGATAAGCCCGTTGCCTATCTGCTGAAGCAGGAAGATAAGGCTTATCCAAAGCAGCTGATCGTTGCCGGTGATGGTCGTCCAGATCTTTTTGAAGCTGATCGGAGGTGCGTCGGTGTATTCGCGGTTTTCACGCACGCCGAAAATTGTGAAGCACAAAAACAGCGGAGCAATTATGCAGATTATAAGCGCAATTTTGCCGTAGGCGACGGTGGTGCTGCCGCCGATGGCCATGTCGCCGACGGTGAACATGGGTATGAGAACGCTGGCGAGTGTGCCGCCTATGCCGGCAAACAGAGTTGCTCGTGAGGCAAACTGGTTTCGTGCGTTTGCGTCGGTCGAAAGCGCAGGAACCATTCCCCAATAGGAGATATCGTGCATCGTGTAGGTTATCGAATACAGGAAATAGATCACGCCGAAGAACCACACAAAGCTCCAGCCCTGAAGATCGGTGTTGAACGCAAGATACACGACGACCGAGGTCGAGAGTATGCCGATGACGAGCCAGGGTTTGAATTTACCCCAGCGTGTGCGCGTGCGCTCGATAATGTTGCCCATGATTGGGTCGTTTAGCGCGTCGAATATTCGCGCGGCGACGACAATTGCGGTTATTGCGCCGAACTGCGCGTTTGTGAGGTTTCGCGTAAACAGTACAAAGGTGATGATGCAGCTTGTGAACAGATAATAGATCATGTCCCTGCCGACGGTTCCGAGTGGGAACATGATAAGGTTTTTCTTTCTCTGCTTGAGATCTTCCATGATAATCTCCTATCCGAATAATGAATGTATCTTCCATTTTATCAGCCGTGCCGAATAATATCAAGGAAAACGCGCCGCGCCGCATGATGAAGTTTCGGGCGAAAAATTGTTGCACATGCACAAAGACGGCGGCGGAAAATCGTGATAATCTGCAAAATTCCGTCTTGCGAAATGCGTCGATATCGGATAAAATGAGTGTCATTCAATAACATACGAGGTGGTCAAATTGCAGCAGCTTATCGAGCGCATTAAGCGTGACGGCGTGGTAAAGCCCGGCGGAGTCCTGAAGGTGGACAGTTTCCTTAACCATCAGATCGACCCCAAGCTGAGCTACGATATGGCAAAGGAGATACACAGGCTTTTTGAAAACGAGGACGTCAACAAGATCCTCACGATCGAGGCCTCGGGCATCGGCATGGCGGTTTTGACCGGCCTTGTGTTTGACTGCCCCGTGGTTTTTGCGAAAAAGAGCAAGACGATAAATCTCTCGGACGACGTGTATGCAACAACGGTGTATTCCTTTACGCATCAGGTGTCAAAGCAGGTGCTCGTTTCAAAGCGCTATCTCAATCCCGGCGACAGAGTGCTCATAGTCGATGACTTCCTCGCAAACGGCGCGGCGCTCGAGGGACTGTGCGATATAGTCGAGCAGGCAGGAGCGACGGTCGTAGGCGCTGCTATAGCGATAGAAAAGGCCTTCCAGCCCGGCGGCGAGAAGCTCCGCGCAAGAGGACTGCGCATAGAGTCGCTTGCACGTATAGAGTCGATGAGCGACGACAGCATAGTTTTCTGCCAGGAATAAACATGCACAAAAATCGCGGTGAAAAAGTGTGAAACTTGGCTAAAAACCAGACTTGACTTTTTTCGACGCAGTTGATATGCTAAACGTGTTCCCGTTAAGGGGCGCGCAAAACAGAATATTTTCGATATATAGCAAATGATATGGATTTGAAGTCTCTACCCGGACGCCGTAAATGACCGGACTATCGAAGTTTTTATACAGAGGAAAATCAATAGTTTTTCCTTTGACTTTGGTATTTTATTCGCCGGTCACAGATCCATGTGCCCGGCGTTTTATATTTTTGTATCAAAACTCAAAATTGAGTTTGATAATAGATTATTTTGGAGGGTAACCGAAAGATGATGAAGAAGATTACAGCGCTTCTGCTCGCAATGGTCATGGTCTTTGCACTGTGCGCATGCGGCAACAATTCCGATGACAAGAAAACCGACGACAATGCCGACGCATCCAAGATCAAGGTTGGATTCATATTCCTGCATGATGAGAACTCCACCTATGACCTTAACTTCATGAACGCAGCAGAGGCTGCATGCAAGAACCTCGGCCTCGACGAGAGCCAGTACGTTTTCAAGAAGAACATCCCCGAAGATCAGAAATGCTACGACGCAGCTGCTGAGCTTGCTGAAGAAGGCTGCAACATCATCTTCGCCGACAGCTTCGGCCACGAGTCCTACATCATAGAGGCAGCTAAGGAATTCCCCGATGTCCAGTTCTGCCACTCCACCGGCACTCTCGCTCACACCGAGAAACTTTCTAACTACCACAACGCATTCGCTTCCATCTACGAAGGCCGCTACCTCGCAGGTATCGCAGCAGGCCTCAAGCTCAACGAAATGATCGCAAACGGCGACTTCACCGCAGACGAGGCAAAGATGGGCTATGTCGGCGCATTCACCTACGCAGAAGTCATGTCCGGTTACACCTCTTTCTTCCTCGGCGCACGTTCCGTCTGCCCCACCGTTACCATGGACGTAACCTTCACCGGTTCCTGGTACGATGAGACCGCAGAGAAGGAAGCAGCAAACACCCTTATCAAGAACGGCTGCAAGCTCATCAGCCAGCACGCCGACTCCATGGGCGCTCCCACCGCTTGCGAGACCGCCGGTGTTCCCGACGTTTCCTACAACGGTTCCACCGAGGCCGCCTGCCCCAACACCTATCTGATCTCCTCCCGCATCGACTGGGCTCCCTACTATGAGTACGCCATCAAGGCTGCCATGAACGGCGAGGCCATCGACGCTGACTGGACCGGCACCCTTGCTACCGGCTCCGTCGTGCTGACCGACCTGAACGAGAACGTTGCTGCCGAGGGCACCGCTGAGGCCATTGCCGATGCGACCGCCAAGCTCGAGAGCGGCGAGCTCCACGTCTTCGACTGCTCCACCTTCACCGTGGACGGCCAGCCTGTCACCTCTTACATGGCTGACGTCGACACCGATCCCGACTACACCCCCGACACCGAGGTCGTCCAGGACGGTTATCTGGCTGAGTCCACCGCCCGTTCCGCCCCGTACTTCCAGCTCATGATCGACGGCATTGATCTGCTGGATACTAATTTCGGCTAATTGTTTCTGCTACTACATATCGGGCTGGCACTTTTCGCTATTTTGCTAAAAATTTTTGTACGCTTCTAATTTTTTTTGTGTTTTTTTCTGTTTTACATTTACAACGCCGTTCAATTATGCTAATATATGACTTGTACAAATACAATGCTGCGGGGCTTTCTTCCTGTGCCCTCCAGCGGAAAAAGGGGTGACCGCCTTGGGAACTGCATGCGCAGTTAAAATGGAGAATGTCACGAAGCGGTTCGGCAAAGTGGTGGCGAACAACGCCATCAACCTTGAGCTGCACGAGGGCGAGATCCTGTCGCTGCTCGGCGAAAACGGCAGCGGCAAGACGACGCTGATGAACATGCTCTCCGGCATCTATTTCCCCGACGAGGGGCAAATCTACATTCACGGCGAACCCGTCACGATCGCCTCCCCCAAGGATGCGTTCGAACACGGCATCGGTATGATCCACCAGCACTTCAAGCTCGTTGATCTTTTCACCGCAACGGAGAATATCATCCTCGGCCTTGAAGGCAAGCTCGACATTGCCGAAGCCAGCAAAAAGGTCAAAGAGATCTGCGACAAATACGGGTTCGACATCGACCCCAATCAGAAGATCTACGACATGTCCGTCTCGCAGAAGCAGACCGTCGAGATCGTCAAGGTGCTCTACCGCGGGGCGGACATCCTCATTCTGGACGAGCCGACCGCAGTGCTCACCCCGCAGGAGACGGACAAGCTCTTCGCCATCATGCGCAACATGAAGGCCGACGGCAAGTCCCTCATTATCATCACGCATAAGCTGCACGAGGTGCTCGACGTGTCCGACCGCGTGGCCGTGCTGCGCAAGGGCGAATACGTCGGTGACGTCGCCACCAAGGACGCCGACCAGCAATCGCTGACCGACATGATGGTCGGCCGGGCCGTTTCCCTGAACATTGACCGTCCGCTGAACGAGAACCAGACCGAGCGCCTGAAGGTCGAGCACCTGACCGTCAAGAACAAGGAAGGCGTCAAGATGCTTGACGACGTGACCTTTACCGCCATGGGCGGCGAGATCCTCGGCATCGCGGGCATCGCAGGCTCCGGCCAGAAGGAGCTGCTTGAGTCCATTTCCGGCCTGCAGAAGCTGGAGGCCGGCAGCAAAATTACATACATCGAGCCGGACGGAACCGAATGTCTGCTCAACGGCATGGACCCGCTCGATATCATCCGCAAGGGCCTGCTGCTGTCCTTCGTCCCGGAGGACCGGTTCGGCATGGGCCTCGTCGGCGGCATGAACATCATTCAGAACATCATGCTCCGCACCTACCGGCGCGGCAAGGGCCCGCTGACCGACCGCAAGTTCCCGCGCGACCTGTCGCAGAAGATCGTGGACGATCTTGAGGTCGTCACCCCGGATATCAATCGCACGCCCATCCGCCGTCTTTCCGGCGGCAACGTGCAGAAGGTGCTCGTCGGCCGCGAGATCGCCTCTGCCCCCACCGTGCTGCTCACGGCCTACGCCGTGCGCGGCCTGGATATCAACGCATCCTACACGATCTATGACCTCATCAACCGGCAGAAGGAGCGCGGCGTTGCCGTGATCTACGTCGGCGAGGATCTGGACGTGCTGCTCGAGCTGGCCGACCGCATCCTCGTGCTCTGCGGCGGCAAGGTCAGCGGCATCGTCCCCGGCCGCGGCGCCACGAAGCGCGACGTCGGCATGATGATGACGCAGTTGGGAGGGAACGAAGCCCATGCATAACAAAGTCCGGGAACCGCTGTTCCACATCGTCAAGCGCGACACGCTGCCCTGGTATCAGGCCTGGGGCATCCGCGCGATCGCCATCGTGCTGGCGCTGCTGCTGTGCGCGCTCATCACGACGCTGTGCACCCACCTCAACCCGCTCAAGGTGTTCGGCACCATGTTCAGCGGCGCGTTCGGCTCGTCGCGCAAGATCTGGATCCTGGGGCAGAACCTCGCCGTGCTGCTGTGCATCTCGCTGGCCGTGACGCCCGCGTTCAAGATGCGCTTTTGGAACATCGGCGCCGAGGGCCAGGTGCTCGCCGGCGGCCTCGCCGCCGCGGCGTGCATGATCTGCCTCGGCGACAAGCTGCCCAACGGCCTGCTCATCGTGCTCATCATCGCCGCCGGCATCGTCGCGGGCGCGGTCTGGGGCGTCATCCCCGCCATCTTCAAGGCCAAGTGGAACACGAACGAGACGCTCTTCACCCTCATGATGAACTACGTCGCCACGCAGCTCGTGGCCTATTTCATCATCGTCTGGGAGTCGCCGAAGGGCTCCGGCAAGGTCGGCATCATCAACCAGAGCACCGAGGCCGGCTGGCTGCCGCAGATCGGCGGCTACAAGTACCTGCTGACGATCCTCGTCGTCGCGGTGCTGACCGTGCTCGTCTATATCTACCTCAACTACAGTAAGCACGGCTATGAGATCTCCGTCGTCGGCGAGAGCGAGCGCACCGCCCGCTACGTCGGCATCAAGGTCGGCAAGGTCATCGTGCGCACGATGCTGCTGTCCGGCGCGCTGTGCGGCATCGCGGGCGTGCTGCTCGTGTCCGGCACCGACCACACGATCACGACCACCATCGCCGGCGGCCAGGGCTTCACGGCCGTCATGGTCTCGTGGCTGGCCAAGTTCAACCCCCTCGGCATGATCTTCACGAGCTTCCTGCTCGTGTTCCTTGACCGCGGCGCGGGCGAGATCTCGACCGTGTTCGGCCTCAACCAGTCGTTCGCCGATATCCTCAGCGGCATCATCATTTTCTTCATCATCGGCTGTGAGTTTTTCATCACCTACCGGCTGAGCTTCCGCAAGTCGGCAAAGAAGGAGGCGGCGGAGCATGTTTGATTTTGTGTCCTTTATCCCCCGCGCCATCGTGCAGGGCATCCCGCTGCTGTTCGGCAGCACCGGCGAGACGCTCACCGAAAAGTCCGGCAACCTGAACCTCGGCATCGCGGGCATCATGTATGTCGGCGGCATCAGCGGCGTTATCGGCGCGTTCCTGTATGAGCAGGCGGCCGGCGGGGCCGCCGGGATGAACGGCTTTCTCGCCATCATGATCCCGCTGCTGTCGTGCCTGCTCGGCTCGCTGCTCATGGGTCTGCTCTATTGCTTTCTTACCGTCACGCTGCGCGCCAACCAGAACGTCACCGGCCTTGCCATGACGACGTTCGGCGTCGGCTTCGGCAACTTCATGGGCGGCTCGCTCATCAAGCTCACCGGCAGCGAGGTGCCGTCCATCGCGCTCTCGGCCACGAACAGCTACTTTTCCAAGGCGCTGCCGTTCGCGTCGAAGCTCGGCTGGTTCGGGCAGATCTTCCTGTCCTACGGCTTTCTCGCCTACCTCGCCGTGGCCATCGCGCTCATCGCGGCCTACGTGCTCAAGCGCACGCGCGTGGGTCTGCACCTGCGTTCCGTCGGCGAAAATCCGCAGACGGCCGACGCTGCCGGCATCGACGTCAATAAGTATAAGTATGTTGCCACCTGCGTCGGCAGCATGATCGCCGGCCTCGGCGGATTGTATTACGTCATGGACTACGCCTGCGGCGTCTGGTCCAACGACGCCTTCGGCGACCGCGGCTGGCTCGCCATCGCGCTCGTCATCTTCACGGTCTGGAAGCCGAACGTCGGCGTGCTCGCGTCCTTCCTCTTCGGCGGACTGTACATCCTGCACATCTTCCTGCCGAGCGGCACGAACCTCGCCGTCAAGGAACTGTACAAGATGATCCCCTATGTCGTCACGATCATCGTGCTCATCATCACGAGCGTGCGCTCCAAGCGCGAAAATCAGCCCCCCGCAAGCCTCGGCCTGCCGTATTTCCGAGAAGAACGATAACCGTGAAAAAGCTCCGTTTCCAGACCGGAAACGGAGCTTTTTGTGTTCTGTTCGCTGCCATCAGCGGCGGTGCTTTTTCCCCTTGCGGATCTTTTCCGGCTCGATGCCATCGGCCTCGGCCATGGCGTCCACAGTCGCCTGCAGGTCGTCGAGCTGGGCGTGCACGGGCATGAGCGCCTTTTTCACTTCCTGCGCGACGATGGTCTGATAAAACCGGTAGCGCGCGGCGACGGCACCGACCGTGCCGACGGCGGCGGCCCCGCCCACGATGAGCGCGGCGCGGCGGAAGCGCGGCGTTTTCATCACCTGCACGGCGATGGTCTTGATGCTCGGCTTTTTGAGCTGCTGCGCGGCGCTCGTGGCCAGCGCGGCCAGCTCCTTGCCGCTGTCGATGGTCTGGCGCAGGAGCGCAAGTTCCTGCTGCATGGCCTGGATCTGCTGTTTGCGTCTCATATATGATTCCTCCCTGTCATGAACTGGCTTTTCAAAGCGAGACCGGCGCGCCGTTGAGCGCGGCCTCGACGAGCGTGTCGCCCTCGTAGCGCAGCTTGAGCAGGAAAAACGGCGCGTCCTCCGCCAGCAGGCGGAAGAAGATCCTGTCGCCCGCCCACAGCGGCAGCGACGGCACGGCCGCCTTGTCCACCCATTCGAGATCGCCCTCATCGCAGTCGCGCAGTGTGCCGGTGAAGCCCGTCGCCGTGAAGAGGTACATGTATTCGCCCTCCCACTCGTCGGACAAAAACGTCACTACGCCGCGGCAGCGCCAGTCGGTCAGCGTCAGGCCGGTCTCCTCATACGCCTCGCGCAAGAGACACTCGTCCGGCGTCTCGTTGCCCTCGAACTTGCCGCCGATGCCGACCCATTTGTCATGGTTGAGGTCGTGTTCCTTTTTCACGCGGTGCAGCATGAGATACTGCTCCCCGCGCTCGATGTAGCAGAGTGTGGTGTTGCGCATGGCATGGCCTCCCTTTGCGCCCAGTATACAGAAACCGCCCGGCACTTGCAAGTGCCGGGCGGCGGTTTTGTTCCCATCCGGATCCCGTTGCAGCGGCCGGCCTCGTGCCGGATGATCTGCGCCGGCGCCTGGCAGCGCGCTTTCCCGGCGGCCGGACGATGACGGGGCTGTGCATGACGGTGGGCGCGCCGTTGCCGTCAAAGAGGAGGATGCGTCTGCGCGCGCGGGTGCAGATGCCGCGGATCACGGCGTATCGTTTTTTCCGTAATAATCGCGCAGGAAGGCCAGAAACGCCCGTGCGGATGTGCCGGCGGCGTTCAGGGACTTGACCGCCGCGCCGAGACGCAGCGCGATCGGTTCCTCCAACTGGAGCACCCGCACATGCCCCTCGTACCCGACGAGGGAAAATGCCGACAGCACCGACACGCCGAGTCCGCCGGCGACCATGGACAGGATCGACCCGTCGTCCGACGCCGTGACCTCCAGCCGCGGGGTGTCCGGCGGGAGAAACGGTTCGATGTACTGGTCCGGGCTCGACAGAAACGGTTCACGCAGCAGCCGCTCGAGCGGGATGGTCTCGCCCTCCCACGGGAAGTCCGGCGGCACGACGGCCACGAGCGGCGTGTCCGCCAGCGGCAGAAAGTCGAAGCCCTTCGCGCGTGCCTCGTCCACGAGGGCGAGCTGGATCTCCCCGCTTGCGAGCGCGGCGGGCAGCTCGTCGCCGCGCACGAGCACGTCCATTTTGATCTCGGGGTGCAGCGCGCGGAAGGCGCGCAGCAGCTCCGGCAGACGCGCACGGGCAATGCTCGCAAAGCAGCCGATGCGCAGCGTGCGTGTGCGCGGGTCGTTCTGCTCGGCGGCCTCCTGCAGGAGCGTGTCGCACGCGCAGACCACATTTTGAATATAGGGCAGCAGGTGCTTGCCCGCGTCCGTCAGGCGGATGCCCTGACTGTCACGCTCGAGCAGCGTACAGCCGACTTCGGCCTCCAGTTTGTTGACCAGGTGCGTCATGGCGGACTGGGTATAGCCTAGCTGGGCCGCCGCCTTGCTGAAGCTGCCGCATTCGACCGCCGTCAGCAGTGCCCGCAGTTTTCCGTCGTCCATATGCTGCCTCCTTTTTATCATTCTTTTTTCATAATACCACGAATTTGTTCAACTCAACCAATAAAATTTTCTGACCCATGTCATTTGCTTTTTTCATATCCCCATGAACAACTCTCGTTTCTCATTTATCAAAAAGAATGATACCCTATATTCGGAAATTGAAAGCAGCCGTCCCGCTTCGGGCGGCAAAAGGAGAGAAAACATGAAAGAGACGAAAAATCGGGCGGCACGCGACATCATCGTTGTCGGTTTCGCTCTGTTTTCCATGTTCTTCGGCGCCGGGAACGTCATCTTCCCGCCGTACCTGGGCATGGAGTCCGGCCCGCAGTGGCTGGCCGGATTCAGCGCGTATTTTATCGCGGACATCGGGCTTGCGCTTGCGGCCATGTTCGCGCTGCTGCGTGTCGGCAGCAGTGAGGCCGTGCTCCAGCGCGTCGGCCGTGTGCCTTCGGAGATCCTCATGTGCGCGATCATTCTGTGCGTCGGCCCCATGGTCGCCATCCCGCGCACGTCGGCCAGCACGTTTGAAATGGCCATCGCCCCGAACCTGCCCGGCGTGTCCGCCGTCGTGTTCTCGGTGCTGTTTTTCGCGCTCATCCTCGCACTGTGCATCCGCGAGTCCGCCGTCGTGGACATCGTGGGCAAGGTGCTCACGCCGCTGCTGCTCGTCGGCCTTGCGGCCATCATCATCAAGGGCGTTGTCACGCCGCTCGGCACCATCGCGCCCGAGGCGAAGATCGACAGCGCCGTCGTTACCGGCGTCAAGGCCGGCTACCAGACCATGGACGCGCTTGCCGCGCTGCCGTTCGGCATCCTCGTGCTGCAGAGCGTGATCGACAAGGGCTACACCGAGTCGGGCAAGAAGTTCCGCATCATGAGCGGGTCGTCCATTCTCGCGTGTGTGCTGCTGCTGGCGGTCTATATGGGCCTTGCCTATCTCGGCGCCACCGTTTCCGCGCAGTACGATCGGTCAATCGGCCGCGCGCAGCTCGTCATGGCCATCGTCGAGGCCCTCATGGGCAAGACCGGCATGATCATCTTCGGCATCGTCGTCGGCCTCGCGTGCATCACGACGGCCGTGGCGCTCACCAGCTCCGCCGCCGCGTATTTTGCCAGGCTCTGCCGCGGCAAGGTGTCGTACAAGGTGTTTGTCATCGCGATCTGCGTGTTCAGCGCCGTCGTGTCGAACCTCGGTCTCGACCGCATCGTGGCCGTCGCCGCGCCGGTCCTGGATGTCGTCTATCCGCCTACCCTCGTCCTCATTTTTATTTCGCTTGTCGTGCCGCGGCTGCCCGACCGCATCAGCCGCGGCGCGGTCATCGGCGCGCTGCTCATGAGCATCCTGTGCACGCTCGATGGCTATGGCGTGCCGCTCACGTTCCTGCACAAGCTGCCGCTGTTTGAGCTGGGCTTCGCGTGGGTGCTGCCATCGGTGCTCTTCGGCGCCGTGGCTGCTGTGCTGCCGCACCGCAGGGAGAAAGCGGGCAAGGCCGAGCCCGCCTGCGCCGGCGGCGAGCAGGGATAACCGCTCCCCGTGCAAAAATCCCCTCGGAACAACGTTCCGAGGGGATTTTTTGCTTGGAGCACGTCAGCCGGCTAATTGGGAGACTGCGCGCTGTCCGGCGCCGGACTGGATGCGGTGCCGTTGTCTTTGGGCGGCGCATCGAGATCAATGCTCATAATTTGATTGCCTTCATATTTGAGCGAAACATGCCACCCATCGCCGTTGTCGGCAGTATAGTAGTTGTCGCCCTTGCTGTAATTTACCGTATATGCATACCGAATCCGCGATGATCCGCGATCTCTCCCTCTCGACACCGGAAGCGGAACGCTGCGGCCGAATCTGTGCGCTTTTTTGCGGCCGTTCATCCGGAAGCGGCATGAGGGAAAAAGCAAAAAATAACCGAATCACCATGTGGTGATCCGGTTATTGGCACGCCGTGAGGGATTCGAACCCCCGGCCTTCTGGTCCGTAGCCAGACGCTCTATCCAGCTGAGCTAACGGCGCTTAGTGCGCTCCTAACGCGCCTAAGTATAATAGCATAGCCCGGCCGGAATTGCAAGCCCTTTTTCAAAAAAGTTTTCCTTTTTTGCGTTTTTACCAGCCCATCGTGTCGCGGATGGTGTCCGTCACGTCACTGACCGTGCGCACCGCGTCCGCCACGATGTTGTTCGTGCGCTTTTTCTGCGGGTGCATCATCCAACCCGCCGCTGTGCCGACCGCCATGCCAACACCCATGCCGATGCTCATGCCCTTGGCAAACTGCATTGCGTTCATTTTGCTGTCTCCTTTCACGTTTCTGCCTCCCTTCGCAGCTGCACCGCTGCACGGCTAGTATGCGCGCGCGGACAAAAAGCTATGAAATCTGCGCCGCGCCAATTTCTGGATTGATTCCCCGCTGCCGTCGGTGGTATACTATTTCTATTATCAAATTTTCTTCCGATCGCATGGGAGGGATCCGCATGATCTTGCGTATTCTGGCCGTGGGCGACGTTGTGGGCGCGCCCGGCCTGACGTTTCTGACCGAGCGCCTGCGCGCGTTTCAGGAGCAGGAACACATTGATTTCACCGTCGTCAACGGCGAGAACGCCAACGTCGTCGGCGTGACGCCGAAGCAGGCCGACGCCATCTTTGCCGCCGGGGCCGACGTCATCACGCTCGGCAACCACACGTGGACGCGCTACGAGCTGCAGCCGTATCTCGAGCAGAAAAAGCGCATCCTGCGTCCGGCGAACTTCGCGCCGCAGTGCCCGGGGCGCGGCTGGGGCGAGTACTCCCTGCGCGGCGGGCCAATCTGCGTCATCAACCTCATGGGGCGCTTCACGCTCGATGCGAACACGGATAATCCCTTCCTCGTCGTGGACGACATTCTCGACCAGACGCAGGCGAAGATCGTCCTCGTGGACATGCACGCCGAGGCCACGAGCGAAAAGCGCGCCATGGGCTTTTACCTCGACGGGCGCGTGACGGCCGTCTGGGGCACGCACACGCACGTGCAGACGTCCGACGCCGAGGTGCTGCCCGAGGGCACGGGCTACCTGACCGACCTCGGCATGACGGGTCCGGCTAACGCCGTGCTCGGCATCGCACCGGAGCAGTCGATCGGCAAGTTCCTCGGCGACCCGCCGCGGCGCTATGAGGCCGCCATGGGCGCGGCCAAGCTCGAGGGCGCGATCTTCGAGGTCGACAGCGACACCGGCCGCTGCCGCGACGTGCAGCTGGTGCGCCTGAGATGAGCGTGCGCATCCTGCACGCGGCGGATCTGCACCTCGACTCGCCGTTTGAGGCGCTCACGCTCGCGCAGGCGGCGCAGCGCCGCCGGGAGCAGCGCGACCTTCTGCGCGCTCTGCCGGAGCTGGCGCGGGCGCACGGGGCGCAGATCATCCTGCTCGCGGGCGACCTGCTCGACAGCGCGAGCCCCTACCCCGAGACAGCCAAAGCGCTCGCCGAGACGTTTGCCGGCTGCGCTTCGGAGGTGTTTCTCGTGCCCGGCAACCACGACTATTACAGCGCGGGCGCGCCGTATGCGCGCCTGACGTTCCCGGAAAACGTACATATCTTCCGCTCGCCGCGCATCGAGGCGGTGACGCTGCCGGAGCTGGGCGTGCGTGTCTGGGGCGCGGCGTTTACCGACAGCCGCTGCCCCGGGCTGCTGCGGGGCTTTTCCGTGCCGAAGCAGGCGGGGCTGCTCGACGTGCTCTGCGTGCACGGCGAGGTGGGCAACCCCGCGTCCGCCTATAACCCCGTGTCGGCTGCGGAGCTCGCGGCCAGCGGGCTGGACTACGCCGCCTTCGGCCACGTGCACCGCTTTGGCGGCGTGCAGCGCGCCGGGGGCACGGTGTACGCCTGGCCGGGCTGCATGGAGGGCCGCGGCTTTGACGAGACGGGGGAGAAAGGCGTGCTGCTCGTGGACGTCGCCGCAGGCGACGTGCAGGCGCGGTTTGTGCCTGTGCCCGGGCGGCGGTATGAGATTTTGCGCGTGGACGTCACGGACGCGGACCCCGTGCAGGCGGTGCTCGCCGCGCTGCCGGAGGGGGCTGCGCGCAATATCTACCGCATCGTGCTCACGGGCGAGACCGACCGCGCGCCGAACCCCGCCGCGCTGCGCGCAGCGCTCGAGGGCCGGGTGTTCGCGCTGCAGCTGCGCGACGAGACGCGCGCACGCCGCGATCTCTGGGCGCGGGCGGGCGAGGGCACGCTGCGCGGGCAGTTTCTGGCCCGACTGAAGCAACAATACGACGCTGCGGCAACAGACCGCGCGCGTGAAACCATCGTCATGGCCGCGCGCTGGGGCCTTGCGGCACTGGACCACGACGAGGAGGTGGTGACGCTGTGATCATCCGGCATATGCAGGGCACGTTCGGCACGCTCGACGGCGAGCAGCTGCGGCTTGACACGGGGCTGAATATCATCTATGCGCCGAATGAGAGCGGCAAGAGCACGTGGTGCGCCTTCCTGCGCGCCATGCTCTACGGGATCGACACGTCCCAGCGCGCGCGCGCCGGGTTCGTGCCCGACAAGCAGAAATACGCGCCCTGGAGCGGCAAGCCCATGGCGGGCGAGCTGGAGCTCGAGCAGGGCGGAAAACGCATCACGATCCGCCGCTGGACGGAGGCGCCGAATGCGCCGCTGCGCGGCTTTTCGGCGGTGTACACCGGCACGGACATCCCGGTGCCGGGCCTGACGGCGGCGGACGCGGGCGAGCAGCTCACGGGCGTGTCGGCCGAGGTGTTCGCGCGCACCGCGTTCATCGGGCAGGGCGGCCTCGTCGTGACGGGTACGCCGGAGCTGGAACGACGCATCTCCGCCATCGTGACCTCCGGCGAGGAGGCGAGCTCCTACTCCGAGGCCGACGCGCAGCTGCGCGCGTGGCTGCGCCGCCGGCGCAGCGGCCAGCACGGCGCGCTGCCGGAGCTGGAGGGCCGCATCACGACGGTGGAAGAGCAGCTGCACCGGCTCGAGCGCAACGCGCAGGAGCAGGCGGCCTGCGCCGCCGAGATCGCGCAGACGGACGCGGAGCTGCAGACCGTGACCGAGCAGATGAACGCCGCCCGGCAGCGGCAGCGCCGCGCGGCGCTGAGCAGCATGGGCGAGGAGAAATCGAACCTGCGCACGCTCGAGCAGACGCTCGAACAGGCGCGGCGGGACGCCGCGGCCAGGCGCACCGCGCTCGAGCAGACGCACTTCGGTGTGCAGACGCCGGACGAGGCGGGCGAGACCGCCGAGCGCGACGCGCAGCGGGCCGAGTCCCTCGCAGGGACGGCGGAGCACGGCGGCAAGCCGTATTTCTGGATCGCGGCGCTCGTGCTGGCCGCGCTGTGTGCGGCGCTGGGTTATCTTGTGGCGCAGCCGCTGTATTATGCGGCCATCGCGCTTGCGGTGCTGGCCGTCGTGCTGCTGATCGTTGCCAGAGGCGGCAAAAAGCGCGCGCAGCAGGCCGCCGCCGCGCTCGGGGAGCTCCTGCGCAGCTACGGCGCGCAGGACGCGGACGGCATCTACTATCAGGCGGAGGTGCATAGGGCTGCCTACCGTGCGTGCGCGGCCGCCATGCAGGCGGAGCAGAAAGCCGCCGCCGCGCTCGAGGATGCGCGCGAGCACCAGTGCGAGACGCACGAGCGGCTGCTGCAGAGTCTGGACTTTGAGAGCGGCATGGGCGAGGCCGCCGCGCTCTACCAGCGCAAGTGCGCGCTCGAGAGCGTGCGCACGCGCCTGCGCACGCAGCAGGCGCAGCTCACGGGCGCGGCGCTCGCCATCGGCGACCCGATGGCGCTGGGCAGCGAGCACGCGCAGCTGCTCTACCAGCGCGATGCGCTCGAGCGGCAGTATGCCGCCATCGCCCTCGCGATCGAGACGCTCGGCCGCGCGGATGCCGAGCTGCAGAGCCGCTTTTCCCCGCAGCTGGCGCAGAAGGCGGCGGACTATATGGACTACCTCACCAACGGGCGCTATGACGAGCTCGTGCTCGCGCGCGACCTGTCGGCCAAGGCGCGCAGCGCCGACGACCCGACGCCGCGCGACACGGCCTATCTCTCGGCCGGGACGGCGGACCTGCTGTACCTGTCCGTGCGGCTGGCGCTGTGCGAGCTGACGTGCCCGGCGGACGATCCGTGCCCGCTCGTGCTCGACGACACGCTCGTGAATTTCGACGATGCGCGCGCCAAGCGTGCGCGTGCGCTCTTCCGCGAGATCGCGCAGCACCGGCAGGTCATTCTCTTCACCTGCCACGAGCGCGACTGCCCCGTGCAGGGGTAAAAAACACCTGCAATTTCAGGACCGGACACGAGACATTCCGTGTCCGGTTTTTGTCGTTGACAGGCGGGGCAAATCGCGTTATACTGACGGCGTTTTGCGTTTCCGGCAAAAACTTTATGGAGAGGGGATCCCAATGGAAAAGCTCTTTCACCTGAAAGAAAACAACACCACCGCACGCACCGAGATCGTCGCCGGTCTGACGACGTTCATGACCATGGCGTACATCATCGCGCTCAACCCGAACCTGCTGACAGGCTTCGGCGCCGAGGGCGGCCCGCAGCTCTGGAACGGCGTGTTCCTCGCCACGTGCATTGCCTCCGCCGTCGGCACGCTCGTCATGGCGTTCGCGGCCAACAAGCCCTTTGCCATGGCGCCCGGCATGGGCCTCAACAGCTTTTTCGCCGTCGTCGTGGCCAACATCGTCAGCCTGACCGGCATGAGCTACCTGCAGTCGTTCCAGACGGCGCTGTGCGTCATCCTCATCGAGGGCATCGTGTTCATCATTCTCTCGGTGCTCAAGGTGCGCGAGAAGATCGTCGAGGCTATCCCGCTCGGCATCCGGCTCGGCATCGCGCCGGCCATCGGCCTCATGCTGCTCAACATCGGCATCGGCTCCAACGCCGGCGTGTACTCGAGCGACGGCGGCCCGTTTTACGTCATGCGCGATTTCTTCGGCGCGCTCACGCCCAGCCTCGCCAAGGCCAACATGGGCGACGGCTACCCGCAGATGGTGCTCACGGTCGTGACCATGTTCGTCGGCCTGTTTCTGATCGTGCTCTTCGCGCACAAGAAGATCAAGGGCTCCGTGCTGCTGGGCATGCTCTGCGCGTCCGGCATCTACTGGGCGGGCGAGGCCATCTTCCTGCACACGAACCCGTTCGCGTCGCTCAAGGGGGCGTCGTTCGTGCCCGCGTTCGGCGACATGGCCGAGACGACCCTGTTCAAGTTCGACTTTGCCGCCCTCGGCGAGATCGGCTGGTTCACGGTCGTGACGCTCGTCATCACGTTCTGCATCATTGACATGTTCGATACCATCGGCACCCTCGTCGGCACGGCGAGCCGCGCCGGCATGGTCGACAAGGACGGCAATATGCCGCGCATGCGCGAGGCGCTGCTGGCCGACGCCATCGGCACCGTCTCGGGTGCGTGCACCGGCACGTCCACCGTCACGACGTTCGTCGAGTCCGCCTCCGGCGTCGAGGCCGGCGGCCGCACGGGCCTGACCGCCCTGACGACCGGCGTGCTCTTCCTCGCGAGCATGTTCCTCGCGCCCATCGCCGCCATCATCCCCGCCGCCGCGACGAGCTCCGCGCTCATCTACGTCGGTCTGCTCATGCTCGGCGGCCTCAAGAAGATCGACTTTGACGATATTTACCAGAGCCTGCCGGTGGCCATCATGCTCATCTCCATGCCGATCTCCGGCTCCATCGGCCACGGTATCGGCCTGGGCCTCATCAGCTACTCCGTGCTCAAGCTCTGCACGGGCAAGGGCAAGGACGTCTCCGTGCTGACGTATGTCATCTCGCTGATCTTCCTTGTGAAATTCTTCCTCGTTGCCTGAGGAAACATATCTGTCCGCACGGCCGGGCGCGTCTGACTGACGCGCCCGGCTTTTGCGTTTCGCCGCGCTGCCTTACGAAGATGTAAGCCAACTGTAAGCCAAAACGATGGCGGTGTGATGCCGTCCGGCGCTATACTGATGCCAGAAACCGGGGCGGGAGCGCCCCGATGGGAGGCAAGGATCATGACAAATCTTCTGGGCAGTATCCGGCTGGCGGGCTATGCGTTTCCGCTCATCGCGGCGCTGGTGGCCGTGCCGTTTTTCTACCGGCAGGTGCGTGCGCGCTGCTTCAACTGGGTGCGCACCGTGTTCGGCGGTCTGTTTTTGTTTTACGTGCTGTGCGTGCTGGCGCTCGTGTTCTTCCCGCTGCCGGATGCGGCGCAGGCGGCGGCGCTGAGCGGGCACCGGATCCAGCTCGTGCCGTTTCAGTTCGTGGCTGATTTCCTGCGCGAGACGCCGCTCGTGCTCTCCGATGCGCACACCTATCTGCCGGCGCTGCTGGACCGCACGGTGCTGCAGGTCGTGTGCAACATTCTGATGCTGCTGCCGTTTGGTATGTACCTGCGCTATGTCTGCGGACTGGATCTCGGGAAGATCGCGCTCGCGTCGCTCGCGTTTTCGGCGTTCATTGAGCTGGGGCAGCTCACGGGGCTGTTTTTCGTGTTCCGCGGCTCGTACCGCCTGTGTGACGTGGACGACCTGATGCTCAACACGCTCGGCGGCCTGCTCGGCGGCGAGCTGGTGCACGCGCTGGAGGCGTATCTGCCGCCGCTCGATGCGTTCGACCGCTTCCCCGGCAGCGCGCTGGCGATGCAGCGGCTGGGATAAGCGCGCAAAAAAACGGCATGGCGTCGGCCATGCCGTTTTTCGCTGCCGGTGGCATTACGCGTCCTCCGTGTCGCCGTCGATCTCGTCGCGGCCGCGGAAGAGCAGGGAAATGCACCAGATCGCGGCCAGACCCACGAGCGTGTAGATCACGCGGGCGACCACGGAGGCCTGCCCGCCGCAGATCCACGCCACGAGATCGAACCGGAACAGACCGATGCTGCCCCAGTTGAGCCCGCCGATGATCGCGAGGATCAGCGCGATGCGGTCGATCACCTGCATATGCTTCCATCTCCTTTGCTGTGTACTCCCGGTCAGTATGCCCGGCGCGCGAAAAAAGATTCCGCCGCCGACAAAACTAGTGCCCGGACGACACCGTTCGCTCTTTACATTTTGCGCGCCCGGCGCTACAATACCATCACAGCTTATCCAATTGACTTCCGCAGTTTGGAAGCCACGGCTCATATCTTTATCCCACGACCCTGTTTTTGGCGGACTGCAAGCAGTCCGCCCTCTTTTTTTCTGCGCGCGCCCGATTTCGCCGCGTTTTGCGCAATATGTGGATTATTTTTGTGTTGTAAAACACAAGATATGGAGGGTGTGCTATGCAGTTTTCCAACCATCGCAGCCGCGCGGCCCGCGGCAGCATCGTGTATCTGGCGGTGGACGCGATCGCGCCGAGCGCGGTCCAGCCGCGGCAGAATTTTTCCCCGGCGCAGCTCGAGGAGCTCTCGCGCAGCATCGCCGAGTACGGCGTGCTCAGCCCGCTGACCGTGCGGCCGCGGCAGGGCGGGTATGAGCTCGTGGCCGGGGAGCGCCGCCTGCGCGCCGCGCGCATGGCGGGGCTCAGTGAGGTGCCGTGCATTGTCATGGAGCTGGATCTCGAGGAGGCGAGCTTCATCGCGCTGGTGGAAAATCTCCAGCGCAACGACCTCGACTTTCTCGAGGAGGCGCGCGGCATCGCGCAGCTCATCCGGCTCTTCGGCCTGAGTCAGGAGGAGTGCGCGCGGCGGCTGGGCAAGTCGCAGTCGGCCGTGGCGAACAAGCTCCGCCTGCTGCGCCTGCCGGAGGATGTGCTCAACGCCATGCGCAACGCCGGGCTCACCGAGCGGCACGGCCGCGCGCTGCTGCGCCTCGAGACGCCGGCCGAGCAGCGCGAGGCGCTGGCCTATATCCTCAGCCGCGACCTGAACGTCGCCGCGACGGACGCCTACATCGAGCGCCTGCTCGAGGCCAAGGCCGCGCCTGAGAGCGAGCAGCAGAAAACCTTCATCCTCAAGGACGTGCGCGTGTTTCTCAACACGATCTCGCACAGTCTCGACCTCATGAAGCAGGGCGGCATCGACGCCGGCATGCGCCGGCAGGAGACGGACGAGGCGCTCATCCTGACCATCAACATTCCCAAGGCGCGGCGCAGAGAGCCGGCACCGAAACAGGCCGAGCCCGTGCCGGTCGGGTAAAAAAATCGCGCGCAGCGCTTGACAGCGGCGCGGCAGCTTCCTATACTCTTACATAAAGAAGGGGCCGCCCGGCAGGGCGGACAAAGGAGGTCACTGCATGAAAACGCTGATCCTGTTCGCCTCGCGCTACGGCGCGACGGAGGAGATCGCCTATATGCTCAAGAGCGCCGTCGGCGGCGACGTAACGGTGCGCAATGTCCGCGAGCGCGGCATCACGCTCGCGGAGTACGACACGGTCATCATCGGCAGCTGCGTGTATATGTTCAAGCTCGATAAGCATATCAAGCGCTTTTTGCGCCGCAACGAAAAGACGCTGCTGGGCAAGAAACTCGGGCTGTATCTGTGCTGCTACACCACGCCCGGCACGGAGGGGTACCTGGAGCACTTCTTCTCGCCGGAGCTGCTCGCGCACGCGGCCGCGAAGGACATCCTCGGCGGCAAGATGCAGTACGAGAAGATGAGCTACGCCTACAAGCAGCTCTTCGGCGCGCTGATGACATCGCCGCAGTACCGCGCGCAGTATGCCGAGCCCGATTTCGACATCGCGCGCATCGACGCCTTCGCCGCCGCCATGCGCGGCTGAGCGGCGCGGCAGAAAAAATCACCCGCATCCGGTCTGGATGCGGGTGATTTTTTCTTTTGGGGGTCTCAGTACGTGGTCACGCCGGTGAAGGCGAGCTCGGCGTTGCCGGTCAGGCGCACGCCGTCGTCGTCATAGGTGACGATCAGGTCGCCGCCGCTGACCTTGACGGTGATGGGTTCGCCCTTCGGGCACAGGCCGTTTTCCGTGGCGGCCACCACGGCCGCGCACGCGCCGGTGCCGCAGGCGCGGGTCTCGCCGTTGCCGCGCTCCCAGACGCGCATTTTGATCGTCGTGCGGTTGACGACGCGGATGAACTCCGTGTTCGTGCGCGCGGGGAAGATGTCCGCGTGCTCGAACTGCGGGCCGAGGTGCGCGACGTCCACCTCATCCACGCGGTCGGCAAAGACGACGCAGTGGGGGTTGCCCATCGAGAGGCACGTGATGCGGTACTCCCCGCCGGCGATGGTCACCGGCCGGTCAATCACGCGATTGCCGGGAAGCGTCACGGGCACGTTGGCGGGTTCAAACGCGGGCTTGCCCATGTCGACCGTCACGAGGCCGACCGTGCCGAAGCGCGTGTACAGGTGCAGCCGGTGCACGAGGCCGCCGGCCTCGATCGTGAGATCGTCGCGCGGCACGATGCCGTTATCGTACAGGTACTTGGCCACACAGCGGATGGCGTTGCCGCCCATGCCGCCGGCGCTGCCGTCGCGGTTGAAGACGCGCATTTTCGCATTGGCCACGTCGCTGTGCTCGATGAGCACGATGCCGTAGCCGCCGATGCCGCGGTGGCGCGAGCAGAGCGGGATGCACAGCGACTCGGGGCAGGTGATGTGCCCGTCAAAGTTCTCGACGTAGATATAGTCGTCGCCGGTGGCCTGCATTTTCGCAAACTTCAGGCTCTGGCGCTCGGTGCGCATGTGGTTGATGTCCACAAGCTCGGTGTTGCGCTCATTGTAGCGGCTGGCGATGATATCCGCCAGGGCGTTGGCCGTGTCGAGCGAGGTGAAGCACGGGATGCCGAGCTGCAGCGCGCGGCGGTGCAGGGCAATGTAATCGTCCATGGTCGCGTCCTTGAGCGCGCCGGTGTAGACAATGTAGTCGATGCAGCCGCTCTCGAGCAGGGCGAAGGCGTGGTCGCTCTCGCGGATGCCGTCCACGGTCACGACGTCGATGCCGAGGCGCGCGATGGCGGCGGCGGTCTCCTCGGTCGCATAAAGGGCGAAGTGCAGGTCGTCGAGCTTCTTGGCCAGCGACACGATCTCGCCGAGGTCGTGCGTGTCCACGCTCACGAACACGCCGTGGCGGCCGTCCGGGTGCTGGCCGACGACCATGCCGGCCGAGGTCAGGCCCTTGAACAGCGCCTCCTGCATCGTCTTGCCGAGGCCGAGCACCTCGCCCGTGGACTTCATCTCCGGGCCGAGGTAGGCGTTGACGTCGCCGAGCTTTTCAAACGAGAACACCGGCACCTTGACCGCGTAATACGGCGGGATGGGGTGCAGGCCGGTGCCGTAGCCGAGGCTCTTCAGCGGCGCGCCGAGCATGACGCGCGAGGCTACGTCCACCATCGGCACGCCCGTGACCTTGCTGATATACGGCACGGTGCGCGAGGCGCGGGGGTTGACCTCGATGACGTAGAGCTCGTTTTCCCAGATGAGGTACTGGATGTTCACAAGCCCCTTCGTGCCGAGCGCGAGGGCGAGCTTGCGCGAGCTGTCAACGATCTTCTCCGTCATCATGTCGTTGAGGTTGTACGGCGGGTAGACGGCGATGGAGTCGCCGCTGTGCACGCCGGCGCGCTCGATGTGCTCCATGATGCCGGGGATGAGCACGTCCGTGCCGTCGGAGATGACGTCCACCTCCAGCTCCGTGCCCATCATGTATTTGTCGACGAGCACGGGGTTGTCGATGCCCTGCGCGAGGATGCGCTGCATATACGTCGTGACCTCGGCGTCGTCGTGGACGATCTTCATGTTCTGGCCGCCGATGACGTACGACGGGCGCAGCAGCACGGGATAGCCGAGCGTCTGCGCGGCGTGGAGCGCCTCCGGCAGCGTCTGCACGCCCATGCCCTTCGGGCGCGAGATGTGGAAGCGCTCGAGCAGCTCGTCGAACCGCTCGCGGTCCTCGGCGATGTCGATGCCCTCGGCCGACGTGCCGAGGATGCGGATGCCGTGGCGGTCGAGCGTTTGCGTGAGCGCGATGGCGGTCTGGCCGCCGAAGGCGACCACGACGCCGACGGGCTGCTCCACGTCGATGATCTGCAGCACGTCCTCGGCCGTGAGCGGCTCGAAATACAGCCGGTCGGCGGTGTCGTAGTCCGTGGAGACAGTCTCGGGGTTGTTGTTGACGATGACGACGTCGTAGCCCATGGCCTTGAGCGTCCACACGCAGTGGACGGACGAATAGTCAAACTCGATGCCCTGGCCGATGCGGATCGGCCCGGAGCCGAGCACCATGACGACGGGCTTGCCGCTGCGCGGGAAGCTGCGCGCCTCGCAGCGCGCGTCCGCGCTGGCGTAGAAATACGGGGTCTGCGCGTCGAACTCGGCGGCGCAGGTATCGACCATCTTGTAGCCCGCGCGGAAGGGGGGCAGCGCCTCGCTGCCGGACAGGCGGCGCAGCGCCGCGTCCGGATAGCCGAGGTATTTGCCGCGCTGATAAAGCTCCGGCGTCAGGCCGCCCTGAATACTCGCCTCGTAGTCCACGAGGTTTTGCAGCCGGGACAGAAACCAGCGGTCGATGCGGGTGATGTCATGAATCTCGTCGATGGACACGCCGCTGCACAGCGCCTCAAAGACGGTGAACAGGCGGTGATCGTCGCAGTCGGCGAGCCGGTCGCGCACCGGGCGGTCAGACAGCGGTTTGGCGTGCAGCGTGTCGAGATGGATCTCGGCGCCGCGCACGGCCTTGAGCAGCGCGCTCTCAAAGTTCGTGCCGATGGCCATGACCTCGCCGGTGGCCTTCATCTGCGTGCCGAGACGGCGGGACGCGCCGACAAACTTGTCAAACGGCCACTTGGGGAACTTCACGACGACGTAGTCCAGCGCGGGCTCGAAGCAGGCGCAGGTCTTGCCGGTGATGTCGTTTTGGATCTCATCGAGCGTGTAGCCGAGGGCGATCTTCGTCGTGATCTTCGCGATCGGGTAGCCGGTCGCCTTCGACGCAAGCGCCGACGAGCGCGACACGCGGGGGTTGACCTCGATGACGGCGTACTCAAAGCTGTCGGGATTGAGCGCAAACTGGCAGTTGCAGCCGCCGACGATGTCGAGCGCGGAGATGATGTTCAGCGCCGCGCTGCGCAGCATCTGAAACTCCTTGTCCGAGAGCGTCAGCGCCGGGGCGACGACGATGCTGTCGCCGGTGTGTACGCCGACGGGGTCGAAGTTTTCCATGCTGCACACGGCGATGACGTTGCCCACACCGTCGCGCATGGTCTCAAACTCGATCTCTTTCCAGCCGTAGATATAGCGCTCGACGAGGATCTGGGTAATCGGGGACGCATCGAGGCCGGTCTGCGCGGCGCTCGTGAGCTCCTCCGGGCTGTAGGCCACGCCGCCGCCCGCGCCGCCGAGCGTGAACGCCGGGCGGATGATGACGGGGTAGCCGATGCTGCCCGCGACCTCCAGCGCTTCGGCCACGGTGTTCGCGATGCCGGAGGGGATGGTCGGCTCGCCGATGGCGGCCATGGTTTCCTTAAAGAGCTCACGGTCCTCGGCCTTGTCGATGGCTTCGGCGTTCGTGCCAATGAGGCGGACGTTGTGCTGCTGCAGAAAGCCCTCCTTGTCGAGCTCCATCGCGAGCGTCAGGCCCGTCTGGCCGCCGAGTCCGGCGAGGAGACTGTCGGGCTGCTCCTTTTCAATAATGCGCTTGACGGAGGTCAGCGTGAGCGGCTCGAGATAAATTTCATCCGCGAGGGCTTTGTCGGTCATGATCGTCGCGGGGTTGGAGTTGACGAGCACGACGTTCACGCCCGCGTCGTGCAGCACGCGGCACGCCTGCGCGCCGGCATAGTCAAACTCCGCCGCCTGACCGATCACGATCGGGCCGGAGCCGATGACCATGACTTTGCGGATGCTGGAATCAATCGGCATGGTGCGCACCTCCCATCAGGTCACAGAATCGGTCAAAGAGAAAGGCCGTGTCGTGCGGGCCCGAGCATGCCTCGGGGTGAAACTGCACGGAAAAGGCCCGCAGGTCGGGGTAGTCGATGCCCTCGCACGTGCCGTCGTTGGCGTTGACGTAGCGGATGACGCCGGTCTTCACGCTCTCGGGCACGACGGCATAGCCATGGTTCTGGCTGGTGAGGAACGTGCGCGTGCCGCACACGTCGCGCGCCGGCTGGTTCACGCCGCGGTGGCCGTACTTGAGCTTCACGGTGCTGCCGCCCTGCGCCAGCGCCATGAGCTGGTGGCCGAGGCAGATGCCGAACATCGGGATGCGGCCGAAGAGCCTGGCGATCTCCGCGATCTGGGCGACATTGTCCGTCGGGTCGCCGGGGCCGTTGGAGAGCATGACGCCGTCATACCCGGCGGCGAGGATGTCCTCCGCCTTCGCCGAGCAGGGCAGCACCGTCACGGCGCAGCCGCGGCGGCAGAGCTCGCGCGCGATGTTGCGCTTCGCGCCGTAGTCGATGAGCGCCACGCGGTGCAGCACGTCGCCCTCCGGCTGGAGGGTGTAGGCCTCCGGCGTCGTCACCTGCGGCACGGGGTCCGTGATGCGGTAGGCGCGCAGGGGCGCGAGATCGTCCGGCACCGTGTCGCAGATGGCGGCGTTCATCGTGCCGGCCTCGCGCAGGATGCGCGTGACGGCACGAGTGTCGATGCCGGCGATGCCGGGGATGTGGTTCGCTTTCAAAAACGCGTCGAGTGTTTCCTCACACCGGAAGTTCGAGGGCGTTTGGCACTGCTCGCGCACGACGTAGCCGCGCACGCAGCATTTGCCCTCAAAATCGGCCGGGATGATGCCGTAGTTGCCGATGAGCGGGAACGTCTGCAGCACGATCTGGCCGCAGTAGCTCGGGTCCGTGAGCGTCTCGATGTAGCCGTTCATGCCGGTGGTAAACACCAGCTCGCCCACCGTATCGCACGGTGCGCCGAAAGCGAGGCCCGCAAAGACCTCGCCGTTTTCGAGTACGAGATAGCGCTTCATAGCTCGATCTCCGCAAGCGTCGCCGCCATGACGGCCTTGATGGTGTGCATGCGGTTTTCGGCCTCCTGGAACACGACCGACTGCGCGCTTTCAAACACGTCGTCCGTGACCTCCATGGCCTCGCGGCCGAAGCGCGTGCACATCTCGTTGCCGATGACGGTCTTTTTGTCGTGATACGCTGGCAGGCAGTGCATGAAGATGGCGTTGGGGTCGGCCTTGGCCATGAGCGCCGCGTTGACCTGATACGGCGCGAGCGCGGCAATGCGCTCGGCCCAGACGCTCTCGGGCTCGCCCATGGAGACCCAGATGTCGGTATAGATCACGTTCGCGCCCTGCACGGCCGCGGCGGGGTCGGAGAGAAAGTCGAGCGTCGCGCCCGTCTGCGCCGCGACGGCCTGACACGCCGCGACGAGCTGCGCATCGGGGAAGTAGCCCTCGGGCGCGCAGGCCGTGAAGTGCATGCCCATCTTCGCGCAGCCGACCATGAGGGAGTTGCCCATGTTGAAGCGCGCGTCGCCCATGTAGACGAGGTGGATGCCGTCCAGCGAGCCGAAGTGCTCCCGGATGGTCAGGAAGTCCGCGAGGATCTGCGTCGGGTGAAATTCGTCCGTCAGGCCGTTCCAGACCGGGACGGAGGCGTACTGCGCCAGCTCCTCGACGATGCACTGGCCGAAGCCGCGGTACTCAATGCCGTCGAACATGCCCGAGAGCACGCGCGCCGTGTCGGCGATGCTCTCCTTCTTGCCGATCTGCGAGCCGGTGGAGTCGAGATACGTGCTGCCCATGCCCAGATCGTGCGCCGCGACCTCGAAGCTGCTGCGCGTGCGCGTGCTCGTCTTTTCAAAGATGAGCGCGACGTTTTTGCCCTCGCACAGGCGGTGCGGGATGCCGGCCTTTTTCTCGGCCTTGAGCTTGGCGGCAAGGTTGAGCAGGTAGTCGATCTGCTCGGGCGTGTAGTCGAGCAGCTTGAGAAAATCATTGCCTTTGAGATGCATGTCGGTGTTCCTCCTTATTCTCCGGCGCAGACGTCTTTGAGCACGCTGACTGCCTGCTCGAGCTGCGCCATGGGGATGTTGAGCGCCGGCAGCAGGCGCACCTTGTTCTTCGCCGAGATGACGAGCACGCCGCGCGCCATGCAGTCATTGATGACGTCCTTGACCGGGCGCTCCGGCTCCACGCCGAGCATCAGGCCCAGGCCCGTGACGCTCTTGACGCCCTTGGCGCCGGTGAGTTCGTTGACGATGAAGTCGGACTTTTCCTGCACGGACTGCAGCAGCGGACCGTCGAGCCGGTGCAGAATGCTCAGCGCGCCGGCGCAGCAGACCGGGTTGCCGCCGAAGGTGGAGCCGTGGCTGCCGGGGGTGAGCACGTCCTGCACCTTCTCGCCGAGCAGCGTTGCGCCCAGCGGCAGGCCGCCGCCGAGGCCCTTGGCCGTGGAGACGATGTCCGGCGTGATGCCGTAGTGCATGTAGCCGTAGAGCTTGCCGCTGCGGCCGTTGCCGATCTGCACCTCGTCGCAGATGAGCAGGATGTCCTGCTCGGCGGCGAGCTGGGCCGCGCCCTTGACGAATTCCTGCGTCAGCGGGATGACGCCGCCCTCGCCCTGCACGACCTCCATCATGATGGCGGCGCACTTGTGTGCGGCGACCTGCGCCTTGAGATCGTCGAGGTTATTCGCCTCGGCGTAGGCAAAGCCCTCCGTCAGCGGCAGGAAGTCGTGGTGGAACACGTCCTGCCCGGTCGCGGCGAGCGTCGTGATCGTGCGGCCGTGGAAGCTGTTTTTGAGCGTGATGATGGTGTTATACTCCGGGCCCTTGCGGTCGGCGGCGTACTTGCGCGCGGCCTTGATGGCGCACTCGTTGGCCTCGGCGCCGGAGTTGGAGAAAAAGACCTTCTTCATGCCGGTCTTCTCGCACAGCAGCTGCGCCAGCTGCGCGTCGGGCGCGGTGTAGTACAGGTTCGAGGTGTGCTGCACGGTGCACAGCTGCTCGGTCACGGCGCGGATCCACGCGGGGTCGGCGATGCCGAAGCTGTTGACGGCGATGCCCGTCGCCATGTCGATATAGACCTTGTCGTCCGCGTCCCAGACGAGCGAGCCTTTTCCGCGCGCGATCGTCACGGGGAAGCGGGCGTAGGTGTTGGCGATATAGGTGTTATCAAGTTGCGGAATGTTCATCTGTTTTTCCTCCTTGTCCGGCAACGAACATGGTGCCGATGCCTTCGTTTGTCAGCATTTCGATCAGGATGGCGTGCGGCACGCGGCCGTCGATGATAAAGACGCGGTGCACGCCCAAGCGGATGGCGTCGATGCAGCAGGTCACCTTCGGCAGCATGCCGCCGTTGATGACGCCGGACTCCATGAGCGCGCGCGCATCCGCCGTGTGGATGACGGGGATGAGCGTGCTCGGATCGTCCTTGTCGCGCAGGATGCCGCTGATGTCGGTCATGGCGATGAGGCTCTCGGCGCCGAGCTCGCCCGCGATGCGCGCGGCCGCCGTGTCGGCGTTGATGTTGTAGACATGGCCCTGCGTGTCGCACCCGACGGTGGACACGACGGGGATGTAGCCTTTGTCGATCACGTCGAGGATGGGGCGCACGTCGACCTTCGTGATCTCGCCCACGTAGCCGAGGCGTTCATCGCGCACGCGCGCCTGGATCATCTGCCCGTCGATGCCCGACAGGCCGATCGCCCGGCCGCCCTTGTGGCCGATGAGGTTGACGAGCGTCTTGTTGATCTTCCCGGCGAGGACCATCTGCACGACGTCGGCCGTCTCCGCGTCCGTGACGCGCAGGCCGTCGACAAACTGCGTCTGCTTGCCGAGCTTGTCGAGCGTTTCCGTGATCTCCGGCCCGCCGCCGTGCACGAGCACGACCTTCACCCCGATGAGCGACAGCAGCACGATGTCACGCATGACGGAGTCTTTGAGCTTGTCGCTGATCATGGCGTTGCCGCCGTATTTGATGACGACGATCTTGCCGCTGTATTCCTGTATGTAGGGCAGCGCGTGGACGAGTACCTTCGCGCGCTGCGGATTCGTGATGTCCATGATGGTGTTCCTCCCGGTTCAGGTGCGGTAGTCGCCGTTGATCTTCACGTAGTCATACGTCAGGTCGCAGCCCCAGGCGGTCGCGCCCTCGTCGCCGGACTTGAGGTCCACGAGGATCTCAATCTCCTGTTCGAGCAGGACCTTTTTGGCCTCCTCCTCGGAAAACGGGAAGCCCGCGCCGTCGACGCACACGCGCACCGTGCCGGCCGCCGAGCGGAAGGCGACGTCCACCTTGTGTACGTCCACATTTGCGCCGCTGTAGCCGATGGCGCACAGCACGCGGCCCCAGTTGGCGTCCGCGCCGAACATGGCGGCCTTGACGAGCGACGAGCAGATGATGCTCTTGGCGACGGTCTTGGCGGTGCCGTGGTCTTTAGCGCCGGTGACGCAGCACTCGAGCAGGCGCGTGGCGCCCTCGCCGTCGCCCGCGATCTGGCGGCAGAGCCAGACGGTCACGCTGTTGAGCGCGCGGCAGAAGGCCGTGAAGTCCGCGCCGGGCGCGGTGATCTCGGCATTGCCAGCGAGGCCGTTTGCCAGGATGGCGACCATGTCGTTCGTGGACGTGTCGCCGTCGACGCTGACCATGTTGAACGTATCCTGCACGTCGCCGGAGAGGGCGGCCTGCAGCATGGCGGGGCTGATGGCGCAGTCCGTCGTGAGAAAGACGAGCATGGTCGCGAGGTTCGGGTGGATCATGCCGGAGCCCTTGGCGATGCCGCCGATGGTGCAGGTTTTGCCGCCGGCGGTGAACTGCACGGCGATCTCCTTGCGGTGCGTGTCGGTGGTCATGATGCCCTCGGCCGCCTGATCGGAGTGGTCGCCGAGCGCGGCGGCGAGCTGCGGCAGGCCGGAGCGGATGGGCGCGAGATCGAGCGGCTGGCCGATCACGCCCGTGGACGCGACGATGACGTCCTGCGGCGCGATGTGCAGCGCGGATGCTGTGAGCGCGCTCATCTCCTCCGCGACGGCGATGCCGTCGGCGTTGCAGGTGTTGGCGTTGCCGCTGTTGCAGATCACGGCCTGCGCCTTGCCGTCAGCCAGATGCGCCTTCGTCACGGTCAGGGGCGCGCCCTTGACGAGGTTGGATGTATAGACCGCCGCGGCGCTGGCCGGGACGGTGCTGTAGATGAGCGCGAGGTCGCGCTTGGACTGATTTCTGCGGATGCCGCAGTGGATGCCCGCGGCGGAAAAACCCTGTGCGGCGCACACGCCGCCGGTGACTTGCTTCATCATGCGTTCCTCCTTACAGATCGAGGCCGAAGCCCTTTTCCCTGCCCATGACGAGGTTCAGGCACTCGAGCGCGGCGCCGGACGCGCCTTTGCCGAGGTTGTCGAACACGGACGTGAGCAGGATGCGCTCTTCATTGCCGGAGACGGACACGACCATGCTGTCCTTGCCGGACATGGCGGCGGCGGACAGGAAGCCGTCCGCGCACGCGGGGTCCTGATAGCGCACGACGGGGCCGGTGTACTTTGCGGCGTAGGCGGCCTTGATATCCTCCGCCGTTTTGCCGGGGCAGAGCTGCGAGGCGAAGAGCGCGACGCTCGTTTCCATGCCGCTGTAGAAATTCGCCACGATCGGCGCGAACACCGGCGCGTGCGTCAGACCCGGGATTGCGCACATCTCGCGCAGGTGCTTGTGCTGCTGCGCCAGACCGTACTGCCGGGGGGCGGCGTACAGGGGGTCGAGCGTGTCTGCCTCATACTCGGCGATCATCTTCTTGCCGCCGCCGCTGTAGCCCGTGAGCGAGTAGCACGTCAGCAGCGCGTCCGGCGGCAGGATGCCCGCCTCGACGAGCGGGTAGACCAGCACGATGAAGCCGCTGGCGTGGCAGCCGGGCACCGCGATGCGCTTGGCGGTACGGATCGCGGCTTCGCGCTCGGGCGACAGCTCCGGGAAGCCGTACGTCCAGCCGGGGGCCGTGCGGTGCGCGGTCGAGGTGTCGAGCACGACCGTGTCCGGGTTCTCGACGAGGTCCGCCGCCGTGATGGCCGCCGCGTCCGGCAGGCACAAAAACGCGATGTCTGCGCGGTTGAGCAGTTCGCGCTGCGCCTCAATATCGTGGTGCAGCTCGGGCGGCAGGGTCAGCAGGTCGATGTCCGGGCGCTGGGCCAGCCGGTCATAAATGCGCAGACCGGCCGTGCCGGAGCTGCCGTCGATGAAAATGGTCGTTTTTTCGTTATGCATATCTCGTCCCTCACAAGCGGATAAAAATCCATTTATATGAGGCTAATATACTACTGCGCGAATAAATATGCAATACATTCATGAAAATTCCGACGCGATTTGTGGAATTTGAAAAAACAGGACCGGCGGGAGAAAAATGCCTTGTGCAGCATGTACATACATGGCCACGTAAAATTGGGACATTTGCCGGACGGCAGGGAAAAAAACGCCGCCCGGCCATTTTTGCAAATGGATAGGCGGCGGATATATGCATTAAATCTGAAATTCCTTGCTGTATTCGGCGTAATATTCATCAAAGCTGTGCGAGTGCATGGCCATGACGCTGTTGATATATTCGTGCGTGTCGAACGAGTCGGACTCGAGCTCGATCATGGCGACTGCGATGTTCGAACAGTGGTCGGACACGCGCTCGCAGTTGGTGAGCAGGTCGTTGAACGCGAAGCCGTGGTTGAGCGTGCACTCGCCGGTCTGCAGGCGGTCGATGTGGTGCAGCTTCATCTCGTCGCAGAGGTTGTCGATGAGCTCCTCGAGCGGCTCGACGTGGTAGGCCGCGGCGACGTCGTTGTCGAGGAAGGCGTTGATCGTGATCTCGAGGATGCGCGTCACGGCGGAGAGCATGACCTTCAGCTCGCGCGCGCCGGCGGGCGAAAAGACGATCTTCTTCGTGTAGAGCTCCTGCGCCGTCTCGCCGATGTTGAGCGAGTGGTCGCTGATGCGCTCGAGGTCGCTGATTGTGTGCAGGTATTTCGACACGTCGGCGGTCTGGCGCGGCGTGAGCTCCTTGCTCGTGATCTTGATGAGGTAGGTGCCGAGCTTGTCCTCATAGTGGTCGATGGCCTCTTCATTTTCCTGCAGGGCGGCGAACTGCTCGTCGCTGAATTTGCCCAGCAGGGAGAACGCGGACAGAATGTTGTCCTGCGCCTGACGGGCCATGGAGTCGATGGCCAGGCGGCTCTGCTCGATGGCCAGCGCCGGGTGCGCGAGAAAGCGCTCCTCGAGCCGGTCGATATCGGCGAGCGCGCCGGTGGACGCCTTGTCCGGAAACAGGACCGTGACGAGCTTTTCGAGCAGGGGGATCATCGGCGTGAGCAGCAGCACGGTCGCAAAGCGGAAGATCGTGTTGAGCAGGGCGATGCTCACGGTGGTCATGGTCGTGTCCAGAAACGGGAAGTGCACGGCTGCGTTGACCGCGTAGAACACGACGCCCCAGACGAGCGCGCCGATGACGTCGATGAGCAGGTAGACATAGGCGGTGCGCTTGCCCTTGACGCTCGCGCCGAGGGAGGACAGCAGCACCGGCACGGCCGCGCCGATGGCGATGCCGAGCGTGATGGGGAAGGCCACGGAGAACGTGATCGTGCCCGTGATGGCCAGCGCCTGCAGGATGCCAACGGCGGCCGACGCGCTCTGCAGGATGCAGGTGAACACCGTGCCGACGAGCACGCCGAGCAGCGGGTTGGAAAAACGGGTGAGCAGCTCGATGAACGCGGCGCTGTCCTTGAGCGGGGCCACGGCGCCGCTCATGGAGGACATGCCGTACATGAGCACGGCGAAGCCGAGCAGAATGTCGCCGATGTGGTGTTTGGTCAGATCCCGGCAGAACATACGCAGCACGATGCCGACCACGGCGACGACGCCCGTGAGCGTCGCGGTGCTCAGCAGCGATACCCAGCCGGAGCCGCTGATGTCCGACAGGCAGAGGATCCAGCCCGTGATGCTCGTGCCGAGGATGGAGCCAAGCACGATGCCGATGGCCTGACGCACCTGCATCATGCCGGAGTTGACAAAGCCGACGACCATGACGGACGTGGCCGAGGACGACTGGATCACGGCGGTGACGCCCGTGCCGAGCAGGACGCCCT
>OMEC01000142.1_pt1 | contig 41382 bp, 35 predicted proteins | sample 1673401 | NCBI WGS metagenome assembly OMEC01 (sample SAMEA103958110, study PRJEB25191) | human gut metagenome | reverse complement strand
CGGCCCCACCTACACCCTGGAGGAGATCGTCAGGATGAAGGAGGACCAGCAGAAGAAAATTCTGGACGTGGAGTACCAGATCAAAATCGCCGAGGCGGAATACAGCATTGCCCAGAAAGAAGCCAACGACGGCAATGTCTACGCCGAAGTGGACGGCACCGTGGTCTCCGTGCTGACGGAAGAAGAGGCCCGGGCCAACCAGACCCCCATCATCAAGGTCTCCGGCGGCGGCGGTTACTACGTCACCGGCACCATCAGCGAGCTGGAGCGGGACAAGCTGGAGCTGGGCAGCGAGGTGACCATTTCCGATTGGCGCAACGGTACTTCCTGCACAGGCACCGTCCAGTCCATCGGCGACTTTCCCTCCACTGCCACCTATTACAGCAGCAATAATAACCCCAATGCCAGCTTCTATCCCTTCACCGTTCTGGTGGACGAGGATGCGAATCTGGTGCCCGGATACTATGTGGATATGGAATACTCCCTGTCGGATTCCACCGACGGCATCTACCTGAGCAATCCCTTCCTGCGCACGGAGCAGGGGGCCAGCTTTGTGTATGTGCAGGGGGAAAACGGCAAGCTGGAGCGGCGGAACGTGGTCACCGGCAAGAGCGTTTGGGGCAGCTACACCCAGATCCTCTCCGGCATCACCATGGATGACCTGATTGCCTTCCCCTACGGCAAAAACGTCAAGCCCGGAGTCCCCACGGAGCAGGGCGACTATTCCACACTGTACGAAGAGAACTGAGGAGGCAAGGAAAATATGCTTGAGAATATTCATCTTGCCTTTGAGGGCATCTGGAGCCATAAGCTGCGCAGCATTCTCACCATGCTGGGCATCATCATCGGCATTGCAGCCATCATCACCATCGTCTCCACCATCAAGGGAACCAACGAACAGATCAAGGAGAACCTGATTGGTGCGGGCAACAATGTGGTCACGGTGCAGCTGAATCAGAACGGCAACCAGTACGACCTGAGCTGGAGTCCGCTGCCGGACACCGTAAGGGTCATCTCCGAGGAGACCCGGCAGGCTTTGGAGGACATCAACGGCGCTGAGGAAGTCTCCCTGTACTATTCCCGCAGCTATACCGACGGCTTCTTCTACCTGGACACCCCCTTCAACGGCAACGTACTGGGGGTAGACCGGCACTATTTCAGCACCTACGGCATGCAGATTCGGGCAGGCCGGGGCTTTACGGAAAAGGACTACACCGAATTCCGGAAGGTGGCCCTGGTGGACAGCACCGCAGCCAAGAGCCTTTTCAGCGGCGCAGACCCTGTGGGCAAGGAAATCGAATTCGGCTCGGATGTCTACACGGTGGTAGGCGTTATCGGCCCCGCCGAGGAGTTCACCCCCACCATCAACAGCCTGAACGACTACTACCTCTATGCCAACAATGGCTCCGGCAGCATCTACTTCCCGGACAGCCTGTGGCCCGCCCTCTACCAGTTTGACGAGCCCCAGAGCGTTGCCATCAAGGTCAAGAATACGGACGTCATGGCCTCTGTGGGCAAGAAGGCGGCGGACCTGCTGACGGGAAGCCAGATCATCGGCACGGACACGGGCTTTGACTACCGCAGCGCCGATATGCTGGAGCAGGCCCAGCAGCTGCAAAACATGAGCAAATCCACCAATACCCAGCTGATCTGGATTGCCAGTATTTCCCTGCTGGTAGGCGGCATCGGCGTTATGAACATCATGCTGGTGTCCGTCACCGAGCGGACCAGCGAGATCGGTCTGAAAAAGGCCCTGGGCGCCAAGAAAAAGCGCATTCTATTGCAGTTCCTGACGGAAGCGGCCGTGCTCACCAGCATCGGCGGTATCATCGGCGTTCTCACAGGCATTGGCCTGGCGGAGTTAATTTCCGGCCTGATGCAGATTCCCGTGGCCATCAGTGCCCCGGCAATCATCATCGCCGTGGTGTTCTCCACCCTCATCGGCGTGATCTTCGGCCTGCTGCCCGCCACCAAGGCCGCAAACCTGAACCCCATCGACGCACTGCGCAGAGTATAAGCAAAAATCCCGCCCAACCGGCGGGATTTTTTGTGTCAAGGCTTCGAAGCAGTGAAAAAGGCCGCTGTCTGCCGCCGGGAAACCGGCAGCGGGACAGCGGTCTTGTGTTATTTCCGGAAAAGCTTCTATTTCAGGCGGAAGGCATAGGGGCATCTTGGTTTATCCCAGCGCCACATCCAGCGCCATCATGATGCTGAAGCCCACCGCAAAGGCCAGCGTGCCAAGATTGGAATGCTTGCCTTGGGACATTTCCGGGATCAGCTCCTCCACCACCACATAGACCATCGCGCCCGCCGCAAAACTTAGCAAATACGGGAGGGCCGGGACGATCAGTCCTGCGCCGAGAATGGTCAGCACGGCCCCAATCGGCTCTACGATGCCGGAAAGCACACCGCCAAGAAACGCCCGTCCCTTGCTCTCACCCTCTGCCCGGAGCGGCAGGGAGATGATCGCCCCTTCTGGAAAATTTTGAATGGCGATGCCAATAGATAGCGCCAGAGCGCCGGTTGCCGTGATTTGTGCGCTGCCAGAGAGAACCCCTGCGTAAACCACACCAACAGCCATCCCTTCCGGGATGTTGTGAAGCGTCACAGCCAGCACCATCATGGTCGTTTTTTTGAGCTGGCTTTTCGGCCCCTCTGCCTGATTGCTTTTTGCATGGAGATGGGGGATCAGGTGATCCAGCCCCAGCAGGAACAGAATGCCGATCCAGAATCCGGAAAAGGCAGGGAGGAACGACAGTTTTCCCATCCATGCAGCCTGTTCCATCGCAGGAATCAGCAGACTCCACACAGAGGCCGCTACCATCACACCGGCGGCAAAGCCGGTCAAAATGCGCTGTATGGCATCACCGAGCTGCTTGCGCATAAAGAACACACAGGCCGCGCCCAGCGTTGTGCCGAGGAAGGGGATCAGAATGCCGTAAACGGTTTGTCTCATGCAGTTGGCTGCCTTTCTTTCACACTCGTTTCTTTTGATATCCGCAGTCGCAGTAGGGGCCGCCGGAGGCCAGCGTGTACTGCCGCACAAAGTTCGTCACGCCGCCCGCCTCGCTCATGGCGTAGTCCAAATGGCACATGGCGGGTGTCAGGTCATAAAGCCCCAGCTCCTGCATCAGCGTGCAGATGCCGCACTTCGTAAAGCGCCCCTCGTAGCCGCTGCCGTCGGGATACTCGTAAAAGTCCATGTTCCACGAGTAGGGGTTCCGGTCAGCCGCCTTCCGGGCGGCGGTGGCTTTCATGGCGGCAATGTCCTTGGGCGTGAACTTCGACTTGCCGCTTTGGCGGCAGAACCATTTCATCAGCGGCGTCAGCTGCGCTTTCTCATAGTAGTCGGTAAGGCTTTCCACATCGGGACGGCGCGGCATGGAGAGGACAAACGCCCCCAGCATGGCGCAGCCAATGATGTTCATGCTGAACCGATCACCTTTTTCAAATTCGGGCAGCTTTGCGATGATCTCACGGTACTTCGGCTTGGCCTTTTCCGTGATCTTACGTGCGGTATCCGGGTCATAGCCCAGTACCGCCGTCAGCTGCGCTTGAAAGGACTTCGCAAACACTGCCCATATGGCTATGGGCATTCCCATCCAACGCATCTCACTTCGCTCCTTTCCATTCTGCCAGAGTCCGGTTCATCCGTTTCTCGATGTCTATCCGGGTCTGGCGGCATTCCTTGGGATATTTCTTTGCCGCCTGAAACGCCAACTTTACAAACAGACCGGAGCCAACCGGCAGCATGATTTTCAGCATCCCCTCCGGAAAGACAAAGTGGGTGCCGTGAGCATAAACCATTGTTTCAATCCCGCATTCATGCGGCTTTTCCGCAAGGCGCTTTTCCATACGGCGGATATACTTTGCGGTATCCCACAGCGCATCGTCCTCCACGCCGATCAGCAGCAGCTTTCCCCGGATGTTTTCCACGGGAATATACTCCTGCGCCTCGATTGGATGAGCCTTCTCGGAGTCGTCAAACAGCTTGCGGGAGTTAACCATATCGCCAGTGCGCTTGCTCTCGGCGGCGACGTAGTGCCAATAGTCGGGATGCTGATAGCAAAACGGCATATAGGGCAGCGGCTTGCCCCGGTAGGAGAACAGCGATTCGCCCTCGATCGGCCATTCCTTGCAGCCGTCCCTTTTGCCCTGCATAAAGCCCTGCCACACAAAATCGCTGGGCGTCATGGCAATGGTCAGGGTGATATCCGGGAACATGGCAGCCGCTGTCAGCGCCAGCGTTCCCGTAGTCGATGCACCGGCAATGCCAATTTTATGGTTTCCGTTGGCTTTCAGCCACGAAATGGCCGTCTCCACACGCTCCAGCGGATAATTATGATGGCCGTAATCCTTTTTCCCAGGCGACATGGTGAGCACATTTACGCCCCGCCCGCAGAGCCATTTCGCAGCCGAGCGGGCAAGCCGGTCCTCCGGGTCATCCCCAATCATAGCGATCACCGCGCAGTCCGATCCGCCGGTGCACGCCCAGTACGCGCCGTAAAAGCCGGCGGTCTCCACATCAAAGTGCAGGTGCTTCATCGTTTCCCTCCAAATCCGGTCTTTATGATCTGCATGTTCATCATCCCGTCACCGACTCGGGCAAGAAAGCGGAAAAGGCCGCTGACCGACGGGTCTTTTAGATTGTGATAGCCCAGCATATAGCCCCGGCTGGAGACCCGCAAACTGCTGTCCCACGCGTCGATCTCGCTTTTCGCATCCGAAACGGCAAAGTATGCGCCCACATCCTTGATCTCGGCATCCTTCAGCCATGTTTTCAGCATCAGTTTCACCGCCTTTTCGTTGGCGGCGTCAAACACAAGTACGCCGCCTTGAAAGGTGTCTGCCATGGCCCGTACCAGTATCCTCACCTGTTCTTTCAGGAAATAGTAGAACACGCCGGACGCAAAGAACACCGCGCCGCCGGAGGCGTCGATTTTTTCAAACCACGCTGTGTCGTTCAGGTCGCAGGGGATGTTCGTTTCCCGCTCTCCGGCGGGAAGCAGCTGATTCCGCACCGCGATGACATCCGGAAAGTCCAGATTGTAGATTTTGCAGTGTCCGTTGTCGCAGGCGCGGCCGGTGCAGTCCAGCCCGCAGCCGAGGTTTACCACTGCTGCCGTGGGGTGCGTTTTCAGATAATCCCGCACCTCGTAAGCAAGGTCGTTCTGCCGCATGGCGACCTCAAGGAAGCCGAAGCGCTGCATCAAATTGCGGGATTTTTTCTCCAAGGCGGAAAAATCATAGTCGACTGCGTTTACCAGCCGCCGCGCCGCCTCATCCCGGTACAAATTGGGGTACAGCTCGGAGCACATTTTCCGTGCATACAGTGGAATGATCAGCGTCTCCTGCACCGTGTTCTTTTCAATTTTATAGCGCACAGTCATCCTCCTTTATCGCCCCATAACCTGAAGATACCCGGCCCTCGCCGCTTCCTCCGTGTCGTCCGATTCATCATAGGCGTCGTAAGGCGCGGAGGGGTCAGGAACCCGCTTTTGGAACGGTGAGCAAAGCTTGTCCTTATGGGCAAAGGCGAACTCAAAGTTGTCCGTCCAGCCGGTGTGACCGGTGAGAAACAGCGGATGCAGGTTACGGCTTTGCAGCTTCTGCTCCAGCGCCGCCAGCGACTTTACCGCCAGTTTGTTGCTTTCTGCCAGAGAGGAAATGAAGCTGTAGCCGCCGTCCGCACCGAACCAGAGAGTGTCGCCGGTAAAGAGATATTTGTCGTCGATGAGATAGACCATATGCCCCCAGGTATGGCCGGGGACGAGAAAGCACTCAATTTTGATGCCGTCAATCTCGAAAGTCTCGCCGTCATGCAGCAGCACCTTTTCGTTGTTAATTGTGACCTGCGGCAATTTATAGAGATGATATATGACTTTTCGCCGCACCTCGCCGGTGAGATACCGGTTTTCAATCTCGCTGATATAGAGCTTTGCGCTCCGGAACAAACCGGGGCCGTCTGCTTCCACCGCGCCCACGTGGTCGGTGTCCTGATGGGTGATGAGGATGTGCCGGATGGACGTTGGATCAATGCCCAGCCAGTCCATTTTTTCTGCCAGCCGGTCGTAGTTATACCCGGCATCGATCATGATGGTCGTGCCGCCCTTGCGGTAGAAGAAGATGTTGGCCACCCATTCCCGGACGCAGGCCACGTGCTCGTCCACCCAGCCGGTGTTCAGGGGCTTGAAGATCTCCTTGCCCCGGTACATTTTACTCATTTCCTTTTTCTGAAACTCGGTGGCTTTCTTTGACATCGGTATTTCCTCCTTACAGCAGCATTCCTTATTCTTCCCGCTTCTGTCCTGTCACGCAGAGCCAGCCCATTTTGTTTTTATGGATTTGAACATTGCAGAATCCATCGTTTTCCAAAAATGTTTTCAGCTCATCGCCGCTGTATATGGTCATACCGCCGATGATCTCCGTCCACTTCTCGTCCTTGTCCGAATCGCCATTGCTTTCGTTGCAGATGAGAAAGGTTCCGCCGGGCTTCAGCACCCGGTAAACCTCCAGGAAGCACTGCGGCAGATCAGGCCAGAAATAAACGGTTTCAAAAGCTGTGACCGCATCGAACCAGTCATCTGCGAAGATCATATCCGCCACACTGCCTTGCAACACGTCGCAGCGTCCTTTTGTAACGGCAGTTTCATTGACCTTTTTGGATTTCTCCACGCTGACGGGCGAATAGTCGATGCCCTTCACGATCCCCTGCGGGCATTTTTTCAGAAGTCTCTTGATGTTTGCCCCGCCGCCGCAGCCACAGTCCAGCACCTTGGCATCCGGTGCAGCATTCAGAAATTGAAGCCCCCACCGCGCCACAGGGCTGTGACCCAAATTCATCATGGTGACCATGATTTTCCCGCCAAGCCCCACAGGCTTGCGGGTGTTTTCGAAAAACGACATCCTTCGTCACTCCTTTTCCAGAACGATGATTTTATTGGAAATATTCCGCACGGCGGGCAGCCTGTCCAGCAGCTTGTAAACTGGCGCAAATGCCGCCATGCCCTCGGTTAAGCTGTGTTCCTCCACAAACCGAAAATCCGGCAGCAGTTCGGCAAGTGCTTTCCCATTCTTGATTCCCCAGTTGAATTTTGCGTTGCTTGCGTCAATGGATTTCTCCTTGAAGTGCCGCACCATCGCAGGATTCATGGTTTCCACAAATACGGTGGCTTTGGAAAAGCGGCTGGAAATCACTGCAAAAATTTGCTGCACATCTTTTGCGTTCAGATACATGGTCAGTCCCTCAATGACGATCAGCACCGGCACATTCTGTTCCTTGATTTCGCTGCCCCAATCTTCCATGGCGGACATGGCAATCTGCGAAATCGTGCCGCTTTCCGGCAGAAGCTTTTCCCGCACCGCCATCGTTTCCGGCAGGTCGAGGTTATACCAATGTGCGTAACCCGACATCCGGTAGCACCGGGTATCCAGCCCGCAGGCGATGTTGACCACCACCGCGCCGGGGTGCGATGCAAGCCATTCCTTCGTCATCCGGTCGAGCACGATGGTGCGGGCGATAACGCCGCTGTGCATGGCCGTATCTTTGTCGGCAAGGGAAAAATCGTAGTCCAGCTTCTCGATGATTTCCTCCGCCTTTGCATCGTGGATCGCACCTCTGCCGCTGCTCTCTTTCGCCCTTGCGTAAAGGGTTTGCAGCATGGTTTCCGGCACGCCGGAGAGCTTGATTTTTTCTCTCATGTTATGCTTTCCTCCGATTGCATAGTCAGAAATTTTTCCGCATACCGGCAGAATTTTTCCGGGTGCACCATCACCAGCTCCGCATGGGCCATCTTGGGGATGCCATGGATGCGCGCCTTAGGAAAATAGCGCTTGATGAACCGGATATCCCGCCTGCGATCCTTCTTTTCGTCATCGCCGTACCAGTAGGTGATCTTCGTAGCGATTTTCGCAGGGGGCTTCGGAAGCGCATAGTTGTTGGCAGACCAGAATACATTGCGGATCGTCCGATCGGAAAAGGTTTTGAGATAGGCTTCCATGGCGTCGTACTCCTTTTTGGGGTCGTGCCCTGCGGGGGTGAACCGTTCCGGCGGAAAGGCCGCTTCCAGAATTTTTCGGCTGTTCGCCGCCATTTTAAAGGACACAATATCCCGCCAAAGCAGCAGCTTTCGCACCGGGTAGAGCAGCTGATAGGGCGTGATCCCGCCGTCGATGATGGCCCGGTCGATGGGCATTTCCCCCAATGCCAGCATACGGGTCAGGCAGGCGCCGCCCATGGAGCAGCCATAGGCCCCACCCAGACGGGAAACGCCGTGGCTCTTCAAATAGGAGATCACCTCGTCCACGGTCTGCTCGACTGAGGTGAAATCCCCGGGATACTCCGGCTGATGGCCGTCATACACCACCTGAAAAACATGCCATCTCTGAGAAAGCAGCGTGATCGTGTCGGCAAAAGCCCATACAGGCTCTGCCGTGCAGGGGAAAAACAGCAGCGTCCGCTCCTGCGCCTGCCCGTGTTCCAATATCTGCATGGCTCACCCCTCCGATTTCACGCACTCTGCGTAAGCCAGCGGGAACGAGGCTTTCAGCACGGTGCTTTTCTGCACCGTCCAGCCGTTTTCCCGGAGAAATACCAGGTATTCGTGGCTTGTCCACTTGCTGTGCAGCGGAAAGCCTGCCAGCTTCATAAAAAATGCTTTAACCTTTCCGAAGAAAGCGTTATCTGCGTGGGTAAAGGTGGGCGCGACCAACACGCCGTCGTCTTTCAGCACCCGGCGAATTTCGGAGAGGGCTTTCTCCGGTTCCGGTACAATGTGCAGCGCATTGACCACGATCACCACATCGAAAGACTGGTCGGCATAGGGCAGATGGAACATATCCTGCACCGAAAAATAGAGTTTCGTAGATTTTACGCCCTGTTTCGCCTGCTCGATCATCTCTTTGGAAGCGTCGGTAGCTTCAATATGGTCAGCAGAGCGGACGATATGTTTGGCAATCAGCCCTGTGCCGGTGGCCAGCTCCAGCACGGTTTTTTGCCGCACCACGGGGCGCAGCAGCTCGTACAGCCGCTCGTAAGCCGCTGCATCCTTGCGCATGAAACGGTCGTACCGTCCTGCGTTTCTATCCCAAAAGGTTTTTGGACTTTTCATCACTATTCCTCTTTTTGATTAGCATAAGCTAACTATCATATATAGAGACTTGTTAGAGAATGCTAACTGCGTTGTTTTTGAAAAGCCGCATTTCTGCGGCTTTTCCTTTGTCCTTATAATAGCAAACATCACTGCTCCTGTCAAGATTTTGCAGCACGGACCATTTCAAAATTCCGACAACCGGACATTCTTTCCCTGCAATCGCATTTGTGGGATGATTAATTTATGGAACAAAAGCCAATAAAGCCATACAAGCAGTTAAAACAAAAGCAGAAAGCAAAAATTTCCGACTATATGTATTTGGAAACACAATGATAACCGGATACAGCAGACGGTATCCGTAATTTTACAAGATGCGAATGGGGTCGTCTCACGAAAAGCAGCCTGTGAAAAAGCAAAGGGGGCTGTCTCAAAAAGACAAAGTGCCCAAACAGAAGAAATGTCTGTCATTGCGAACCAGTCCGCAGACTGGTGTGGCAATCCCCCCGATTTTCGAACAATTACGTCCGAAAATCGAGGGGATTTACTTCTATCCGGGAGATTGCCACGCCAATGACGTCGGTCACTGGCTCGCAATGACAGCTTCTTTTAGGCTATTTTGACCCATTTGAGACCTTAGTGAGGCAATCTCTGTGGGGCTATTGGCTGTTACAGCGCCGGTGGTGTCCACAGGTCGCTGCTGCCGCCGGAGGAGCCGCCGCTGCTGCCGCCGCTTTCCGGGGCGGGGGTTACCACCAGCGGAGTCTGGCGCAGGGTGGCGGAGGCGGCGTAGAACCGCTCCCCATCTGCCTGGACCAGGGCGGTGAGCCCTGAATCCCAGAGTACCGTCAGGGGCTTGTTGGTATACAAAGTCTTAACCTCCTTGCCAAGGAGCAGATAGTGTTCGTAGAGCTTGCAGTTACTGCCCGCATACCCCTCCCAGGGGGTGAAGGTCTGGGCATCGGCCAGCCAGGCTGTGGGAATATAGGCGGTGGTGCCGTCAGATTCCAGGATGGCGGTGTAGCCCGGAAGCTCCGGGGCGGTGCCGGATTCCAGGACGGAAACCCTGTCCCCGTAGTCACAGAACCGGAGCACCAGGGGCACGCCGGAGACCTTCACCTTGGCTTCGCCGGTTTTCACCTTGTCAGCCAAGAGCCGGAGGGTGCCGGGGTGCATCAGGGTGATGTCGCCGCCGTCCTGGGGGCCGGAGCCGCCGGAGCCGCCGGAGTTGCCGGAGCCGTTGTCTGCTGGGGCCTGATAGGGGTAGCGGCTCTGCTGGGCCAGGGGTACGAAGCCGGTCTGTTCCCCTGCCTGCACATACAGGCAGCTTTCCAGTTCCTCCAGTACCTCCAATTTGGTATTGGTGACCAGCTTTTCCAGGGGTTCTCCCAGGCAGGAGAAGTCCGGGTAGAGCCCCGCGTTCCACAGGGCATAGGCGGTGCGGCGCTCAAAGGGTTCATCCGGGAAGCGGAGAAAGCCCGTCCCTACAAGGCCCTGTTCCTTTCCCGCCGTGACCTTGGCGAAGGTTTCTTCATAGCCCGTGACTTCCAGGGTCTGCCCCCCCTCCAGCAGCAGACGGATCACCGGGATGCGGTCCCCCATGACCTGGACTTCCCTGGTTTTGGGGGCGGTGGTTTCCGGGGCGGTGGTCTCCGGCGCTGTCTCCTGCGTGGTGGGGGCCGTGGAGGCGGGAGGCTCCGTTGTGGGGGCCTCCTGCCCTTTCCCGCAGCCTGCCGTCAGCAGGCACAGGGCCAGAAGCAAGGCCATATATTTTTTCATTTGGTTTCTCCTCCCTGCTCCGTCTTGCCGTAGACGGCATCGATGATTTCATGGATGTACTTGTAGCCTGCCGTGCCGGGCTTGTAGGTATTCTCGTTCTGCTTGGCGATATAGCCGATGGACCGGCTGACGCAGCCGCCGTAGAGGGTGACGGTTTCGCCGGTGGTCATATCCTTCAGCTTGATATAGGGCCGCAGGGTCAGCGTATCCTTGCAGTCCTCCAGACTGAAGCCCACCAGGACGTTGGTATACTGGATCATCCCGTTCGCTCTGCTGAAAATCGGGTCAGCCTTGTCCTTTTTGTAGGCGAAGTTGTGGCTTTTGCTGTTTTCCAGGGTGGGGGTCCCGACTCCCCGCATGACCACAGTGCCGTATTCTTCCAGGGTGTAGCCCCCCAGGCCCCGGGCACCAGTCAGGGCCGTTCTCGCATTCTCGCCGATGCCGGTGATCATGCGGATGCCCTTGGTGCCGGTAAGGCGGATGGAGCAGCCGGCGTAGTTCAGAAGATTCGCAAACTCGGTGATTTCCTCGGCCTTCGCGCCGCCTTCCTGACGGGTAATACGGAACACCTGCATACCCGTAGGATAGTTGGTGTAGGAGCCCGTCGGTGTGCCGTCCTTAAAGGAGTAGATGGTCAGCAGATCGCCGGTTTCCGGCAGGTTGACATAACGCGTACCGTTCATTTCCTCAATGGGATATTCCTTCCCATCGACGGTCACGGTGGTCTTGCCGTCAAATTCCGGTTTGTTCGTCACATCCAGGTAATTGGCAGGTATCTCGACGGTGAAGGTAACTGTGCCGGTTCCGCTGTTGTTTTCCCCGTAGATCACCGTGAGTGTGTGTTCGCCAGGCTCCATCCAGACCTGCAAAAACTCCGGCTTCAGCGTCAGGGTAAACGGTTCGTCTATCGAACCGCTGACTGCCAGGAAACTGGGAGTCGCCGTGATGTGCATTTTGCCGTCCAAGAGGACTTTGGAAAATTTCCGGGTCTGGCCGTTGACGGTGAAACTCAAGGGGTTCCAGCTGCCCTTGTACCAGGTCTGGCCGTCGCCCTCGGTAATCGTCCAGGCGTTCAGCTGGGCTTCCAGCCGAACCAGCTTGTCAAGCTTCGTGCTGTCCACCAGGGTCTTCTGGTGGTCGGTCAGGTCGCTGTAGGCTTGCCGGGCGGGCTTGATCTGGGTATCCTCCACGGTCTGCTGGTACGGCTCCACGGAATCCGGCAGGGCATCGATCTGCGCCTCTACCGCCGCCACCTGATCCAGAACCTGACGCAGCTCCGCAATCCGAGCCAGCGCATCGTTAATTTCCTTCTTCTCCGGCTCGGTGGCGTAGGTCACATCCAGGCCCTTGAGGGTCGCTTCCACCTCGTCCAGGGTGGCACGGTCGGATTTCTGAATTGATTCTTCCAGAATGCCGTACAGGCGATCGGTCAGGTCGGTAAGGGGCTTCATGTACACGGTGATGGAGGCCTCGTTGCCGCACCGGTCACCCGCCGTGATGGTATAGGGTCTGCCGTCGTTTTTCAGCTTCAGCTTGATCGGATTCTCATCTCCGCCATTCGGAACCACTCCGATTGAGCCTTTCGCCATATACCAGTCCGGCATACCGTCGTCATGAATCTCCATCTGCTGGGTCACATAGTAGGTTTTCTCATTCTCCACGCCGGAGAAGGTGGGCGGATTGCTCTCCTTGACCAACTTGCCGGTGCAGGCGTAGCCCACATTATTCGCCTTGTCCAGCGCCTTGACGTAGAGGTAGTACTCCCCGTCCTCGGTGATAGGCACTTTGGCTTGATTCGTCCCGGTCAGCGGAGCCGACACCCAGGAAGCGGTGTCCATTTCCGCCAGGGTCAGGGGTGTCTGGGACAGGCAGTACCAGATGCTGGCCACGCCGGAGCCACGATCCGCTGCCGAAATCACAAAATCGCCGTTCACAAAGTCGTCCGCCGGATTCTTCTGGAAGCCCTCCCACTTGACATAGGCCAGGCTGTTTTCCGTAAGCTGTCTGCCCTGGATGGAGGCCTTGGGTTCCCGGTTGTCCGTCTTCACGCCGGTGACGGTGATGGTGATATCCTTTTCGGGGGCAGTCAGTTTGACCACACCATCATTGCCGAGGGTCAGCTTCGTTTTCTCGCCGCTTCCAGCTTCCGCCCAGATGCCAAAATCTGCGGCCTTATACGCACCCACGGAATCCAGTTGGAAGGTCAGCTTCACATCCTCGTGCCAGTCCAGCTGAGTCTTGCTTGCCGTCAGGGTGTAGCCTTTCTGATTCTCCGGCAGGGTGACTTCCAGCTTCCGGCCGGGCTGGACGGTGACCTCCTGAGTAGCGGAGGGCAGGTAGTTCTTCGTCTCTGCCAGGCGGATTTCATAGACTCCCGGGGCAAGCGTCACAAAGGTCTGACCCTGGGACGCCGGTATCGGTTCAAAGGTCGTCTCGCCCTTCTCCCGGATTTCATAACCCTCTGCGGAGGGCAGCAGCTTCACGCCGCCGTCGCCCTTGCCGGAGATGGTTTCGTTGACCACCGTAATGTTGGCGGTCTGGGCGGCCTTTTGAATCGTGACTGCCAGGCTCAAACTGGCTGTGGTGTAGTTGGTTCCTCCTGTCCAAGTCGCAACCAGCATGTAGGTACCGGCACGTGTCGGGTTCGCACCCGTTTCCAGTCTGATGGAACCGTCTCCTGTCAACCAATAGTAGCTGAAAGTACCGTCCGGGTGATTGGAGGTGAAGTTCTCGGCCTTGGGGGTGGGAACCGTGTCGCCGTAGGTAAACTGGGTGGGATAGTCCTTGTTTACCAGAGTGCCCGGAGCCTTGGTCACGGTGATCTGAATGACCTCACTCAGGGTGTAGTCGCCCACGGTGACGGAAACCCGGTAGGTATGCTCGCCCGCGTTCACGCCCGCAGGCAGGGTGAAGCTGGTTCCGTCTTCCTCCGTGAAGGTCTGGACAGTGCCGTCGGACATCACCTCAGCCCAGGCGTAGCTGGCAGTTTCGCCCTCGCTCAGCGTGGCGGAAGCGGTCAGGGTCACGGTCTGGCTCTCGCCGTAGGGGACAGTGGTTTTGTTGGCGGTGAGGGTCACGCTCTGAACGGGGGGTTTCTTCACAGCTACTTTTTCCAAGGATCGATTCGCGGCCGCCTCTGCGGCGGAAATCCAGGTGTTCCTGTCAAAGCTGAAGTAGGCACCGCCCTCGGGCAGCAGGTCTGCTACGGAGCCGATTTCAACCCACACTTCATTGAAGTGGATGCTTGCGGCGGTATCGGCAATGGTCACCTTTGCGCCGTTCCACACCTCCAGCCTCTCCATTCTGGACATGTCACTGCCTCTGTTTACAATCTGCAAACTGCTTCCCTGAATGCATGTCAGGTCGCACGCCAGATTCTTGCCGTTCAGATCCAGGATGCCGCTTATCCTACCAAAGGGGTGACCTTCCTCCACGGGTACATCCTTCAGCAGCTTCAATGTGCCGCGCTTGCCTTCGCAAATCTCGTCGAGTGCCGATAGGAAATCGGTATAACCGGCGGTCACGCCGTCCTTGGTCACGGTGGCCACGAAGCCTGTGGCATCGCAGTAGGTGCAGCGGCCGGAGCTATCCAGGCCGGTGTGGGGGCAGGGTTCGATGGTCAGGTCGTCAACGGAGCCGCCCTTTTGGATGGCATAGTCATAGGGCAGATATTCGCTGCCGCTCTTGGCGGCGCAGCCTGGTTTCAGCAGGCTCCCCAGGGTCATCTGGAAGCTCTCGAAGCTGTTCAGCCAAAGCTTGCCGATGGTGCCGCCCTGGAGCAGGATGGTTCCCTTGTTGTCGCTGCGCCAATTGCTGATATTCAGCTCACCCAGATGGCCGTTCCCGATGGGGCCGACCAAGTCGCAGGCATTCTCAAGGTCGACACACGTTACCGTTCCCGTCCAGCCGCTCATATCCAGCTGACCGCCGTCAATGGCCTTCACGTTGAATCGAATCTCGCCGGAGCCGGTGATGACGAGCTTCGCCTTAGTCCCGTCGTCGGTATTGCCCTTCACTTGGATGATCTGCCAGGTCGCCCGGGTAATATTGTGGCCGTTCAGGTTCAGGGTGACGTTTTTACCGCCTTCGATATTTGCGCTCTTCGTCAGAACAAGATCGCCCAGCAGCTTCACGGTGGTGCCGTCCTCGGCGTTATTCAGGGCGGCGGCCAGGTCGGTGGTGTAGCTGATACCGTCCGCAGTCTCCACCATGACGGTCATGGTCAGCCCGCAGATATCGCAGGTGTAAACGCCGTCATGCTCCGTTACGCTCTCGTGGGGGCAGGGATAGCCGCAGACGGCGCACTTGCCGTTTTCATAATGGTCGTGGGGGCAGATCTTGCCGCACAGATCGCACATGCCGTCCGTCCAGTGCTCGTGGGGACAGGTGTAGCCGCAGGCGCAAACGCCGTCCTCATCAAAGCTTTCGTGGGTATGCGCCACCACATAAACCGTTCTATAGGCAACCGGCATCCTGGCCCCATAGACATCGAACAGCGAGTCATCATCCTCATAGGCGAAGGTACAGCCCGGGGCCAGCAGGTCCGCCAGGGCACCGGTGTCGCAGTACAGCGCCCCGTACCTTCCGCCATCTGTGGGGTTCTGGAATTCGCCGCCGCTGATCTGGATGGATCCGTAAGCGCGCTCACCTTTCCATAGCTGAGGAGAATAGACGCCGCCCCGGATGGTCAGGCTGCCCTGGGACCTCACGTAGACACCTATGGCCGCTCCATCTGTATTGTGAACGCCGCCGGTGCCAACGCTGTCTGTCAGTGTCACATTGGCCGTGCTCGTAATGAGCAAAAGATCGTTACCCATTTCACCGGAAAGGGTATGGCCCTGCCAGTCAATGGTGAAGGTGCCGCTGTCGATGTAGAGGTTCTTCTCCCCTGTCAGGGCCACGTCCTGGAAGAGGGTGAGGGTGGAGCCGGAGGCAGCCTTTGCCGCCTCAAGGGCTTCAGAGAAGTTGGCGAAATAGGTCGTGGTTCCGCCCGCGGCAACGCTTGCCGTGGCCTGGAACAGGCCGCAGACCGTGCAGTTTCCGGTGGTGCTGTCAATTCCCGGATGGTTGCAGGTCAGGCCGCAATAAGCGCAAGCCTCCGTATCCGTCAGTCCATCGGGATGTCCACACTTCACGACCTCTACAGCAATACCGTCCGCCATATTCTCCGGCTTCACCAGTTGGCCCTTCGCCTGGTAGGCGTAGCCCTTTGCCAGCAGGGAGGCGTAGGTAACGCCGGTCCCAACATAGATATGGTCTGCTTTGCCGCCGTTGAGGGTCAGGCTTCCGCTCACGGAAATACCACCGGTAAAGGTACCGTTTTCCGCCTGGGCCGTATTCCCAGCGAAAATAGACAGGCCGTAATTCCGAGGGGTGCCATGGCTCTCGCTTCCTTCAAAGATTGCGTTTTTTACGGTAAGCTTGGCTCCCGTTGTATGCAGCGTCCCCACCTGCACCGCCGGAGAGGATTTGGAGGTGTCCGTGTTCTTGACCGTACCGTTCTGAATGGTCACATCCGGGGCAAGGATTGTGAGAATTGGCGCATAGGGCCAGCCGCTCAGCGTATGACCGTTCAGCTCCAGCGTAATACTCTTTTTGATTTCTACGGCAGCGCCCTGCATATCATAGTCTCCACGAAGGGTAACGGTGTCCCCTTCCTGGGCGGCTGTCAGCGCCGCTTCCAGATCGGTGTAGAGCTTCTCTCCAATGGCGAAGGGATAGACAAAAGTGCCGCAGTTGGTGCAGTAGCCGTTTTCATCCGTGGTGCCCTGGTGGTCGCAGCTGCGGCCGCAGGCGCACTTACCGCTCACATACTTACATGTGTGCGCCACCACCTGGATTTTCCCCATGAGATTTTCCGGATTGGAGGCATCCACAATGCCCCGGTCATTCCGGAAGGCAAAGCCCTCCTCCAGAAGCTCCAGGGCCCGGTCGGCGCAATTACTGTCCAGTCCCTGTTCGAAGTGTCCGCCCCGCAGGTGGGTGGTGCCGTGGAAGACAACCGGCCACTCAAAGTGCGTGTTCTCTCCCTGTACGGTCAGGTCAAACTGGGCGCTAATGAACGGATCCTTATAGTGAATATTCTCCAGAATCAGCTTTCCGCTGGCAACGGTGTCAATTACTCCCAAGGTGCCGTTTTTCACGGTGAAGGTGCCATAGGGGAAATTGCCCATGTCCAATGTATTCAGGGTATGACCCTGCAAATCCAGGGTCACGTCCTTGCCGCCCACATCGGTGCAGGACACGTCAACGGTTTTGTTCGGCACGTCTCCCGTGAGATAGAAGTTCCCGCCGCTGTACATAAAGAGGCCGACATCGGCTTCGCCTGGTTCTGCATTTGCAATCAGGTGGTAGAGGCCGTCCTCTTTGACAAGCAGAGCATCCTTATTGCCGCCTTTCTTCTGGCCGCATTGGAGACAGTTGCCCTCATGATCGACTGCGGGGTGGGGGCAGCTGCTGAGCCCGAGGGTAACCGTGTCCGTATCCAGGCTGTAGCCGTCGTAGGACAGGGTGCAGTAGATCCTGATGAACTTCAGCCAGGGCTTGCTCTCGTCCTGGGTCAGCATTCCCTCATCATCCATACCATAGAGCCGCACGGTGTCTTCGGTGTATCCCGCTATCGGTGTGCCGTCTTCCCGCTTCCACTGGAAGTCGATGGAGCCGGTGTGGCCCTTCGTCGGGCAGGCGGACACGGTGACCGCCCCGGCCTCCGGATCCGTGCTGATCGTATCCACCGGCTGAGTCAGGATGCGGATGGGCGGGCCGGAGACGGTAACCACGACGGTCTTGCTGGCCTCACCGGCGCTGACCTTCAGGCGATAGGTACCCGCCTGTACGGTTTTCTCTGTCGTGACGGTAAGGGTCTTGCCGTCGGCAGAGGCCTCCAGGCCGGTATGGGGGCCGTCCCAGGCGAGGTTCAGGGCGGACAGGTCCACATTCCTGCCGGATAGGGCAAAGGTAGCGGTCTTGGCCGTGGCCTCGTAGAGGGAACCCTGCTGGGGCTGGACGGATATACTGGGGCTGGTGGAGAATTTACCGATGGCAACGGTCTTCTTCGGCTCGGAATTCTCGATCTGTTCTGTGGTTCCGTCCTCCATGTCCGCCTCCTGGGCATTCGGCTCGTTGGAGACCAGGATGTTCAGGCCATTCACGGAAACGGCACGAGGAGCGCTGTACATATTGATGCCGCACTTGCTGTTGCCTGTAGCGTAGAGGCTTCCGTCTTTTATTTGGAGGTCCGTGGTGACAATGCCGGCACGAGCGCCGTAAGCCTCCAGCTTACCGCCATCCATATACAGGTAGCGGACAGCAACGGCATTGTACACGTCAGCACGGGCAATGACCGTACCGCTTTCGATGACCATTCCGCCGCCGGTGTAGCCGGTGCCGGTCCAGGTGCTGTCATAAATGGTGCCGGAGTTGTAGTAGTTGCCATCATTATTACTGCCCACCAGCTCCAGGCTGCCGGTGCCCTGAATGGTCAGCTTATGCCCGTTCAGGTCCAGAGGTTTCTCGCATTCGATCCTGTTGGTGCCAGTCAGCGTCAGGGTGGTGTCCCCGGTCAGCTTGACGGGGGTGGTAAAGGTCCGGTTGTTCCAGGTCTTCTCGCCGGAGATGGTTTCCTCCGCCGCCAGGGTGGACACCTGGCTGTTTACCCAGCCGAACAGGGCTTCCAGCTTCTCCACGCCGTTGATTTGCGCCTGCTGAGCCTCGCTCAGGGCATCAAAAGCGGAGTACGCCGCTTCCAGCGCGTCCAGGTAGCTTTCGGACATATCCTCCACGTCCGGCAGGGCATCGATCATGGCCTGCACCGCCGCCACGGCCTCATCCTCCCCGGGGGCAGCAGTCTCCTCGGCGGGGACCTCCGCGGCCTTGGGTGCCTCGGTAGGCTCCGTTTCCCCTTCCGTAGGCTCCGTTTCCGCCTCCGTGGGCTCCGTTTCCTCTTCCGTAGGCTCCGTTTCCTCTTCCGTAGGCTCCGTGGTGGGGTCCGTCTCCTCACTGGGGTTGGCAGCCCCCACCACCTCCACAGCCTGGGTGGGATCCGTAGGCTCCTCCGCCCAGGCAGGGGCGGGCAGCATCCCGACACACAGTGCCAGGGCCAGAATCAGACTGATGATCCGTTTCTTCATGGTTCATTCTCCTTTTGCGATAAAAATTTCCAACCTTCCCCTGGGGGAAGGTGCCCGCCCCGGCGGGCGGATGAGGGGCAGGCTCCCTTGCGTAAAGGGAGCTGTCAGCCCTAGGCTGACTGAGGGATCGCCTTGCTGTAGGCTTGGTCCGCCCCACACCCGTCAGGGCCTTTGGCCCTGCCACCCTCTCCCAGGAGAGGGCTTTCAGTCCTCCGGGATCAGCTTCAGCCGCCTGGCGGCGGTTTTGGCCTCGCTGCGTCTGTTCACGTCCAGTTTCTCCAGAATATGGCTGACGTGGGTCTTCACCGTGGTCAGCTTGATGTCCATCATCTGGGCAATCTCGGCGTTGCTCTTGTCCGCGCAGATCAGGCGCAGGATCTGCTTCTCCGTGGTGGTCAGTACATCGTTTTTCCCCAGCCGGGGCTGCAGGAACAGGGGATCGTTGGCGTTTTGCAGCCGGACCTCGGCCAGGAGCCGCTTGTACCACCGGTCGTTCCCGGTCCAGGGAAGCTCTGCCAGCAGGGGCAGAATGGCCGCGCCGTAGACGCTGAGGGTGCGGATAAAGCCGAATTCCGCCGCTGTGGTCATGGCCCTTGTCAGCTTCTCCTGCCAGCCCTCCCGGCGCATCCGGTAGAGGGCCAGGGCTGTGAGCGCATCCACATGGATGCTGTCTATGTACCGGCAGCAGTTTTCACAGTAGGGGCCCAGGGGGGCCAGGGTCAGCAGCGCCGCCTCGGGAGTCCCGTCGGCCAGCTCTACCTGGGCCTGGGTCAGGTACTGGTAGCGCTTCATCACGTTCAGGTGCATGGGGTCTCTGGGGGCCTTTTCCCGGTACCAGGCATCGGCACTGTCCAGGTCCCCGGTGTGCAGGGCAATGCGGCACAGGGCCGCATCCATATTGGGCAGAAACCGGGTGTGGCCCTGGTCTACAAATCTGGCCCGGAGGGACTCCAGAGCCCGGCGGGCATTCCCCGGCTGGCCGGTGGCCAGATAGTTCCGGGCCAGAAGCCCCGTGGCGGCAAACTCTATGTCTGGGGTGCCGTTTTGCTGGATCTCGCTCATGCGGGACACCAGGGAAAGCATCCGGCCGCCGATGTCCTCCCCTTTTTCAAATTTGCTCTCGGCAATGGCGCAGTCCCCCAGGCAGACCCCGTCCTTCCCCAGAACCGCCTCCACAGGAATGCGGACGGTCTTATAGAGCAGGTCGTCCCGCTTGCTCCAGGGGGAGAAATCCTTGCCGCCGTTCATAATACTGGGCAGGGCGCTGGTAACGGAGAAGGGAGGCAGATTGACCTCCTTGCCGGTCATCAGCCGGAACACCGCCGGGATGGTCTCCGTCAGGTTGTCCACCTTCCGCTGGGGCAGGGAGATATCCAGCCAGGCCAGGCGGCTCCGGGCCTGCTTCCCCGCCGCGTCGTTGGGATTGCACTGCCGGGCGAAGTCCTTTAATTTCTTGTACCAGCCCTCGGAGCCGGCATAGTCCATGCTCAGGGCGCACAGCATGCTCATGCCCTGCATCAGGGACGGAGAGGCCCGGATCTCGGACTCCGGCAGGCTCCGATAGTACTTTTCCATTTGGCTATAGTGGCCCATGCCCGGATGCAGCTCTGCATTGCGGATGAGGATCTCCGAAACCTTGGCATGGTCCCCGCCCTTTGTGTAGCAGTCCAGAGCGTGGGCGTAATCCTCTTTCAGCTCGAAATACAGTCCGCCCCGGTTGAAGAGGGCCTTCCGCTTTTCCGGCGAGTAGCTATGGTCCATCTCCCACAGGAGAAACTCCCGGAACTTGGGCCAGAAGCGGTACTGCCGGAAACCGTCGTAGAGCAGCATGGTGGTATTGCGCTGGAGCCAGTCCAGCATCTCCCCGGCGTGGGCATTGCCGGAGACCATCCGGGCCATTTCCAGGTTAAAGCTCTCAAAGGGGGACAGCTCCAGCAGGAACCGCCGGTAGGGCAGGTCCAGCCGCTGATAAATCGCCGTCTCAAAGTAGCGGTAGACCTCCTGGTAGGACCGGCCCACGATCTCCTGGCTAAACCGGGCCCCGGAGGACATATTCTGGGCCGTGATGGCCACCCCCAGAGGATAGCCGATGGACTCCTTCAGGATCCCGGCGATCTCTCCGTCGGTGACCGGCAGGCCGCTGGCATCGAACAGCTGCCGAATATCCTCCCGGTCGAAGAGCAGGTCCTTGGGCCCGATCACCGTCATAAGCCCCGCATACTGGAAGGCCATGAGGCAGCCGGGCGGGCTCCCCCGGGACAGGATCACAACGCGCTTGTCCGGACTGCGGCGAATGAGGGCGCAGAGGGCCTGCTGGTCCTCCTCTTCCTGAAAGAGCTGGAAATCCTCCATCAGCAGAATGTCCCAGTCCTTCTCGGTCTCCAGGTCCGCCCCCCGGGCCGACTCGCCCTCCAGCTTCCAAACCCGCCTTCCCTCCAGCAGGGCCTGGGCCACAGCGGTCTTGCCGAAGCCGCAGGGGGCGCTAAAGAACAATATCCGTTCATTCTTTAGAAATTCCTGAAATTTCTGGCTGATTGCCGGTTTTATGACCATCTTTTTTGTCATAGCCGCAATTCCTTTCCCAAAGCCGGAGGGGCTTTTTTACAATTTGACCGTATCATAGCACAGTTTTTGAAAAAAGAAAATCCTACCAAAGTATGATACCGTTGTTCAGGGCTGTCTCAAAAAGACGAAGTGCCCAAACAGAAGAAATGTCATTGCGAACCCAATGTCACTAAGTTAAGCCAAAATGCCCCGCTGCACTCAAAATTGAGCTGTAGCGGGGTGCTTTTTTGTGTTTCTCCCAAAAAACACTTGACAAATATGCAATTTCGTGCGGCCATTTTGCTAAGTGCGCTTATGCCACATATTCGCTTCCACGATCTTCGCCAGAGCTGTGCAACGCTTCCATTTGCCCAGGGTGTCCCCATGAAGGAAATTCAGGCGTGGCTTGGTCACAGCACTATCGGAACAACCGCCAATATTTACACGCACCTGGACGAGAATTCCAAAATCAATTCTGCCAATGCAATTATCGGCATTTTGGAGCAAAAAAGGACACTCAGAGCATTTCATCTCCGAGTGTCCTTTTAAAAATGGTGCCGCCAACGGGAATCGAACCCGTACGGTTTTTGGGCCGAGGGATTTTAAGTGCTAAAACCCATTCGGAAAGGGACGGAATCAGGCTGCATAAAAGCGAATCAATTTCTTATGCGTCATCAGGCGTTTTTCCGATATTTCAATCATTTTCACTCAAAAAGTTTTCGTATTCTCCTGTTTTTAGGATTTCTTTCAGAATAGCCTGGAGCATAAATTTGACGCGATTTTCGAGCCTTTGGAGGGATGTTTGGAGGGATGCTGGCGTACTACACTCTGAAAGGAAGCAGTAAAATGAGAGGCAGAAAGTTCTACGAAACCTATTGGAAGCACTATGATGACATGGTGAATTTTGAGAACTTCCGAGAAATGCTCGGCGGAATCGGCGATGTTCAGGCAAGGAGGCTTCTTCAAAAGAAAATTGTAAAGAGCTTCAAGATACGCGGGGAGTACAGAATTCCAAAAGCCTGTGTGATTGATTATGTGCTGAGTCCCCATTATGCTGAATACAGGAAAAGCCTGAAAGCACAGATTCCATAATCAGGAGGCCATGGCCATGGGTAATAAGAAATCAAAATTTGCAGCGCTTTTTCAGGAATATCCCGATGTGGTTTCGGTTCCACAACTCTGTAAAATGTTGGGGGTGTGCAAAGGGAACGCATATCAGCTTTTGCATTCCGGCCAAATCAAATATTTACGAGTTGGGCAGGTATACCGCATTCCAAAACTATGTGTCATTGATTTTCTGGAAAAGGAAACACGGGCAGTAAAGTAGGTTACGGTTGCCGGCGCTGAAGAAATCCTCAAAGGGTGTCGTGAAATGCGACACCCTTTTGGGTATCCAAACCAATCCGGGTAGGTGGCACTGTCCACGCGATTTTCGTAATCTGGTTATCACCTGGTTTGCGCCAATATTCCTTTTTTCAACGCACTGCCTAGTCATCCAGCAGCCAGTCAATCAGACTCAAGGATTTTATCCCGTCGTAAGAGGTGTCCAATCCGGTTTCCATGGACAAAACAATTTTTTCATAGTTGTCACGGATATTCCGCAAGGGTGCAAGCTCTCTTGTCCGAACCTCCTCACTGACCATAGATTCCGTCACCTGAATATATTTTTTGTCATCTGCCGTTGTGGCAATGAAATCTACTTCCGCATTGCCAATTTTACCGATGGCAACATCGTACCCCCGCCGAAGCAGTTCAAAGTAAACCACATTCTCGATTGCGTGTCCACTGTCCCGATTGCGGAAGCCCAGCAGGTAATTTCTGAGGCCAATATCTACGATATAATATTTTCCAAGTGTACGGAGGTACTCTTTCCCCTTGATGTCAAAGCGCTTGATCTCATAGAAAAAATAGCTCTCCAGCAAGGCGTTCACATAGGCTTGTACCGTGTGTGCGCTGGGTGCGCCTTTGCGCCGACCATCTTCCAGCAATCCTTCGTTTACGAGAGTATTTCCAATGGACGCAATGGACACGGTAGAGCCAATGTTGTCGGCTAAGAAAAGGATGATCTTGCGCAGCAGCACCGGATCTGTGATCTGTTTTTGCCCTCTGCGCTTTTCCCGTTCCAGAATATCCCGAATCACAACTGTGGAATAGATACCGTCCAGCAGCGTCAACGCTTTTTCCTGTTCCAGCCCCATATCCGCAATTCCAGGCATACCACCGAACCGCATATAGGCGTCAAAGACTTCCTTTAATTCGTATCGTTCGCCATTTTGATCGAACACCTGCTTCCGTCGTCCGCCCAGTGCGCTCTGTGTTTCTCGAACCGTAAAATCGTGAAACGACAAAAACTCACGAAAAGAAAGCGGCAGCATTTTGATTTCCACACATCTCCCAGAGAGATAGGTCGCATACTCGGAGGATAGAAGATACGCATTGGAGCCTGTGACATAAATGTCGCAGTTAAAGTCTACCCGAAAGGAATTGATTGCTTCCTCCCAGGCCTCGATTCGCTGAAGCTCGTCAAAGAAAAGATACATCCGTTTTTCGGGAATGATCCGCTCTTTCACATACAGATAGATATCATCAGCGTTCATACCGCGGTAATCGTGAGATTCAAAATTCATCTCAATGATTTGCTCTGACGAAATCCCGGTCTGCTTCAAGTGCTGTACCATCAGCTTCAGCAGACTGGATTTTCCACAGCGGCGAATGCCGGTGATCACCTTCACCGGTTCCGTATCCTGAAAACCGATGAGCTTGTTCAAGTAAATGTCTCTTCTTTTCAATTCATTGGATTCTATCAAACCAAGCACCTCCCTTTTGGCTTTAGAATAGCATAAACTTTCATCTTTTTCAAGAGTTTGTACTGAAATGCAAAAAGTCTAATTATTTTGTTTTTTCTGTCATTGTGGAAGTTGAAAGGCTGCATTGACGAACCTGCTCCTGTGGCTCCTGTTCAGTTGATGGTGGGCATGATTATCTCAGGCGATGCGCACCGTCACCGAATGACTTCATTGATTTAAGTGAGTTCCAACCTGACAGTCCCGAAAAAAGCCTTTGACCTGTGCTCTGATTGGAAACACCTCTTTTGCGCAAACGGGCCAGCGCTTGTCAATCAGTAAAACCACCTACCCAAGCCAATCAGGGTAGGTGGTACCGTTCATATGTTTTCTTCCAATTGCCGTGATTTGATGATCACCCGATTCACACCAACGGACCTCTTCCACCGAAGTGTCGCACTGGAATCCGTTTCATGGCTTCCTGCATGATAAATGATTCGATAATAGATTTTGTCACACTTGGGATGTCTGCTGCGCAGCATGGATACGGAGTTGTTCAGCTGCTGAATCGCCTTTGGAATGCTGGTTCCTTTCAACTCAATGTAATAAGCGGTTTGCTTCTCCTCATTGAGAAGCAGAAAGTCGCAGCGCTCCGGCCCGGAGCCTGCCCGAAAAACCTGACCATCCACCTTATACTGCTCGACGTAGTTCAGATCGACATTATTTCCGATGTGTTTGCAGCCATTCTCAGCGGAAGTATAGGTCTTATTTTTCCCGAAACGATATGGTTCTGCACCTGTCAGCAAAGGCATCACGTATCCTCCGTTTCCAGAGATTCCAGCGCAATGTCAGAATATTCATTGATTTTCAAAGAGGCCCCATCAATTACCTCATTCTGAATCAACACCAGCGAATCTTCATCAATCAGGATATTCTCCAGGCTTCCGTCTTTAATAAAGTAGGCTCCGCTTTGCTGCGGATCAAGCCACATTCTTTTATGAATTTGTTTAGAAAGCTCCGCTTGCCGACTTTCCGGACACTGGGCAGCAATCAGGAGATAGTTAAATGTTCCCAAAACATAGGGACTATGGGTCGTAACAAGCAGCTCCTTATCACTATTGGCAAACAAGGCAAGAACTTCCGTAATGATCCGCTGGGATTCTGGGTAAAGATGGGATTCCGGTTCTTCCAAAATTAAGAACACTTTCTTTTCTTCCAGCAGATAATAAAACAGCAAATTAAAAATCCAGACAACTTCCTGCTGACCGGAGGATGCCAAATTGATCTTCACATAGTTTACCTTGTCCAGATACAATCTTTCTTCGCCGTCAATATATTTGTAGCTTCCCTGTAACACCTTCTGCGCTTGCTCCAAAAGCAAATGGATGATTGGGCCGATCTTTTTCTTCTTTGCCGTTTTCTCTGTATCAAGTTTCACGTCTTCCCATATGGATTCCATCCCATTTTGAAAGTACGGTTTCAGCTTCAGAATGAGTTCTGTATAACGCTTCGTAATATAATCAATATTGCGGAGTTGGGACCCCTCCAGCGATGTGAATATATAGTTTAGCTGCGTACTCAGCAAAGTGATCAGATTCCTGCCTGCGGGAATAAAAACGGTATCATAGGGATCATCAAAAAGCTTATTGAGCCGTTTTTCCTCGCTTTCTCTTTGCCGAGGCAGCAGATTCAAAAAGGAATGCTCCTCTAAATCAGACAGAAAATCGTGAAGTTCCTGGCTAAACTCAAAATCAATAAAATTCCGTTCCGCTTGACTTTTGCTGTCAACAAGAAAAACGCGAACGAAAACCTTCGCATTATAGTGATACACAAGCTCCATATCAGAGGGCATCACCCACGATGTTCCAAACAGCTGTAAGAACTTATCCCGCATTCTCGACTTGATCGTCATTTCCCACGTAGCACTATTAAGCCCTGTTGCGTTCTTCGGCCCACCCTGCATCATAATTTGTAAAATATCCTGCTTTACTGTCCGAAAGAAGAACACGGATTTCGCAATTGTGCTCTTACCATTGGACTGAGGCCCTGCCAGAACAGTAAACCTCTTTAATTCAAGACTGCAATCTGAAATAGGGCCCAAATTGTGAATTGTCATTTGATGTGCCATAATTGAACCTCGCTTTGTTTTGCTCCACCTATCAACCGTATTATAGCCCATAAAAGGCACCTTGTCGATAGAATTTTATCATTCCACCTATGATAATTCAAGCTGTAGATTCTTGCATCTCGGCTAGTATCCACCCTCGGATTTTCTACTCAGCCCGTTAGACTTTGCAAAGTGTTTAACAAGTGGTTCAATCGATAGTGCCTTTCAAAAGGGTGTCGCATTTCACGACACCCTTTTGCACTTCCCGAAACAACTCAATATTCTGCCAAAATACATAGAGCGATTATCCCTTGCTGCCTTTTTCAAGCAAGAATAATCGCTCTTTTTGTTTTTCTTCGGAAAAACAAAATCATCTCACGGTGAGCGGGCCACCAAATTGTCCCGAAAAGGAAGGAGTCACATGACCACAAACAAAAATCTGAATCTGGAGGTATTCAGCAGCCCGGAATTTGGGCAGATGCGGATTCTGGCTGAAAACGGGAAGTATCTGTTCTGTGCCAGTGATGCGGCAACGGCCCTGGGATATTCCAATCCCCGCTCCGCTTTGCAGCGGCACTGTAAGGGTGTCGTGAAACGCGACACCCTTACCTCCGGCGGCACCCAGACGCTCTCTTACATCTCCGAGGGAGACCTGTACCGGCTGATTGTCCACAGCAAGCTGCCCGGTGCCGAAAAATTTGAACATTGGGTTTTTGACGAAGTGCTCCCCTGCATCCGAAAGCACGGCGGCTATATGACGGACAATCTGATTACCGAACTTATGGCTTCTCCGGACATGATCTACAAGGTCACATCCGATATGCTCAAGGAGCGTGGAGCCCGAATGCGCCTTGAAGGAGAAATGAAAGCAGCCAAACCGAAAATTGAATATTTTGATTCTTTCATTACCGCCAGCGACTGCACCAACATCCGCACCACTGCAAAGGAAATCCAGGTTCCGGAACGGAAATTCGTCGCCTGGCTTCTTGCAAAGAAGTATCTGTATCGGGACGCCCGCGGGAATCTGATTCCCTATGCCAAGGAGTCCAACAAGGGCTTGTTCATCGTTAAGGACTTCTACTATGGCTACGGACAGATTGCGCACCACACACTGATTACGCCCAATGGGAAAATGCTGTTCATGCGGCTGGCCCCTGCCATTTTGGCAGCAGCCTAGCGTTTCCCACTGGGAAGGGAGCTGATGCCTATACCTGTTTTCCGTGTTGAAAAGAATGCAAACTACACAACGATGAGTAACTACCATCTGCGGGACAACACCATTTCTTTTAAGGCCAAAGGTCTCCTATCCATGTTTCTGAGTCTGCCAAAGGATTGGAGTTATTCTGTCAAGGGGATTGCCACAATCTCCAAGGAAGGTGTGGATGGTATTCTTTCCGGGCTGAAAGAGCTGGAAGCCGCTGGCTACCTTGAGCGTCACCGAATGCGAAACGACAAAGGCCGCCTGGGTGACAGCGAGTACATGATTTACGAGATGCCTCACCGTATCCGGGGTTCTCCTGAACTGGAAAAACCAAATCAGGAAAAGCCTGTTCAGGCCAACCCTGTTCAGGTAACTCCTGAGCAGGAAAAACCTGTGGAGGAAAATCCCGCACAATTAAATATAGAAGTAATAAATAAAGATAAACAAAGTACAGATGAACAAATAGATAGAGTAGATAACGCCTCTCGGCATTTCTATGGCGTGTATCGGAATGTGGTTCTGTCAGATTCCGAAATATGCTCTCTGAAAGAGCAATTCCCGCAAGACTATGTCATGCGGATAGAGCGGCTTTCCGAGTACATGTTCACCTCGGGAAAAAACTACAAAAATCACCTTGCCACAATCTTCAACTGGGCAAGGAGGGACGCGCAGTCAGGCAACGGATACCACCATGGAATGTACACCTACGATGGTAATGAAAGTCTGTGAATAAGGGAGGAACGCAGAATGATGGAAACAAATTGGGGCAGCTTACAGCGCATTATGGAAATTGCCGAACTCCGTTCAAAAGGAATTCAGGACACGCATTTTCTGGATTGGACATTCCAGATTGCGGAAGATAATCCCTATGTCCAGATGGCGAAGCAATATGTAGACCAATGGGAGCAGGCCAAGGCGGAGAACCTTGGTCTTTTGTTTTGGGGGGATGTGGGAACCGGAAAATCCTTCCTCGCCGCCTGCATTGCAAACGCACTTCTTTCTCAGGGCGTTCCCGTTCTTATGACAAATTTCCCCCGTATCCTGACCCAAATGGGTGACCTCCAATTTGGAGAACGCACGGAATATATCGCTTCCTTCGGCAAATTTGAGCTGCTTGTCATTGATGATTTGGGCGTTGAGCGCAATTCCGAATATGCCCTGGAACAGATATATGCGGTTGTTGATGAACGCTACAAGTCCAATCTTCCCCTGATCGTGACCACCAATCTGCCCCCCAGGCAGCTGCGCGGTTCCCATGATGTTGCGCACGCCCGTATTTACAGCCGTGTACTGGAAATGTGCACACCCGTCCTGATTCAGGGCAGTGACCGTCGAAAGTCCATAAGTGCAAGAAAGAAGTCTCTCGCCAGACAGATACTCTACCCAAAGGAGGTCGATTCCTATAGCAGTACAGAATGAAGCGGTTCAGAATATTCCGCTATCAGAACTGTTTCCCTTTAAAAACCATCCGTTTCGTATTGTAGACGATGAAGCCATGCAGCGCACAGTTGAAAGCGTGTCCCAGTTTGGGGTGTTGTCTCCTGCCATTGCCCGCCCGCGCATCGATGGCGGTTATGAAATCATCTCCGGGCACAGGCGGCTCCACGCCTCCCAGCTTTTGGGGCTGGAAACCATGCCCGTCATCGTTCGGCAGATGGACGATGATACCGCCGTGATCACAATGGTAGACAGCAATCTCCAGCGTGAAACCATGCTTCCCAGTGAACGAGCCAAAGCCTATAAGATGAAAATGGATGCTATGAAACGTCAAGGATACCGTACCGATTTAACTTCCGGCCAAGTTGGCCGGAAGTTGGAAGGAAAGGAATCTCGTGAACTCGTTGCGGAACAAACCGGGGAAAGTGCCCGCCAGGTTCAGAGATATGTAAACCTTACGAATCTGATACCGGAACTCATGCAGATGGTGGACGAGAAGAAAATCGCGTTCAGTCCTGCCGTAGAGCTTTCTTTTCTCACCCCGGAGGAACAGACCAATCTGCTGGATGCCATGGAGTATGGGCAATCTACCCCATCGCTGTCCCAGGCACAACGGCTGAAGAAACTCAGCCAGGACGGCGGATGTGACCGTATGGCGATGTACGCCATGATGTCCGAGGAGAAAAAGGGTGATTTGGAAAAGGTCACCATAGACAGCGGCGACCTGAGAAAGTTCTTTCCAAAGTCCTATACCCCAAAGCAAATGCACGATGTCATTATCAAACTGCTGACTCAATGGCAAAAACGCCGTCAGCAGGATTTATCACGTTAGGAGAATACTATGACCTCAAAAAGAAACAACAAAGCAGCCATCACCACAGAAACGCCCATGTACTATGCAATGCTGGCACCGGAGTTACCTGTGACCGTCATGGATTTGGAAGAGTGCTTCACCGCAGTTCCCTGTTTCGGAATCGACGATCTGGTAATCGATTTTCCGGGCAGCGGTCTCAAAATCAGCGCATATCAGCATTCCGTGGTGGAAACCGACGAGAAGCGTTACCTGATTGGCCCCTCCATCGTCTTTCGTTCTAGTAAGGACGGGACAGACGTGCCCATTACTGTGGAGGATATTCACATTCTCCAGGCACTCATGGTTTACAAAAGCACCATCCTTCATTGCGGAAAATATAACATTCCCGCAATCGCGCTGGATTAAGGAGGCCACGGATGGAACAGAACGAATCCCTTACCGTTCTCCTGATCGAGCCGGAGCGGTATCCCAAAGTCGTTCAGATAGGCTCTGATTTGAAATCTTTGCAGCAGGCAGTTGGTGGATGGATTGAAGCCGTTTATCCATGGGAGGATAAGGCGGCAATCATTCTCAATGAAGAAGGAAAAATCAATCAGCTGCCACTGAATCGGGCGCTGCGCACGGAGGACGGTGAAATCTACGATATTACTGCCGGGAATATGCTCGTTGTCGGCCTGGGGGAAGAAAACTTTACTTCCCTGACCAAAGACCAACTCAGCCACTACGAAAAGCTCTTTCATCAGCCGGAAACCTTCATCCGTCTTGGGGACCACCTTATGGCTTTCCCAATCCCGGATAAAACGGTGCGATGCGCAGAAAAAGCACAGGAGCATTCTCCAAAAGCGCCCAGTCACGACGCCAGGTAAAGCTGTCACGGAAAGGAGCTGATGTGAATGCAGGAAGAAGTGGAAAATAGAACCGTGAACCTGGCAATCAGCACCACAAAGCTGACTGCCCGCTCTCTGCTGAACGCCTTTCGTGCTTATATGAACCATCGGCGCAATGTAAAAGCAAAAAAGGCGTACAATATGGACACCCATATTGTAGGTGAGCAAACCATCGGTCAGCTGCTTGGGCAGAACCAGGGGGCTACCAACATCGAAATCGAGAAAACGGAAATCTCCGGCTTCAAGAGAATCCTAAACAAGTATGGGGTGGATTATGCGATTACCAAGGACAAGTCCCAAATTTCCCCACGTTACCTGGTCTTTTTTAAGGCTCGTGACAGCGATGCGCTAACCGCTGCTTTTAAGGAATTCAGTGCTGAAACTGCCCGAAAGGCAGAACGTCCCAGTATGCTGGCCCTTCTGGCAAAGATGAAGGTGCTTGCTGCCTCTTTGCCGAAAAAAGTTCACGAGAAGAAGCAGGAGCGTGAGCTATGAATCGGCGGAATCTAAAACGGCTGATAATTCTTTCTATCCCATATGTTGTCTTGGGCCTGGTCGCTACGAATCTGGGCGAAGCATGGCGTATCGCAAAAGAGAATATTCCAGCCTCCCCCATTCTCGGCCTAATGGCGGCGCTTCCTGCCGCGTTTACTAATTTTATGCCCAGCTTTCATCCGTTCGATTTGTGTGTTGGGATAGTCTGCGGATGCGGTCTAAGATTGGCCGTGTATCTCCGTGGAAAAAATGCCAAGAAATACCGGCACAATGAAGAATACGGTTCTGCCAGATGGGGAAACGCACAGGATATTGCCCCGTTTGTCGCTCCCAAATTTGAGGACAACATCATTCTGACGCAAACGGAGCGCCTGATGATGTCCAACCGTCCTGCCAACCCCAAGAATGCCAGAAATAAAAATGTGCTGATCGTAGGCGGTTCCGGCTCCGGCAAGACCAGATTTTGGATAAAGCCAAATCTTCTGCAATGTCATAGCTCCTATGTCGTAACAGACCCGAATGGATAGCTATAATAAGGATAGAGAGTTTTTTACTCTCACGAAAGGAGGTTACATCACATGAAGAAACAGCAGGAAAAAGAGAAAATCACGGCTCTTTACGAGCGGCTATCCCACGACGATGAGCGGGCGGGCGAATCCGTGTCAATCGAAAATCAAAAACGTCTGTTAGAGGACTACGCAGAGAAAATGGGCTTTACGAACATACGCCACTTTACCGACGACGGCGTGCGGGGAACGACGTTCAAGCGCCCCGGACTGGACGCCATGCTTGACGAAATCCGGGCGGGAAACGTGGCAACGGTGATTATAAAAGATCAAAGCAGAATCGGGCGTGATGTCGTGGAGGTAGGCTTGTTGAAGCGCACCTTTGACGAGTACAATGTCCGCTTTATCGCGGCGAGTGACAATCTGGACACCGCCAACGGCTTTGATATTATGTCCATCTTCCGCGACGTAATCAACGAGTGGTATGTTGCCGACACCAGCCGGAAAATCAAGACCGTATTCAAGTCGAGAATGGAAAAGGGCTTGCGCTGTTCCGGCTCCATCTGCTACGGCTACCTTGCGTCCAAAGAGGACAAGGGCGAGTGGATTATCGACGAGGAAGCCGCCCCGGTCGTTAAGCGTATCTTTCAGAGCGTCCTTGCCGGGGAAAGTATCGCCGCCATAGGACGGGCGCTCCGGGCAGAGCAAATCCCTATCCCGTCCGAGCATTGGAAGCGGATAGGCGCACCCGTCCGCACAGCGGGCTATGCCGACCCCTACGCATGGTCAGCGACCACTATCGGCTACATTCTCAGCCGCCCGGAATACATGGGGCGCAAGGTGCTGGGAAAGACCGTATGCGAGAACTACAAGACCAAAAGTACCCGCAAGACCACCGCAGAGGAACAGTATATCTTTGAGGGAGCAATCCCCGCTATCATCGACGAGGAAACGTGGCACAACGTCCAGCGGCTCCGGGAAACCAAGCGCCGCGCCCCCAAGACGCAGAACGCCCCGAACCGTCTGACCGGGCTTTTGTACTGCGCCGAGTGTGGGGCGAAGCTGACCCACCGCCACAACCTTGTGCAGGGCAAATGGTGGGACGACGCTTTTATCTGCGGGAACTACCGCCAGCTTACCCGTGACTGCACCATGCACTATATCCCCACACAGAAGTTGGAGGCGGCGATCCTCTCCACCATTCAGCGCGTGAGCTGGTACGTCCGCAACAATGAAGCCGAGTTTATCGAGCGTGTGCGGGAAGCATCCGACCAGCGGCAGGAGGAAGCCGTTAAGGACAGCAAGACGCAGCTTGCAAAGGCGAAGCGGCGGCACAAGGAGCTGGACGGGCTTGTGAAGAAGCTCTACGAGGCGAACGCCACGGGCAAGCTGCCGGACAAGCATTTTACCCGGCTCCTTGCCGAGTACGACGAGGAACAAGCCGCCCTTGAAGCGTCTATGAGAGAGTGGCAGGAGCAGATAGACAACTGGAACGCTGACAAGCTGAAAACGGAGAAGTTTATCGAGCTTGTAAAACGCTACACCGATTTTTCCGAGCTTACCACGCCCATGCTCAATGAGTTTATAGAGAAAGTCGTCGTCCATGAAGCCACGGGCGGCAGAGGGAACAGCCGCCGCCAGAGGCTTGACATCTATCTGAACTTTATCGGCGCGTTTGAGGTTCCCGCCCATATCGTCACCCCGATGGAGGAAGAAGCGGAACGCCGCCGGCAGGAGGAACAGGCGGCAAAGGCAGCCCAAAGCAGGGAGCTTGAAAAGGCGCGTTATGAGAAGCGCAAGCAGGAAAAGCGGGACTTCACCGCGAGAAAAAAGGCGGGCTTGCTGACCCCGGAGGAACAGGCAGAGGAAGAAAAGCGGTTAGCGAAAAAGCGGGAACAAAATCAGGCATGGCGTGAGAAGCAGAAAGCCAGCCAGCCGCCGAAACCGCCAAAGCCTCATTCCCTAAACGAGCTTGCCAGAATGAAGCGTGAGGGACTTCCTCTCACGCCGGAGGAAGCACAGCGCCTTGCGGAATACCGCCAGAGGAAGAACGAGCAGATAAGGCAAAGCCAACAGCGCAGACTTGCCAGAGAAGCCGCCGAGGAAGCGGAGAAAGGAAAGAAAATCGCATGAGAAAGCTAATCGACAACAGCCACGCCCCCGCCGCCAAGCGTCCCTATATCGGTCACTACGGACACTTGCGGAAAGCCTACCTTGAACAGTACCGCCCCGACATCTACACCGCCCTTGTCGCCAGTGAAAAGCTCTATGAGCATTGCGCCGAAATCAACGAGGCGGCACAGCGCCGTATCGACCTTATTATGCCGGAGCTTGCCAAGAGCGCCGGAGCCACCGAGGACTTGAAACGGAAAGACCAGCTTGCATGGGTGGGCTTGATGAACGCTTGCCGGGCACAGGCGGACGAGATTGTGAAGTTTGAGCTTGTCTACGATTGACACAGACGAGCCGGGACAGCGGATAGGAACGCTCTGGACGAGGACAAAATCGCCGGGGCGTTTTCTACTCGAGGTAGGCAGAAACTTCGGAGAAAATTCGATTAACCGTCTTACTGGACAGTAGATTTCTTCACATTTGGGTGGTATAATTAAAACCAACGTTGCAACCAATAGTAGCCGGATAGTTGGTAGACATTACTCATAGAGATAGATATGATATAGATAGACCAAAAGGAGCAATTATGGAAATTGGGACACGAATTAAACAACTTCGTACCGAGCGTCATATATCACAGGAGGCTCTTGCAAATGCGCTAAATATTTCAAGGCAGTCCGTAACCAAATGGGAAAACAACGCAAGTAAACCGAGTACCGCCAATATTTTAGCATTATGTGAGTTTTTTGATGTTCCGCTGAATGAACTCATGGTAGCAGATAACGTATCACAGGGTACATCGGAGATTGAAGAACGATCGGATACTAAAGTACGTTTTTGGGAGAAAATCCCATTAAAGTGTATTCTTATTATAAGCGGTTTTCTATTTGTCCTATCTGTCGCTGGAATGATAATTGAGAACAGAAAAATGGATAGTATTATAGGTTACGCTGATAACGAAACAAGCATTACTGTATATGGAGCTTCACTTTATTTGTATGTGCTTTGTGCTGTTGCTGTTATTGTTGTTCTGGTTAGCCTGTTTCTGCTTCTTAGGTCAAAACACATGAAGCGAGGACGATAAAAATGAAAAGAATCTTTGTAATGACGCTTGTGCTCATGATGACTGTTGTTTTGTGTGCGTGCAGTAATGACAGCATCAGCAGAGAGTCTACGGACTCTAATCTTCCTCTATTAGAAGTAGAGGAAATCAGTGAGTGGCCGGAGAACAAATATACTGCCGTCATCCCACAGCCGGAAGCCGGAACACCGTTTCAAGCTACTGTCTATGACGAAACCGCAGGATATTTTTCTGTCAGCCTAAATAATGCCACAAGACAGCAGGGCGAGGAATATATAGAATTATTAAAAGAGAACGGGTTTGAAACTGTTTCCAATAAGAGCGAAGATGTATCAATCGGTGTACTGCTACAAAAAGAAAATGTCGGTGTAAGTATTGCCGCTTCTGAGAACGGATTTGGCATTTATATTAGACTGTATGAAGATATAAATCCATAAGAAGCATTAGCAAAACCCTTTAGGAACTAAAGGGCGCACTTCTATACATAGGTCTGGCGACCATGTATCGTGCGCTCTGCGAGGCTTCCTCTCTGACAGCAGAAAGCCGCCGTCCGAGAGGTTTCGTCGCTTCGCTCCGTCAAGGGGGCTACACCCCCTTGCGCCGCTAAAGCAGCTATCCCCTGTGTACTTGCCGTCCGCAAACAGTTTTGACAAACCGTTTGCCGCCAGCAAGTTTGGGAACTACAAGCCTATCACTGTTTACTGCCTTAACAACAGTGTTAAGTTAAATCACGTTTTGCGTGTTGGTTTTTGAAGCTGCGCTATGCTATCATAATGATACAAAGCTCAGGAGGTTGCTTATGGATATTGGTAGAACCATTAAGGAGTTGCGTCAGAAAAGAGGTATTACACAGGAGGAATTCTCGGAAGCGCTACGAGTATCCGTCCAAACGGTTTCTCGTTGGGAAAACGGAGTAAACGCCCCTGATCTGTCTATGCTTCCTCAACTGGCAATATATTTCAGAGTGACCACAGACTATTTACTGGGCTTGGAAAGGAATGATACTATGGCAAAGCTGATTAAAACCACAGAGACGTTTGAACTGGCGTCAGAACAGGAAGCCGAGGAAATGGTGCTGAAGTTCAAAGGTGAAAAATTTCCTGTGCTTAAAGACCACAAGATCGCCACTGTTGGAGACAAGGTGATACTTGAGGTTACAAAGGAATTCAACAGTGAATTGGACAACATGAAGTTTAACTAATTCATAACAACTGAATACCGAAAAATTGACCGTTGACACACCGGCTCCCCGGTGAAAAAGCCAACGGTCTTTTTTTATCCAAAAATCAAAAAGGAGGTCATGCAAAATGGCAAAAACAATCGACCAGCTCCAAGCGGAAATTGAGAAAAAGGAAGCCCAGCTTTCGCAGGAGCGCCACAAGGAACAGCGGCTCAAAAACCGCTTGAAGTATTACGAAAAGGGCGAGCGCGGCAAGCGCACCCACCGCCTCTGCAATCTGGGCGGCACCGTGGAGAGCCTTGCCCCGGAAGTCAAGGAGCTGACCCGGACGGAGATGTGCGAGCTTATGGAGTACATTTTCTCTCTGCCCGAAGTACAGAGAGCCGTCCGGCACGTCGCCATCACCCACGCCGGGAAAATCAAACGGGAGGAGGAAAAAGCAAATGGCGCTGTTCCATCTGACCGTGACACAGACTAAAAGGAACGCGGGACAATCCGCTGTCGCGTCAGCCGCCTACCGCTCCGGGGAAAAGCTGTTCAGCGAATACTACGGCGAGTACAGCGACTACACCCGCAAGGGCGGCGTTATCTGCTCCGACATCCTGCTCCCGCCCCAAACCCCGCAGGAGTACCAAGACCGCCAGACCCTATGGAACGCCGTGGAGAAAGCCGAGCGCGGCGGGAACGCCCAGCTTGCATACAGCTTTGACATTGCCTTGCAGAACGAGTTTTCCCTTGAGGAAAATATCGCCCTTGCAAGGCAGTTTTTATCAGAGCGGTTTGTCAGCCGGGGCATGATCTGCGACTTCGCCGTCCACCAGCCGGACAGGGAGAAAGGCGGCATACCCAACCCGCACTTTCACGTTCTCTGTCCTATCCGCCCTCTGGACGAAAGCGGCAAATGGGGGAAGAAACAGCGGCGCGTCTACCGTCTGGACGAGGACGGAAACCGTATCATGGGAAAGGACGGCAAGCCCCTCTTTGATGCTGTTCCCACAACCGACTGGGGCGACCCCGCCACGCTGGAGGAATGGCGAAAGGCATGGTGCGACCTCTGCAACGCCAAGTTTGCCGAAAAGGGGCTTGACGTGCGTATCGACCACCGCAGTTATGCGCGGCAGGGGCTTGACCTCTTGCCCACCGTCCATGAGGGCGCGACCGTCCGGGCTATGGAGAAGAAAGGCATACGGACAGAGAAAGGCGAGTTTAACCGCTGGATAAAGGCGACCAACGCCGTCATCCGCGAAGTGAAGAACCGAATCGCCGCCCTGTTCGACTGGATAAAGGAGGCGAAAGCCGAGCTTGCCAAGCCGCAGGCTCCGACCCTTGTTTCCCTGCTGACCGCCTACTACTCCCAGCGGAGCGCGGGCGCGTATTCGCAGAAAGGCAAGACCGCCAACCTCAAAGAGTTCAACGAGGTTTTCAATTATCTCCAAGCCAACGGCATCTTCACGCTGGACGACCTTGAAGCCCGCACCTCCGCCGTCAGCTCCACCGTGGACGAGCTGAAGAAAAAGCTGGACGCACAGACCGGGCGCATGAAAGAGATCCGCCAGCTCTACGAATACGCCGACACCTACAAGAGCTTGAAGCCCGTCTTTGACGGCTTGCAGAAAATCAAGTTTGCCAAGAGCCGGGAGAAGTACAAAGCGGAATACGCCGCCGACCTGCGCCTGTTCTACGCCGCCCGCCGAAAGCTGACCGAGGAATTTAAGGACGGCGTATTTGACAGGAAGAAGCTGTCCGCAGAATACAGCCGTTTGGAACAGACCCACGCCGCCGATTACGCCAAGTTTAAGGACATCAGAAGCGAGTTGCAGACCCTTTGGAGGGTACGGACGAGCATAGACACGGCGAGGCGTTTTGACGAGCGTACAAAGGAGCAAACGCCCCAAAATCGACCCCAAACACGACACAAAAAGGAGGATATATCCCTATGAGCAATTACGACTGGAAGAACGAACACAACCCCGTCCGCAGAATGGCAAAGCGCCTTTTGAGCGGCGACCCGCTGAAAGACGGCAGACCCCTTTCCGACCTTATCGAGCTGGACGAGGACACGAAGAAACACCTTGCCTTTGAAGCGACCCTCACCGACGAACAGGTGGAGATGTTGCAGGAGCTGGGCTATCTCCCCAAGCCGGACGGCGAGTAAAGGAGGCGGCTATGTATTTCACCCAAGACCAGATAGACCGGGCGAACCAGACCGACCTTGTATCGTTCCTGCAATCGCAGGGCGAACAGCTCACCCGCGCCGGGCAGGAATACCGCTGGAAACGGCACGACAGCCTTACACTCCGGGGGAACAAGTGGTACCGCCACAGCCAGAGCCGGGGCGGGAACCCCATTGATTTCGTCATGGAGTTTTACGGCAGGAGCTTCACCGAAGCCGTCCAAATGCTGACCGGGGAACAGGGCGCGGGCAGGCCGGAGCAGACCAGCCCGCCCAGCCCCGCGCCGGATTTCCGACTGCCGCCCCGGAACAACGACAACTGCACAGCGAGAAACTACCTCACCGCCGCCCGCCGCATTGATGAAGATGTGACGGGCTTTTTCTTTGACAGCGGCGACATCTACGAGGAAGCCAGCCACCGCAACGCCGTATTCGTCGGGCGCGACCTTGACGGCATACCGAGATACGCCCACCAGCGCGGGACGGCGGAGCGTTTCCGTCTGGACGTAAAGGGAAGCGACAAGGCTTTCAATTTCTGCTACCGTGGCGAGGGCGAGCGGCTTTTCGTCTTTGAAGCGCCCATAGACCTGTTATCCTTCCTCTGCCTGTTCAAACGGGACTGGAAGCGGCAGAGCTACCTGTCATTGGGCGGCGTCGGGGAACGCGCCCTCTTGCGTTTCCTCTCTGACAGCCCTAACATCAAGACCGTGTACCTCTGCCTTGACAGCGACAGAGCCGGGAGCGAGGCTTGCACCCGCTTAAACGCCATTATCCCCGACACTTACGCCGTAAACCGCCTTGTGCCGCTTTTCAAAGACTGGAACGAGGTATTACAGCGGCGGGAGGACGTGACGGACGAGAAATATCTCCGGGAAGCCGTCTACGGACTGCGCCAGCCGCCGCAGGAGGAAACCGTCGAGATTATCCGCATGAGCGACGTGTACACGCAGACCGTGGAATGGCTATGGGAGCCGTATATCCCCTTTGGCAAGGTGACAATCGTACAGGGCAACCCCGGCGAGGGAAAGACCACCCTTGCCCTGCGCCTCTGCGCCGCCTGCACCAACCGCAGACCGTTCCCCCTCATGCCGGAGCATGAGCCGTTCAACGTGATTTACCAGACCGCCGAGGACGGGCTGGGCGACACGGTGAAGCCCCGGCTCATGGAAGCCAACGCAGACCTTGACCGGGTGCTTGTGATTGACGAGGGAAAGCAGGGCTTGTCCCTGTCCGACGAGCGCATAGAAAGGGCTATCCGGCAGACCGGGGCGCGTCTGATTATCCTTGACCCCATCCAAGCCTATGTAGGCGAGAAAACGGACATGAACAAGGCAAACGAAATACGCCCCATCTTCCGCCGCCTTGCCGACGTTGCCGAGCGTACCGGGTGCGCCGTCGTGCTGATCGGACACCTCAACAAAGCCGCAGGAGGACAGAGCGCATACCGGGGCTTAGGCTCCATTGACTTCCGGGCGGCGGCAAGGAGCGTCCTGCTGATCGGGCGCGTGAAGCGTGAGCCGAATGTGCGGGTGATTATCCACGACAAATCTTCCCTTGCGCCGGAGGGGAAGCCTATGGCGTTCTGCCTTGACCCGGAAACGGGCTTTGAATGGATAGGCGAGTACGACATCACCGCCGACGAGCTGCTGTCCGGCGCGGGCGGGAACACCGCCACCAAGACCGAGCAAGCCGAAAAGCTGATACTGGATTTACTGGCAGACGGAAAGGAGCTTGCCAGCGACGAGATAGAGAGAGCCGCAGCCGAAGCCGGGATTTCCGCGAGGACTGTCCGGGCAGCAAAAAGAAACCTTGACGGGCGCATTACTTCCCGGCGCATAGGCGCGTCGTGGTATCACGCCCTCAAAAAATGAAGTGGCAAAATCCAAGTGGCAAAACCCAGAGCCTTTGCCACTTTGCCACTTCGCCACTTCGACCCCAAAACCACCGCCCCATGTATGACCGCATGGGGCTTTTGCTTTGAAAGGAGAGCCTATGAACGATACCAAGACCACACGCACCGCCCCCGCTGTCCCTTTTCCTCTGCCCGTAAAGGAAGCCGGGAAACCCGACCTTGTGAAAAACATTGACGGAACGACCTTTGATATTTACGTCCATTTCAGCCAGACGAGCAAGGAAACCTTTACCGACAAGGTTGTGCGCCTTATTCGCAACGAATCCGACGATGTAACCGAATGAAAAGAGATGATTTTTTCTTGTTCCTTATTGACAAGTCCCGAAGGGTTCCATCGTTGTTGAGTGCGGCAACGCTCTTTTGAAAAAGGGATACCGCATCAAGATTTTCAACACCATCAATTTTCAAAAGAGTATGCACTATAATCCATTTGCCTACATTCACAGCGAGAAAGACATTTTGAAGCTGGTAACAACGCTGATTGCCAACACCAAAGGAGAGGCCAAAGGCGGCGACGAGTTCTGGGAAAAATCCGAAAAGCTCCTCTACACGGCCCTGATTGCCTATATTCACTATGAAGCACCGAAGACAGAACAGAATTTTGCCTCACTGCTGGAGCTTTTGAACGCTATGGAGGTACGGGAGGATGATGAAGAATTTCAAAATCCTGTAGACCTGATGTTTGAGGATCTGAATCGTAAAAAGCCCAATACCTTTGCCTACCGGCAGTATCGGCTGTACAAACTGGCGGCGGGTGTTGTATGCTCTAAAAGACTTCTTAATCAAGCGGTTGGGAAGTCTCTTAGAACACACAACCTAAAACCGAAGAAAGGAGCGCAAGTTATGAGAAAAAACGAGAAAATCACAGCTCTGTACGAACGACTGAGCCGTGATGACTTTGGCAAAGATGATGACCAACAGCGTGAGAGCAATTCCATTTCCAATCAAAAGGCTATGTTGGAGGAGTTCGCCGCACGGCAGGGCTTTACAAACATTGTCCATTTCACGGACGATGGCATTAGTGGTACTTGCTTTGACCGTCCCGGATTTTTAGCAATGATGAAAGAAGTGGAAGCCGGGAATGTGGAGTATTTGTGCATCAAGGACATGAGCCGCATGGGTCGTGACTATCTGAAAGTCGGTCAGATTATGG